>Ga0187849_1001723_pt1 | contig 22620 bp, 19 predicted proteins | sample June2016WEW_4_10_2_FD_132412 | JGI IMG/M metagenome (GOLD analysis project Ga0187849, IMG submission 132412) | Peatland microbial communities from SPRUCE experiment site at the Marcell Experimental Forest, Minnesota, USA - June2016WEW_4_100 | ecosystem: Environmental > Terrestrial > Soil >...
GCCCGCGCCTGCCGCCGCCCCTGCGGAGGAAGCCGAGGAGCAGACGGAGTTCACGGTCGTCCTCAAGGACATGGGCGCCAACAAGATCAACGTCATCAAGGCAGTCCGCGAGGTGACGACCCTTGGACTCAAGGAGGCGAAAGACCTCGTCGAGAGCGCGCCGACGAACGTCAAAGAGGGCGTGAGCAAGGAAGAGGCAGAGGTCGCGGTCAACAAGCTGAAGGACGCTGGCGCCACCGTCGAGCTTCGCTAGCCATTTTCTTCAGCGAAAATAACGCTAGCGTCTAGCGAAAGAGCGGGAAAGCTGCTATATTCTCCGTTGCATGAGGTGCTTTAGCTGCGACAAGGATGCGACGCGCGAATGCCGACGCTGCGGTAGGCTCTACTGTGACGAGCACGGGGACGAGCTGTGCGAGCGCTGCCTCAAGCCGGCTGGGGCGCTCCCCTCCTTCCTGCTCTATCGCGGCACTCTGCTGGCGCTGCTCCTGGGGACCGTTGTCGCCCTCTACCTGCTCCTCAAGCCGCCGCAAGAAGCAAGCCAGTCCACCTTCAACATCGTCCAGCCGACGGCCACGACCGCCATCGTCCGCACGCCGACGGGCGGACCCACGCCGACCCCCAACGCATCGCCGAACCCGTCGCCCAACGCATCGCCGAACGCCTCGCCGGCGGCGACGCCTACGGCCGGCGGCGTAATCGCTTACACGGTGCAGCCCGGCGACACCCTCGTCGACATCGCGACCCGCTACCTGCCGACCGGCATGGGCATCAACGACTTCATGTGGCAGATAGCCACCCATAACGGCCTCGACCCGTCGAACCCGATTCTTCAGCCCGGACAGATACTGAACCTTCCCCAGTAGGCAGGGAATCTCTTGAAAGAGGGCCTTTGCTCGCCGGACGCCGCCTGGTCCGGCCGCCGCAGCGTGTACGCCGATCTCCTCGATGGCGTAGAAGCGAGTCCTGGAGGGTAAGGTTGGAGGAGCAGGAGCCGTTCTCGTCGGCGGGGACGCCGCGCAAAGCCGAATACTACACGCTCATCAGGGACCTGCCGTCGTCGGAGCGCCCCCGCGAGCGCCTGCGCGACTTCGGCGCCAGCGCCCTCTCCAACGCCGAGCTCCTGGCGATAATCCTGCGCACCGGCGCGCACAAGGAAAGCGTGCTGGCGATGGCCTCGCGGCTGCTGTCGTCCCATCGGGGGCTCGTCGGGCTGGCGCGGGTGAGCTTCGGCGAGCTGTGCAACGAGCACGGCCTCGGCGAGGCGAAGGCGGCGCAACTGAAAGCGGCACTGGAGCTGGGCCGCCGCCTCTCTTCGACGCAGCCCGAGGAGCGGGCAGTGGTGCGCTCGCCGGAAGACATAGCCAACCTGTTGCTCAGCGAGATGGGCCTTCTGGAGCAAGAGCACCTGCGCATTGTACTGCTCAACCAGCGCAACCAGGTGCTCGGTGTGCCGGAGGTGTACCGCGGCAGCGTCAACACGTCGCTCATCCGGATAGCGGAAGTGTTCCGGGAGGCGATCCGTCAGAACTGCCCGGCGGTCGTCCTCGTCCACAATCATCCCTCCGGCGACCCGACGCCCTCAAATGACGACATCGCCATGACCAAGCAGGCGGTGGAGGCGGGCAAGCTGCTGGATATCGAGGTGCTCGACCACGTCGTGATAGGGCAGGGGCGGTATCTCAGCCTGAAGGAGCAGGGCCTGGGCTTCTCGACGGCGTAGCTCAGCGCGCAGCCAGTCCTTCAACCCGCTCTCAAATTGACGGGCCCGGCGTTTTCGCGGGATAATAGGCTAAGTTTGCTATACGGTCTGCACACAAGGAGGTGTCTGGTGAAGAGGTCATGGATTTGCCTGTTGATGGTGCTGGCAATCGTTGCCAGCGGGACTTTCGTCGCTTGCGGCGGCAGCAGTAGCTCGTCGCCGACTGCAACAGCTAAGCCGGCGCAAACGGCATCGACGCCGTCAACCAGTGCGACAAGCGCGCCGGCGTCGACCAGTAGCGGCGGCACGGGTGGCGGCTCCCTGAGCGACGTACCTGTCTACCCCGGGGCCACGAAGCTCAGCAGCGGCGAGTACTCCGGCTCCTCGGCGTCAATACCGGCTATTGGCTCCGATTTGAACGCGGCAGACTACACGAACGTCGCTTACGCTATTTACCAGACGAACGATGGCCCGCAGCAGGTCTTCGACTGGTACAAGAGCAACATGAGCGGCTGGAAAGACGAAGGATCGTTCAGCGGCGGCACCGGGAGCGACACCGGTGCCTTTGCAGCCTGGTCGAAGGACAACGGCAACGAGGCTGCCTGGATAACCGTCGGGGCAAGCGGCGGTACGACTTCGCTTAGTATCTGGGTCGGCTCTAAGTAGCATCGCCCCCAAGCCTGGGCTCTAGTTGGCTATCTGCGCGGGCAGCGCGCCCTTGGGATTGCGTTGCCCGCTCCTCTTCAGAGGTCTATATCGTAGCGAGCGCTTCCTGACCTCAAGGAACGGGGCTGGGCTTCGCGGCCACCGCAGCCCCGTCCGGCCGTCGGGCATTCACCTAATCGTCCCCTCTAATTGACGGCCTCCAGGATTCCGACGATAATGCGGCGACATCGACGCTGCCGGCGCGCGCAAGGAGACGATTCGTGCGAAGGTTCTGGAGTCTTGCCTTTCTTGCCCTCCTGGCCCTAGCCGCTGCGTCTCTCGCCGCCTGCGGTGGGAGCGAGAAGGCAAGCGAATCGGCGACGCCTCTTTCTCAGGCGACGGCAACGCCGAAGGATAACGCCGCGAGCATGTCCCTGAACGATGTGCCGGTCTATCCGGGGGCCACGGAAGTCACCCGCAACCAGTGGTCCGGCGCCGACGCGGCGATCCCGGTAATCGGGACGGATGGAAGCGGGACGGTCTACGGAACGGCCGCCAGCACGATGTATGACACGAACGATAACGCCCTGGTGGTCTTCGCCTGGTACAAGGAGGAGATGAGCGGTTGGACTGAGGTTCATCCCACTGGCGGCGACTTCGACGACCCAACGCTTTTGTCGGCGGCCTGGACGAAGGACGGCGGCAAGACGGCTGCCTGGATCATTCTGGCGAATAACGACGACGGGACCGCGTCGCTCACACTCTGGGCCGCCTCGCAGTAGGTGGCACGAACCCCCGCGCTATCGCCCCGCCGCGCCTGCATCGAGCTGCGCAAGCGCTTCCGATTCGACGATGCGGTAGACCTCCGCCAGCGGCATCCCGTGCGCCAGCGCCAGGCGACGGCACGCTTCGTACTCCGGCGAGACCTGCGGCTTGCGTCCGGGCAGCCGCTTGACCTTCACAGCCGCCGGGCCAAGGCTCGACTCGAAATCGAATGTCTCGCGCTGCGCCTCGTGACGGCGCACCTCCTGCACCCGCACGCCCAGCGTCGACGTCTCCTCCAGCAGGATGCGCGTGACTCCCTCTTCCCGCTCGACGCTGCAAAGCAGTGAAAGCTTGATTGCCGGACGGTTCTTCTTCATCTGGATGGGCGTGAACCACACGTCCGCCGCGCCCGCCGCGAACAGACGCTCCTGCACGAAGCCCAGCAGCTCCGCGCTCATGTCGTCTATGTTCGTCTCAATGAGGAGGATGGCGTTGCCTGTGTCCGGCAACGGCTCGCCCAGCCAGAGACGGAGAACATTGGGCCGACCAGCCGTGTTGCGGCTGCCGGCGCCGTAGCCGACTCGTTGGAGCGTCATCGCCGGTCGCTGGAAGCTCGCCAGCGTAGCGACGATGGCCGCGCCCGTCGGCGTCACGAGTTCCCCCGGCTCGTCGGCGTCGGAGATGGGCGCATTCGCCGTCGCGAGGAGCTCCAGCGTCGCAGGCGCCGGGACCGGCAGCGCTCCGTGTGCGCCTCGCACCTCGCCGCGGCCGGCGGGCAGTGGAGACGCGAAGACCTGCTCGGCGCCCAGGAGACGTAGGCCTGCCACCGCTCCAATGACGTCGATCAGCGTGTCGACAGAGCCCAACTCGTGCAGGACGACGGAGTCGACTTCGACGCCGTGGACGCGCGCCTCCGCCTCGGCGAGGCGACGGACAACGGCCGATGCCTTCTCCCTGTCGGCGGTCGGCAGGCTGCTGCCTTCGATGACGGCCAGCGCGTCGCGGAGCCGTGGAAGGGACGGCGCGTCCGGCGCAAGCTCGACCGTCACCTTCGTGGCCGCAAGCTCGGCGCGCTGCGTCCGTTCCGCCGTCAGCCGGTAGCCGGAGACGTTCAGCTTCGCCAGCTCCGCCTGTAGCGTCGCCAGCGGCAGACCGGCGTCGACGACGGCGCCGAGCAGCATGTCGCCGCTGATGCCGGAGAAGCAGTCGAGATAAGCGATGCGCGTCAGATTCGGCTCCTTCGCGCTCAGCCCTGGGCGTGGGCGAGCCGGTTAATGACGGCCGCCAGGTAGCCGGCGCCAAAGCCGTTGTCGATGTTGACGACGGCGACGCCCGGCGCGCAACTGTTCAGCATCGTCAGCAGGGGCGCGACCCCCTGGAAGCTGGCGCCATAGCCCACGGACGTCGGCACGCCGATGACCGGCATCGCGACGAGGCCGGAGACGACGCTGGGAAGGGCGCCCTCCATACCGGCGACGACGACGAGCACGCGGGCCTCGCGCAGCATCGGAAGATGGTCGAGAAGACGATGCAGCCCGGCGACACCCACGTCGTAAACGCGCTCGACGCCGCTGCCCATAAGCGTCGCCGTGACCGCCGCCTCCTCCGCCACCGGCAGGTCCGCCGTACCGCCGCAGACGAGGCAGACGCCCGGCAGCGCCTCAGTCGGATGGCGGTCCACCGTCGCCGCCCGTGCGATGTCGTGGTAGACGGCGTCGGGGACTTTTTTCACGATTTGATCGAATACGTCGCGGTCGATTCGCGTCACCAGCAGGCGTCCGGCCCGCTCGGCGAGGCGCTCCGCGATCGTCACCACCTGCTCCGCCGTCTTCCCCTGGCCCAGCACGACCTCCGGCAGGCTGTCGCGGAGGGCGCGATGGTGGTCCAGCTTGGCGAAGCCGATGTCCTCATATGGAAGGTGGCGCAGCCTCTCCAGCGCGCCTTCTATGTCCGTCGTCCCTTTCGATACGGACTCGAGTAGCTGTCGTAGGCTTTGCTCGTCGATAGTGTCACGCTCCAAACATATTTCGTTGACCGCGAATGGAATTATAGCATCGCAGGTTCAGCGGACAAAAGCGCTGCCGATTCTACACAGGGTTGACGCCCTTAGAGTCGCAAGGGTATTATCAATCCGGCGGAGCTGCGTCTTGTAGCGCAGCGTGAGGCACTAAACGGTAAAGATGGAAGCCGACGACGGCGGCGATCGTAGCCGCCAAACAGAACACAGAGGAGGCGATTCACCGTCGATGAGTCGCTGGTAGAGCGCTAGCGCGCCCGGCCGCGGCTCGTCCGCGGCGAACCACCTCCTGTCACGACCTTTTTGAGGAGGTGGTTTTTCATGCCTTTCCTCAGCCAACTCCTGGGCCGCCCCACCGTCGACGCCGAGGGCGCGCGCGTCGGCGTTCTGCGCGACCTCCTGGTAGCGAGCGATAGCCCTTATCCGGCGCTGAGCGCAATCATCGTCGCCGATAAGGGGCATATGCACGCCATTCCCTGGATTCACGTCGCTTCCGTCACGCCGCGCGGGGCGGTGCTGCGCAGCCGCGTCCGCCTGGAGGCGTTTCCCGCGCCGACCGACGACCTGATCTGGCTTGGGCGCGACCTGCTGGACAAGCAGATCGTCGATACGCACGGCGTGAAGCTGGTGCGAGTGAACGACCTCGCGCTGACGCCTATCAACGGCGACCTGCGCCTCGCCGGCGTCGACAACAGCGTGGCCGGCCTCCTGCGACGGCTCGGGATCGAGTGGCTGGCAAACCTTGCCGCGCGCGGGCGGCCGCGACTCATCGACTGGGAGCAGGTGGACATCGGCCCTGCGGTCGACGAGATCCGTCTGAAGGTGCCGTTCCACCGCCTGCGTCGGATGAACCCGGCGGACATCGCGTCGGTCATCAGCCAGATGTCGCCCGGCGAGGCGGCGGACGTACTGGAGGCGCTCGACGACGAGATCGCGGCGGATGCCCTGGCGGAGCTATCGGACGAGCACCAGGCGGCCGTCGTGACCGCCATGGAGCCGGAAGAAGCCGCTGATGTGCTGGAGCGCATGGCGCCGGACGAGGCGGCGGACATCCTGGGCGACGTCCACCACGAGCGCGCCGGCGAGCTCATGCGGCTGATGGAGCCGCACACGGCGCAGGAAGTGCGCTCGCTGCTGATCTATGAAGACGACACGGCCGGCGGTCTGATGAACAGCCGTCTCTTCGCCGTCGCCGAGATGGAGACGGCGGGCCGCGTCCTGGAGGACCTGCGACGCACGTCCCCGCCGGAAGACGAGATCTACTACCTTTACGTCGTCGACGGCAGCGGGCGGCTATGGGGCGTCCTCTCTCTGCGCGACCTCGTCGTCGCCGAGCCGGACACGCTCATCGCCGACTGCGCGCGCCAGGACGTGGCGTTCGTCCGCCTGGACGACTCCAAGGAGGAGGTGGCGCGCAAGCTAATCCACTACAATCTGCTCGCCATTCCCGTCGTCGATGAGCACAGCCATCTGAAGGGCATGGTGACCGTTGACGACGTGCTGGACCTCGTGACGCCGCGCGCCTGGCAAAACCAGCCACGTCGAATGGCAGGGTAGACGGATGAGGGACGATGATAAACCGGGCTATCCCTCCGACGCGACTTGGGCGGTCTGTGTTGTGCCTCCTGGTGTATCTGAACCGCATGGGCCCCTGGCGGCGGGCGGCGCTGTTCCTGGCCGTCATGGGGCCGGGCCTGATTACCGGCATCGTCGACGATGATTCGACGGGGATTGCCGGCTACTCCATCGCCGGCTCACGCTTCGGCTACGACCTCCTCTGGACGCTGATCCTCGCTGCCGCCGCCCTGGCGATTGTCGGCGAGATGGCGGCTCGAATGGGCGCCATCACCGGCAAAGGCCTCGGCGAGATAATCCGCGAGCGTTTCGGCGTCCGCATCACATCCTTCGCTTTGCTCATTCTGCTAGTTGCCAACACCGCTACCGTGATTGCGGAGTTCGCCGGAATTGCCAGCGCATCGGAGATATTTCACGTGTCGCGCTATATAACCGTGCCCTTGGCGGCGCTCCTGGTCTTCGTCGTCGTGGCCTACGGCTCGTACCGGCGAATGGAGAGAGTGCTGCTGGCGTTCTCGGCCGTATCCGTGGCCTACATCATCACCGGCTTCCTGGCGAGGCCCGATTGGGGCGCCGTGGCGACGCATTCGGTCGTTCCGCACGTTCAGGCCAACCTGGCGTATCTCTCCATCCTCATCGGCGTCATCGGCACGACGATAACGCCGTGGCAGCAGTTCTATCTGCAATCGACGGTTGTGGACAAAGGCCTGGGGGAGCGCGAGTTCAAGCTGGAGCGTCTGGACGTGTTCGTCGGGGCGTTCGCATCCGCGACGATCGCCTTCTTCATCATCGTGACGACAGCCGCGACGCTGCACGCGCACGCTGAGCCTTCAGGGACGGTGGAGGAGATTGCGCAGTCGCTGCGACCGCTGGCTGGCGACTTCTCGGCCAATCTCTTCGCTATCGGCCTGCTGAACGCGTCGCTGCTGGCGGCGGCGGTTCTACCGCTCACGACGGCCTACGCCGTATGCGGCGCGTTTGGCTGGGAGCGCAGCGTCAACTTGCCGATCCGCGAGGCGCCTGTGTTCTTCGGCCTGTTCGGCGGGCTGCTCGTCGTCGGCGCGGCTGCCGTGCTCATCCCGGGCATGCCGCTCCTCATCCTGCTCCTCATCCCCAACGTTGTCGGCGCTGTCCTTCTGCCGGTCATCCTCATCATGATGGTGAAGGTGCTGAACGATTCGAAGATAATGGGGCGCTGGACGAACTCGACCGGCTGGAACGTCGGGGCATGGGCCGTAACGGGCGCGCTCATCGGGCTGACGGTCGTATACGCGTTCACGGCCGTGCTGCAGGCGACGGGGGTCGTCAGCGGCTGACGGGAGGCCCTTAGGGGCGTCGAAAGCCGGTTAGATTCTGTGCTCTTCCCGCACGACGCGTCGGGCGCCCGCGTGCCAGCTCGTCCGCCAGTCGCGCGCCGGAACGATCGCCGCCAGCCTGTCGAGTTGCCCGATAGCTTCCAGTCGACGGTAGATTATCTGCCAGGCGCAGGGTCGTTCCGGGTCGACCTCGCAGCCGTCTTCGCTGGAGCCGGCGCACGGACCGTTGAGCATTCGCTTGGCACAACGGGTGATGGGGCAGATGCCGCCGAAGTCGGCCAGGACGCAGGCGCCGCAGCCCAGACACTTCTCCGTCCAGACGCCCTGCTCTTCGAGGATGCCGATGAATTGCGTGTCGAGCGCGGCGTAGACGGGCTTGTCCGGGAAGCGCTCCGCTATCGCCTGGACGCCGGCGCCGCAACCGAACGACAGGATCGCCTCGTTGCGGGCCGCGGCCGCCGCCAGGTCGGCGATGAACTCGTTCTCGCACTGCCGCTCGATAGTCATCTGCTCGATTTCGATCGGCCGGCCCTCCAGGCGTCGCGCCATGCGCATCGCGTAGGACATGATGCCGACTTCCCGGTCGCCGCCGGCAAGGCAGACGGTGACGCACGTCCCGCAGCCGACGAACAGCACCTTGTCATGACGCATGAGCAGACTTCTGACTTCTGCGATTGATTTTCCGGTTGCGACTATCATTCTTGCCCTCTATTCTCAGCCAGACGCAGCGGGCTGGGTCCCAGCCGTTCAACGGTCTCCACCATCTCCCGCACCCGCGCCACAAACGTCGGCGCCTCCGACGCGGAGAGGTTGACCATCCGCAGACGTTCGCCGCCGATGCCGATGTCGTCCAAAAGCTTTCGCGTGGCCGCGACGCGACGCTTCGCCCGCAGGTTTCCCTCGGTGAAGTGGCAGCCGCCCTCCAGGCAGCCCGCGATGAGAACGCCGTCGATGCCGTGCTCGAATGCTGCCAGTATCTGCTGCACCTCCATCTTGCCGCTGCACGGCACGTGGACGATGCGTACGTTCGCCGGGTACTGCATGCGCCGGGAGCCGGCCAGATCGGCGGCGGCGTAGGCGCAGAAGTTGCAGCAGAACGCCAGGATTTCGCAGCGCTGCGTCGTCGGGCCGGCCTTCATCTCTTCCGTCTCAATCATGTCGAATTCCCACCAGGAGCTCGTCCAGCATGGCCGAGACCTGGCCTTCCTCCTGGTTCTGAAGCTGAATCGCCTGCGCGGGGCAGGCCGCGGCGCAGCTACCGCAGCCCAGGCACGCCGCCGCCTGAATCACGACCTTGTGGCCGACTAGGACGGGAGCGCCGTATGGGCACACCTTGACGCAGGTCATGCAGGCCGTGCAGGCGGAGGCGTCGACTTTGGCGATCTGCCCGCCGACTTCCAGGTACGGCTTGGAAAGCACCGTCGCCGCCCGCGCGGCCGTCGCCAGCGCCTGCGCAATCGTCTCATCGACGAAGCGGGGCGAATGCGCCAGCCCGCAGACGAAAACGCCTTCGCTGGCCAGGTCGACCGGTCGCAGCTTGGGGTGCGCCTCCAGGAAGAAGCCGTCGGCGGTTAGCGACGTTCGGATGATGGACGACAGCTTCGGGTTGTCCGCCGCCGGCGCGATGCCGGTGCTGAGCACGAGCAGGTCCGGTCGCAAGACGAGCTTTCGACGCGTTCCGGCGTCGGTGACGCGCACCGTCAGGCCGCCGTCGTCGCTGGTTATGGGCTCCTCGTCCTCGCGGTAGCGGATGAACAGCACGCCCGCCTCCCGCGCCTTCTGATAGTACGTCTCGCGGAAGCCGTAAGTGCGCATGTCCTTCATAAGGACAACGACACGCGCGTCCGGTCGCGCCGATTTGAGGGCAAGGGCGTTCTTGACCGCCTCTGCGCAGCAAACGCGGCTGCAATAGTTGTTCTCTTCGGTGCGTGACCCGACGCACTGGATCATCACCACCGTCGGGCTTTCGCCGAGGCCTGCCGCGTCGCCGGCGGCGAGTCGTGCCTCCAACTTGCGTTGGGTTACCACGCGCTCGTTCTTCCCATGCAGATGCGCCTCTGTCGCGCGCTCGATGCCCCCGGTCGCGATGATGGCGACGCCGTGGGGAATCGTCTCCTCGCGCCCGTTCGACATAACGACGCTCTTGAAGTTGCCGACGTGACCGTTGAGCTCGAGAAGGTCCGTGTTGATATGCGTATGAATCAACCTGTGCGCTTGGACCCGCTCGATCAGGCCCGCCGCGAACTGCTGGATGTCGTCGCCTTCCAGCGTGTAGTGGAGCTGGCGCAGGTTGCCGCCGAGCGCCTCGGTCTTCTCCACCAGGTGCGTCTCGAAGCCTTGATCGGCGAGCGAAAGCGCCGCCGTCATGCCGGCCAGCCCGCCGCCGAGCACCAGCGCCGAGCGCGTTATCGGCAGGCGGCTCCGCTCCAGCGAGCGCAGCATTCGCGCCCGCCCGACCGCCATGCGCATCAGGTCGCAGGCCTTCTCCGTCGCCTGCACGGGGTCGTCGCGGTGCACCCACGAGCACTGGTCGCGGATGTTCGTCATAGCGAAGAGGAACGGGTTGAGGCCGGACTCGCGCAGCGTCTCCTGGAACAAGGGCTCGTGCGTTCGCGGCGAGCAGGAGGCTACGACGACGCGGTTCAGCCGTTTTTGCTTGATGACCTGCTTAATCGCCTCCTGGCAGTTGTCGGAGCAGGTGTAAAGGTCCGTTTCCGCGTGGACGACGTTGCCCATCGCCGCCGCCTCGCGCTTCACCGCCTCGACATCGACGACGGAGGCGATATTGTGGCCGCAGTGGCAGATGAACACGCCGACGCGTGGCGCTTCGTCCGTGACGTCGCGCTCCCAGGGGTACTCGTGGCGCGTGACCTCCGTGCCGCGGCCTTCCCGCAGCAGCTCCATCGCCGCCGCGGCCGCCGCGCTTGCCTGCGCCACCGATTCCGGAATGTCCTTCGGCTCCTGGAACGCGCCGGCGACGAAAACGCCGGGCCGCGACGAGGTAATGGGCGTAAGGCGGTCGGTGCGACAGAAGCCGAACTCGTCGCGCTCCACGCCGAGGCGTCGGGCCAGCTCGCCGGCGCTCGCTCCGGGCTTCAGGCCGATGGACAGCACCACGAGGTCGAAGTCCGCCAGCTTCTCCGCGCCCTCCTCGTCGAAATAGCGGAGGCTGAGGTCTTTCGTGTTCGGCCTCTCGACGACGCGTGAGGGGATGGCGCGGACGTAGCGGACGCCGTACTCGCTCTGGGCGCGGCTGACGTAGCGGTCGAACTCCTTGCCGAAGGCGCGCACGTCGATGCAGAAGACGGCGATCTCCATGTTCGGATCGTGCTCCAGCGCGACCATCGCCTCCTTCGTCGCCGACATGCAACAGACCGCCGAGCAGTAGCCGTTGCCGCAGGCGCTGTCGCGGGAGCCAACGCACTGGATGAAAGCGACGCGCCGAACCGGGCCGCCGTCGGAGGGACGGAGCAGCGTGCCTTCCGTCGGGCCGGAGGCGCTGAGCATGCGCTCGAACTGGATGGAGCTGAGGACGTTGGCGTAGCGCCCGTGGCCGTACTCGCCGCGCAGCGACGCTTCGATCTCCTCCGTACCGGGCGTCAGGATGACGGCACCCACCCGCAGCGTCTCCGTCCGCGGCTGCATGTCGTGGACGATGGCGCCCGGGCCGCAGACCGTCTCGCAGAGGCGGCAGTCGGAGCAAAGGCCGCAGTTGAGGCATCGCTGGGCTTCGGCCACTGCCTCGTCCTCCGAGTAGCCGAGGTCGATCTCGCGCATATCGCGCTGGCGCTCGACGACGGGCGACTGCGGCATGGCGTGTCGCGCCTCGACAGTGGCGTTCGGGCTGGGGTTCGGCGCCGCTGTCTTGCCGGCATCGCTTTGCCTCGGCTGAGGCGACGCTCCGCGCAGGTAGTCGTGGATCGCCTGGGCGGCGCGATGCCCGTGCGCCATCGCCTCGACGAGCGAAGCCGGGCCGAGGACCGCGTCGCCGCCGGCGAAAACGCCCGGAAGCGACGTCGACAGGCAGTCGTCGCAATCGATGCGAGAAGCGCCGGCGAAAGGCAGGCCCTCCAGGTCCGAGCTCTGGCCGATGGCGAGGATGACCGTATCGGCGTTGAAAATGAAATTGGAGCCTTCGATTGGCTGGGGACGCCGCCGGCCGCTTTCGTCCGGCTCACCCAGCTTCATGCGCAGGCATTCGAGGCCCGTGACGGAGCCTTCGCCGATGGCGCGCACGGGGTTCGCAAGGTAGAGGAACTCGACGCCCTCTTCTTCGGCCAGGCGGATCTCTTCGTCCAGGGCGGGCATCTCCGCGCGCGAACGCCGGTAGACGACAGTGACTTTCTCCGCGCCGAGCCGCAGCGCCGTGCGGGAGGCGTCCATCGCCACGTTGCCGCCGCCGATAACGGCGACCCGCCTGCCGATGGAGACGGGCTCGCCCAGGTTCGCGGCCTTCAGGAAGTCGAGGCCCTGCACGACGCCGGGCAGGTCGACGCCCTCGATGCTGAGGCGTTCGCTCTTGTGGGCGCCGCAAGCGACGAAGAACGCCCCGTACCCTTCCTCGCGTAGGCTGTCCAGCGTCACGTCGCGGCCGACGCGGCAGTCCAGGCGGACGTCGATGCGGTCGTTCAACAGACGGCCGATCTCGAAATCCAGCACGTCGTAAGGCAGGCGGTAGGCGGGCACGCCGAGTCGCAGCATGCCGCCGAGGAACGGCAGCGCCTCGAAAATCGTGGCGCGGTAGCCCAGACGGCTGAGGTCGTGCGCCGCCGTCAAGCCCGCCGGCCCGCCGCCGATAACGGCGACCCGCTGATCGCGCAGATCCGCGAAGGCCTCCGGCTCGTCGTCGCCGAGCTCGTCGCGGTGGGCGTATACCCAGTCGGTGGCGAAGCGCTTCAGGTCGCGGATGGCGACGGGGGCGTCGACTTCGGCGCGGTTGCACTCCGTCTCGCAGGGGTGCTGGCAGATGCGGCCGCAGACCGCCGGCAGCGGGCACTGCTCGCGAATGACCTCATAGGCCTCCTTGAAGCGCCGCTGCCCGATAAGGGCGACGTACGCCTGCGCGTTCACGCCGGCCGGGCAGGCCAGCTTGCAGGGCGCCTCGCCGTCCGCTTTGGCGATGGTAAAGGCGTTGGGCACGGCCTGCGGGTATTCGCGGAAGATGGCCTTGCGCTGGCCCAGCCCGCGGTCGAAGGCGCTTTCCAGGCTGACGGGGCAGACCTCCGCGCAGTCGCCGCAGCCGTTGCACTTCGCCAGGTCGACGTAGCGGGCGTTCCGCTTGACGGTGACGTCGAAGCGGCCCGGCTCGCCGCTGATCCCTTCGATCTCGCCCAGCGTGATGATCTCGATGTTCTTGTTGCGCCCGCACTCGACGAGCTTGGGCGAGAGGATGCACATGGAGCAGTCGCCGGTCGGGAACGTCTTGTCGAGCTGCGGCATGCGGCCGCCGACCGCGGAGGAGCGCTCGACGAGGTAGACCTTGAAGCCGGAGTCGGCCAGGTCCAGCGACGCCTGTATCCCGGCGATGCCGCCGCCGTAGACGAGAACCGCTCCGCTGGGTCGTTCGTCCGTCATCGCGCTACCGCCTTCTCCGGCTGGAGGATGCCTTTTCGCGTCAACAGCGGCAGCGGGTCGACCAGTAGGCTTTGCAGGCCCAGTCGCTGCGATTGCAGGCCAAGCGCGAGGCCCAGGAGCTGTGTGAAATAGAATGCGGGCAGCCCGAAATGCTCGTTGTTCTTCTTCTCGATGTCGCTCTGCCGCATGTCCAGGTTGAACTGGCAGAGGGGGCAGGCCGTGACGATGCAGTCGGCGCCGGCCTCTCGCGCTGCTGTCAGGACCGCGCGAGAGAGGCGGAGGACGATCTCTGTCTTTGTTATGGAGAAGCTGGCGCCGCAGCAGTCCGTCTTGGCGGACCAGTCGATGGCTTCGGCGCCGGCGGCGGTCATCAGCTTGTCGATGACCGCCGGGTTCTCGGCGTCGTCGAAGCGCATTATCGACGGCGGCCGCACGAGGAGGCAGCCGTAGTAGGCGGCAACGCGCAGGCCGGCGAGCGGCCTCTTGACCTTGTCGGCGATAGCGGCCATGCCAACGTCGTCCCGCAGTATCTCCAGGACGTGCTTCACCGGCGTCGAGCCGTCGTAGTCGGCGCCGAGGGCGTCGGCAACACGGCGGCGGCTATCCGGGTCGCCTGCTATCTCATGGTTCGCCAGTTTCAGGCGGCTGTAGCAGGCGGCGCAGGCAACGGCCACGGTCTTTCCCGAAGCGGCGGCGAGGTTGGCGGCCGGCAGCGCCAGCGCCAGCAGGGCATCGGTCTGGTGGGCGGCCGTGGAGCCGCAGCAAGTCCAGCCGGCAAGCTCCGGCAGGTCGATTCCCAGGGCCGCGGCAACCGCGTTCGTGGAGAGCGCGTAGTCCTTCGCCGTCGATTCCAGCGAGCAGCCCGGGTAGAAGACGTAGCTCACGGCGCCTTCCTTTGCTCTCGCGCGCGACGGAAGATGCGCTGACGCTTGGCCCGGTCGCCGTGCAGGCGCGGCAGGAGCGCGAACTTGCCCTTGCGCAGCATCGTCGGGAACCTGGCGAAGTCTTGCGAGAAGCGGCGCGTGCGCAGCTTGAACGCCGCCATCAGCGCCAGCTCATGCGTCCGGCCGAGCTGTCGCACCGTGGCGAGGAAGATGTCGTTGAAGGCGGGAACAGCGGGATCGGCGGCGACTTTCCTTTCGCGCGAGAGGCGTCGCAGCGCGTCGATGGCCGCGGGCAGTGCGACCGCCTGCGGGCAGCGGGCTTCGCAGGTTCCGCAGGACGTGCACTCCCAGATGAAGCGGCTGGCCAGGAGCTCGTCGGTCGCGCCGAGCTGAACCAGGCGGACGATCTCGTGCGGCTTTACGTCCGCTTCGGCCGCGACGGGGCAGCCGGCGGTGCACTTGCGGCACTGGAAGCACAACGAGAGCGCGTCGCTTTTGAGGAGCGCCTGCAGGGCCGCGGGCGGCGTCGAAAGGGAGAGCGGGCGTTCGATGACGGTCGTCATGAAGCGCCTTTCCCCGCGCTGCCGTTCAAGCCCGCGCGCGAGATGACCTCGGCGGCGACGCCCGGCGTCCCGCCCCAGGCGATATGCACGCCGCGTACGCCCTCAAGGCTGGCCAGCTTCGACGCGGTCTCCGCGCAGATAGCGATACCTTCGGATGCGGCGTCTGTCGCGTCCCTGAGGCGCGCAACGACGGCTTCCGGGACGCGGCCGCGGCGCTGGAGCGCTTCCGCCTGCGCTACGTCCGCCAAAGGCTGGACAGAGGCGATGATGGCGGCATGCTCGTCAATCTTCTCCTGCCGCGCGGCGTCGAGCCATTCGACGAATGACGCGGCATCGAAAACGGGGCTGGTCAGAAGGAAGCGGGCGCCGGCCTTCGCCTTCTTGCGCGCGTCGATGAGGCTCAGCTCCAGCGGGCGCAGGTGCGGATAAGCTTCGGCGCCGACGAAGAGCGAGAAGGGCGCACCGTCCGCGGCCTCGGCGAGCAGTTGGATGAGCTGGACCGGATCGACGTCGTAAACACCGGCGGCCTCCGGCTGGAACCCAAGCGATTGGTGGTCGCCGGGCAGGCAAAGGATGTTCCGGACGCCCATGGCGGCGGCTCCGGCGGCGTCAGCAAGAAGGGCTTCGCGGTTGCGGTCGCGGGTCAGCAGCGCCAGCACGGGCTCGACGCCTTGCGCCGCCAGCAGCGTGGAGGAGACAACGGCGGAGATGGCCCGTTCGCCGCCGCTGGAGACGACGAGTGCGTCCAGCGAGGAGGGAAACGCGGCGGCAAGCGTTCTCACGCCGTCCGCGTCTCGGACGCCGGCCGCGACGAGCTCCGCGGTAACGACGCGGCGGCCGTCTTCCAGCGTCCGCGCCAGAGTCGATGTCTCCGTAGCCTGACTCATCTTAACCGCCTCTCTGGTTAGCGCTCCTGGACAGCGGGCTCGGCTGGAGGCCGGCAAGCGCCGTGGCTGCGGCTTGAGCGAGGTCGCCCTCGCCGCCGTCCGGCGCCGGCTCGATCAGAGCCAGTCGTTTCCCGCCGATGCCGATGTCGTCCAGGATGTCTTTCACGAAGTCGATTCGTCGTTCGACGCGGCGTCGTCCCTCTAGGTAGCGGCAGCGGCCGTCGCCGCAAGTCGCCACGAGCACGAGGTCGACTCCTTGCTCGAATGCCTTGAGGAAGTGCTCCGGCTGGAGCTTCCCGGCACAGGGGACGCGGATCTCCCGCACAGAAGGCGGGGCGGGCTGTCTGGCGGGCGCGGCTTCCCGGATCGCGCCGCCCGGCGGCAACGTGACGCAGCGGAATAAGACGACGTCCAGCGTGGGGTCGGAAGGAGGAGCCGCAACGGCTCCGCTCTCGTTCAAGCTGCCTTCCATATCCGCAGACGTCCCTCCGATTGCAACGGGCTGCAATCTAGTCTGCCACAATCATCGAGACAAGGGAACGGCCCACCACGGGGCAAGAATGCTTCGCCCAGCTTGTCGAATGCGGCAACCGGTTACCGTTAGCCTGCTTATATGATCCGCGGAAACCGGGGCAATGTCAAGTCGGGGGCAGGGGAGGGCCGCTCGGCAGGCCTATCACCAGGCAGGCCGAGCGGCCCAGGGATCGCAGCGTCGGCCGGTTACAGCTCCACTTCGCTCAGCCGTCGAAACGGCGGGTCGAGCGGTGAGGTGCCGGCGGCCGGCGACGGCGCGGACGTGCCTCGTTCTCTAGGCGCGAACTCCGGGCTTGCGAGAGAGATCGGCCGCAGCGGCGTCGCGGATCTTCTCGCAGGACGACTTCAGGTGCTCTTTCTCAGCGGGAGTCAGCGCGCTGAACAGCTTCGCTGCCGCCTGGTCGGCCACTGCCGAAGCGTCTTCGAATTTCTTGACGCCGGGCTTCGTGAACTCAACCAGCCTCTTGCGGCGGTCCTTGGGGTCGCCGTGCGTGTGCACCCAACCCTTCGCCTCCGTGCGGTCGACGAGGCCGGTCAGGCTGTTCGGCTCCTTCACCATCCACTTGGCGAGGGCGCTGATGGTCAGCGGCCGTCGCTCGCGGGCGAGAAGGCCCAGGAGCTGCAACTGTGGCAGGGAGATTCCCTGCGGTATGAGCGCAGACTCTTGCACCTTGAAGACAGCGTTGTATGCCTGATACAACGGCTGCCACTCACCATTCACTTGGGCTTTGCCTGCTCCGGCGGTCTTTGCGGCAGGGGCTTTTCTTGGCACTAGTCAGGTCCTTCCTTTCGTTTTACTTGGCGCTCCTTCGATTGGAGCCTTGTCCTTGGGCGGTCATTCGGACGTACTTCTTTGGTAACTTGAATGATACCGAATTGTCAAGCCTTTTGCGTTTTTCTGCAAGAATTGAGGGCAAATCTTCTTCTTCCCGCCGGCCAAGAATTGAGGGCAAATCCTTATTCCCCTTGCCGGAGCCGCTGATGTATGCTGGCTCGCGGGGTTGGGGTTTCAGGGAAGAACAGCAGAATATCGGGCTTATGCCGATATTCAAGTCGAGTCGAGGAGGGGCGGAAGCAGTGCAGCGCACATTTGAGGGCGCGGTCTCGACCAATCCTCCAAAAGTCCCATCAGCGCGCTTGCTCGGCTCGTGCCATAGACGGGCGCCGCCCGAATCTATGCGAGCCGAAGGCGAATCCAGGGATTTTTACAAATCGACAACAATTCCTTGAGTTCCCTCGGCTAGCATCCGCATCGACATCAATACTTCGTCGTTGCTGGGAGGAGGGGTGAATGAGAAGTATCGAAGAAAGGGGCGGTCCTCTTAGCCTAACGTCCATCCATCCAGACATCGCCCGCGGGACACCTTTCGCGACTGACGTGGAGGCCGGCCGGACATTCCGGAAGGCCTCTCGTTTTGTCTGCGTCCCGTCGGGTGGCCAGTTCCGAGTGAGGGAGGAGGGTAGAGTATGAGGAAGTATCTTCTTTTCAGCCTGGCGCTGACTGCGACTGCGTTTGTGTCGTTCCTGGCGCTTCGGACGGCGCCGTCCAGCGCCCAAACAACCATACCAATAGGCGTGGATGCCTATTCCAGTCAGATTCCGAGTGAGCCGTCAGGGCTGACCTATGTTTACAAGTACATCGTCCCCGGCGGCACAAGTATCATCCCCGACTACATCAACACCGCCTACGCAAACGGCAAGAAGCCCGTGCTGGTCATCTACACGAACTACGACAGCACGACGCCTGACTTGACGACTTGGGACGACGCAATGAATGCGATTCGGGCCGACGGGCGCGCCGTCGATGTCGTCGTCGAGCCGGACATGTTCGGCTACATCCGCAACGCCAACGCCTGTGCTACGACGGGCAAGCAGGTGGTCGACAGGTTCCTGTCGACAGCCCCGTCGAACGCCAACCTTGGCTTCTTCATGAGCCCCTGGAATCTCCCGTACGTCGGGGCAGACTCCGACGCTGCAAGCTGGAAGGACTGCTGGCTGGCCGCCGGCGGCGATCGCATGCAATCAATCTACGTTGACGTTTCGGACCGCGACCAGGAATACAAGGGGACTTATCCCTGGCCCGCCTCGCAGATTCAGATGTTCGAGGACTGGTTCAAGGCGATCAGCCAAACGATGGGTCGCAAGATCGGTGTCTGGCAGATACCGCTGGGCAACTCCCAGTGTCTGAATGGTCGGCGTTCCACCTTCGTCGAGAGCTGGTTGGTACAGGACAAACTGACAGGGCTTTCGCCGTACATCGATAAGCTGCTCTTCGGTCCGGGGATCGAAGACTACGACGCGACGAACACCCAGAGCTGGAACCTGCCGCAAGACATCAAATACGAGTGCGGCATGTTCAACTCCAGGGTAAATGCTCTTGCCAACGGGTCCTCGGCGACTGCGACACCACCACCACTGACCGTTGTGCCGACCGCGACGAGCACGCCGCGTCCCACAAGCACGCCGCTGCCGCCGACAGCCACGAGCACGCCGCGTCCGACGAACACGCCGGCGCCGTCGACGCCGACTACGACTTCCGTCCCGCCGACACCCACTGCGACATCTGTGCCGCGGACTCCGACAGCTACGCCGGCCCTCCCGACAGCGACGGCCACGCCGCGTCCCACGAACACGCCGGCGGCGTCGACGCCAACCGCGACATTGGTTCCGACGAGTACGCCGGTGCCCAAGACTCCAACACCTACGCCGGTCCGCCCGACAGCGACGGCCACGCTGGCGCCGTCGACGCCAACCGCAACATCCGTGCCGCCGACGCCCACTGCGACACCCGTGCCGTGGACTCCGACAGCGACGCCCGTTCCGCCGACAATCACGCCGACGCCGGTCGGTGGCACCGCGCTCGCCTTCGACGGTGACGCGATGCGGTTGTTCCCCAGCAACGCAGGCGCCGTCTACGTAAGCCCCAGTGCAAGCGACGGCCGAGCAATGCTAATCTGGTCCAACGCGCTGATCTGGCGAACGCTGACCCTGCCGAGGGGCGTGACCAGCTTGACGGTTTGGGCCAAAGGCGACCAATGCAATGGGGCGCCCCACATGGTGGTCAACGTTGACGGAGCAACCGTAATGTCCACGTACGTATACGCGACGCGATGGGCTCCCTACACTTCGCCCGTATCGATACCGGCGGGAGGCCATCTGATCAAGATCATCTTCGACAACGACTACTACGGCACATGCGACCGCAACCTGCGCGTCGACAGGTTCTCACTGTCCTACTAGTCGCGTCGGTTAACAGGTTATTAGGGGTGAGGGCCAGGGAGGGCCCTCGCCCCTCTCAATCCTCCCAGGGCGAGCTGTCACACGGCGGCTGCGGTGACTTCCTCGATGACGAAGAACTATCTTTCCTCACCCCGGTTGTTGCCCGGAAGAGTTCATTGACAGACCTCCCGCTCATGGCTAACATGGGGTCATAACTCAGAGCGCCTCCGCAGAGTTGGCAGCACGGAAGCTGCCTCTTCACTTGCACGGTTGCGGACCCGGTGGCGGCGCGTAGCCGTGAAGATCCAACCCTAAACTCCCAGGGTGGCCCGGTGGCGGCGGGATCTCGCTATGCGAGAAGCTAAGCCAGCGTCTCTCGTGCATGCTTTTTCACAAGACGATCACGCTGCGGGCAGCGCGGTTCACAGCGTTTTAACAGCGAGCCTTTATTCTGAGTTTCAAATGATGCCAAAGAACAGTCTTCGTGTGACCGGCGTGCGCGTGGACAGCGTAACCCTGCGGGAGACGCTCCAGCATATTGAGCGCTTCATCGCAGAGGGCAAGCCGCGCCGCATTGTGACGGTAAACCTCGAATACCTCCGGCACGCGCGCTCCAGCCCCGGCTTCCGCGAGGCGCTGGAGGCCGCCGACCTCGCCGTCGCCGATGGCATGCCCTTGCTCTGGGCCTCGCGCCTGTTTCGGCGTCGGCTTCCCGAGCGAATCGCCGGCGTCGATCTCGCCGAGCAGTGCGCGCGGCTGGCAGCGGAAAAAGGCTATCGACTGTTCCTTCTCGGCGCTGGCCCCGGCGTCGCGCAATCGACGGCGAAGGTCCTGCGTGAGCGCTATCCCGGGCTCACGGTGGTCGGTTGCTATACACCGCCAATCGGGGACTTCTCACCAGAGGAAGAAGAGAGGATTCGCCAGGCCATTGCGGTTGCAAAGCCGGACATCCTTCTTGTGGCGCTGCCGACGCCGCGGCAGGAGCTCTGGAACTACGCCAATGCGCGGCGCTGGAACGTGCCTGTGGTTATAGGCGTCGGCGCCGCCTTCGACATGCTGAGCGGCGAGGTGTCCAGAGCGCCGATGTGGATGCGGCGCCGCGGCCTCGAATGGTCATTTCGGTTGGTCATGGAGCCGCGCCGGCTCTGGAAGCGGTACCTGCTCCACGACACAGCGGTCGTGTTGCGCATTTTGGTGTCTCGCGTCGGCCCTCCTTAAGCGTCTGGAGAAGACGCTGGTGGCGGGAGGAACCCGAACGTTCTGTAGGAGTGGAACGAACCATTGAGGCTGAGTGACACGCGGGAAGCCTTCACTTTCCCGATGACCGGCCCGCTGGCGGCTGCCGTTGCCCGCTTGTGCTTCCCGGCGTCCTTCCTCGTCGCCGACACTTTCGCCCTTGTCGCGGCGGCGACGGTGGGGCACTGGCTCCCGGGGCAAGCCGACACCTCCGGCTGGTTGGCGGTCTTTCCGGGTGTCAACTTTGTCCACCCGCTGCTCTTCTCGCTCATTTCGCTCACCGTCCTGAGCCTGTTTGGCTTCCACGACCGTCTCCGGACGCTGCTGCGCAACTCCGAGCTCACTGATCTATACGGCGCCATTACGGTGAGCATCGTCCTGACGATGGCGGTGGCGCTGCTAATCCGCGCCGAGTGTTCCGCGGCGGTATACATAATGACGTGGATCATTGCGCCGCCCGCGATAATCATGGCCCGCGGCGCGTTGCGGGGTCTGCGACGGCAGATTCTCCCAATGTCGACGCTCACGGTGCCGGTCCTCCTGCTCGGCGAATCGGAAGAATCGAAACGCCTGCTCCAGCGTATCGATTCTGTTCCGGAGCTCGACTTCCTGCCGGTGAAAGTGGTCGCCGGCGCGGCGAGCAGTTTGGAAGATCTGCGGCAGTTGGTCCAGCAGAACGAAATCCGCCACGTGATCATAACGGCGTCAAAGGAGAACCAGACGTTCGTCGCGGAGATGGCGGAGTACTGCCAGGAGAACGGCCTGCGCGTGGCCTGGCTCCAGCGCACAATCGGCTTGCCGATGACCGTCGCCTCGCTCCACACGTGGGACGGTACGCCGGTCATCCAGCTCGCTGAGCCGATCTCGCAGCGCCTGTACGAGACGGGAAAGCGCGCCGTTGATCTCGTCTGCGCCCTCGTCCTGCTACCTTTCCTTCTGCCGCCTCTCCTCGTGGCGGCCATTGCCGTTCGGCTGGACTCCGAAGGCCCGATTCTCCTGAAGCAGAGCCGTATCGGCCGCGGCGGCAGAGGCTTCAACATGTACAAGTTCCGCACCATGCGCGTGGGGTCGGAGGAGATACCGGAAGAGTTGCGCGCTATGAACGAGGCGACGGGGCCCATGTTCAAGATGCGTGAGGACCCGCGGATCACGCGCGTCGGCCGCTTCCTTCGACAGACCAGCCTCGACGAGATACCGCAGATATTCAACGTTCTTCGCGGCGATATGAGTATGGTCGGCCCGCGCCCGCCGCTGCCGCGCGAGATACCGGGCTATAACGAATTGCAGCGACGCCGCCTGATGGTCAAGCCGGGCATTACCGGCCTCTGGCAGGTAAGCGGTCGCAGCGGCCTGACCTTCGAGGAGATGCTGGGGCTGGACGTCCGCTACATCCAGAAGCGTTCGCTCCTGCTGGATATCATCATCCTGGCGAAAACGGTGCCCTGCGTTATCAGCGGCAAAGGCGCCTGCTGAGCAAGAAAGAGAGGAATCATGAAGCCGTATCTGATTACCGCGTTCCGAAATCCGCTGTTGTGGCTGGTGCCAGCGATCCTGTTGCCCCTGCTTGTTGCCGTTGGAGCACTAATGATGGGCCGGCAAAGCAGCGTGGAGGCGACCGCCTGGACAGAGACCTCGTCCCTGCTCGATTCCACGGCAACAACAAACCTGGCGCCCCCGGCCCAGGTCCAGGCCGACGCCTTCAACCA
>Ga0187849_1001728_pt1 | contig 22569 bp, 18 predicted proteins | sample June2016WEW_4_10_2_FD_132412 | JGI IMG/M metagenome (GOLD analysis project Ga0187849, IMG submission 132412) | Peatland microbial communities from SPRUCE experiment site at the Marcell Experimental Forest, Minnesota, USA - June2016WEW_4_100 | ecosystem: Environmental > Terrestrial > Soil >...
GCTGTGGCAGTTGTAGTGACCGTGAATTCAGGCTCCTTCATAATCACGTCATACTTGCTTGTATCCCAAATAGAATCTATTCCATATTCTCCCATGAGCACACCATCGCTGTATTGGAAGTGGTGTGGAATATTTGAAAAGTCCTTATTAACCCTGGCATAGAAGTCCTTCAGGTCGTTACTCTTTTGGGTTTCTCGTTGTTCAGCATTAGGCTGACCCTGTTGGAGTGTAGCGGCCTTTACAGCCTCTGGTTGTTGTGTTTCCACCATGCCGTTCGTTATGATTCCCGAAAGGACTTGGGCGTAGCCTCGGACGATGGCAGTCCCTCCAATCACGGCATTGCCGCCCACAATAGCATTGCCAGAGACGATTGCGTTATCCCGAATTATGGCGTTGCCGTTAATCACGGCATCCTGAAAAACGCTGGCACTATTTTCAACTCGTGCATTATCGGTGACGACGGCATTGCCATATATGAGAGCCCACTCCTTAACGACGGCACTGCCATTTACCCGTGCGTTCCCATACACACTGGCGACTGAATCGGAATATCCGGTCTCTGCCACCCGCCCATCCACAGTGGCTTCCCCGGCGACTACAGCCTTGCCATAAATCCTGGAGCCGCCGCGCACTGAGGCGCTCCCAAGCACCTTGGCTTCAGGAGCAATATATGCACTCTCCGCGACATAGGCCGTGCTCTCCACCCAACCGCCCCTTTTGGGATTGCGCGAGCGGTCGTTGACCCACCATTGGCCATCAGCTCCTCGGAGGTGCATGGTAGCGCCTAAGAGGAACAGGAATACCCAGGTGTTCCAGCTCATCTTGACCGGGTCATGTCTCGTGGTCATTCTGGCTTGCAGCATACCAGGCACAGTCCCGGCGTCAAGGAGCAATGACCGTCGGCGCTGCACATGCCCTCTCCCAAGACTTGCCGCCCTTGAGCACCCTGCCACTGCGGCTGCCCATCAGGACCGTTCGTAAAGGCGTCAAACCATAACCTTACACATTCGGTTGACAAGTGGGACGGGTTTTGGCAGCGTAGTGAAGGCCAAGTGAATTATGGCTGACCCGGTTACCTTTACCTTTCCGCAGTGCTTCCACAAGCTGCGTGGGCCTGCGAGCGCCAATCACAGGAACGATGTCCTTGCGTTTGGCCAGCACCCAGGCGATCGCCAACTGCGAGGGACGGACCCGTTTCGCGGCGGCCAGCTTCTGCAGCGTGTCGATGATGGACTGATTGGACTGGCGGTTTAGGCCGGCAAAACGAGGCAGGCGCGCGCGCAAATCACCCTGGGCCGCCGGCTGGGAGCCGCTGAGCAGGCCACGGGAGAGCGCACCGTAGGCGGTGACGCCAATCCCGAGTTCGTTGACAGTGCATGACAGAACATTCGCATCCTTCACCCTCCGGGGATCATCTGCGGCGTTCCGGTTGGCTTCGGAACGCCGCATTTATGCGGCAGCGCAGAGTTTTGTCGTGCGCCCGCCCAGTCAGGCGGGGGGATTTGCCTCTTGACGCGCCGCCGATTTATTGACGTTGCGCGGGTGAGGACGGCAGGCCGGCTTGGGCCTTCTTGCCCGGCACTCCTTGGGCGGCGTGCAATTGCTTGAGCAGGTCGTTGCCCTGGGGTATGAGGGTGATGTCGGCCTGGCCCTCGACGAGTTTCTGGGCCTCGAGGATATCGAAGAGCGCGCGGGCGACGTCGGGGTCGAGGGCGATCTCCTGGAGGCCGGCCCCGACGATGCGCGGGCGCAGGGCGGCGGCTTTGGCAAACTCGATGGCGGCCTGTTTCTCGGCGGTGCTGGTGATGATGCTCACTTGGTTGGCTCCGTCCTGTTTGATGGCGGAGGTCACTTGGCGCAGGCGGTTGACCACCTTTTCCTCGATTTGTTTGATCATGTTGGCGTCGCGGAAATGCACCTTGCGAATGTAAACCGACCCCAACTGGTAGCCCCATTCGTGCGACTGCGGGGAGACCTCGGTGCGGACGCTCAGGCTCATCGCGTGGCGGTTTTCGAGCATGTCCCCCAATTTGAGGTTGCTGAGGCAGCGGACGGTTGAATTGCTGACGTTGGCCGCCAGCGACCCGCGGGGATCGGCGTTCTTGAAGAGGTAGGCCACGGGGTCGCTGATGAACATCTCATACCAGATGCCGATGCCCATGGGAGCGCCCTCCTCCGAATTGACGGGCTGGCTGCGGAGGTATTCCTGGTCCAGCCGCATGTCCAGCGTGTAGCACTTGCCCAGGGAATTGATGAGCGGGGCCTTCCAGCCGAGCTTGAACCAGAGCAGGTGCAGGCCCGGCTCCTTGAGCACGGCGACCACTTTGCCAAACAAGACATAGACTTTGCACTGCTGCTCGGCAAGGACGGTGTAAAAACCGAAGGCGCGGCAGAACGCCGAGAGGAGCGGGCCGAGCAGGAACGGGGCTATGAAAGCGGCCACGGCGGCGATGAGGAAATCAAACATGGGGCACCTCCAGGATGACTCGGCGGGCCTCGCTGAAGAGCTTCAAGCGCACGTTGCGCAGGTAAGTCGGCAGGGCGTCGGGCCCGCTCTGCTTGAGCAGGCGCAACTGGCCCGCCAGCGCCTTGAGCGGCTCGACCTCGGCCTGGGCTTTGAGGGTCTCGATCTCGACCGCCGTTCTGGATTGCACCATCTTCTGGTCGGCGCCGGCCTGGGCGAGGCTAATGTCCGAGGAGACCTGGTTGTAAGCGGTGTTGATGGCCGCCAGGGCCGCCTCGACATCACGGGGAGGATCGATGCCCGTAATGAGAGAGGCCTCCAACGCTATGCCGTAACGGGCTTCGGAGGACTTGCACTCCAGGTCCATGTGCTCGTTGATGTCGCGGAGGTTCTTGCGCAGGTCATTGATCGAAACTCCCATCGCCGCCGTGGCGAGTTCCGGAGTCGGGATGCCGCCGGGGGCGGGCGCCAGGGCCGGGGGCCGCGGGGCCTCGAAGTTGGCGATGCGCTCGCGCAGGACCGACGTGAAGTAGCCCATCACGTGAACGATCGGGTGCTTGACGCCGAACAGATAGGCATAAAGGTTCTTCTCGGAGACACGGTAGCGGATCTGGCCGGTCAGGCCGGTGTTGAGCTGGTCTTTAGTGACCGCGTCCAGCATCGTCCCGTCCCGGTTGGCGGACGGGGTCTCCGGGTCGTAGGCCATGTTGGTCGTTTGCGTGGCAACGGAAACTTTGTGGACCTTCTCCCAAGGCCATTTGAAATAGGGGCCGCCGGGCGGGATCACGCGCACCTGCGGATAACAGTAACGCTCCTTCTCCTCCGGGCGCAAATGCGCGGCGATAGGATCTTGCAGGGTGGTGGCGTTGCCCACCCGCTCGGCCCGGCCGAAACGAGTCTTCACCGCGCGCTCGCTCTGGTTCACCGTAAAGACGCCGGCGACCAGGTAGCGCATCAGGAACCAGGCCACGAATCCAACCGCGATACCGAACACAATGCTCATAAAGGACCTCTGGTTGCACGGAATTCGCTTTCCATTCTGCCGGACGGGGACGCGTGGGTCAAGCGGGACATTTTGCCGGCGGGTTCTGCGCGTTCTGAGGGCTTGCACAAATGTTTTGGGTGACAGACCCAGCCGGGTTGGCCATGCTCCGGTCATGAAACCGATTTCAGAGCGGCTTTGGGAGGCCGCCCGGGCAGGGGACCGGGCCTGCAGTCCGTCGGATTTCGGGGCTCTTTTTGCGGGTGGCGCGACTCCACGCGGGGCTTGGGCGGGCTTTTCAAACACGATGCGAGGCTTGCTTGGGGCAGTCATCCTGCAAGCCGGCATTGCCGCCTCGACGGCCCAGAACGCCAGCCTGCGGGGGAGCATCGAAGACGAGGCGACCGGGGCGCTGACGCCCTGCACCGTCACCATCACCGACGCCAATGGCAAAGTATGTGTCGAGAACGACTCTTTCCCAGCCGGCTTTCGTTGTTCCGGCCAGTTCACCAAGCGCCTGCCCCCTGGCCGAACGCGCATCCGCGTCACTCGCGGATTCGAGACCCAGGCGGTTGAGCGGGAGCTGGATCTGCCGGCCGGTCGGGAAACGGAAGCGGCCTTTGTGCTGCGGCGCCGGGTCGACCTGCGCAAACGCGGGTGGTATGCCGGTGACAGCCACGTGCATATGCTGCACGGAGAACAGACTGTGCCCGTCGGTTTCGATTTCGTAGCGCTCAGTGCCCGGGCCGAGGACCTCCAGTATCTGTGCCTGGCCCAGAGCTGGACAGTCCAGCCCGCCACACCGGAAGCCCTGGAGGGGGAACTGCAACCGCGCTCGACCCGGGATTGCCTGCTGACGTGGAACCTGGAAGCCCCCAAGAATTATTACAAGGGCGACGCGGGCCGATGCCTGGGGCACTGCTGGAACCTCGGAATGCGGGGGCGAACCGCCCGGGGCCTGGACGTCATTCAACTCCTGCTCGAGGCCAGCGCCTGGGATTACGAGTCACGCAAGCCGACCTACGCCAACTTCGAATCGCATCGCCTCATCCACTCCCAGGGCGGAGCCGTCTTTTATTCTCACCCGGCGCGATGGTGGACCGGGTCCTGGGGCGGACAGGGCGGCTACCCGAAGGTGGACCGGATGCGGGTGTCGAATATGGCCATCGAGCTGCCATTGGACACGCTGGCAGGGCCGACCTACGATGGCTTGGACGTGATCACCACTTCAGGGGAATTCGCTGCCAATGCGAAGGCCTTCCAATTGTGGTCGTTGCTTCTCAACCACGGGTACCGCCTGGCTGCCACCGCCTCGTCGGACGCCTGCTTCGATCGGCCCGGGGGCGGAGTGCCTGGCATCGTCCGCACCTACACCTTCGTGCCGGGTCAGTTTTCTCTGTCCAAAGTTGCCCGGGCAACGGCCGCCGGGAAAACCTTCGCCACCACCGGCCCTTTGCTCATCGCCACGATGGACGGGGCGCCCCCGGGCTGCGCCCTGGCCGCCAACGGACAAAAACATCTTCTGGCCGTCGAGGCCTGGGCCTGCGGCAGCGCCCCAGGGGGAATCGCCCGCCTCGAGGTGCTGCGCAACGGGCAACCGTTCAAGCAGGCCGCCTTCGAGGACCCACCCAACTCCATCCGCACCAACTTTCCACTCCAGGAAACCGAGAGCGCCTGGTACTGTGTGCGGGTCCTGGGCAGCGATGCCCAGAGACAAGTCGCGGTGAGCGGCGCCTTTTACTTCGCGGCCAAAAGCTATCGGCCTCCCCCGCCCGTTCGGGCGCAAGTACGTGCCCGGATTGTGGATGCTCAATCCGGGGAGTGCCTGCCCGGCTTCCTGACCGAAGTTAGTCTCGAAGGGCCCGTTGGCCGGGACGGCGAACGTCATCACTTGAAGACAGGCCAGGCACAGATCTCGGTGCCCGCGACCGTCCGCCTGCGGGCCGAAGCCAAAGGCCATGCCCCGCTCACGCTCAGCCCGTTTCTGGATTCGCCCAATATCGTCCAAACCGTCACCGGCCTGGCCGACACCGACCTCCTGGACTGGAAAACATTCGAACGGCTGGGAAAGCAACTGGCCAATCTCGAGCTGGTATTCCGCTTGCCCCAAACCGTGACCAATTAGCGAAACGCTTGTCAAAGCGATTATATGGCAAAGATGACCCAGGTTACGGGGTAAACCCATAGTGTTGGGGCTGGAGGCTGCGCGAGGCCCTGGACACCAAAAAACCGTGTAAGGTGCAAGTCCAGGGGCTGCACTCCGTTGCCTCGACCCTCGACCCTCGACACCCGCGTTTGGCTGCTGTTGAACTGCGGTCCATACGCAACATCTGCGCCCCCGCGCAACCCCTTCAAAAACAAGTTCTGGAAAATCTCCCCGCCGTGGGCTAAAACAATCCCCAACACGACCATTGAGGTGAAGGTATGATAGGTTTTGGAACAACACGAAACAGAAAGTCGAGGCAATGTATGATTGAGCTCCATCCGGAGATTCTCACGACGGACGGCAAGCCGCAGTTTGCGGTGCTGCCGTACGACGAATTCTCCTGATATGCCTCATAACCTCTGCCTATATTTCAAAAAATCATATCGGGCGCCCTTGCGCGGCGGGGCAACCGGGGCTAAAGAGTTTTACTGTAACCGCAATCCCCTGAGCGGCAACGGCACGGCTGTGTACAGGGGTTTTTCGGCACAGGATTGTTGAGATGTCGGCAATCTTTCCAAAATGGACCAATCGGCTGCCGGTGATGATTATCACCGGGAGCCTCCTGACGGGCACCGCCGTGGTGGCCGGCATGTGGTATTACCTGACGCCCAAGTACTCGCGGGTCGGCTACCAGCCCATTCAGCCGGTGGCCTTTTCCCACGCGACGCACGCGGGCCAACTGGGCCTCGATTGCCGCTACTGCCACACTGCCGTCGAGCGGTCCTGGTATTCGAATATCCCGGCCAGTTCGACCTGCATGAACTGCCACAACCAGGTGCTCAAGGATGACCCGCGGCTCGAATTGGTCCGCGAGAGCGCCCAGAGCGGCCGGCCAATACCCTGGGTCCAGATTCATCGCGTGCCGGATTTCGTCTATTTCAACCATTCGGTTCACGTGGACCGCGGGATCAGTTGCGTCGAATGCCATGGACCGGTCAACCAGATGGAAGAAGTCTATCATTTTGAGCCGCTGAGCATGACCTTCTGCCTCGATTGCCATCGCAACCCTGCGGCCAAGGTCCGGCCGCTGGACAAGATCACCGACCTGGACTGGAAATGGAGCGACAGTCCCGAGGAAAACGCCCGGTTGCAAAAGGCAAACGGCGAGAAAATGGTCCACGATTGGAAAGTTGAATCCTTGCAGACCTGCTCCACCTGCCACCGATGAGCGCGACCGGAAGAGTCAAAGAATCGATGAGTTCCGAAACCGGGGACGCGACCACGGCGGCCGCGGCGTCCGCCGCCCCGGGAAGCGGCGTCCGCCCGGACGAATCCGGCCCCGTCTATTGGCGCAGTCTGGATGAATTGGCCCAGACGCCCCAGTTCCGCCCATGGATCGAGCGGGAGTTTCCGCAGGGGGCCAGCGAGTGGGCCGACCCGGTGTCGCGGCGGCAGTTTCTGAGGCTGATGTCGGCTTCGTTGCTGTTGGCCGGGGCCGGGTTTGCGGGCAACGGTTGCCGCCGGCCGGTCGAAAGGGCGGAGCCGTTCGGCAAAATGCCCGAGGACTACACGCACGGGGTGCCGCAATATTATGCGACGGCGATGCCGGCCCACGGAAGCGCCGTGCCGCTGGTCGTCAAGTCCAACGATGGCCGGCCGACCAAGATCGAAGGCAACAAACTGCACCCGGAGGGCAACGGCGGCACAGACCGGTTTGCGCAGGCCTCTGTTCTCGATGTCTATGACCCCGATCGCGCCGCCCGATTTGCTCGGGGCGGAAACGTATGCACCCCCGAAGCCGCGTTTGATTTCCTGGCCGAACTGGGGCGCAAGGCCCGGCAGAACCGCGGCCAGGGGCTCTGTTTCCTGCTCGAGCCCAACAATTCGCCTTCCCGCGCCCGGCTCCGCAAGTCCTTGAGTGATGAATGGCCGCAGGCGCGCTGGTACGTGTACGACCCGGTGGACTTGGACATCCATCGCCGCGCCGCTGCGCTGGCCTTTGCCAAGCCGGTCCAGCCGTACTGGCAGCTCGATAAAGCCAACCTGGTCGTCTCCCTGGACTGCGATTTCCTGGGCTCCGAAGGGGACGTCCACAACCACATCCGGCGCTTCTCCCAACGGCGGCGGCTGGAAAAACCCGAGGACTCGCCCATTCGGCTCTACGTCGCCGAGAGCCTGATGAGCGTCACCGGTTTCAACGCGGATCATCGGCTGCGCCTGCCCGCCAGCGCGCTCGCACCGCTGGCCGCCGCCCTGGCGGCAGAGATCCGCAAATCGGGCAGCTCAAATCTCGAGCCGCTGGCCAAGGCTGCGGGAGTGGAGATCCAGTGGATGGCAAAGTGGATTGAAGCGTGCGCCAAGGACTTGACCGCCAACGCAGGCCGGTCTTTGGTCGTGGCGGGGTATCGGCAGCCGCTGGAGGTACACCTGCTGGCCCACGCGATGAATGCGGCCTTGGGAAACCTGGGCCAAACGGTCGTGTTCCATTCCACGCCTCAAACCACGGAAGGCGGTCTGCCCGAGTTGGCCAAGGCGCTGGATGCCGGGGAAGTCGAGACGCTCGTGGTCCTGGGGGGCAATCCCGTCTATACCGCCCCGGCCGACTTGGATTGGGCCAGGACCCAGCGCCGGGCCAGGACGGTCGTGCGGTTGGGTTACTTCGAAGACGAGACTTTCGCGGTCTGCGACTGGCACCTCCCGGCGGCCCATTACCTGGAATCCTGGGGCGATGCCCGCACCAACGATGGCACCCTGGTTCCCATTCAGCCTTTGATTGCCCCGCTCTTCGGCGGCCTGACCGAACTGGAAGTCCTGGCCCGCATCGGCGGGGCGAAGGTGACCGACCCGTACGGAATCGTGCGTGAGACTTTTGCCGGCTTGTGCGGCCCGGACCCGGTTGAGGCGGCCTGGCCAAAGTTCCTCCACGATGGTTTCCTGGCCAATTCGGCGGCGCAGCCCGTCGAGGTGAGCCTGAATGAACCGGCGCTGGCCGAGGGGCTGGCGCGCGTCAAACAACTCAGCCCCTTGAGCAAGGACAGCCTCGAGGTGCTGTTCCATCGCGACTACCGCCTGGACGACGGCCGCTATAACAACAACGGCTGGCTGCAGGAACTGCCGGACCCGGTCACCAAGATTGTCTGGGACAACGTGGTCCTGATGAGCCGCAAGACGGCGCTCGAGCTTGGGCTGAAAAACTCCGACCGGGTGGAAGTCAAGCTGGGCGAGCACAGCGTGCGCGGGCCGATTTGGGTGCAGCCCGGCATGGCGGATTACTCGCTGGGCCTGGCGCTGGGTTACGGGCGCCGCCAGACCGGACGAGTGGGCCGCAACGCCGGGTTCGACGTGTACCCGCTGCGGACCACCGCCAGCCCGAACATCGCCCTGGGGGCCACCGTCCGGGCGGCGGGCGGGACCTGCGCAGTTTCCTGCACCCAGGCCCATTGGTCGCTCGAGGGCCGTCCGATTGTCCGCGAGGCGGACCTCGAGCACTACCGCCGGCACCCCGATTTCGCCAAGGAGCCGGATGCCGAAGAAGAAGAGTTGCCGGTGGTCGCGCCGCTCTATCCCAACCCATTCGATCAGCTCAAGCAGAAGGGGCTGCACCAATGGGGGATGTCCATCGATTTGAATCGGTGCGTCGGCTGTTCGGCCTGCATGCTGGCCTGCCAAAGCGAGAACAATGTGCCCATTGTCGGCAAAGATCAGGTCGGGCGCGGACGCGAGATGCATTGGCTCAGGATTGACCGTTACTATGCCGGCCGGCCCCTTGCGCCCAGGACCAGCCCCGAGGCCAAAGAGGATTTCCTGGGGACCTTCCGGACCGAGGCCGAGCAACAGTTCGCTCCATGGATCGATGACCCGCAGGTCGTCACCCAGCCGATGCTTTGCCAGCATTGCGAAGCGGCCCCCTGCGAGAACGTTTGCCCGGTCAACGCCACCTCCCACGACCAGGAGGGCCTCAACGTGATGACCTACAACCGCTGCGTCGGCACCCGCTACTGCTCCAACAATTGCCCCTACAAGGTCCGCCGCTTCAATTTCTTCGATTACAACAAGCGCCCCATCGGCCAGTTCTACCTCGGGCCCTTGGGCCATCGTCCGGATGACGAATGGGACCTCATCAAGATGATCAAGAACCCGGATGTCACCGTGCGGATGCGGGGTGTGATGGAGAAGTGCACCTTTTGCATTCAGCGCATCGAGCAGGCCAAGATCGCCCAAAAAGTCAAGGCCGGCGCGTCGGGCGAGGTGGTGGTGCCGACCGATTCTTTTACCACCGCCTGCGCCCAGGCCTGCCCGGCCGATGCCATCGTCTTCGGAAACCTCAACGACCCGCAGAGCCGCGTCTCGAGGCTCAAGAAGTTGGACCGCGACTACCCGGTGCTCAAGGCGCTTCTGACCAAGCCGCGCACCACCTACTTGGCCCGGGTGCGCAATCCAAACCCGGCCATGCCCGAAACGGGGGGAACTCACTGATGGGCGCCCAGGTCAGTTTAATGCCGGCCGGCGGCCTGGGACATAACCGCGTGGTGAGTGTGCCGGAGCCGCCGCTCGAGCTCGAGCGCGCGCCGTTGGTTGCCAATAACCGCGGTTTCGGTTGGCTCTCCAACCGGGTGGCCTCGCTGAGCGAAGGGGCCGCCCCGGTGTGGTGGTGGATTCTCTTCGTCCCCAGCGTGCTGGCCCTCGGCCTGCTGCTCCTCATGATTGCCTACCAGATCTCCACCGGCGTCGGAGTCTGGGGCAACATGCACCCGGTCATGTGGGCCTGGGACATCGTCAATTTCGTCTGGTGGATCGGCATCGGCCACGCCGGCACGCTCATCTCGGCAATTCTGTTCCTCCTGCGCCAGCGATGGCGGACGGCAGTCAACCGCGCCGCCGAGGCCATGACCATCTTCGCCGTCCTATGCGCCGGCATCTATCCGGCCCTCCACGTCGGACGCGCCTGGTACGACTGGTGGCTGTTGCCAATCCCCAACTCCAACTCGATCTGGCCCCAGTTCCGCTCGCCCTTGATGTGGGACGTCTTCGCCGTCTCCACCTACTTTACCGTTTCGGTGTTGTTCTGGTACATGGGGTTGATTCCGGACCTGGCCGTCCTCCGGGACCGAGCCAAGACCCGCCTGCGCCAGTTCCTCTACGGTTTGTTCGCCCTGGGCTGGACCGGCTCCAACCGCCACTGGAGCAATTACGAGAAGGCCTACTTGATCCTGGCCGGCCTGTCCACCCCGCTGGTCCTCTCGGTCCATTCGATTGTGTCCCTGGACTTCTCGGTCTCCCAACTGCCGGGCTGGCACACGACCATCTTTCCGCCTTATTTCGTCGCCGGCGCCGTCTTCTCCGGCTTCGGGATGGTATTGACGCTGCTGATCCCGCTGCGCTCGATGTTCAAGCTCCAGGACATCATCACGATGCGCCACATCGATGTCATGTGCAAGGTGACCCTGGCCACCGGCTCGATCGTCGGCTATGCCTACGCCATGGAGTTTTTCATGGCCTGGTACAGCGGCAACCCCAACGAGCGGTTCCACTTCTTGAACCGCGCCATGGGCCCTTACCAGTGGGCCTGGTTCTTCATGGTCTCCTGCAACGTCCTCATCCCGCAGCTCTTCTGGTTCAAACGGCTGCGCCAGAATCTCGTCCTCGTTTTCATCATCTCCATCCTGGTCAACGTCGGCATGTGGTTCGAGCGGTTCGTGATTATTGTGGTCTCTCTTCACCGCGACTTCATCCCCTCCAACTGGGGCTATTACCGGCCGACCTGGGTGGACATCTGCACTTACCTCGGCACCTTCGGCCTGTTCTTCACCCTGTTCCTGTTGTTTATCAGGTTCCTGCCGATGATTGCCGTTTCCGAAGTCAAAGGCGTCACGCCTCAAGCCGACCCGCACCATCCGCTGGGCGGAGCCAAGGAGGTGGTTCATGATGCCTGATGCAGCCAGCAAGCCCTACGGCATCCTGGCCGAGTTCACCACCGCCGCGGCGATCCTCCACGCCGCCGGCAAGGTCCGCCAGGCCGGGTTCCGCCAATGGGACGTCTTCACCCCGTTTCCCGTCCACGGCATGGACAAGGCCATGGGCCTGAGCAACTCGAAAGTCGGGTGGTTCGCCTTCCTTGGCGGGGTGGCCGGCTACGCCACGGGCATGCTCATGATCTGGTACATGAACGCCTTCGATTATCCGATTGTCATCGGCGGCAAACCGATGTTCAGTCCCTTCTCCGCCTTTCCGCCTTCCTATGAGCTGACCATTCTCTTCGGGGCCTTCGGAGCGCTCTTTGGCATGTTGTTCTTGAACCGGCTGCCCCGGCTGCACCATCCGCTGCTCAAAAACAAGCGGTTCTCGTTGGTCACCCACGACCGGTTCTTCATCGCCATCGAGTGCGGCGACCCGATGTACTCCGAAACCGAAACCCGCAAGCTGCTCGAGGAGGCCGGCAGCCGGCATATCGAGCTGGTGGAGGAGTAATGCGTTATTTCCTGGTCATTCTCCTCGCCTCGGGCCTCGCCGCGACCGGAATTCTCGGCCTCCGCGGCTCCCATTTTCGCCAGCCGCCGCTCTACATTTTTCCGGACATGGAATGGCAGCTCAAATTGCGCCCGCAAAAGCCCAACGGCTTCTTTCCCAATGGCCTGAGCTCCCAGTTGCCGGTCCCGGGCACCATCGCTCGCGGCACGCCGCTCCAGACGGTCAGCGGCCCCGTCTATCCGTACGAAGATGCCCCGGTCAACACCGGGCGCCTGACCGGCACGACCAATTTCCTGGAGAACAATCCGCTGCCCGTGACCGGGCAACTGCTCCAGCGGGGCCGCCAGCGGTTCACGATCAACTGTTCCCCCTGCCACGGCCAACTGGCCGATGGCAACGGCATCACCAAGAAGCTCGGCGCCATGCTCGTGGTGGCCGACCTCCATGACAAACGCATCGTCGAGATGGCCGACGGTGAATTGTTCTACGTCATCACCAACGGGCGCAACCTCATGCAGCCCTACGGACCCAATATCACCGTGGCGGATCGCTGGGCGATCATCGCTTACTTGCGCGCCTTGCAACTGAGCCGGTTGGCCACCATTGAAGAGCTGCCCCAAGAGCTGCGCGCCAGCCTCAAGAAATAACCTCAGCCCGATGCAAGAACGTTTTCATACGCCGCCAGCCCGGAAATCTCACACCGCCAGCGGCAGGTTAGACTGGAGCCTGGACCGGGTCCTGTCCCATCGGGACAGGGCTCTGGAGTTTGGACATTATTGCTTCGAGCCCATTCCCGCAGGAGCACGCGCTGAAAGCGCGCCGGCATATCAGCCCAGGGTAACACCCTGGGAAAGCCGGCCCCTCACTAAACTCCGGCGCCCTGCAAGGGCGCAGGCCACGGAAGCTGCCCCCGCCCTTGCAGGGCGGGCTGTGCCATTGGAAGCTGGTTTCCCAGGGCGTTGCCCTGGGCTGATGTGCCCGCACGCCGTTGGCGTGCAGAATGTCCAAACTCCAGTGTCCTGTCCCTCCGGGACAGCGCTGCGTGTTGGAATCGTGTATTCTGAACGGGTTTTCTTCGCCTTCATGCCATGACACCAACTCCACTCTCCTGGCCGGACCTATCCAAATGGCGGCGCGCGCCGATGTTTTTGATGCTCGGGGGAGGAGCGCTCTGCCTGCTGGGCGGTTTGCTCAACGCCCGGCAGTTTGCCTTCTCCTGGCTGCTGAGCTTCATGTTCTTCCTGAGCCTTTGTCTGGGAGCGCTGTTCCTGGTCATCGCGCACCACCTCTTCGATGCGGGCTGGTCGGTGCCGATTCGCCGGTCCTGCGAGCATATCGCCAGCCTCTTATTTCCGTGCATGGCGCTGTTGTTCATTCCCATTGCGTTCCTGGCAAAGACGCTCTATGGGTGGATGAGGGCCAACCCCCGCCTCGAGCACGCCCTGGCCGCCAAAGAACCGCTCTTCACCAGGCCGATGTTCTATCTGGTCTCGGCCTTCTGTTTCCTGGTCTGGTGGCTTCTGTCCAACCGGTTGAGTTACTGGTCGCTGCAGCAGGACGAGACCGGCGCGGCCAAGGCCACTTATCGGATGCGGTTCTTTTCGGCCGTCGGCATTTTTCTGTTTGCCCTGACCTTCACCCTGGCCGCCGTTCTTTGGATGATGGGCCTGCAATACCAATGGTATTCGACCATGTACGGCGTCTATTACTATGCCGGGGGCGTATGGGTGGCGCTGGCCACGGTTTACGTCCTCACCCTGGCGCTGGAGCGCCAGGGCGTGCTCGCCGAGGTGCTCCATGCGCAACAGTATTACTTCCTGGGCTCGCTGCTGTTCGCCTTCACGGTGTTTTATGCCTACATCCACTTCGCCCAGTACTTCATCATCTGGAACGGCAACATGCCCGACGAAACTTTTTGGTACGTCTTGCGCGAAAAGGGGACCTGGTGGCACGTCGGGATGGTCATCATCTTCGGCCATTTCTTCCTGCCGTTCCTGGCCCTGCTGCGCATCGATGTGAAGCACACCTTTTCCATCATGATCCCGCTCTGCTTTTGGTGCTGGCTGATGCATTGGGTCGACCTCGCGTTCAACATCATCCCCGCTCTGCACCCGAACGGCTTTGCGTTGGGTTGGCTCTGGCTGGACGCCGCCTGCTTCGCCTTCATGGCCGGCCTGCTGAGCCGGGTGTTCCTCAAGAAACTCGCGCGCCATGCCCCGTATCCCCTGAAAGACCCAAGGCTGATCGAGGCTATGGGCTTGCATCCTCCGCTGCCGGCGCAAGTTTTGGGGGGCGAATTCGACCCGACCGATGAGCTGCGAGATGCGCCGCCGCAGTTTGGGGGACGCAATGAATGAATGATCAACCTCTAACCGGACGCGTCGCGTGGGCATACACCGCCGGCATCCTCGGCGCGTTTCTCATCGTGGCGGCGCTGGCCTGGGCCATCCACCGCTACGCCCAACCGCCGCCCCTGGGGGAGGACCGCGCCGCGGTCCGCGCCAAGGCCTTGGCCGAACTGCGCGCCGCCGAAGCCGAGGCCCTTGCCGCTCCCGCCTGGATTGACCAGGCCAAAGGCATCGTCCGCCTGCCCATTCAACAGGCCATGATGCTGGTCGAACGCGGATGGGCGCAAAACCCGGCCGCCGCCCGCTCGAACTTGATTGCCCGAGTGGAGAAGGCCACCGCGGCCCCGCCCAAAGCCCCGGAGAAACCCAGCCCGTTCGAGTAAGGAGCCATGAACCCAACGGCATCCTGTCAGCCCTTCGACCTTCGACCTTCGACCTTCGGACTTCAGGACAGCGCCAATGAAGCGGCGGCGGCCAGCTTGGACGCCTCCTGCCGCCTGCCGCTGCTGGTTCTTTTCATGAGCGCCGCCGCGTGGCTCGTCATCACCTCGGGTTTTGCCCTCATCGCCTCGATCAAGTTCCATTCGCCGGCTTTTCTGGCCGGCCGCGCCTGGCTGACCTACGGGCGCGTGCATCCGGCCGCATCCAGCGCGTTCCTCTATGGTTTCTGCCTGCAGTCGGGGTTGGCCGTGTCGCTTTGGCTGCTGGCGCGCCTGGGCCGGACCAAGCTGGCGCAGCGCTGGCTGGTGACGTTGGGGGCGATGTTTTGGAACCTCGGCGTGACCGTCGGCGTTTGGGGGGTGCTGGCCGGGGATCGGACCGGTTTCGAGGCCCTGGAGCTGCCGGGCTACGCAACCCCGATGATCTTCGTCGGTTACCTCCTGATCGGAGTCTGGGGCGCATTGACGTTCCATCAGCGGCGGGAACGGCGGCTCTATGTGTCGCAATGGTTTCTGTTTGCCGCGCTGTTCTGGTTTCCATGGATTTATTCGACCGCGCAGTTGCTGCTGCTCACCTTTCCGGTGCGGGGCGTGATGCAATCGGTCATCGCCTGGTGGTATGCGGACAATCTCCGGTTCGTCTGGCTCTGGCTGGCCGGGTTAGGGGCGGTTTTCTATCTGGTGCCCAAGCTCACCCGCCGCGACTTGCAGAACCGCAATCTGGCGCTCTTTGCCTTTTGGATCATCCTCTTGTTCGGCAGTTGGGGCGGCATTCCCAACAGCGCGCCGGTCCCCGCCTGGATGCCGGCCCTCAGCGCCGTGGGCACGGTCCTGACCACCGTGGCGCTGCTGGCCGTTGGGTTGAGCGTGTGGAAAACCGCCGGGCCCGGCGGGCCGGCAGGCGCGCGTGAGAATCTGCCGCTGCGGTTCGTCCGTTTCGGGGTGCTCACTTTCCTGGTTGCGGGTTTCATGCGCGTCCTGGGCTCGATCCCGCCTGTCAGCAACGTCACGGACTTGACCTGGTTCGGCCCGGCGACGGACCAACTCGATGCCTACGGCTTCTTTGCGATGGTCAATTTTGGGGCGGCATATTGGATTTTGCCGCATCTCATGGGGCTTGAATTTCCCTGGCCCAGGCTGGTGCGCGCGCACTTCTGGCTGGCATCGCTGGGCATCGTGCTGCTGGCGGCGCCCCTGGCGATTGCCGGCGTGCTCGAGGGACTCAAGCTCCGGAGCCCGGACAATGCCTTTATGGAGGTCGTAAAAACCACGCTGCCTTGTCTGCGGGTGAGCACGGTGGGCGACCTGTTCATGGCCCTTGGACACGTGGCTTTCCTGGCCAACCTGGCCGGGTTGGCCGCCCGGTTCTATCCCGTTCGGGCGGCCTCGCTTTTCTCGTCTCTGACACTCGACCTGTATAAACCAGCGGGGGCGAAGCCATGAACTACGGTCCATTGCTTTTCCTGGCTGCGTTTTTTGCCCTGGCCACCTCCTGGTTCGGCTTCGTGCTGACTCCCCAGGCCCAGATCGGCCAGTTGCAGCCGGCCAACATGCTCGGCGCGCCGACCCTCTATCCGCAGGCGCGGCCAGGCTTGGCGCGCCAGGGCCTCGAGGTCTATCGCGCCAATGGCTGCGCCGACTGCCACACCCAGCAGGTCCGCCAGAGCGGGACGGTTTGCGATGTCGTCCTCTCCGACACTGGCACCAACCTGCCCGCCGTCATCACCGCGCTGCTCAAGGTCAAGCCGGGCTTGTCAGAGCCGGCCGCCAGGCAGTGGCTTGAAGCTCTACGCCAGCCGCCGCCCCCGACCCTCGACCCTCGACCCTCGACCCTCGACCCTCGTCCCTCGTCCCTCCTGCTCCAGGGCCTGAAACCGGCGGAGGCTGACGCCGCAGTCAAGGTCCTCAATGGGGCCGGCGCCAAGGCGGCGGTTTCGATTGTGCCCGTCGGGCCGGACCTCGCGCGCGGTTGGGGCAAGCGGCGCAACGTCGCCAGAGATTTCATCTTCGATTACCCTTTGGCGCTCGGCTCGCAACGCATCGGCCCGGACCTGGCCAACCTCAGCGCCCGCCAGCCCGATGCCGGCTGGCACCTGCGGCATTTGTATGCGCCGCGGCTCGAGGTCAAGGGCTCGGCCATGCCGCCCTATCGGTTCCTGTTTGAGAAGCGCAAGATAGAGCGGCGGCCTTCGCCCGACGCCATGGTCCTGCCGCGGGACCTGGCCCCGCCGCCAGGCTATGAGATCGTTCCCAAGCCGGAGGCCGGCGCGCTGGTGGCCTACCTGCTCAGCCTCCGGGCCGACGCCCCGCTCTTCGAAGCGCCGCTGACGGTTGCGCCCGTCCCGGGCGCTGCGGGCGCGACCAACGCGCCCGCTGCCCCGGACCTCACGGCTGCCAATGCGCCCGCCGCCCCCGGCGCAACCTCCACCAACGCCGCGCCAACCAATGCCCCAGCCAAGTGACGCCGGCCGCTGCATGAACTCTTCCACCAGCCAATCTCCGCCAATGCCCCCCGAGACCGCCGAACCCGGCGCCGGGCAAATGCCCGTCCCGGTTTGGCTGATGGTCCTGTTTTTCGTGCTGCTCTACGCGGGAATGGTGTTTTTCGACCGATACAGCGGCTGGTTCGATGCCCAGATCTACATGCCTTATGCTTCACAGGCCGACGTGCAGGCCTTTCAGCCGCGCGGCGGCGGCCCCTCGGCTGAACGCGGCCGGGCCGTTTATGAGAACATTTGCGGCCTATGCCACAACAGCGATGGCAAGGGCAAGCCCAGCCAGGCTCCGCCCTTCGTGGGGTCCGACTGGGTGACGGGCAGCCCCAATCGCATGATCCGCATCCCGCTCTCCGGTCTCAGCGGACCGGTCCAGGTCAATGGCACGGAATGGAACCTCTCGATGCCCGCCATGGGCGCCGCCTTGCCTGATGACGACCTGGCCGGCGTCCTGACTTATATCCGCCAAAGCTGGGGCAACAAGGCCTCGGCCGTCACCCCCGAACAGGTCAAGGCCGTGCGCGCCGAGATCGGCGCCCGCTCGCAACCCTGGACCGCCGAACAACTCAAGGCCGTGCCGTGACCAGGCTTATTTATATCGTTGACGACCAGCCTGCGGTGCTCGAGGCGGTCTTATTGCTGTTGGAGAGCATTGATCCGACCTGGCGCGTAGAGGGCTTTACCAGTGCCGCCGCCGCGTTGGCGGCGGTGAAAACCCAGCCGCCGGACCTGGTCTTGTCCGACCATTACATGCCCGAGATGCAGGGCAGCAAACTCCTGGAAGAGGTGCGCGTTGCCGCTCCCAACGCGGTGCGCATCATCATGTCCGGTTACGTGGACATCAACGCGCTGAGCGCGGTCATTTCGGCGCACCAGTACATCTCCAAGCCCTTCGACTTGCTTCAAATCAAGGACCTGATTCAACGCACCTTCGCCGCCCGGGGGCGGATGGAACATCAGGGCCTGCAGGAACTGGTCACCGAGTTGCGCTCCCTGCCTTCGTTGCCGCATATCTATTACGCTCTCCTGAAAGAACTCCGCGACGAACGCCACTCCGTGAATGCTGTCGCCCAACTTGTGGCCCAAGACGCCGGCCTCTCCAGCAAGCTCCTCCAAGTGGCCAACTCGCCGCTCTTCGGGCCTGGTTCCCTGGTCAGCAGCCCCTTCGATGCTGTGATGTGCCTGGGCAACGACATGATCAAGGCCGTCGTGCTCTCCCAGGAGCCCTTCCGCCACTACGCGCAAATCCAATGCCCGGAAATCGATCTGCCCCGTCTCTGGGACCACTGCTGGCAGGTCGCCCATCTGGTCCGGCGAATCTGCCTCGAACGACAACTGCCACAGACCAACGCCGACGAGGCCTTTCTGGCCGGGCTCCTCCATGAGGCCGGCAAGTTGATCCTCATCGATAACTTTCCACAGCAGTTTCAGGCCGCCTGTCAGGCCGCCCTCCAGGCGCGCGCGCCCCTGACCCCCTTCCTGCTCCGCACCTTCCACGCGGCCCCCGCCCAACTCGCCGCCTATCTCTTGGAACTGTGGGGCTTGCCCACTGCCGTCATCCAGGCCGTCTCCTGCCAGGAACACCCCGAAAACGACCCGAGCGGTCAATTCGGCCTCGCAACCGCTCTCTACATCGCCGACCAGGTCGCCACCCGCAAATCTCCCCCGGATTCGTTTGCCATTCCCGATTGGAATGCCGCCTGCCTCCAGGCCCTCGGCTGCGAACCTGATTTGGCCGTCTGGCAACGTTTCGGCGACGTCTGAATTCAATTGACCATTTAGCCTGTCGAGCTAAAATGGCAGTCGTCTTGAATAACTTGGCGGTCGGCTCCGACTTAGACGTGGAAGAATGATGGGTTATGATCGCCCTGGAAAGGCTCCAGCCTGAAGTCAGGCGGCCATTCATGTTATTATGAATGGCCTCCTAAGCGACCGTGTGTTAATCCGCCGGTTTGCCCGGCAAGGCGATGCCGACGCGTTTTCCATCCTGATGGGCCGGTATGCGGACATGGTCTGCACGACCTGCCGCCGGATTCTCGGGGATGAGACGCAGGCTGCCGATGCGGTGCAGGAGACATTTTTCCAATTGGCCAAGGATGCCGACCGGATTACGGGCTCGTTAGGGAGCTGGCTGCACCAGGTGGCGACTCGTCGCGCGGTGGACGTGATCCGGCAGAATGCGTCCCGGCGACGACGGGAAAAGAGCTATGCCTCGGACGCCGTGTGCCGGACCAGCACCTGGTCGGAAGTGGAACCGGCGGTGGACGAGGCCTTGGAGGAGCTGCCCGAGAACTTGCGTGAGGTGCTCTTGCTCCATTTTCTGCAAGGGCGAACCACGACTCAAATCGCCGCCGCCCAAGGCATTTCGCAGCCGACGATTTCCCGTCGGATGAACGAGGCGCTGGAGCTGCTGCGCCAGATTTTGCGAGAGCGAGGGGTCCAAGCCGGGTCGGTGCCTTTGCAAACAGTCCTGTTGCACAGTAATTACATCGCCCCCGAGGCCCTGCGTTGCGGTCTGGGCAAGATCGCGCTGGCGAAGGCGACTTTGACCGGCGCAGCGTGCGCGGCCCCGGCCTCCGCCCCAGCGGCAGCAGCGGGAGTCAAGCTCGCTTTGGCTGGCGTCACCCTGGTTTTGGCGGCGGGGACAACCTGGGTGGCGCACAAGGACTTTAGCCGCAGCCCAGCCCCAAATGGCGCGCAAAGCACCGTGGCGCAATCAGCGCCGGACAGTCCCGGTTCAGGCGCTCCTCAAACCAGCCTCGAAGCCCTGCCGGCCCAAGCCTCCTCAGCTCCGGATCCCAGCCAACCCCGGTTGCAACCGGACACAGCAGCCGCATTTTCGCTCCCGGCGCCGCGCGGCTTTGTTTTCCCAGGCCGACAGGCATTTGCCCAGGTGGCGCCGCAGGTTGTTTTGCCTTTCACCTTTCAGACCAATACTCAGAGCGCACACACTCAAAAAGCCGGGATCACTAATGCTCAGGAGTCGCAATTGTTCCCGCTGGCAACAAACGCGCCTCGTGCTCGTGCGGCAGCCAAGGCCCCGTTGTGGCTTTACGGTGCCAGTGGCGGAGCCGAAGTGCATGCCGGACCCGGCGCATTTAGCCGACCGGCTACCATGGAAAGGATCACCCCTGACGCAAGAGCTTTCAACGCCGCAGCAGCCGTGGGGCCCGCCCCTGCCAGAGGCTTCGCTCCCCCCTTTGCCCCGATCCGCTCTCCTGCACAAGCCCAGAAGAAATAACCCGGACATTTCGCAGGCCAGCCGCCGGTTTCTCATTAGCACCGCCGCTTCAGCGCGGTGTACGTATGCAGCGAGCGGTCCCAGCCGTTTCAACGGCTTTCGCACTCCCTGCCAAACCGCTGAAACCGTTGCAGTGCCCCAGATGCCTCTCTACACCGGGCTGAAGCCGCGGTGTTAGTGAAACGTCTCGCCGGGGTGTGAAATATCCGGACTAAACGGCCCGGTCGCGGCGCTTTCCGCCTGGAGCCGTTGAGAATCCGTCTGGACCCTGGCAGCTCAGCCAACGTGGCGCTCAACCATGAGCTCCTCCCTCAGTTTGTCCCGGCTAAAATGTTCGGCGTCCTGAATAATTGAGGTTTCGGCCCCGACTATGCAGTGGAAGAGAGAGTTTTTGCGGCGAATCTGAACTGACGGGCATGAAAATGGGGCTGATAACGAAACTGAGGATCGCGGCGCTGTTGGTCGCAGCCCTGCTTCTTCTCGGCGGCTTCCAGGCGGCGGTGCATCCCAAACTCAGGATGGTTGTGCCCAAGCTGGCGCCCGGGGCGCCGTCGCCGGCTTCGGCCGCGCGCCTGGTCGAGTTGCGGACCTCCACCGGCTCGCGGGTCTTCGGCATAATCCGGATGCTTGTCGGCGGCGGGCTGGCTTTCGGCATCCTGTGGCCGATGCGGCCCAACCTGCTCCGGCGCTAATGCTGTGTTCACAATAATGACCAGAGAGGCGCGCGGCCGGGCAGGGGGCCAACCGAGGAAAGGATGTTGCATGAATCAAACTGCAAGAGAGATTGAGGGCCCGCTCCTCGAGCGGCGGGGTTTCACCCTGATCGAGCTGTTGGTGGTCATCGCTATCATTGGCATTCTGGCAAGCATGCTCCTGCCGGCGTTGGCGCGCGGCAAGCAGCGAGCCAGGATCACCGAGTGCTTGAACAACCTGAGGCAATCGGGCATCGGCATTGCGATGTACACGCACGATAATCGCGACCGGTTCCCGCCCGCGTGGGTGGTTGACATCAATGGGGCGGCGACCCCGACATACACATGCCTCGGTGGGCGCGACCCCAGGCCTGACATTCAACTCCCCAACCCCGTCCTGCCGTGGGCGCGCATTCGCCCTCTGTTCCCGTACGTCAAGGCCATCGAGTCGTTCCATTGCCCGAACGATCACGGCGCCCTTATCCAGATCCGCCTCGAAAGAGGAATCGTGCTCAAGCCCACCAGTTGGGAGATAGCCGGGTGCAGCTACATGTACAATATTCCCGCCCCCGACATCCTCGTCCCTTACCACCAGACTCGCCAGCCCCAGGCGGATCCCGAGTCCGGTTTGGCCTCAAAGCCCGTCGGATGGGTCCCCAACCCTTCCCTTTACATCTTGATGTTTGAACCGCCCGCCCGGTCTTATCAGATCAACTTCAATGGGGTCCCCATGCACATATTCCAACATTGGCACTACGCCACGGCGAACACCGACACCCCCACAGTCCTCCTGCCCAGCGACCCTCGCAGGCTCTATTCGCCCATCCTGTTTGCCGACGGCCACGTTGCCGCCTTTGACTTCACCCGGAACATCAAATCGAACCCCGCTTACGATTTCGAACCCACCAAAGACTGGATCTGGTGCAAACCCGCCTCAGCCATTTACTGAGAACACCGCCAGGGCCAACTCATGAAGGGGGTGGGGGACGGCTCGTCCAATGCCACTAGATTTGACGCCGAACTCAGAGGCGCGCCCCGGCCAAGTGCGTGTCCCGGAGGGACAGCCGACAATAGCCCAACGTTTCAACGTTGGAACGCTTGTCCTTACCCACATTCTCTGCGCGCCCCGATTAATGCCCCTGTTTCGGCCCGCCTCAAACCCCGCTAGGGGCAATGCCGTATAGGAATTCGCTAAATATTTCGGCGAGACAGGGCTAAAGCGCATAGGTTTTCACTAGGCAATTTTTGCCTTGTACAAAAATCGACAGTGTGTATTTACACTGGGGATGCGAC
>Ga0187849_1001729_pt1 | contig 22558 bp, 24 predicted proteins | sample June2016WEW_4_10_2_FD_132412 | JGI IMG/M metagenome (GOLD analysis project Ga0187849, IMG submission 132412) | Peatland microbial communities from SPRUCE experiment site at the Marcell Experimental Forest, Minnesota, USA - June2016WEW_4_100 | ecosystem: Environmental > Terrestrial > Soil >...
CTGTAATCCACCTGGACTTCGGTGTAGGGATCGGTCCATGTGACCAGCAGCGCCGAACCCTCTTTGACCGCCCCGAACATCGCCATCGAGCAACTGTCCCGGAAATGGCGGCTATAGGGCTTGCCGCCTTCGGCTCGCAATTGGATTCCCATCCGGTGGGGGGCAGCGTAATAGCTGTTTCCCCCAGGGCCAACCGGGAGGGTCTTGCTGAGCAGGCGCAGTTCTTTCACCTCCTGCTCGGGGACGACGGAATATTCCAGCCTCGGCGGATTAGGCAGCAATTTGAGTGAAAACTCCCCGATGCCCTCGCGTCGGTATCGCAGGGTGCTCTTGGCGCGATGAGTCAGCCGGAGAGACGGCGGCGTGGCTGTGCTGCCGCTCTTGAGCGTTGCTACCGGGCAACCGAGTTCCCAGCTCACACCGGTTTGCTTGTCGTGGAGAGTGATGGCCCCGCTCGAACAGTCCAGTTCGGTGCGCAGAGCCCGGGTTTCGAGGGAGACGGTGGTTTCTTGGGCCAAGGCGGACGTGGCGAGAACGAGGACTGCAAACGCTCTCAAAAAGGCGGGAGGTGAGTTCATAGCAGCGAGCGGTTTATAGGCAGGAATTGGTTTCTTCACAGCGAACAGGAGCTTAATCGGGCTGTGGCCTGGCGAGCAAGAGCGACCTGGGTGTGACCTTAATTGGCCAGGATGGGTAGGCCGGGCGGAGGCACTTTGTTCCTGACATGGGGCAGTCATGGGTGGGTAAATGGGGTCTGAGGCAGAAATGGTGCAGAAATGGTGCAGAAACGCAGGGGCGCCAAGGCGTCCGGATTCCACGGTCCAGAGTTCGGAGCCCGGAGTTGGTGGGGACAGCGTCGGTTTCCGGGACAGATGGGACGCGTGAGAGGTTAGATGCGGCGGCGATCGGAGTGGGGATGAGTCTTTTCTTCAGTTCTATCGATTTTTTTTGCTCGGATTTGGTCGGATTTAGTCGGATTTGGTCGGATTTGGCTTTATTGGGGCGTGATGGCGGCGTCGGCTTCCTGGCGGGGCGAGAGGTCATAATTGGTTAAAACTGCTTAAAACGGACGCGGGGGAGTCGAGGGGCGGGTGTCGAGTGTCGAGGGTTGGCATCTCGTTCGCTCGGCGCCCGTCACTCGGCACCAGCGCCTGCATACTTGGTAACATCAGACGTTCGGTCTTATCCCGGTTTTCGACCGGCCGTGAGGTGAGGCAGGCATCCTGCCGGCAGGCAGGCAGGACGCCTGCCCCACGCCAGCTCGCCATGCGAGCGAAAACCGGGATAGGTCGTGCGGCTTGTGTCGCATTCATACGCGGGATGTTAGCCACAATTGGGGGCGGGAGGCAAATGCCGCATTGGCTCTATTGGCTCTATTGGCTGTTTTTTGCGTCTCTTGCGTTTTTTGGAGGCTTACGCAGCGGCTTAGCCTGTGGTAGAATGTGCCCATGAGAACAAGGCGCACGCGTAGCGCCTCGACCGGATACTCCTGCGGTGTGAAATGTCGAACCAGAACGACCGCGCGGTGACGAGTTGTGACGCCTGAATTCCAGTTCAACTTCGAGTGGGACCCGCCGAAGGCGGCGGCGAACCTCCGCAAACACGGCATCGGCTTTGAGCGGGCGGCTGGCGTCTTTCAAGATCGGGACGCTCTTTCCCTTTATGACCGGGCGCACAGCCACGCCGGAGAGGACCGCTGGATCACGTTGGGGATGGACGCCCACGGCCAACTGCTGGTAGTTTGCCACACGTGGCGCGAAACGGGAGAAGGCGAGGCCCGTTGCCGGATCATCTCAGCCCGGAAAGCCACCAAGACTGAAGCCCGGCAGTACCGGGCTCGCTGATTATGAAGAAAGAATACGATTTTTCAAAAGCCGAGCGAGGGCAGTTCTACCGTCCTGGGGCAAGGCTCAACCTGCCGATCTATCTGGAACCGCAAATCGCAGCCCGGTTGGCTGTGGCGGCGCGCAAGCGCGGCGAGGACCTAGGCGTGCTAGTGAACCGGCTCCTGAAACGCGACGTCGAGCTCGCGGAAGTGCTGAGGTGACCCACTACGCCGCCAAGGCCGCCACAGATTTTGAGAGACATTGGGTCGCGCTGCACGCCACTTGCGTCCTCCAAGCGTCTGGTCCGGGAGGGCAACGCTCAGTTCATTGACTGGGGAACCGCCAAAAAGCGCATCGCCGAGCGGATCTCATGAGGATCAAGGTCCTCGACCAGGCCGCCGCGGACCTGATTGAAGGCTTGCACTTTTACGAGGGCCAACATGACCGCGCTGAACGGCCAGATGCCACCAGCCGCTTGACCGGCAAGTCGGCGGGGGTTATTCTTGCGGCATGAGTGCGGCTTCGTCAGACGGGGCTCTGGTGGATCGGCTGCTTGAGCCGTTGAGCCGTTGAGCCGCTGCATCCGCGGGCAGGGTGAAAAGGAGCTGCTGAGGCTGCGCGCCGATGCGGCCCTTCAGGCGCGGATCGGTGAGTTGGCTGACAGGTGCGACGAGGGGACATTAACGCCTGACGAGCGCGCCGAGTACGAGACTTACGTCCGTTTCGGGAATTTCGTAGCGGTCCTCCAGGCCAAAGCCCGGCTTCGCCGGAACGCGTCCCCGGCGGGGTGATGAACGAGGCAGCCCGGCAGGAGGTTCGGCGGCAGGCGGGCTTCCGTTGCGAGTACTGCGGCATTCAGGAACGGCATCTCACGTTTTCGGCATTCCATCTCGATCCTGTCCGCGCCCGGCAGCATGGCGGGACGGATGCCGCCGAGAATCTGGCGTGGAGTTGCCAGGAGTGTAACCTGCTCGAAGGAACCAATCTTACTGGGATCGATCCAGACACCGGCGCCGGGGTCGATTTGTTCCACCCACGCAGCCACCGGTGGGAAGACCACTTCTCCCCTGTGGGCAACCGCATTGTCGGATTGACGCCCATCGGACGCGCGATCATTTGGCTGTTGCGAATGCATAGTCCTGGCCAGCTCGAACTCCGTGCGACCTTGCGGGCGGCGGGGAAACTTCGAGGCATGGCGTGGCTCCCCGCTAGCCCGCGGGAAAGTCAGCAGCAATTTTCTCCTTGATTTGAAGCCAGTCAGTGATAGGCGCTAGCCCAGGTGACCGTAAATCGTCAACCAACAAGCCAGCCCGACCTGGGGTTTGAGTGTATGAAGAAAAATGCAGAGATCCGAAGTGAGGGTTCCGGGCCGGACCGGCACGGCAAGGGAGCGCGGCGCGCCTCCGAACTTAACAGGGGAGCTCTTGCAAAGTACCGAAGGGGGGATGTCGCCGGAGCCCTAGCTGACTGGGCCACCGTAGCTGAAATGCCCGAGCTGCCTCCAGAGCAGAAGGCGAACGCCTTGCTTGGCAGCGGCCTCGTCAAAGCCGCGGCCGGGCACGCCCTGGGAGCCATCGCGGACTACACGGCCGTCGTGCGGATGGCGGATGTGCCGGGCAGGCAGAAGGCCATGGCCTTGGTAAGCCGCGGGGTTACGGAGGCGAGCCTTGGTAATGCCGCGGCGGCGGTGGTGGATTTCACGGCTGTCCTGCAAGCGGACGAGGCGCCGGTCGATCAAAGGGCTGCAGCCTTGTTCAACCGCGGAGTTGCCAAAGCCAGCGGCCACGACACGACGGCAGCTATCGCGGACTTCACCGCCGTCCTGCAGATAGACGACGCCCCGGCGGGGCGCAAGACCAGCGCGCTGTTCAATCGCGCCTTCGCCAAAGCCGAGAGCGGCGACGGCCCGGGTGCCATCGCCGATTACACGTCTTTCCTGGAGACGGGTTGCCCGCGCGGCGACGAGGCCAAGGCTCTCATCAACCGCGGGAATCTAAAGCGCGGTGTAGGCGATATTGCGGGGGCCATCGAGGATTATACCGTCGTGGTGCAGATGCCCGACGCGCTGGCAGAGGAGCACGCCAGGGCCCTGGTCAACCGAGGCATTGCAAAGGGCGAGAGCGAGGATGCGGCAGGAGCCATCGCAGATTGCGGCGCCGTGCCCGAAATGCCCGATGCCCCGGCCGAGGATAAGGCCCGGGCCCTTTACAGCCGCGGCCTTGCTAGGGGCAAGAGCGGCGATGCTTCCGGGGAAATCGCGGACTACACAGCAGTCTTGGAGATGGCCGACGCTCCGCCCGACCAGAAGGCGCAGGCGCTTTTCAATCGCGCCATTGCCAAAGGCGAGAGCGGGGACACGCCTGGGGCCATCGCTGATTACACGTCCGTCATGCAACTGGCCGGAGCACAGGGCCAGCAAACGGCCAAGGCGTTGATCAACAGAGGCGGCGCCAAGCAGCAGACGAGTGATATCGAAGGGGCTATCGACGATTACAGCCGTGTACTCGGGATGGCCTCCGCGCCCGCCGAGCAGAAAGTCATGGCCTTGGTCAATCGCGGCGCCGCCAAGGCCGAGAGAGGGGATGAGGGAGGGGCCCTGGGGGATTACAGCGCGGTCGTCGGGATGGCCGAGGCGCCGGCGGAGCAGAAGGCCAAGGCGCTCCTCGGCCGCGGCCTTGCTAGGGGCAAGAGCGGCGATACTTCGGGGGAGATCGCGGACTACACCACCATCCTGGAGATGAGTAACGCACCAGCCCACCTGAAGGCCAACGCCCTGTTCAACCGCGCCCTAACGAGAGGCGACACTGGGGACACTGCAGGCAGCATAACGGACTATACGGCGGTAATTGAGTTCCCCGAACTTCCGGACCGCCTCCGCTTCGCTGCCAGGACTGCCCGGGCCCTCGCTCTTGATAAGGAGCGAAAGTTCGACGATGCCCTGCAGGACTGTAGGCGTGCGGCTGAGCTGGCTGCCGGAAAGAACTTGCAGGATTACCTTGCTGTTGCAAAGGCCTTCACTGGCCTGATCCTGTCGAGCCGCGGCAATGTCCAGGAATCCAACGAAGCCTTCGTCGAGGCCCGCAGGCTCAGTCCGACGAGCGTGGTTGTTGACCGGTTGCGCCTCGAGGCGGCGCTTCGGACCTTCTCCGAGAGGGAATTGAAGGAGTACGACCGCAAAATGAGGAGGCAAGAGAAGCGCGTCACCGACTTCCTTGTGCCGTCCAGCAGTTTTGGCCCTGGCCAATCGTATTCCTGCTTTTTGCCGTTGGGGCCTTCGCCGTTGGCGCCGTCGAACCAGACCTCGTCAATCGGGCCATAGTTCGTGAGCAACTCGCGAAGCTGGCTGCAGAAGTATTGGTTGTACTTGGGCGAATCCCCGTATGTGGGCTGGTTGCGGTCCCAGGGGGAGAGATAGAGCCCCACACGAATCTGCTTTTCGCGCAGGGCGTCCACCACTTCGCGCACCACGTCGCCCTTGCCCCCGCGCCAGGGGGAGTTCTTGACGCAGTGCTCGGTGAATTGCGAGGGCCAGAGGCAGAACCCATCGTGGTGCTTGGCGGTCAGGATGAGCAGCTTGACGCCGGCGTCTTTGAGCACAGCCGCCCATTGGCGGGCGTCAAAGTCGGTCGGGTTGAACAGCGTTGGGTCTTCCTTGCCCTCACCCCACTCGCGGTCGGTGAAGGTGTTCATGCCAAAATGGGCAAAGGCGATGAACTCGTGCCGTTGCCAGGCCAATTGCTGCGGGCTGGGCAGCGGGAGGGGCTCTGCGGCCAAAGCCATGGCGGAGGTGAGGCAGAATGTGCTGAGCAGCAGAGCGAAGACAGCGAGCGGCTTATAGGCGGGAATTGGTTTCTTCACAGCGAACCGGAGCTTACGGGGGCGAAGCCTGGAGAGCAAGAACGACGTCGGATGGATGCCCGTTAGTCAAGTCGGAGCGAATCTCCGTGTCATCGATCCGCAACGACTGACCTGTTCATGCACCTGCTGATCCAACCTCCAGAGGGCCAGGCAAAACGAAAAACCTCACATTGCCGTCAACGCCTTCTGCATGTCACCGGCCCACGGGCCAGTGGACGTGCTGCAGCGCAACCCGCTTGCGCTGCCAGAAGTGGACGCCATCGTGGTGCGCGCGGGCCACGATGCCCATACGCCCGGACGCGGTATCGAAACGCGGGTGCAGCAAGAAACAGCGGAGATAGTGAGCCAAATCGTCAGCCCTCACGTCCAACCATACCAGGCAGTAAGCGGGGTGACAGAATTGGGGGAGATAAAAATCTTCGTCCTGCGTGAAGAAAGTGACGTGTCGCTGCCGGTGCAGGAGCGGGATAATGTCATCATCCTTCGCCCCCCGGTGGCTCAGATGGACACCAATCTGCCGAAACGGAATCCCCCACCCGCGCAGCACCACGCACTGGTCTTCCGGAAAGTTCTCGTCGAGCAGATTCAAGCGGCTACCGCCGTGGCCTCTGGGGCCGTTGTGCCAGCGACCAGTCGACCGCCTCTGTCGAGCCAGGCTCGGCGCGAAAGCCTAACCGCTTCCGCGACGGCCGTCAATGGAATCCGCCCGCCCCACCTATTGTTGCAGATGAAGTCCCAGGAACGGCCCTCGGCCACATCGTCCAGCACCTGCCAGACCATGATGCGCGTCCCCTTGAACGTCGGTTTGCCGTGGCAAACCTCCGGGTCGGCTACGATGTACTGGCCCAACTCAAGCCGCCGAGACACAGGGCGGCGCGCGCGCTTCTTGCCGGTTCTCATGCTCCAAAACTACCGAGGAGCCGACTACCGTTCAAGCTGATTTTTGCCTTCCGTTTCGCACGGGTTGTAACCACACTCGACGAGGGCCGGAGAAGTTGGTAGAGAGGGTGCGGTTGCTGGGCCAGAATGAGAATCTATGGACATCTGCTGCATTGGACGAGACCTTGAAGAGCAAAGGGTCGAGACCCTCGAGTTTCAATCACGCCGAACCCTCTTGGACTTTGATGTCGCACTCATCGATTTACATGGGCTGAGGGGCGATTCGGAATCAATGACCGCCGCGCCTTCGATGCACCGGCGGAAGTTGGAGATCCAGGAGTTCTTGGGCTTAGGACGTTCCGTCGTGGTGTTCCTTTATGACTTTGAGCTTGACGCCCTGCTGCCGGTCCAAGGCATCCGGACCGTGGCCTCCGCGGGACGACGAATGGACTTCAGCGGACCGGACTGTTTGAAGCAGTTTTGGTCGCGCGTGCAAGAGAGCATGGCCTACGTTGCCTACCTCGATGGAGTCGATGGCACTCCCTTCCTATTCGTTTCAAAAACCAGCAGGCCTGTCGCCACATGGATAAAGCGCGGCAGAGGCAACCTGCTGCTTTTTCCGCAATTGATGGGGCGGCGCGGTCCCTCGGATTACGATTTCCCTCAACAATGCCGAGACTTTATGGAGGCCCTCGTGGCCCTTATCCCCAGCCTCTCACCTCACCAGCGGGAATTTCGTTTGCCACCCTGGAGCTCGCGATATGATTGGCAACGTCTGCGCGACCTGCAGACCGGTCTCCTGTCCCTGCAACAGCAGGCAGCCGAGCTTTCCAAATCCATTGAGGAAACATCTCGCAAATTGGAGGCTGAGGAGAGGTGGAAGACCCTCTTCACGGCGAAGGGGGACGTGCTTGCTGAGACGGTCATCGAGGCCTTTCGCGAGCTTGGCGCCAAAGCCGAACCGGGGGCGCCAGGCAGGGATGATGTTGTGGTCGAATTCGCTGGCAAGCACGCTGTCGTCGAGGTCAAGGGCAAGAAAAGCTCGGCCGCAGAAGCAGATGCCGCCCAATTGCTCGGCCTCTTGCTTACTGCACGCGCTCATCCGGAAAAGCGCGTGGATTTGGTGAACAGCCTCTTTTCCACTGTGGGCATCTATCGGGACTTTTCAGACTATCGAGCCTTTCTGGATAGTCCGGGTGCTGCCACGTAGAGGAATGAGACTGAGGGGGATGAGCAAACCCCACGGTTATCATGGGTGGCTTGGTGTGTTCTTCTATTTGTTGACAGAACCGGCCTATGTTCCAGGATGGTTCGGCGTGGTGTCTCGATGCCAACACAAATCCATGGACGCAACAATGTCGAGACAATCTCGAAGAAAGACCGTGGCCGGAGTGGGCGAGCTGCTTTGGGACTTGCTGCCCGACGGCAAGCAAGCAGCTATTCTCAACTCCGGCCTGATTGCGGCAGCCTGTCAGGCCGCCGGCAAGACGTTCTTCCCGTGCATGGGTCGAGTTCCAGGTCCGCAGGCCGCTACCGGAGCGCCTTTCGGAGGTACGGCTCCAACCCGAGAGCATTGAAGTAGAAGCCGAGGGAGTTGCAGTGCACTCCATCAACCAGGCCAGCGGCTTGGTCCCGGCTGAGCATCTTGAGCCCATCCACATACCCAATCCTGCGATCGCCGGCTCTGCGCCGCTGCTCAACGAACTCCCGGGCCGTGCGACGCTTGGCCGACTGCTCGCGAGCCACATCGCCGCCGCTTTGCTCTGCGGGAAAGTAAAACGGCCCGGTCACCAGGGTGGGCAGCCGAGGCCACTTCTTGCGCAGGATGTCCACAAAGACCGGAAGCGCGGCCGCGTATTGGTCCGCCGAGGGGTTGCCCCAGAAATCCAGGACGATGCAGGACGGGTCCAATTCACAAATCGCCTCGGCCAAGGCCGGCTCGCCCAGCCCGTTCCCGCTGAAACCCAGGTTCACGAAATCGGCGTTGAGCTTGCGCTCGAGGATCGCCTGGCAGGAACCGCCCGGGTTGGACGCGCACCCGCCCTGGGTAATGCTCGAGCCATAATACACCACCGGCTTCGCAATGGCATAAGGCCTGGCCGGCTCCAGGCGCGCCTCGGCGTCCAGGCTCAGTTCCTGAATCGTCACGGCCTTGTAGAGCGGCAGATACAGGGTGATGTTGCGCATCTTGCGCTCCCGGCCAACTCGCCATTCCTTGGCCATTTTGCCGGCGGCATCCGGCCAGGCGCTGCCGGCATAGCCGGTGCCGACGTACAGGTCGAAGCCATTCTCTCCCACGCTGGCCATGTGGTGCATGTTCGAGAAGCGGGGATTCTCCGCGACGAGTCCGATGGTCGTGGAATCGGTCCGGAAGCGGAGCCTGCCTCCGCTGGGGTCCTGGGCCAGGTCCCAGACCGGGGGCCGGAATCGGTCTGATAAGCGAGAGGGCAGGCGGCGCAGAGCGGGTTTGTCCTCGCTGAACCAAGGCAGTCCGCACACCTCCAGGCGCGCGTCGGGAAAGGCAATGCGCTGGCGCGCCGCCACGGACTCGGCACTGACGGGCCCGGAGACCATGGCGACCAACGCCAGGGGGAGCACTTTGAGCAAGGGAAGAACAACCGGCTGTTCATGGACGTTCATGGGAGTAGTGTGCGCCAGTCTCGCAACTGAGGGCAAGGCGAGAGGTGCTCCTCTTTAGCTCCCGGAGCCGTCACGAACACCAATACGTCGTTTATATCCACGCCCAGCACGCAAAGTTCCACTGCTTTGACGATGAATTGGTCCGTGGTCATTTTCCCCTTGCCCAGGCACAAGCCGTTGCGCTAGCGAGCCGGCCGCCACTGGGTCCGATATTTTGATTGAAAGAGGATCAGCGGTTGGTTGAGAATGGCTTCCAAGATCAGCTCCAAGGCTTGCGTGCCTGGTGCGGACTCGATGACCATCAAGCATTGCCCAATACTCAAGCGACCCTACGAGCCTGATTGGCTTCAGGCCGCGTCGTGCATCACCGATTGCCCTGCCAATGGACTGCCCCTATGAAAAGACGTGAGTTTCTCCGCCGTTCAGCGACTGCTGCCGCAGTCTTGTCGTTCCCCCTGGTCATTCCCCGCGAGGTCCTGGGCGCAGGGCGCGCCCTGGGGCCCAACGATCGGCTGCAACTCGGGTTCATCGGCCTGGGTGGACGCGCCCGGTGGATTCTCAAGGACGAGGCCCTGCCTGGGGCCGAAGTGGTGGCGGTGGCCGATTGCTTCCTCAAGCGGTGCGACGAAGCCGCGCAGCAGATTGCCGGGGGCGACCGCTGGAGGAAGTACCAGCATTATCCCGATCTCTTGGAGAAGGAAAAGCTCGACGCAGTCTTCGTCGAGACTACCACCCACGCCAGGGTGTTGATCTGCATCGAGGCGCTCCAGGCCGGATGCCACGTTTATGCCGAGAAGCCGCAAAGCCTGACGGTGGGCGAGGGGCGTGTGCTGGTGAGCGCGGTCAAAGAACACCAGCGTGTTTTGCAGACCGGTTCCCAGCAGCGTTCCATGCCCATCAACCGCCACGCCAGCAAGTTGGTTCGCGACGGGGCCATCGGCAAGGTCCATACCGTCATCACCTGCAACTTCGCGGGCGGAAAGCTGTGGAAGCCCAAAGACACTCCTGATGACCTGCCGGCGGGGCTGGATTGGGACCAATGGTGCAACCAGACCGAACTGCGCCCTTATTACCTCGAACTCTACGCGGGGTGGGGCAATTTTTCGGACTATGACGGTGGCGGGCAGAGCTGGGGAGTGACCGGCTGGGGCACGCATAGCTTTGACCAGGTGCAATGCGCGCTGGGCACGGACGATACCGGGCCGGTGGAGATCTGGCCCGAGGACCAGGAGCCGCAGTGCAAGGTCACCATGCGCTATGCGAACGGCACGCTGCTCAAGCTTGAGGGCAAGAACCGGGGGATGGAAGACCTGGGCGCCATTTTCATGGGCGACAAGGGCAAGATCGAGATTCTGCGAGGCGATTACGCCGCCGACCCAAAAGAACTCCGGGATGGGGCGCCGCCGGCAACGCCGCAGGGTCCGAAGGAATCCATCCCGCACATCGAGAACTTCTTCGAGTGCATCCGAAAGGGGCAACGGACCAATGCCGACGCCGAGACGGGCCACCGCGCCACGACCCTCTGCCACCTGGCGAATATCTGCCGAGTGTTGAAGCGCAGGCTGCGGTGGGACCCGGCCAAGGAGCGGTTCGTGGGCGATGAGGAGGCCAACAAACTGCTGTTCCGGCCCCGCCGGAAAGGATACGAACTGCCAAAGGTGTAGGCGGTCATAGGTATCGCAGGCTACGTTCCAGTCATCGACGCTCCAAATCTTGCGCCCACCCCCTTTCTTGCTGCGATTCCCGGCATCCAGCGCCGCGGCCATCGCGATTTCGTGGTTCATCTTTATGCGCCCGCGCTGTGGACCTCTGCCTTTTTCATTCTGCATAGTGTCAGTGCTTGTGGGGGAACGTGACGGCCGCGGTGATCGCGAAGGCGGACAGCCAGTAGCACACGTCGGCGATCTTGCGATCCAGGGCCCACCGGAGGGCGCTGAGGGCGTACAGGGTGAGGATGACGCAGTTGAGCACCTTAGAGTCGAGCCGTAGCTGTTTCATCGCGATCTGGTTTGGCGACCATCCGCAGCGCCTCCGGACGAAGCGGCCGCTTCGCCCGGGGGACCAACTCCCGGGTCTTCATAAACTTGCCAGCCAGGAACAGGCGCCCCTCTGTCTGCCCCAGGTGCATATCCTGCCCCGCCGGGGGGCAACCGCATACACGTCGTGCCAACCTGTCGCCAAAAAGGCTGACTTCCCCGGAAAACAGGCGTGCGGCAACGGCAACCCCGTAGAATAAGGCGATAATGAGCCACTGTCGGCATAACCGGGCAGTTTCGAGCAGTGAGTTCGTTCCCACCTCGAAGACTATCCCGCATTCCTTCATGGGATGATTGCGGGTGAATGCAGGAAGCGAAAGCCGACGAGTCTCGACGACAGGGGGCGGTCAAAGGCCACGTTGGCTGGGCTCGACGGAGCGGATCAAAAGCCTGGAGGCCCTGCAACCGCCAGCCCGTGATGGGCCAAGCCCGGCGTTGCCCGTTCCCCGGGTGTCCGGCCGTGGCAGTTGCCCACCCGCCCTGCGGCCGTGCTACGTTCCGTAAAACCGCATGGACTGCCCGGCCCCTTCTCATTACCCTGTTTCGCCTCATGCAGGCCAACATTGCATCCATATCGTTGCGACTCGGCTGCGATCAAGCCAGGAGGGCGAGTTCCCGGTGTCTGAGATCCGGCCAGTTGTCGATTCTCGCGCTGGCTCTGGCGAGCCTGGCCGCAACGCCCATGCCGGCGCCGGAAACGCCCGGCACGAAGTTCCAACCACCCGAGCGGCTGCCCGCAGTGGGTGGGCCACTGGTGTTCGAGCACTCAGGCGAAGCCGGGCCGGACGAGACCTTCTTCCTGGTGGGCGAGGGACTCAGCACTAATCTTTTTGCCTGGGGGCTCAGCGCGCAAAGCCCTTTGGGGCAGGAATGGCGACCGCGGGTGCAGTTTCTTACCAACGCGTATCTGGCCGCCACTTTGCCGGAAGGGGCGCCCGATGGCCCCTTCATCATCTGGATAAAGAACCAAGCGGGCTGGTCAACGCCGCTGGTGCTCAATACCCCCCAGCCCTGGTGGTGTGGACCGAATATCGCCTCCGCGGGGGCCGAGGTCAGGGTCTTTGGCCGCAGTCTCTCGCGGCGGCCTGATTCTTCACGGGCCTTTGTTTATCTCTGCCAAAAAGACAAACCCGGGATTTGGCCGGAGGTAACCAGAGCTGGCAAGTACCCCCTCGCCTTCCGTCTGCCGCCTGACCTCCCGCCGGGCCATTACCAGATATGGGTGCATGCGGGCGCCGGTGGTGAATTCGGCTGGGGTGGACCGGTGCCGTTGCGCGTCGCGCCTGCTCCGCGCGGCTCCAGCCTTTCCGCCCAGTCATCGAGCGTCGGCACCCCGGTCAAGGAATTGAAGTCCGGCGCCACCGAGATCGAGATTCAGAAAGCCCTGGGAGAACTGGCTGCGCAGGGCGGCGGAACGGTCCGCCTTGCTGCCGGGAGCTTCCAATTCAGCGGCACTCTGCGGATTCCCTCGAAGGTTACGCTGGCCGGCACGGGACGGGAGTGCACCACACTCCAACTCGTCCATGATTCAACGGCCGCCTTTGCGCGCCTGCACAGCTCCGGCTGGAACCAGGCGCCCGGCGCGATCCACACCCCAGGCGATGTCATGGAATACGAACTGGAAGTCCCGCAGGCGGGCGAATGGACGGTCTGGCTCCGCTATGCGACCGACATGAAGCCCTGGAACCAAACCGGCGTCAGCGGCAATCACACGCTGGCGGTGGAGCGCGGCGCGCCCGTGGCGCTGCTGAACCTCGAAAACACCGGCGGGTGGGGCGCATTCCAATGGTCGCAGTCGGCCACCATGAAGCTGCCGGCCGGCAAGCACAAGTTGACCTGGAAGAACGTGAAAGGCGGTGGCATTTCCCTGGATGCATTTGTCTTTGCGCTCGACCCGGCTTACGTCCCTTCGCAGACTCCATGGCCCGTGAGCGCTCCAGGCGTGATCGTTCTCCAGGCCGAAGACTGCACGCGACTCATCAGCAAAGAAGGCCGTTTGCCCGGTGGAGATCGCGCGGCGATCTGGCTTGCGGGAGATGGCGCCGGCCTCCAGGACTTGACCCTCCTGGGCAACCCACAGGTCAATTATGGCATTGCCGTGGCCTCGCCGCAGGCGGTCCGCTGGGTTACCAACTGTCTTGTCAAGCGCGTGCGCGTAGCCGACTGCGATGGCAAGCAGGGGGAGAATTGCGGCATTTTCCTGCGCTACGCGGAGCATGCGGAGATCCGCGACAATGAACTTTGGGGACGCGCGCCGCTCTTCATCTCCGGGGCGAGGCAAAGCGAGTTTACCGGCAACCGGCTGGTTTCGGTCACCCGCTTTGGCGGCAATGCCGAAGCCGCCATCCTCGGGCGCAATGAGACCATCGAGGAATGCATCATCGAAGGCAACGTGATTGCCACGCCGCCCGGGGCCGAGGCCGGGGGCCCGACCGCGCGCCGCTTGCTCTGGTTCTCAACCGGCCACGGTTCGGTCACTCATAACTGGATCGCCAACAACGGAGTGGAAAGGCCCAACGGACCGGGAGCCGAGGCGGGCGCCGGCCAGGCCCGCTTCGGGGGTGTGGCCGGCACCGACCAGAACGTCGGCGAGATGATCCTTTTCGAGGCCAACCATCGGACGGCCTACTTCGGTCCCCTGGCGGACGCCGACAGCGCCAGCGTGACGTTGCCCAAGACCCTCGCTGCGACGCCCGACAATCGCCTTGGGAGCGTGCGGCGGCAGGAGTTGGCTCACGATGCCGCGGGCAACGAGACTCCGTTCTGGCCGCCAGACCTGGACGATGGCAGCGACGAGCCGCCCGTTCAGGAGTATTACGTCTCGATTTTCAGCGGCCGCGGCCAGGGCCAAACGCGCCGAGTGCTCGGCCGCAGCGGCCAGAGGTTGTTGCTCGACCGCCCTTGGACAGTGCCGCCGCAGGCGGGCTCGGTCGTGGCTGTCGGAACGGCCTTCTACCGCAACCTCATCGTGGGCAACTACGCCGCCGACGGCATGACCGGCATTCAGCTCTGGATTTCATGCGTGGAGAACGTCATCGCCGGGAACACGGTTGCGCGCCAACGCAAGCCGGGCCTCTTCCTCTACGCCAACGGCACGACGCTGGCGTCTTCAATGCCGCGCACCTGGAACCGGGGCATCAGCCCGCTGTTCTGGAACCTGTGCGAAGGCAACCGCATCGGAGAATGCAGCGCCGGGGCGCTGGTGACCAGCGGCGATGAGAGCAATTTGCCCATCGAGTTCCCGCGCGCGCTGGGCACCGTGCTGCGGCACAACTCCTTTATCCGCAGCCGCAGCGACGGGGTGGTCCTAACCAGCCGGCCCACGCCTGCGGGCGTGAAAGACTCGGCGGCTTCAGTGACCGGCACCATCGTCGAGTTCAACGTCGTCCGCGATGCCCAGGTTGCATACCATGCCGCGCACAGTTGCGATGCCGCGGTCTTCCGCCGCAACCAGGCCTATTTTTGGTACCCGGTTGGTTCCTCGCCTGAACCGCCGACAGCGTTCCAAGTGGATCAGGAAGCCACGACGATCCGTATCGAAGCGAATTCCAACGAGGGCATCCATGGCGCTCACGACGGCCGCGTGCATGACCTGAAAACGCCCGCCGGCGTCAAGCGGCTGCCCGAGTAGCGGATGGCGTTCAGCGGGGCCTGAGAAGATTTACCGTGCGAGGGCTCGGATTGCCGAGCACCGAATCGAGGTCTATCACGGCCCCACTCCCGCACGGGGCGTTCTCAGCCTGCCGTGGATTCGCAAGCCCAGGACCTCGTCTGGGACAAATTCCATAGCCGGTCTCGCACCGATTACTGGTGGGGCGTGGCGAAGGCCATTCTCGACTTGTCCGTCGAGCTCCGAGTATTCATGCTGATGCCGCAACTCGATAACCATGAGCGGGCACCCAGAGCTCGGCAACCGGATTCGCCAGATGCGCGAGGGCAGCGATTCCGTCGAGGTAATTGTTTCGACCCTGGATGTTCCCTGGGAACTGGTTCGAAGGGTCGTTCGTGAATTCGAAACGGAGGCCGTTCTGTCGTCACGAAGCAGCCGGTTCATGGAAACCATCCGAAGGGCCGACGACCCTGATAAGAAATGGAAGGTGGGCTATTTGGTGCAGGCCCTCCGGCCGAAAGTCATCACGCAGAACGCGATCACCCATCATTTCGAGTGGGCCAAGCAATCGGAGGTCTCCTTGCGCGAGTTGATGGACCTGGCAGTTTCACCGAAAGAGCATCCCAAGCCGGGTTACCTGATCACGCCGCTCCTCGATTTCCGTTGCGTTGGCCTTAGGGGGTTTTGGTCAGCGGTCAGGCAGTTGACGGAATCGGATCTGGGTGAAAGGTGCAACGAGGAATGGCGGAAACGGCTTATACGGTTGAGGCACGCTTTGCGGATAGTCGGAGGTGGTCGGTGCTCGTGGTCAACGCGATGTGAGCCTCCTCCGTGGCTGCTCAATTCGTCGCCACCGAAGGCGAAGGTCGGAAGCACGAGCTGTAACGACGACCGGCAGTGATGCCCATGATTCCAACTCCAGAACGCAGCCGGCAAATCCTTCAGATGCGAAGAGCAGGAGTTCCACGCCGCGAGGTTGCGCTCAGGTTCAAGTTGTCCCCCAATCGGATTTCCCAACTCGAGCAGAGGGACAAGGCCGACAAATCCATGGCCGAGAGACGTGCCAAGCTGAGGGACGCGATTCGGGCCGCCGATGACCCGGAGAAGGTGTGGCCCGTCACGGACTTGGCCGATGCGATTGGGCTGACTGGGGCGACTAAAAACCGATTGCTCGATCCTTTTCTGGAGACCAGGAAGCGCGAGATCAGTCTGCGGGAACTGATGGACATGTGCTTGGAAAGGCCAGTGGAGGACATGGACTTTTCGATGGCGCCCTTGTCGAGGATCTGCGGCATTGGGAAATGGGGCTTCTGGTCGGTGGTGAATGGGCTCACGGATATGGGCCTGGGAAGCCGATGCAACGAGGAATGGCAAAAGACGCTGGCCAAGGTGAAGCAGCAATCGAGGATTACCAGAGCGACGCCCTATTCTTCACCCGTGTCATGAATGTGGTGAGAGCGGGCATTCCCCGCCCCAGGGTCCTGGGATTCTGCGCTTCCGTTAAAGGCGCGGCTTTCCTTTTGGGCCGCCAGGGGTTTCGTCCGATGGCCCTTCCCCAAGGCCATCAAGGGAAACGACATCCAGTTCGTCAGGAATTTCGTCCCTCTGGGGCTGGGGGTTTTCGAATGTGGCCAACGGCATTACGGCGCGGCTCAGAAACTGCAACAGGAATTCGGTCGTGAACTTGGACTGCAACTCGAGCATGTCCTGGTCAAACCCGCCCTTCTCATCCCGATGTCCTTCGATGTCGAGGTATAGGCTTCGCTTTTGTCCGGGGCACTTCTGCTGCGCGTTCCGGATGAGCTTAAGGAGGTTGCATGCGGTCCGGTCAAAGTCCTCGTGCGCCAGCACAACATGGTAGAGGGCAACGGCGTCTCGACCGTGCGGCATGTTCATGATCCAAACCCTTTCGCGTCAAATTATTCCTAAATGTTCCGGATGACGTAAGATTCGTCCGTTCTTCGCTCGATTGCAAGAGTCAGTGCGGCACTCCCCAAAACGCCGTTTTCGACCCGAGACCCCTTTATCCGAACGGGTGGCGGTTCTCCTCTCCAGGAGGGCAGTTATCTCGACAAGGCAACGCTTTTGCCCCTCTGGGCTCAGACAGGCCACGAGAACCCCGCACATCTGATCGAACTTCCGGCTCAGGAGGTTGTTCATCCCGGCGATATCATCGCCACGCCAGTCGTCGCCGCGACGAAGCTCAAGAATTCGCGACGTGTCGAAACCCGCGGTGGCCCGGGCGTTCCGTTGGAGGTCGTGGAGTTCACAGTGACACCCCCTTTTCCTTCAGAATGGGCCGCAGGAGCCGCTTGAGGTTCTCGGCGAGGATCAGCCGCCGGGCGCGCTCCGGGATGTCGGCCCCGAGGACCTTGGCGAGCTGCGAGGCGAAGGTGCGGCCACCGGCATCGCTGCCGTACAGAACACGCTCGGCGCCCAGTTCCCGCACTGCCATCTCGGTGAGGCCCGCGGTCGGATCGCCGCCCGCAAGATCGGCGTACACGTTGTGGCATGGGCGTATCGTGCGGATGCCGGCCTCGCAATCGCCCCCGGTGTGCCCCCAGACGAGGGTCGCCTCCGGATGGCGGGCCGCCAGCTCGACCAGGTCCATCGGGGTCGATTCGCCAGGCAGGTTGCCGGTGATCTTGAGCCAGGTGTGCTGCAGGACCGGCGCCTTGCAACGCTGCGCAACCCAGAGCTTGACGCCGACCATCGGCCCGTCGCGCACGCAGCGATTCAACTCGTCCAGGCTGGCCTGCGTGTGCTTGGGATTGAGATAGGCCAGGCCAAAAGCGCGGTCCGGATGCGCGCGGACGGCCCGGAGCACCTCGTCGTTTGCCTGCCGCAGCTTCTCCGGCGGAGGATCGTAACTCCACTCCATGCCCATGGAGGGGCGGAGGCGCGCGATGCCCAGGCGATCGGCGTATTCGAGCAGCTTGCCCAGCCGGTGCTCGGGCGTGCTCCCCGGCACGCCGTGCAGGTGACAATGGAAGTCCCAGATCTCCATCAGCGTTGGGCCGCGCCAGGTTCTCCGGTAGCTGCGAGCCCGGGCAGGCGGTATCGCCAGAGCTCGGAGTTCGCGCCGAAATAGACGGCGTCCTCCAGCAGCGCGAACCCACAGCGCACGGGAACCGGCGCCTCGGCGGCGTGGATTATTTCACCGCGTTGGAGGTCGTACAGATACACGCCCTTCGTCGTCAGGCCGACGAGCGGGCGTACGCGAAGTTGTCCCAGGGAAATCTCCACTTGCGGGCCGGGAAGCCGGACCGTCCTCGCCACTCGCATCGTCGCCGGCTCGAAGACGAACAGTTGGTCGCCGACGGTAGTGAACACGATTCCCTCGGTCGCGAAGGTGGCCGGGTAATTATGCGCCCCGGGCGACAGGCCCGTCTCGAAGACCTTCGCTTTCTTCTTCGGATCGAAGGCGAAAAACCTCGCCTCCTTCTCCACGGCGTGCGTGCCGCCGCCGCCGTAATTGCCGCTGCCGCCGAAGAGCAGGCCGCTCTTTGGCTCCCAGGCCAGCGAGACGATGCTCTGGTTGGTGACCACGTGGCGGTAGTTCTCGATGGTCCGGTTCAGCCGCGGATCCCATACGCCGATGGCGCCGCCCAGTTCGCCGTAAGGGGGTTCGCTGCCGATATAGATCAGGCCGTTCGGACCATAGACCATCGCGCGCGGACGCAGGTGCCCCTCGCCCACACCGCCAAACGACACCGGGTTCGCGCCGGCCCCGGCGCCGAATTTCCAGAACGGTTTCGCCGGGTCGTAGAGATTCATCACCGCGCCGCCGTAGTAACAGAGGTAGAGCTTCCGCTCGTGCTCGAGCATCGAATAGACCTCGCCGCCCGGCATGGAACCCAGGTGCTCGGTCCGGTTCGAGGCCGGATCGTAGCGGAAGACTTCCAGGGGCATCACGGTGCTGCCATAGACACAGTTGGACGGGCCGACGCCGAGCATGAAGATGTGGTCGCCGTTGCCGGCGTACCGGAACGCACGCTCGACGCTCCGGCCCGTCTTCGGCTCGAGCAGCGTGAAGCGGCCACGCTCGAACGACGTGACGACGCGGCCGTCCCGAAGCTTCATCGGAGGGCGCTCCGGCGCTGCCGCGACGCGCGCCACCGTTTCATCGTCCAGGCGCATCAGGTTCGTCCCGAACTCCGCATAGACGTTCCCGTCGCTTCGCCGCGAGACGCCGACCGTCTTCCACCCTGCCGAGCCGCGCAGCCCCGGCGGAATGAGGCTGCGATGTTCCTTCGTCGCGGGATCGAACACGACCAGGTCGCCTTTCTCGGTGCCGATGCCCACATACACCTTGCCGTTCGGTCCGACCGCGAGGCTCCGCGCGTACATCTCGGTCGGGTGCATGCGGCCAAGGTCCGCCATCGCGCCGGTCTTCGGATCGAAGCTGACGAGCTTGGCCTGCGGATAAGTGCAGGCGTAGAGTTTGCCGTCCTTGCCGATGTCGAATTGCCAGAGATATTCCTCGGTCGAGGAGGGTTTGCCGATGACTTCGATGCCCCGGTCCGGTTGCTTAGGGTCGAACCGCAGAATCAACCCGCCGTCCCAGGTCCCCAGGTAGATCTTCTCCTCCGGCCCGGCGATGAGCGCCCAGGCGCCCGGCCCCTGCGGCGCGTGGAACTGGCGCGCCTCGCCCGTGTCCGGATCCACCTGGACGAGGAACAACTTGCCGCTGGTCTGGTTGAAGTTAAAATACAGCGCCTCGCCTCCGCTGCCATTCGAGCCGACCACGCACCCCATCAACCCGCCAACCCGGACAGGGATGCCGAGGGATTCGAACTGACCGGGCGGCGGGGTCTCAGCGACCAGCGGGGCGGCCAGCAACAAGGCCAGACCGAGTGCAAGGAGAAGGGGTTTCACGGGACAAGGTAGTCATACGGAAGACGAGCGACCCGGCCGACCAGGCACCGCGACCACGGGCAACTGTTGACTGGCGGTTGAGGTTTCGGGCGCTCTGCTCACCGCGCGCGACCTCCGCGCACCATGCAGCTTGCCGCCGAACCCACTCGCTCGGATCTTCAGCAGCCAGTCGGTCCAAAACGGGAATCGCGCCGTCATCCCGGACCCAAGCGAGAATCGACGCCGCCAACGCGCGCTCTTTGGCAAGGGGCGCCACCAGCAATTCCTCTCCGATCAAACGCCACAATTCCCCAATTCCGCCCTCCGCTTGCGCCGCGAGCGCCAAGGCCAGAATCTCTCCTTCGTCCTGGGCTTCTTCGAGCAACCGCCGACGAAGTGCAGAATGCTCTGGCGACCGACAATCTGCCGTGTCCCAGAGGGCTGCAACAAACGTCGACACTTCGTAGTATGTGCTCACCTCGAAAGGACAGCGGCAAAGTCGCTCAGCCCACTGCAAAGCCTCCTGGGGTGCGAGCGCCAGGAGGTTGCACAAAACCGCATCGATGAAGCAGTTGAGATGGGAGGGAAATCTAGATTGGTCAACGACGCTCCCCAAAAAGGAATTGGCGAAACTCAAGAACTCCGCGGAATGGCGTTGTCGCCACCGCTTCAGCGCGCGGTTTCCCGAAAAATCGTGAAGATCGCACCCTTCCCACGCATCGAGCTTCCGGACGTCTTCCAACCACAAATCACAATCGCGCTGCCACATTTTCTCGTATTCTCTCGCCCCCACACCTGAGGCGCACTGCGCCAGCATTTCCGAGAAAGTGGGCGCAGAAGAAGGCCCTGGACCAGACGGCAGGCTCTCGAACCCTCTGCCCCGAACTTGGCCCTCGCGGTTTAGCGTATAGGTGTTCACTCCCTGAAAACGCGGAGAAAAGGTGCTCTGCTTGACCTGGGATAATGCATAGGCGAGCAATTCCGTTCCCCATCGCCGAAAGTCCTCGTCCCGTCCCGCGCTCAGTAGCAAGCCCCCAACACAATCACGTGGAAGCCAGCGCATGAGGTCCTCGTAGCGGCATACCGGTGCCGCGATGTCGCCCAACCCCAATTCCTCAGTAGGAGCCGCAGCGAACAAGAGCATAAGCCAATGGAAGCGCCGCTCGCCTAGCGGAAGTTTACAAGTTATCAAGCAGTTATACTAAAGGCAGCCCTATCAGTATCTAATGATTGCCGAGTGGCCCGGTTTGACCCTGATTTTACGGGGGGATGCGCCTCTCCTGCTTTCCACCTGCCCCAGCCCACTCCTGGCTCGTCCCGATTATTTGTATGACCTAACCATCATGGCCTCCCTGACCCCCAAAGTTCTCAAGGGACGCACCTATTACTACGCCCGTGAGTGCCAGCGCGTGGACGGCAAACCTACCATCGTCAAAACCATCTATCTCGGCTCCCTGGACCGTATTGTCCAGTCCGTCACCCAGGCACAACAGCCCCTCCCGCCCCAGACCGCGCGCCTGGCCAGCTTCGGCGATGTCGCCGCCCTCTTCGACCAAGCCCGCAAAATCGGCCTGGTCGAACTCATCGACGCCCAGGTCCCCAAGCGCGACCAGGGCCTCTCGGCCGGCCAATACCTGCTGCTGGCCGCCATCAACCGCGCCGCCCACCCCTCCAGCAAGGCCCAGTTGGCCCATTGGTACCATCACACCATCCTGCCTCGCCTGCTGCCTGCCGCCACCGACCAGCTCTCCAGCCAGGCCTTCTGGAACCACCTGGACCACGTGAGCGAGGCGCGCGAACTCGCCCGGCTCCCAGCCGATCAGCTTGACGCGGTAGATGGAGCTGGCCGCGGTGAATCCGCCCTGCGCCACGGAGGCCACGCGGGAGGAGGTGAAGATGCCGTCCACCAGCTCGCCGTCGCGCGCCATCCTCGCCAGGTACACCGGCTTCCCGACCTCTACATCCGCGAGCAGCACGCCCTCCATCGCGTGGGCGACCGGGAGGCTATGGCGCGGGCTTGCGGCGCGGTTCCCAGGCATAAACTCGCCCCACTTTCCAGGAGGAAACAGGGCATTCGGGGCTGATTTAATCTTCGTGACCTTGACTAATGTTCCTGCCTGCATGCCTTTTCGTTTGGCAACTTTTCCGGACCCAGGGAAACGGCCCGAAGCTCTTGTAGCTGCCGAAGGGCGAGTCGGCGTGGGCGAAGGTCAAGCCTGTGAACCGGGAAAGTCGGATTCGCTTGTCCTCTGAATAGCGTCATGCTTACTTGTGGGTAAATACTATGGAATTTCACGTTCAGGTCGATGCGGGTCAATGGTTCAACCTGCCCGCGAATTCAACATGACTAGCATCCCATCGGCCGTCCTCCCCAAGAGCGTGCTTGCCATCAATCGGCATAAGGCCGCGGCGATACGCGTGTCGCCCCTGGTGGTGGAGTCGGCGGCGATGGACACAACAGGCGTCTACGCGAAGCTGAACACTCGCGCCGAGGGACTAACCGACAGCGAGGCCGCCACGCGTCTGGCCGAGTACGGTCCCAACGTGCTGGCGAAAGACCAGCGGGCGGGATTCGGGAAGCTACTCTGGCGCGCGATGCTCAACCCGCTCGTAATCCTGCTGGCCGTGCTCGCGACGATCTCGCTGGCGACGGGAGATTCGCCGGGCGCGGCCGTGATGGCATCCATGATTGCCCTGAGCGTCGCTTTGAAGTTGATTCAGGAGTCCAAAGCCGGCAACGCCGCGGCCAAACTCAAGGCCATGATCTCGGTGACCGCGACAGTGCTTCGTGGCGGAGCACCGCGGGAGATCGCCGTCGCACAGCTTGTCCCCGGCGACGTGGTTCGACTGGC
>Ga0187849_1001730_pt1 | contig 22557 bp, 18 predicted proteins | sample June2016WEW_4_10_2_FD_132412 | JGI IMG/M metagenome (GOLD analysis project Ga0187849, IMG submission 132412) | Peatland microbial communities from SPRUCE experiment site at the Marcell Experimental Forest, Minnesota, USA - June2016WEW_4_100 | ecosystem: Environmental > Terrestrial > Soil >...
CCATTTGGATTGGGAGGACGATGATTTCGTCATACGTCCCGACGGAAAATCGAATACATAGAGAAGGACGAGTATGGCACAGACTATAACAATCGAACCTATCACTCGAATTGAGGGCCACGGAAAGGTAACGATTCACCTGGATGACGCAGGGCTTGTATCCGACGCGAAGTTCCATGTGGTAGAGTTCCGCGGCTTCGAAAAGTTTTGTGTGGGGCGCACTTTCCCGGAAATGCCGGCCATCACCATGCGAATCTGCGGTATTTGCCCGATCAGTCATATGCTGGCATCCGCAAAAGCCTGCGACGGCATTCTGGGCGCCAGGATTCCCCCGGCGGCAAATAAGTTGCGCCGTTTGATCAATCACGCTCAATACACGCAGAGTCACGCGCTCAGCTTCTTTCACTTGAGCGCACCCGACCTGCTGCTCGGAATGGAGAGCGACCCGGCCCTCCGCAACGTAGTCGGGCTGGTCCAGAAGTTCCCGGAACTGGCGATAAAAGGCGTCAGGCTGCGAGCATTCGGTCAGAATATCATCCGGATGCTTGGCACCAAGTCCGTCCATCCGGCCTGGGCCGTTCCCGGTGGAGTGCGCGAATCGCTTTCCGCCGAACAGATCGATACGATCAGGCAGGGTCTGCCTGAGGCGTTCGCGACGGCCGAAATCGCAGTTAACCTGCTCAAGGACAACCTCGACAACTTTAAAGACGAGATCAGGACCTACGGTGATTTCCCCAGCCTTTTCATTGGACTGGTTACGCCGGAAGGCGGTCTCGAGCACTACGACGGGTTGCTCCGGGTTATGGACTCCGATGGCAGGATTATCGAACCGGGCTTGCCCACTGACAGGTACCGGGAGATAATTGGCGAGGCCATCGAACCCTGGAGCTACATGAAGTTCCCCTACTATAAACCGGGTGGAAATGGAAACGGCGCCGGCCTCTATCGAGTCGGACCGCTTGCGCGGATCAACATCTGCGACTTTGCCGGCACTCCTCGAGCCGACCGCGAGATCCGGCAGTTCCGAAGGATCAACGGCGGCAAGCCTGTGCTGGGCACTTTCTATGCCCACTACGCGCGTCTGATCGAGATCCTGTTCTCGCTCGAAAAGATCGAAGAACTGATCGAAGACCCACAGCTTTTCGATCCGCATCTGCGGGCCATCGCGGGCGCAAACGAGCCAATGGGCATCGGAGTCATGGAAGCCCCCCGCGGGACCCTGTTTCACGAGTACCATGTTGATGACAACGGCATATTAACAAAGGTCAATTTGATCGTCGCCACCGGCAACAACAACCGGGCAATCAATAAGACCGTTCAGCAGATCGCCCAGGCGTATATGACCGGCAAGACCAAGATCACCGAAGGCATGATGAACCGTGTCGAACACGGGATCAGGCTCTACGATCCATGCCTGAGCTGTGCGACCCATGCGGTCGGCCAGATGCCGTTGCACATCCAGGTGTTTGATCACACGGGGTGCCTGGTCGAAGAGAAGATAAGGGATTAGGACCTTGTTTTGACGCAATTGGCGGTGAGCCATTTGCCGCCAATTGCTCTTAATCTGATACGATTGGCCCGATTCGCTCATTGAGGCGAATTCGCGGTCCATCGACGGGGTGGGCGGGGGTAAAGCCCTGCCCCTACCCCTTTATCGGCTCGGCATTAATAGCGCCCGGGGGCGGGGATGCCCTCGCATCATCAGGGCCTTGGGCTCACTTTGGCAGAAATTGTCAAAACCCCCTCGGCCGAAAACGTCACTTTGCCGATAACATAAAACATGGTGCTTATTCTCGCCTACGGAAACAGCCTGCGCCGGGATGACGGCGCGGGCTTTGTTTTGGGTGACGTCGTCGAGCGGATGCTTTGCGAAGCGGGATTAGAGGTCGAGCGGATCGACTCCCACCAGCTCGAGCCCGAACTTGCTCTCGACATCAGCGGCGAGAAAATCTCCGCCGTCTTATTCATAGACACGCGCGCTCTCCCTGAAACACCGGGCGAGGATGATCTGCGCGTTCAGTTGCGCCGAGTTGTCTGTGCCAAAAACGCATCCCCCTCCATGGGTCACCATCTGACACCCCCAACCCTTCTCGCCTACTCCCGATTCCTCTTCAAAAAGGAGCCCCCAGCCTGGTTGATTACCGTTCCCGGAACAGATTTCGATCATGGAGAGGGGCTGAGCGAAACCGCCGGCAAGGCTATCGATTCGGCGCCTGAAATCTTGACGGAGTTGATTCGCCTTCTTCCCATCTCTTAATCTGAATTACTATTCGTTAATGACGGGAATTGCTTTTGCTCCTTCAATTTCCAACCAGGTCAGGAATAAGAATCTTTTTACTTCAATGTGAATTTCTGAAAAGCCGGGCCTGACTCGCAGACTGGGGGGGTAAAATATTTTGATGCCGTCCATCTCGGCCGTTAGATATTTGTCCGTCCCCTGGCAAGCAGGCTCGCCGATAGAAACCCTTGGCACGTAACTTCCAGTTACGTGTTTTGAGGAACAGGGTCAGCCCCCCATGGCCGGTTCCAGGTTCATTTCGATTATTATGGAACCGGCGCGCCTGGAAATGTAATCTATCGCCTTGCAACAGAGTTTAAACATGCTGCCCTCAGGTCTTATATTTACCCGCGACTCACGACCGTCAGCCAATCAGACCATTCTTTTTAAAACCCAGCTTGTATTTGCGAAGCTTTCTCAACAGGGTGGTCCGATGGATTCCCAGTGAAGCGGAAGCTAGATGAAGATTCCCGTTGTACTGTTCCATCACCTGGGAAAGAATCTTTTTTTCAAAGCTATCCACAGCGCACCTGAAGTCGCCCTCCAGAACAAAGGGAACTTTCTCGGCAGATGGCAATACCATCCCCAGTTCATCAAAAACATGCTCTCTGGTAATCCTGATGTCCTCGCACAATATGACCAAACGTTCCACCACGTTGTGCAGTTCGCGCACATTTCCCGGCCAGTGGTAATCCGTTAGCGCCTGCACTGCGGACGGTGTCAGGATTCTGTGTACATTGTAGCGGTTTGACAAATTCTTCAGGAAGTGGTTCGCCAGTGCGTAAATATCTTCCGGACGCTCCCTCAGGGGCGGGATGTGAATAGGGACCACATCGAGCCGATAAAAAAGGTCTTCACGGAATCGGCCCTCTGAAACCAGGTCCTTCAAGCTACGATTCGATGCGGCAACAAATCTCACATCCACTTGCTCGGGAATGATGCTCCCAACGCGGTAGATTTCTTTTTCTTCTATAACTTTGAGCAGCTTGGCCTGGCCCTTCAGTGGAACCTCGCTGATCTCATCGAGAAAAAGAGTCCCACCTGCGGCTGCCTGCAAGAAACCCGGTTTGCCGGTCTTGAGAGCCCCTGTAAATGAGCCTCCCCGGTATCCGAACAATTCTGATTCAAACAGACCCTCGGGGATAGCCGTCATGTTGACTTTGATAAAGGGCTTGCTCCTTCGGGGGCTGAACTGGTGAATTACCGTGGAGAGGACTCCTTTGCCCACCCCGGATTCGCCCAGAATCAATACCGTTACATCCATGGCCGCTACCTGCACAGCACGCAGAAAGACCTTCTGCATGATTTTGCTCACCGCCACCATATTGTCCATGGCGATGAAAGGAGGTGGCGGATGCTCACCGTGCTGAGGCGGTTCATTGCAAAATTCGCTCGGGTAGACCGAGGTTACGACATAGATAACATCCCCGGCCTGATTGAATATAGGATTTCCGGTCACAACCACCTTTTTTGATGTGCGAAGGACTCTCTGCGGTATGGTTATGGGGGCTTTGTTTTTGAGGACGAGCAAAGAAACGGACCGGTCGAAAAAACGGTCCTCTTCGAGAGCATGCATATTCCGGCCAATGACTTCCCGCTCCTGAATTTCGGTCAGTTTCTCGTAAGCCTGATTCACACCCAGAGTCAGAGCTGAACCATCCGTAAGATAAATAGCCGCCCCACCGGAGCCTACGACTTCTTTTCCTTCTTCGTTCAGGAGGTCCTTGATCCGGATCATCGCCGGTCCTCGTAAGACAGACTTATGAACAACACGGGCAAGAAAATGCCATATCGATTGCGGGCGCCCCTCAGCAATAATCTGGTCTTAATCTGGTCATTCTTCTTACCGCCTTTAGGCGGAAGATCAATTTACCGCCTTTAGGCGGAAGTCAATCGCGCTGGGCGTTCGCGGGGCGCCTTGCCAGGGCAAAAGAAAGTCTGGAAAAGCATAAAATACCCCACTTGGCACCTTTATAGCAAATACGCCAGAAAAAGCAATAAACACTGCTTTGTGCAGACCCGCACTTCAAATGGAGTGCAAAGTTGCACCACCCTCAGATTTTGCATCTGCGGGAAATCCGTGCAAGACCCTTTTCAAACCGTGAATAAGGCAATTATTACAACAGCTTGGGCTGGAACCCAACCAAACGGATTTTCTCCGATTCATCCATTTGTTATATTGGCATTGTCATTGCTCTATAGGAGATACTGTCCCAGAGAAAACTGAACCTGAAGCGTTCCCATCAACCAACAATCAACGGTTAAGGAGAGTTCAATGAGCTTGTTTGGCCCTGTTTTCAAACGCGAGTCTGGCGGAAGGCAGCCCTACATCCCTCTGGGGCCGTTTCATCTGAGACTGCCGTTCATCCACTATCGTTTTGAAGCGCCGGATTATATTCAGGGTTTGATCATGTGCGCTGTGTGTCTCGGGATCATACCCGTCCTGACCGAATATCTTGGAATGCCTTTCGAGATTGCCTTAACGGTCGTTATGCTGAACGGCTTTCTCTACCTGTGGCATGCTCACCTGGGGGACCCGGTCGTGCCGGGATGGATCACCCCTGCGATCCCTCTGCTGCTTGCATGGCTCAAAACATACCCTGAAGGTGTCCCGCGAATGCATGCGCTCATAGCCTTCGAGTTCGAGCTGGGAATGCTTTCGCTGCTTCTGGGGGCCACCGGATTGGCGAAAAAGTTCGTCGATCTTGTCCCGGACGCCTTGAAGGCGGGCATTCTGCTTGGCGCCGGAGTCGCGGCCGTAAGGCTGGTTTTTGAAGCGGGTGGCCGCTTCGATCACTATCCCTGGACAATCACGATCTCAATCGGTTTTGCGTTCTTCATTCTTTTCTCAAATCTTTTCAAAACCTTCCGCAGCAAGAATAAGGTATTGGGCTACCTATCGGATCTTGGGCTTCTGCCTGCTTTGGTGCTTGCCATATTCATTGCGCCCATTTTCCGGGAACTCCCCTGGCCCACTATTGAGTGGGGATTTACATCCCCGCATTTTGTCACCCTTTTTACTCAGTGGACCCCTTTTTCGTCCAGAATCGGGTTTCCGGCATTTAGTCTTTACTTAACAGCCGCTCCCCTGGTCTTTGCAACTTACATAGTTCTTTTCGGCGAACTGATTCAGGCGGAGGCACTCGTCGATGAAGCGCGGGAATTCCGCGGGGGCGACGAAGACGTCCATTTCGACCCAAACCGCAACAACATGATCGTCGGCCTTAGAAACATAACCATGTCGATGATGGGGCCGGATGCGTCCATGTGCGGTCCGATGTGGGCGGCCATGCAGGTAGTGGAGTGCGAGCGATACAAGCATGGCAGGGAGGCAATGGACAGTCTTTTCGGCGGTATGGCTTCCTTCCGCCTGGGTACCTTCACCGGCTACTTTCTCGCTCCAATAGTCACCCTGGTAAAGCCGATCCTGCCTATAGCCCTCTCCCTTACCATGCTGATCCAGGGCTATGTGGCCGTAAGGGTCGGGATCCTGAAGGCCAGGACGTTCAATGATCTGGGAGTGGCCGGAGTAGTTGGCGCTGTGCTCGTCTCCCGCGGGGCAGCTTATGCATTTGGAGTGGGGATAGTCCTGTGCGTACTGATCTACGGCAGGGATTTCTTCCGCAGATGGCCTACATACAACAAGACCCAAGACCCCGTTTTCAACGCGAAAATATCGGGTGAGTAAATATGCGTTCGGATCAGTCTCAAGTGCCGGCTCAATTGCTCAACCCAATGTGCGCTTGACTGAAAAGCAAGGAGAAAAAAATGGCGCTTATGACAGGTGAACAATACGAAGAGAGTTTACGCAAATTAAATATGAAGGTCTACTTACTGGGTGAGATCGTGAAGAACCCGGTCGATCATCCGATCATTCGGCCTTCGATGAACTCTGTAAAACTTACATATGAGCTTGCCCAAGCTCCTCAGCATGAGGACCTCATGACTGCAACTTCCCATCTGAGCGGCGGCAAAATCAATCGGTTCTGCCATCTGCACAGGAGCACCGACGATCTGATCAGGAAGGTGAAAATGCAGCGTCTTCTGGGGCAGAAGTCAGGAGCATGCTTCCAGAGGTGTGTCGGAATGGACGCGATCAACGCCGTGGACAGTGTCACCTTCGAGATGGATCAGAAGCTGGGCACGAAATACCACGAGCGCTTCAATAAGTTCCTCCTGATGATGCAGGAAGAAGACCTGACGGTGGACGGCGCCATGACCGACCCGAAGGGCGACCGCGGACTGCCTCCCCACAAACAGGCAGATCCCGATCTCTTCGTGCGCATTGCGGAGAGGAAATCGGACGGCATTATCGTGCGCGGTGCAAAAGCGCACCAGACCGGGGCGATCAACTCACACTGGATTCTGGTCATGCCTACCATGACCATGGCCAAAGAGGACGCCGATTACGCTGTCTCCTTCGTCGCTCCGGCCGATACGGATGGCATCTCCTACATTTACGGCCGCCAGTCCTGCGATACCCGCAAATTGGAGGGCAGCCCGATAGATGTCGGCAACAGGCAGTTCGGGGGACATGAGGCCCTGATGGTTTTCGACGACGTATTCATCCCATGGGAAAATGTTTTGATGGCCGGGGAGTATGAGTTCAGCGGCCCCCTTGTCGAGCGTTTTGCCGGATACCATCGCCAGAGCTATGGCGGCTGCAAGGTGGGCGTTGGTGACGTGCTGATCGGCGCAGCGGCGCTGGCCGCAGACTATAACGGTGCAATGAAAGCCTCCCACATCAAAGACAAGCTCATCGAAATGATGCACCTCAATGAAACTCTTTATGCCTGCGGCATAGCCTGTTCGGCGGAAGGCAGCAGGACGGCCTCCGGAAACTACCTGATTAACATGTTGCTGGCAAATGTCTGCAAGCAGAACGTTACCCGTTATCCGTATGAAATTGCGCGCCTGGCCGAGGATATCGCCGGCGGGCTCATGGTGACCATGGCCTCCGAAAAAGATTTGAAACATCCGGAAATCGGCAAGGTGGTCGAGAAATATTTCCGTGGCGTAGCTTCGGTCCCGACCGAACACAGGATGCGGATCCTGAGGCTCATCGAGAACATCACGCTGGGAACAGCGGCTGTTGGCTACCGGACTGAATCGATGCACGGAGCCGGTTCACCTCAGGCCCAGAGGATCATGATCTCCCGCCAGGGCAATCTCGAGCACAAGAAGGGTCTTGCAAAAGAACTGGCCGGGATCAAGGCATAATTGGCTTGTGTGGGTAAATGAAAAGGATAGGCGTCAAGTACTGCGGCGGATGCAATCCTCAGATAGAGCGCTCGAGGTTCGTTGAAGAACTGGAAAAAAAGCTTGCAGGGGATTTGTCCTTAGACATCGGCTGCAGCTTGGAAAAGTGGGAATTGGGCGTCCTGGTCTGTGGGTGCCCGGTGGCCTGTGCCGACCGGGTTGAAACACGAAGTCTGGCGCTTGAATGGATTGTCGTGACCGGGCCGAATGTGGATTTGGAATCGATTTCTGAAAATGAACTGGCAACAGTTGTTGCCCTGAAGATTAAAGAATTCTTTGAGGGGAGGAATCCTCATGAAGTGGCATGATCACTACGATCAGCATTTGACAACCGCTTCGGAAGCCGTAAAAGCAATCAAATCCGGTGACCGGGTGGTGACATCTCACGCCTGCGGCGAACCGAAGTCTCTGGTTGAGGCAATGGTCGACCGGGAGGATGAACTCGAGAGGGTCGAAATTGTCCACATGGTGGCCATGGGAAGCGCGCGCTACTGCCTTCCGGAATATGCCAGGGCTTTCCGGCACAACTCTCTGTTTGTAGGGGCCACAAGCCGCAAAGCAGTCAACGAAGGGCGCGCCGATTACACCCCCTGCTTTTTCAGCGAGATTCCCAGACTGTTCAGGGATGAAATACTGCCGGTGGACGTGGCGCTCATAACTGTTTCACCCCCTGACAAACTCGGTTTTTTTTGCCAGGGCATTTCGGTGGATTACACCAGGCAGGCGGCTTTAAGCGCCAAGACGGTGATAGCCGCCGTCAATCCCAAAATGCCGAGGGTGGGCGGGGATTCCTGCCTGCATGCGACAGACATCGATTACTTTGTCCCTACAGGGGAACCTCTCATCGAACTTGCCCCCCCTAAGCTGGGGGAAACCGAGAAGGCGATCGGGGGCCATGTGGCAAGCCTGATAAAAGACGGTGATTGCCTGCAGCTTGGCATTGGCGCCCTTCCTGATGCGGTCTTGAGCTACCTCGGCGAAAAAAATGATCTTGGCATCCACTCCGAGATGATTTCGGATGGCGCCATGCACCTTGTAAACTCGGGAGTCATCACCTGCCGCAAGAAGACTTTTCGGCCCGGCAAGATTGTAATTACCTTTGCCATGGGGACTTCTACTTTTTACGAGTGGCTAAACGACAACACCATGATCGAAGCCTACCCGGTGGATTTCGTGAACGATCCGTTCAGAATTGCCCAAAATGACAACATGGTTGCGATCAATTCGGCCCTGGCCGTGGATTTAATGGGGCAGGTAGCCGCGACCACCCTGGGTCCGATGCAGTATAGCGGAGTCGGCGGCCAGGTGGACTTTGTACGAGGCTGTTCCCGGTCGAAGGGAGGCAGGAGCATCATCGCTCTGCCGTCCACGGCGGCCAAGGGGACTCAATCGCGGATAGTCGCCTGCTTGCAGCCCGGCTCGGCGGTCACTACCTCACGCTACGATGTGGACTATGTGGCAACCGAATTTGGAATCGTAGCGCTTCGCGGCAAAACTCTCAGACAGAGGTGCGAAGTCCTGATCGGGATCGCGCATCCGGATTTCAGGGACCAACTGCGCGATGACTGCAGGAAGCTTAATGGAGGCGGGCGTTGAGGTTTGACTCAACCCGGAGGAGGTGATGCGGCGCCATGAGTAATGGAACGTAACAACTGGTAGGAGGTTCTGGTGCTCTTAGATTGGCGGCCTTTTCCGGAGGTGTGCTCGCCAGGTGTTTGCAGCAATCGAGATAAACCCCTCCTGAGAGAATCTGGCTGAGTAATTGAGAGCAGCAACACCAAAGCTTCGCCGCCTCGAACACTCGAGGCCTTATCCAAGTCCCGAATACACATAGAAAGGAGCCTGGCCCATGTCAAATGAGATTTCCCGTAGGAACCTGCTGAGGTTTGCGGCAATAGGAGCTGGAGTTGCTTCGGCCGGTGCACTGGGTTTTGCACCCAACGCACAGGCCGGAAAGAAAAAGTCCGCAACTAATCCAGCCAGAGGAGTAAAGGCTTACCCGTTTGTCTGCGGAATTTTGAAGACCCAGACGCAGTATATGTTGAAGGATACCCGTGTAGGAACGCCCATGAACATCCCCGTGACTTTCTTCGTCCTGAGGCATGGTGACGAGTGGATAGCTTTTGACACGGGAGACAATCTCATGTGTGCTAAGGACCCGGTCGGCTACTGGGGCAAGGACGTGACGGCCGCCTACTATCCTGTCATGCAGGACTACGAGGAGTTCAAAGTTCAGATAAAAAAACTGGGGCTGTCCCCTCAGAAGCTCAAAGCCGTGATTCTCAGCCACGGGCATCTGGATCATGCCGGGGCCATCGACAACTTCGCGGGCACCGACGTTCCTATTTATCTGCAGGCGAAGGAACTTGAAATAATCAAGAACGCTGTAGCTTCAGGGAAGAAAACGGCCTACATCCCCGACGACTTCCAAACGCTGAACCAGCTTAACATCAAGACGATCAACGGTATCTTCGACGTATTTGGCGACGGGACTGTGATTGCTTTCCCAACTCCAGGCCATACGGAAGGACACCAGTCACTGGCTGTAAAGTCATACGACGGACAACAACTGATCCTCTGCGCCGATGCAATGTATACACTGGAGAACATGCTCGACGCAATACCTCCAGGCCTGGCCTGGGACGTCCCGCGAGCCGTAGAGGCGCTCACCATTTTCAAAGTGTTGTCAATGATTGGTAATGAGCTTGTTCCTTCACATGACCCGGAGTACTGGAAGGCCAAGAAGCTAGCCCCGAATCTGTTTGCAGAAGGTGGAAAGGATTCAGTTTTGACAGCATTTGCCGCTGTGTAGCACTGGGGCTCATGCGTAACTAAGTTGCCCTTTCTTGTTTCCTCTCGTGCGTCTCCTCCTGTTTGGTTCGCCTTACCATCCAGGAGGGGGCAACAGCAAAAGTTCAGCCTTGGTAAGTATCTGGTTCCCCTGGGAGAAGGTTGAAACTGCGATGCCTTCTCCTGAAACAGAAAAATCATCCCCCCACCTCGCTATGCGTCGAGTTTAGAGCTGGCATTATCTTTAAAAGAGTGCTGTCATAAAGCTTCGGTTTGGCATCAAATTAAAAGAGGAGATATTACTATGAAAAATCGCAGCAGGTATCTTGCAACTTCATTAATCGTTTTTCTGTCAATCGGCATTTTAGCCGTAGCTGGATATTTACGAGCTGCGGAAAATGACCAGGGAACCATGGAAGGTCAGAAGGCGATAATGGAAGGCGCAAAGAAGATGATGGATGGAAACAAAATGATAATGGATACAGTGGCCAAGAAAGGAATGAAAGACGCAGAGTTCACGGCGGCCGAAAAGATGATGACGGATGCCTATAACATGGTGACCAAAGGCGAAAGCATGATGACCGGGAACACAATGCCGGAAGGCAAGGCAATGGTGACACGCGGCGCAAAAATGATGCTGGAGGCACAGAAAACGATGGCCGCCGCCGTTGAGAAAAAAGGACTGACCACAGTATGTTCATTAGGTCTTGACACATGCATGACTGCAGAAAAAAAGATAACCTTTGGCCTGGAAGGCTCCTAGGCGGGTCAGTATTAAGGCGACACTGCCCGCTCAAGCATGAAAACCAAATCTCTCAAGGAATTCAAAGTCCTCTGATCATGGATGGTGAAAGGATGATGGAAGAAGGGAAAAAGATGATGAAGTAGCGGAGCATCCGCTGTTAAAGCTTTCGAATTCTCAAGACATGGCGGGCCGTTCCCTTTGCGGCATCGCCAGGGCTTCCGTTTCCGTGGATTCGCCCGGCAAGAGGAACAGGGGAACCTCTGTTTTGCTTTCCGTTTCCTCGAATGTTAACGGAAACGGGAGAGGCTCTGTTTTTGTCTTCTTAGTCGTGTTCATGGGTTTCCGGTCATCGTCAGGGTGTGTCTGTACGAGTCGGGTTTTGAAATTGCGTGCGAAGTCTTTGACGATTCGGTTAATCTAGGGGTCGAGGCTTTTAACCAGCGGGATAATCTGAGTTTGTTTGGTTTTTTCCGTTTATACTGAAAAATCTCTAAACTGAAAAATCATCCCCCCGCCTCAACTCGCTATGTGTCGAGTTTGAAAGCTGGTACAATCTCTAGGGATTATTCAGGTTAACAACAGCGGATAAGGAAGGAGACACGCCATGACGCCAAATATTTCTTCGTCCTTGCGCCGCATTGTTTTGCGCGGCCTTGTTGCGGGGACAATCCTAGCTGGCGCAACGGTCGGACTAACGCCAGTCTATGCCGCCGAAAAGGCGTCGTCCCAAACCACGGCAGAAGGGTTTTCCGCCAAGCGGCTCCAGCGTATCCGTACCGCCATCCAGGCGGAAGTGAACGCCGACCGCACCCCCGGCGCCGTGGTGATCATCGCCCGCAACGGAAAGATCGCCTATGCCGACGCTATAGGCTTCCAGGACAAGGCGGCAGGCAAGCTCCTCAAGCGAGACGCCATTTTCCCCGCCTATTCGATGACCAAACCACTCGTGTCGGTAGTGACCATGATGCTGGTAGAGGAAGGCAAACTGCAATTGGCCGATCCCGTTTCCAAGTTCTTCCCGGCCTTCGCAAAGATGCAAGTCCTGGCCAATCCGGCCGATCCCGATTCAACGACGGTGCCGGCAACGCGGCAGATACTGGTGCATGACTTGCTGCGGCACACATCGGGCTTAAGCTATGCCGAGTTCACCCGATATCAGAGCCTCAAAAACGCCTATATCGCCGCCGGCCTATTCTCCAACGAAATCCCAGCGCTATGGAGTACCCTGACACCGGAACAGCAGGTTGAGGCATTCGCCAAGGCGCCCTTGTTATGGCAGCCCGGTTCCACCTGGGAATACAGTTTATCAGTTGACCTACTCGGCCGTGTTCTGGAGAAAGTAAGCGGCAAGCACCTTGGCGTACTGCTCGAAGAAAAACTGCTGGGGCCCCTTGGCATGCGCGACACGTCCTTCATGGTGCCACAGTCCAAGGTCAAGCGGATGGCTCAACCGCTCGCGAAGGACCCGATCACCGGCCAACCCAACGTAGCCATGCTCGACTTTACACAGCCCCATGGCAACGACTCCGGGGGCGCCGGTATCGCTACTACTGCCGATGACTACCTGAAGTTCTGCCAGATGATGCTTAACGGCGGGAGCTACCAGGGACACCGCTATCTCAGTCGAACTACCGTTGCCTTGATGACCTCCGACCACCTCGGTCCCAAGGTGGCGACACCCTTACAGCCTGGGGAATTGTTAATCGGGTCGCAGGGCTACACCTTTGGTCTGGGTTTCATGGTGCGCCAGGGCCAGGGCATGGCCAACGTCCCGGGATCCGAAGGCGATTACGGCTGGGCCGGCGTTGCCGGCACTTTTTTTTGGATTGATCCCAAAGAACACCTGATCGGCATCCTGATGACCCAGGCCCCGGGTCAAATCCGGCCTTACCACCGCCGCCTGATGCGACAGCTCACATATCAAGCGCTGGAATGACGTAAAAAGGGTCGTCTCAAGAATCAGTAAATAAAGTAGGCAAAGACTCGTGGGGTGGCATTCCTTGAGGAACAGTCGAACCGCTAACCGGCTTAACACCTGCTTAACCCTGTATGAGTGGGCGGGTTCGCCCAAGATTGTTCCTCCATAGGTTCTTCTGCGGGTCGCGGTTTTAGGCTTTGAGGGGGAAGATCCTTACAGCTACAAAGATACTCCATCTGAACGAATTCGCATAGAGCAGAATCGGCTCACGAAGGAAGGAAAAGCAATGCGCGCTAATTATACCGCCTGGACAGTGTTATTCATTATTGCAGTCTTGGTCACGCTGGCCGCAAAGTATTTTGCATACTTTCCCGGAGACGTGGCAGTTGAAAGGTGGGTGCAATCCCTGGTCACCCAAAATCTGAATTGGGCCCAAGGAGTGTCGCGGACAGCTGAGTTCCCCTGGATTCTAATTATACTTGCGCTCACTGTTGCCCTTTCCTGGGGCATGGCGGGATGGCGTGCCGCCCTTGTTTCAATCCTCAGCTTTGTGGGGATGTGGGCCCTGGGCAATTGGCTGGGGCCGTTCATTGGCCGGCCGCGGCCCACGGCGGAACTGGTCCGCGTGCTTCGTCACCTTCCGGGCTATAGCTTCCCTTCCCTGTTTGCCCTGAGGTATGCCGCTACCTTTGGCTTTCTGGCAGAACTGGCGGCGGTGAAAAGTTCCGGTGTGCTGCGAACCGCCCTGATGGTTGTGTGCGCCGCTTTCTTAATTCTTGGCTTCGTTGCCAGGGTCGCCTTAGCGGGTCACTGGCCGAGTGACGTCATCATCTCTTATTATCTTGGATTGCTCTGGGCAGCTTTCCTCATTTGGATTGCTCGTATGTCTTAGTCAGCAATGTGATATTGAAACAATGAATGAAGAACATCGAGACCATGCACTTACAGGCGTCAAAATAAGTTTGAGCAGGTTGGCCCTTTTTTTTCTCCGTCTTGGGACAACGGCTTTTGGTGGACCTGCGGCTCACTTTGCCATGATGGAAGACGAGCTGGTCCGGCGCCGGCGCTGGGTTCCCAGGGATAAATTCCTCGATTTGCTGGGCGCAGCCAACCTGATTCCCGGTCCCAGTTCAACGGAAATGGCGATCTTCATAGGCTACTTGTGTAAAGGTTGGATGGGACTCCTGTTGTCCGGCGTTTGCTTTATCGTTCCGGCAATGCTCATGGTAATGGCATTTGCCTGGGCTTACGTTCAGTACGGGAACCTTCCCCAGATCGGTTGGCTGCTTTACGGAATCAAGCCGGTGGTAATCGCCATCGTATTGCAGGCCCTTTTAGGTTTAGGGCGCACTGCGGTAAAAAATAAATTCCTGGCGGCAATGGCCGTCGTTAACATTATATTGGATTTTCTGGGGGTTAATCCGCTCGTCTTGCTCTTTGGGACCGGGTTGATCGTGGGATTGCGGCAGGGATTCATCCAGGATTGGCGAAGGCACTGGATATCGATGCTCATTATGTTTTTATCGGCCTGCTCCTTTCCGGTGGCCGCTTACTTCGCCTCGGGGTCTTACTCTGCCGGCAAAGCCGAGTTCGGTTTGCTGCCGCTCTTCCTTTTCTTCTTAAAAATCGGCTCAGTAGTCTTCGGGAGCGGCTATGTGCTGCTGGCTTTCCTGAACGCCGATCTTGTCGACCGTTGGCATTGGCTGACCACAACACAGCTTTTGGACGCCATTGCCATAGGGCAGGTAACCCCTGGCCCGGTCTTTACCACGGCGACCTTCATAGGTTATTTGCTTGCCGGCCTGCCGGGCGCATTAATCGCCACGGCCGGAATTTTCCTCCCTTCATTTATCCTCGTGGCGATCGGTAGCCAGGTCGTGCCGCTCTTGCGAAGATCGGCAATTGCAGGAGCATTTTTGGACGGCGTCATTGTGGCCTCTCTGGCCCTTATGGCTGTGGTCGCCTGGAGTCTGGGCCGAGGCGCGGTTATTGATCTGCCCACTTCTCTGTTGGCCGCGGGAAGCGCTGTTCTGCTGATTCGTTTTCGTTTGAACTCATTGTGGCTTGTGCTTGGCGGGGCACTTATCGGGCTGCTGGTTGGTGCGATTCGGTAAATGCGGGCACATTCAATTGGCGCACCCGAGTTGCGTTCAAGAGAGTATCAGGTGATACCTGGCGAAGCCTGGAGATTTATGTGGCGCTGCGGCGTGGGCTGTACCGCCGAAGGTTTGAGCGGCGAATCTGGCTGGCAACCCTTCTAAAATCGGAAGAAGCCTCCTGTTCGTCATTCCGGCGCAGGCAGGAATCCAGTCAAACGAGCGTGTGATACAAATCTTTCCAATTGGGATTCGCACCCTCAATTAGCCGCACTTTCCACCTTCGGTTCCACTCTTTCAATTGCTTCTCCCGCTGAATGGCGGACTCCATGCTCTCATGCGATTCGTACCAAACCAGGTTATGAACGCCATAGCGTTCTGTAAACCCTTCCACCAGATTGTTCCTATGCTCTCAAATCCTCTTGACAAGGTTTGAAGTCACACCAATGTAAAGGGTACCATTTCTTTTGCTTGCCAAGATGTATACCGCAGGTTGCTTATTCATTGCGCTTTCCTGGATTCCGGCCTTCGCCGGAATGACGAGTGAGAGACCTCGGTCATTAAGTTAGCGCTTATGGGAATCATTCCCCCGCTCAGTTTCAGCTTATTCGTCGCTCTTTGAACGCAACTTGGTATATGGCCTTATTTAGCATGACGGTATTCGGAGTGCTTCCCGTTCGGCCTCGTCTACAAGCATCTCAATGATTCTCACGCCCCGGTCCCAGAACCCGGCATCCGCCAAATCGACGCCAAACGGCCGTAGCAGCTCTTCGGGCCTGGCTTTCCCGCCTGATCTCAGAAACGCCAGGTACCTGGGGACAAAATCCGGCCCATCACGCAGGTACTGTTCGTAGAGGGCCATCACCAGCAGTTCACCGAAGGCGTAGGCGTATACATATCCCGGGGAGTGGACGAAGTGAGGAATGTAGGACCACCAGGTTCTATAGTGGTCGAGCAGCCGCACCGAGTCACCGAACATTGCAGTTTGCGTTTCGATCCAGGCAGAGGAAATGAAGTCGGGGTCCAGCTCTCCGCGCGTCCGTCTGGCGTTGTGTACGGCTTCCTCGAACCGGTTCATGGCCACCTGCCGGAAAACGGTCGCGAAGGTGTCTTCTATTTTTGAGCAGAGCAGTCCCAGGCGTTCAACCGGGGAAGCCGTCTTTTTCAGGACGCTGCGGAAGACTAGCATTTCTCCGAAAACCGATGCGCTTTCGGCGGTCGTAAGAGGCGTATCGGAGTTAAAAAGCCCCTGCCCTCGCGCCAGGTACTGGTGGATGCCGTGACCGAGTTCATGAGCCAGAATCATTACGTCCCGGCGGCTGCCGGTAAAATTGAGAAAAACGTAAGGATGCGCTGAAGGAACCACAGGGTGCGCAAAAGCCCCGCTGCGTTTTCCGGGTAGGATCGGAGCGTGTATCCACCCCTCCTTAAAGAACCGGAGGGCGATCTTCTCCATTTCGGCGGAAAAATCCCCATATGAAGTGAGCACGATCGCTTTTGCCTCATCCCATGAGGTCTTGGCCTCAGCCGGGACCTGAACGGGGGCATAGCGGTCGTAGTCGAAAAGCTCGTCATACCCGAGAAGCTTTCGCTTTAGACGGTAATAGCGCTGGACCAGATCGTACCTGGAGCAAACCGCGTTCACCAGGGCGCTGACCATGGCGTCGTCCGCCTCATTGCTCAGGTTCCGGGAACTTAGCCAGTGGGGGTATTGGCGCAGCCGGTCATCTATCGACTTATCGAGCAGGACCGTATTGAAAATGTGTGTCAGCGCGGGAAGGATCGACTGGAGTCCGTCGCTCAGTTCGGTTGCGGCGCGTTTGCGGACCTCGCGGTCGGGGCTGTAGATGTCGCTTAACAGTTCCGATTCCGTCCTCTTTTTCTCCCCAAACTTCAACTGGCCGAGCATCTTGTCGAAAAGTGCCCCCCAGGCCGATGCCCCGGCGGGTTCCTTCTCGGCCAGAATGCGTTCCTCCGGTTCGCTTAAAAGGTGCGGCTTATAGCGCCTGAGGGAAATGAGGTAATGATGGTATTTCGACAATAAGGGACCGGATGCGAGTTCTTCGGCCCGGCTATCTTCCAGTTTGCTCCATTCGAGCTCGAAAAACAGGGTATCCCGGCGGATTTCGCTGTAAAGTTCTTTCCGGGATTGAAAAAACGCGCTTGCTGCCGGGTTTGATGTCTGGGTCGAAAAATTCAGATATGCGTATGCCAGAAGCTTCTGTGCCCGCTCGTTTATTTCTTCCAGTCTCACAACGGCCTCGAGCAAATCCTCCGGCCCCAGCCCGGCCACCTTCCCCCTGCAGGAAGAAAAAGACAAGACCTGCTCCCGGAGCCACTTTGTATCGGCTTCGATTTGCGGATCGGAAAGGTCCGAGTAAAGATCGCCCAGGTTCCAGATGATGGTTTCTGCTAATGTGTTTTCCACTGGCGGCTCCACGGAAGTGTCACATCGCCTCTACCCGGCAAGGGACATACCGGTGCATGGGTGTACCAAGGCGATCCCGGTTGGTGTTCTTCGTCAAGCGGTTCACATTTGCCCCATAGGCCTTGCCGTCATATACCAGACCAAAACCGTGAGGCATGGTGACGTGGCCCCTGTGAGCTCCGCTGGTAATCTCCAGCTCGATCGATTCCGACCCGGCCTCAGTCGTGACCCGGACCGTTTGGCCGTCCACCAGATGCAATGCCTCGGCGTCTACCGGATGCATCGTGAGGGTGCAGGCCCTTTTGCCCTCGTTCCATGTCGGGTTTCGCATCAGGGTGTTGGCATTTGTGGAGACGTGCCGACCCGCCATGAGGATCAGGGGAAATGCAGGATCGGGCGCCAGCGCTGCTTGTTCGTGCGCCTCATCAAGCTGGCGGATAGTGTCAACAAGCTCTGGGATATGCATGCGTATTTTGCCGTCTTCCGTCTGGAGGTGCGCGAGATTGCGCTCCGGATCGATGCGGCCGATCCAGATTCCTTCCGGATGATCGATGAGCTTCTGGAAAATCTCCCCACCTAGTCCAACTCCCGGTTCATACCCAGCGCGGGCGGCATTTTCCTGGAAGGATTTCGGCGCCGTCTGCAGTAAACCCCAAAGGGCCGCCAAATGGACCGATCCCAAGGCCTTGCCCAAGGTTTTTCCCAGGATGAAAGGCATCATCCTCGTGGCTTTCGGCTCCATGGCGGCGTAATCCATAAGGGCCTTGCCATAGGCGTTGAGGCCTTCTTCCGCCGCTTTATTGAGGTTTTCAGGAATAAACGGAATCAGTCCAAGTCGATCAGCCAGGCGCAAATGAATTTCGCCCATCTCCAGGGGCTCTCCCTCGGGCTCCACGATGGGGCGCCGCATCTGAAAGTAGATACCTGGAAAAGTGAAGGCAAAGAACGATCCGTCCCAAGACTCATATGCACTACGTGAAGGAAGCACATAGTGAGATAGAACGGCCGTTTCAGTCATGGCGACGTCTGTCGTAACCAGAAGGTCGAGGTGTTTGAAAGCCTTTTCGTAGGCCGTAGTATCTGCATAGGACCGCAGAGGATTGGAGCCTGCGACAATCACCGCCCGCAGTCGCTCCGGATGATCGGAGAGGATTTCCTCCGGCAGAGCATTGGGTGGATAGGTCCCGGCTATGGGGAAAAAGCCGGTTGCGAGAGTTCGCCATGCTTTGGGACTCCTTTCGTCGGAATGTGAGCCTATGGGCATTATATGGCCTGGAAATACGGCGCCCCCACGAACGCCAAGCCGGCCGCAGAGTGCCTGGAAGATCACGGCAAGATAAGATGAGGCGGCGCTATGGCGGTTCATCATCACTCCCAGGTCGTAGCGCAGGCAGGATTTTCGGGTGGCAAACAAGCGGCATACCTCGCGGACGCGATCATAATCGAGTTGACATGTCCGGACGGCAGCACGAGCGTCGAAATTCAAGAAGAGCCATTTGACTTGATCGAATTCCGAGGTATGTTCCTTGATGTAGGCTTTGCTCTCCCAGCCTTCATCGAGCACGATGGAGATCATGGCTTTTAGCAGCAGTGCGTCAGTTCCGGGGCGGATGGGAAGATGGATATCGGCGATCCTGGCTGTCTCCGAGAGGCGTGGGTCCACAACGATCAGGAGTTTATCGGGATCTTTTGAGATACGCTGAAGGTGCCGCGGAGCTTGAGGAATCTGGTGGCTTTGCATGCCGTTCCAACCGATGGCGAGGAGAAGATCAGTTTCTGCGATGTCGGGAACCGTGTGAATGGCCTGGCGGCCAAACGTGCGTCCATGAACCCAGAACATCCCGGAGAATTCCTGGGCGAGGGCACTGTAGTGGTATAGGGAGCCCATTGCCCGGAGCAAGCGCACGCCGAAGGCCGCCTCAAAGTGGCAGCCCTGCCCGCCGCCACCCATATAGGCTAAGGAGCGCGGACCATGATGTTGCACAATCTCCTTGAGTCTGGTTGCGATCTCATCCATGGCCTGGTCCCAGGTGATGCGCTGAAATTGGCTTCCCACACGTTTCAGGGGATACTGAAGCCGATCTGCGTTGTGCTGGTGGTACGCGATGTTCAGCCCTTTGCGGCAGACGTAGCCTTGGCTTCGTGCGTTTTGTTTATCCCCCTTGACCTTGACGATGCGGTTGCCTTGGACCTCCACTTCAAGGCCGCAGTTTTGGGCACAAAGGACACAGCCGGTTTTGCATGTTATTCCCATAGCTTCCTCCTCGTATGAGAGACTATATAAATCACTAAGCAGACGCACAAATTAGTCTTAGGTCTCCTTTCGGTTGTTCACGCAGGAAAAACAGGCATCAGTAATTCAAACCCGTGCACAAAGACCTCCCACCTCACAAAACAACTGCAGAAGAGCTATGGCTACGGTATGCTTTTTCTGCGTCGGGCTGCCCCAGAGCGGCCAACGGTGCATTGTTTTCAAGATCCTCTCAAGATCCTCCTTGAAAAGATAGGCCCTCTCGAACTCACCGTACGATCTGCCGTTTATAGGGTCATGAGTCGGGAACCAGACGGGCACCCAACCTTCGATACCTTCATCATAGCCCTCCCACACAAGCCATGGGTTCACACCGGGAGGGATCGTCTCCCAATGCACTGTGGGCAGGGAAAGGTTCTTGTCCAGGAAATTCTCCAGCAGATAGTTCGGTTTTCTTGCCATGACTTTTGAGAATCCTCTTCAGAAGCTCACCGCAATAGATCCTTTGGTGGGTCGTCCAAATCAAAACCAAGCTTGCAGCCCTTTATCAGGTTTACTCCCCTTGCATTTACCTTTCATTCTACTGTCGGCGTGGAACTTTGTCTATGCCAGCCCGTTCCATATGGAATGGTATGCTGCTATCTCCTGGAATGAAGGAAATGGGGGCGAAATCCCTTTCTGCTTCTAGATCATTGTGCAAGCAGTTGCAGAATGAGAAGGGATTTCCGATCCTGGCAAGATAAAGCAAAAAACGGTCGGGGGCTTGATTCCTCTGTCCTGCGGGGAATTGGCTCAGTGCTGGTACAATTTGGTATCGCCTTACCAACATGGAACATATTTGTGCCAAATTGTAGAACTCTTTGCATACAATCCCGCCATATAATCCTGTGCTTAAGCCATTTTCAACACAATTGGCAGAATCTTTGCTTCAACCTATCCGGCGTCAAGAATCCCCTATTTTGTTGCTTGGACAATTGGGATGGAAGAAAACCTGGAGGAGGATAATTCGTTGAGTTACCTTGCGTCAATTCCTGCTACCACCAGTTTTAATATCGCTCCGAATAAAGAACGGCTGTCCTCGCTGGATGCTTTTCGTGGCCTTACAATCTCTTTGATGATTCTGGTTAACTGCCGCGGCGACGCTGGTGCAGTCTTTTCTTCTCTGGAGCATGCGGTTTGGAATGGCTGGACTTTTGCGGACACCGTTTTCCCTTCCTTCCTCTTCATCGTCGGGGTATCGCTTGTTTTTTCATTTGCTGAACGTGAGGAAGACCGTACCTCCAAGAAGGCGTTCGAGCTTCGGGTAGTAAGACGAACTATCATCTTGTTTCTGCTTGGGCTTCTTCTTAACAGCTTTCCATCATTCCAGCTTTCAAATATCCGAATACCCGGAGTACTACAAAGAATTGCAGTCTGCTATTTTTTTGCTTCGCTGATTGTGCTGAAATCCGGTTTGAGAGGCCGCATTTTATGGCTTATAGCCCTGCTTGCCTCCTACTGGGTGATGATGCGGTTCGTCCCCGTCCCTGGAATCGGCACCGGCGTGCTCGAACCTGGACAAAATTTTGCCGCATGGGTCGATTCGCTTTTTCTGAACGGTTACATGTGGTCATATTATGATGGGACATGGGATCCGGAAGGAATCGTGAGCACAATTCCAGCGATCGCCACCACTCTTTTTGGCGTGCTCACGGGACAATGGCTGAGATCTTCTACATCAGGGCGCCGAAAAGCAGCCGGAATGCTATGTTCCGGGCTGCTTCTGCTCCTCGCCGGTCAGATATTGAGCACTTGGCTGCCGATAAACAAGAGCATATGGACGAGCACCTTTAGTATATTCATGGCAGGACTGGCGCTTGTCTGTCAGGCACTCTTTTACTGGTTTATCGATATCACAGGTTTTTCAAGTTGGACAAAACCTTTTATTATCCTCGGCCTGAACCCAATCGCTCTCTATGTGCTATCCCAAATTCTTGGTACCATGCTCCCGTCCATGAGCTTGTTTAGAATTTTCTCTGTTCCTATTGTAAAATTGGGTGCCGAATCTCTACTCTACCCGATTGCGATTCTTCTCCCTATATTTTTAACCTCATGGATCATGTGGCAAAAACGTATTTTCATAAGAGTTTAGTGCAGGGTTCCATAATATGATTGATATTTTCGTGATCAACTTAACCCTCATAATAAATTCGTTTCACCTACCAAAGCGCAAATTAGAAACACACCCATAACGACATCTGACTATTGTACTCGCGGGTAGATTTGCGTCTTATTTTCACTTCATCAGGCTTGAACGGAAGAATAGAGATCTATTGTTGCCCTATGTCAGGAAAGCCGCCGGAAGGATTAACGCCAGACCCGGTACCCGAACCTGATAATTTTTCTCTACTTAAGAAATCTCTCCAATATCTTGAGTCGCTGGCATCTGAGCACCTCTTTAAAGATGCACATCATATTTTGGGCAGAAGGATATCCAGTGCAGTAGTTAGGGTCAACCCTTGAAAATGGAAATTGCCTGACGGGGGGTCGGGCCGCCCAGGCCAAATCAACCCTCCACATCTGTTAAATACGTCACGAGTGCCTCAAACGGAGAGATTGGAGACTTATTCGGAAAGCTAACATATTCGGCGATTGGCAAAATAAGGGCTTGTCCGTAAATAAGCCTCTTAGGGATTGCGCCGGATTTTGAGACTGATTTGGTCGCGAAGATTGAGCAAAACCGCAGGCGTAGCTGGGCTACGTCGAGGATTTTGCGATTGAGGAGCGGCCAAAGCCGGCCAAAAGCCGGATGC
>Ga0187849_1001732_pt1 | contig 22552 bp, 22 predicted proteins | sample June2016WEW_4_10_2_FD_132412 | JGI IMG/M metagenome (GOLD analysis project Ga0187849, IMG submission 132412) | Peatland microbial communities from SPRUCE experiment site at the Marcell Experimental Forest, Minnesota, USA - June2016WEW_4_100 | ecosystem: Environmental > Terrestrial > Soil >...
CGCTCAACCCGCCCGGAACCCGAAAAAGTCCAAGAAAAAACAACCTGCCGGGCAGAGAGATGTGGGCAAGAGTGTGCGCGGCTGAGGACCATTTGACTTCCGTCACTGTGTTACCCAAACCGCCATATTCTTGAAATCGGCAAGGATTTTCCTGGTAACCGAAGTTTTCAAAAAGCTCCAGACCCCTTCCGGCTGAGAATGCCCAAGCCCTATTATCCCGATCCCGTTAGAGGCGCACCAGGAAAGGATTTCACCGGCAGCATCGCCCCTGTCCGGAATCAGCGTTATCCGAATCCGGCCTTCATCGAGTCCGTAATCCGCCAGTATTGCGGAAGCCTTTAAAAGGTATGAGAGCTTGTCTCGTCTTACAGGTGTATCGGCGTAACCCGCCAACTTTTTCAGGGCTTCCGAGGGGCGGCATGAAATCGGATGCGAGGGTTTTTTCGCAGCATGCAGAAGGGTAATTTCTGCGCCCGTGCTGGAAAGCATGTAGCCTGCGTGGTCTGCTATCCGCAACGAAGCGTCCTCATCGACTATGCATATTGCGGCGCCTTTCGGGTCGATTTCGCCTTCGGTGAACCACACCGGACTCGACAGGCAGTGCTGAAGAAGGGCTGATGCGGAATCTCCCCTGATGAAACCCTCAAGGGAGCTTGTAACCCGCTTTTGGACAAGAACGGCATCGACTTTCCTGATGTCGGCAAGGAGGCATGCCTGTTTTGCGACGCTCATTTCTCTTTGCTGAATGTGTTCCTGTATCAATTCCTCTGAGAAACCCTCCTTCAAAAGGACCTCTCGGGCATGGTCGAAGATCCGGCGCGTATCCTGCTGACGCTCCTGTAAGAATTCCCTTTTTTTTCTCAGCAGTTCGGGGGACTGGGCAACTGCTCCGCAATAAGCGGGTGGAGGCGGCGGAGAGAAGTAGCAAAGAATCAGGTTGAGTTCCGAAGGGGTGTAGAGGCGGCTTATGAATGCAACAGGCCGAAGCGACTCGTGTGTCCCATCTATTGGAAGCAACAGGCACTTGGGCAGGGTTTGCATCGGGATGTTCCTCTGACATTCAACTCCTGTGTTATATAGGCAGTTTGCAGAAAATATAGAATAATACACAGTCGTTGGCTATTACATTGTTGATTCCGGCTTTGCCGATTTTTGGAAGCGCCTCACATTTGGCGTGCCTCCAACCGTACAACATTTAGTGTCTGCGCTGTCTGCATGGCTGCGCGGAAAGAGCCGATTCTTTTTAGCAGGGTATTATATAAGTCTATAACGCGAGGAGAAAACATGCTCGATAAACCGGTCATCGAAACAAATTTCCCGGGGTTGAATCTCGTATCACGAGGGAAGGTGAGAGACATTTATGATCTTGGCGACTCTTTGCTCATCGTGGCAACGGACCGGATTTCAGCTTTCGATGTAGTCATGCCTGACCCGATTCCCGATAAAGGGATAATTCTGACTCAACTTTCGGAATTCTGGCTCCACTACCTTAACGAAGTCATCGACAATCACCTGATAAGCACAGATCCGGCCAAATTCCCCGGAATCTGCCAGCCCTACCGCGCCCAACTGGAAGGCAGGACGATGTGGGTGAAAAAAGCGATAGTGCTGCCGGTAGAGTGCATCGTCAGGGGTTATCTGGCAGGATCGGGCTGGGAAGATTATCAAAAGAGCGGCCAGGTGAGCGGCATACCCCTTCCCCGGGGGCTCATCGAAGCTCAAAAACTGCCGGAGCCGGTATTTACTCCTTCAACCAAAGCGCAAAAAGGCGAGCATGACGAAAATATTTCTTTCGAGCAGATGGGGGCAGCCATCGGGCGGGAACTTGCCGCCCATGTTAAAGAGGCGGCGGTCGCACTTTACTTGAAAGCCTCGCAATATGCCGGAGAGCGTGGAATAATTCTTGCGGATACGAAATTCGAATTCGGAATTGTCGATACTAAGCTGACGCTCGTCGATGAAGTACTTACTCCGGACTCGAGCCGTTTCTGGCCGGCCGACCGCTATAGGCCCGGCAGCAGTCCGGAGAGCTTCGACAAGCAGTTTCTGCGCGACTATTTGAAATCGAGCGGGTGGAAGAAGACGGATCCAGCCCCCAAACTGCCTGAGGAGGTCGTGCTGAACACGCGCGCGCGTTACATCGAGGCGCTCAAACGGCTTTCGGGAAGGGACATCTGAGGAAAATGGATGTGCACTTTGTCACCTTGCCTGAGATCGACTTGGACGACAACTCCTTCGAAGTTCGCAAATTCGCAGGCTCTACCCGCCTCCTGGAATCGCTTGCACGCTTCGGAATTTTCGATCCTCCCTGGCTGCGTAAAAAGGGCTGCGAACACATTGTAGTCGACGGCTTCCAAAGGCTTCGCTGGGCAAAAGAACATGGGGCGCCGGGGGCAATTTGCCGCATTTTCCCAGAGGATTGCGATGCCCGCGAACTTTGGACGCGAAGGATCGAAAAGAAAATCTTCGAGCGGGAAATCAACCTGGCGGAAAAAGCACAAATAATATCCTCCCTGCTCAGACTGTTTCAACCTGAGGAAATTCCTCGATTGTTTCTTTCCGGCCTGAGCGTTGCGAATCGCCCGGAGGTTCTGCGAAAGTGGACGTTACTTTCGGCCATGGGGCCCGAAACCCTTGAACTGCTCGCCTCCGGCGCTATAGCGGAGCGCACGGCGCTCGAAGTCGCCGGCTGGGACCAAAGGAGCAGGGATTCCGTTTTGCCCGTTATCCAGGCGCTAAGGTGCAGCGCGAGCATTCAGGTGGAAATAGTTGAGCATATAAACGAAATTGCTATGCGCGATGAAAAGGCGGGCGCTGATATCGTGGAGACCCCCCACGCACGCAAGATATTGGCGTCAAAGGACCTGAACCACCGCCAAAAAACGCAGGCCCTCAGAGAGTTTCTTGCCGAACTGCGCCACCCTCGGCTCAGTTCGAGACAGAAGCGATTCCAGCGGGAGATAGAATCCATTGGGCTGCCGTCCGATGTAAGGATCATCCCCCCCGCGGCTTTCGAAGGCAACAATTGGAAAATGGAACTGAGTTTTACGGGACCCGAAGAGCTTCGAAAGATTCTCGACTCAACCGGGTCACTCGCCGAATCAGACCGGCTGGACACCATTTTCAGGGCGGAGGGGCGCCGCGGCCAGGATTGACGCCGCCGAACTCGCCACTCATACCGAGTTGCGTTCAAAGAGTGACGAATAACCCCAAACTCAGCGGGGGAAAGTTTCCCCCGCACCCCCGCAGGATTTCGGCCGCGCGCGGACGCGCGAGGCCGAGCGCTCGGCGCTGTCGGCGGCAAGCCACCGCATGCGCGGGGCCGCCGCCGCAGCGCCACATCGAGCCGCGTAGCGGCGAGGGGGTGTGGGGAGCGTAGCTCCCCACGCTTTTGAAGAATACCACTTGATACTTTCTTGAACTTGGTATCACATCCCCGGATCAGTACCGGGGGCATTCGGCGGGGCATCTTCGCTGTGAACCATCTGGAGCAAGGTTGATGAAAATCCACGCTCCCAAAAGGATAATCGTCGAATCCGCCACCGTGGAAAGCGCCATAGTCGCCTCGCTTCGCAAAAATCTGCCTGAGACCTCTTTTGAAGTCGTAGACAGAATTTCGGATACGAGGTGCCGCGATCCTGAAATTCTTGAGGTGGTCGATTTTCGGGGAAAATTTCTGAAATCCTGTCCCGGAACGAGCTACTACCATTGCTGCGGATACAGGATTCTCCATTTTGGCGTCCAGTGCTCGCTAGACTGCTCCTATTGCATCCTTCAGGCTTACTTGAACCAGCCAAATCTCAGACTGTTCGGCAACCTCGATGATTTGTTCCGCGAAGTCACGGAAGTCCTTGCGCAAGACAAACGCAGCCTCTACAGAATCGGGACCGGAGAATTTACCGATTCTCTTCTGCTGGACCCTTTTACGGAACTGTCTCGATTGCTTGTTCCATATTTTGCCCGAACCCCCAATGGGGTCCTGGAGCTGAAAACTAAAACCGACTTTGTTGAAAACCTCCGAGGACTCGATCATGAAGGCCACACGATCATTGCCTGGTCGCTGAATTCGGAGGAGGTTCGCAAGCGAGAGGAACCCTTTGCAGCCACGATCACCGAGAGGATCAAGGCGGCCAGCTCATGCTCCGGCGAGGGTTATTTTCTGGCCTTCCATTTCGACCCGATTATCGACTATCCAGGCTGGCAATCGGGCTACGCCCGGACACTCGATCAACTCTTCGCCGGAGTCGACCCGGCCCGAATTGTCTGGATCAGCCTGGGGGCTTTACGCTTCATGCCCGCACTCAAGGGAATTATCAAAACATTCCATCCTTCGAGCCGGATTGCTTACGGAGAGTTCATTCGCGGACTGGACGGCAAGATGCGCTACTTTCGAGACATAAGGGCCGAATTCTATTCCTTCATGGTTGACAGGATCCGGCAGGCTGACCCAGACCTGTGCACCTACCTGTGTATGGAAGATGACGATATATGGAAGGAATCCTTCGGTTTTTCCCCCAAAGAGCGTGGGGGGCTGAGCCAAATGCTCGACTGCGCCGTGGAAAAAAGGATGAACATCGGGCCATTTGAACCTCGGATAGACCCCGTGGTGAAACGGCAACCTAATTCATTGCTCAAACCACACTGTTTCTGATAAAAGAGGTTAAATTAGGCTGGAGGTAATTAGATGTCTTACGGATTAAGGCGATATGAGACACTCCACAGACTCTGGTGGTTCGTATTTATCTTTCTTTGCCTGTTTTTCGCCTGGGACTCAGACAGTTTCACTCATGTTCCCCGGCACAGTCCGCAGCTTAAGGACCTGGGGAAGGCCTATTTCTGGACAGATCTTCAAGGCATAGGCATGATATCGCCAAGCCCCGAACACTCCAGCGGAAAACAGGAGCAGCCGGACAAGGGCGCCAGGCCGCTAACCGGCAAATCAACCAGTCCGGACAAGAGTAAACAACCAGCCGGGCAAGACGATTACCGGGACAACATTGCATTGGTCAGCGGTATGCTTCTTTTTATCATCCGGGCTGGAATAATCTTTTTAGAACTGCGCCTGCTCTGGCTTGTGGTTCAATATGCCGGGAGATACCTGCTCCAGCTATTCATGTCGGAAACCAAAGACCATGGACCACGCAATTCTGAACAGACATCGCTGTCCGCCTCGCTGCTTTTGGCTGACAGAATCAGGCGGAATCCCCTGAGTTATGTCCTGCATCCGTTTATGCGGCTTCGGCTGATGCTGTCGGGCTTTCAGAAAAACGGCTCATCGGAGGAACTGTTCGAAAAAGAGCGCCGGGCGGTCGAGGCTGACTGGCGCATTCTATACGGTTCATGGGGGCCTTACCGATGCCTCTTCTGGGTCCTTCCCATCCTGGGACTTGCTCAGACCGCCCTGCTTCTCATTGCCCAATTCAACGTCGCATCTTCCGGTTTTGCCCTTCTTCCTCAAAAGGAAGTTCTGGAAGCCGCCAAGCCTATGGCCAATTTTACCGCCCAAAAGGAAATACTCGACACCATCAAGCCCGCTTTGAATCTTCTGCTTCCCCTGATCCAGGCGGCAGGTATGGCCATCTTTTTCCAACTGGCCGCCACCCTGCTGTGGTACTTTGAAGAGCTTTATCTTTCCAATCTGGATGCGTTCATCTACGACCGGCTGCTCTCAAAGCTGCCGATGCGAAGCACGGATACCATTGTCATCCTGGAGACACTTCAGCAGCAATTCCAAGACCTTAATGCCGCAATCAGGGGGATCGAGGACAAGCTATTTTCGCGATCGGAAGTTCAGAAACGGTCATGAAACGTTCGGACCGGGGATCAAGCATCAAGGTGGGATCGCTGTTGAAAAAGTTCCTGGAACTGCATCCCGCTTTTGCAGCCAACCCGATCGGAGACTGGAAGGACCTGGTTGGAGAACAGGTGGCCCGCTGCACCAGCCCGAGGTCGTTGAAGAACAAGGTCCTGGTAATCGTTGCCCACGATTCCGTCTGGAAACACCACCTCGAGCAGTATAAAGAAATCTTGACCGAGAAAATAAATGTCGGGCGGCCCGAGCCTATTGTGGAGCAAATAGTCATCAAGGTCGCCGAAATGCCGGAATCTGCACCGGTATTGAACCCCGCTCACAAAAACCTGGAAAAAATCAAAGGCAGGCGACACGCCGCGCGCAGAAAACTTAAGGCCCCGGCCAGGAAGCTTACCCCGGAAGAACAATCGCTGATAAAAAACCTGCCCGATCCCGACCTGCGGGAAATCGGGGCAAAGCTGCTCAAGCGCATTCCGGCCGACGATGTGGAAGCGGAGTAGTTAACGGAGGTCGGAGTTCAGATGTCAGAGCGCCCCGCGCAGCACGGAGTGCCGGAAACAAGCCGCACCCATTATCTCACGCGAAGGCGCGACGCGAAGAGCAAGAAAAATTTAGAACAAAATCCCCACACCTCACAGGGCGTGGAGTTTTCGTTGAGGTGAGCGCAAATCGAGGAAACAGGAGAGAAATTCTGCATAGAAGGGCCCACCATCTCCATGCAACAGGCCCTTTTTGCCACGCCGGTCCACGCGAAGCCACCCAGGCAGTTAAACCGCCTGACTGTCGAAATGTGGAAGGACTATAGAATCTTCAAGGCGGCGGGGATGCTTTTCGCACGCAGTTCAATCAGGACCCACCCTCCAGCCCTTTCCATGACTCCACGAGATTATGCTCGATGCCAAGCCGATCGAGTATGCGGGCTACCACAAAATCAATGAGGTCCTCAACGCAACGGGGTTGGTGATAAAAACCGGGCATGGCCGGAAGGATTATCGCTCCAGCTTCGGCAGCCTTCAGCATGTTTGTGAGGTGAATACGATTCAGCGGCGTCTCACGGGGTACAAGAATGAGCGGGCGGCGTTCCTTCAGGCAGACGTCGGCCGCCCGGTGGATGAGATTTTGAGACAGCCCGGCGGCAATCGCTCCCAGGGTGCCCATCGTGCATGGGACGATCACCATGCCGGCGCACGGAAACGAACCGCTGGCCAACGGGGCCGCAAAGTCCGTTTCCTCGTATGTGTGAACCTCCGGTGGAAGGTCGTCGTTCAGCGCCACCCCGGTTTCCAGTCGATAGACGAGCCTTCCTGCCTCAGATGATACGAGGTGAACGTCGAACTTTCCCAGGGGTATCGAGCGCAACAGTTTCCGCGCGTATCCGGCGCCGCTTGCGCCGGTGATAGCGACTGTCAAGTTTTGCGTTTTCAAATTGAGGGTCCCGCTTTAAGGAAGTATGAAGGGTGAGGTTGGAAGGGTGAACTTCCGGCTAAACGCCTCTGGTCATCGACAGGCCAGGGACAGCGTAGAGAAAGGACCGGATTATTTTCACTCTTCACTATTCACTCTCCACCATTCACTCTTCACTATTCACTCTTCACTCTTCACTCTTCACTATTCACTATTCACTCTTCACTATTCACTATTCAGGCAACCGAGGCAAGCTGCGTGAAGGTCTCGAGCCTGGGCACCCCTTCCAGTTCGCCAGCCTGGAAAAGAAGCGAGTAGAACAGGCTGAGTCCACTGCGCTCCCCTTCGTTTAAATCAAATCGGAGGCAACGGTAATATTCATGCAGTTCCGGGATATCCAACAGCCCGGTCCTGGCGGCCTGCTCGCAGATCCTGCCGATATTGGCGAGTCCCCATCTCTTGGAAGAAAGAAGGGCCTCGACCGCATCCGGTAACTGCCCGTTCTTTTCAGTAACCGTGTCTTTGCGTATTACCCATACGGCAAACACGAACGGGCGTCCGGTCCACTCAAACCAGGCTGTCCCAAGATCGAGTACATGAGGGAAAATACCGCTTCGCCCAAGCCGCAGTGCTTCATCACCAATTGCAAGGCACGCGTCGAGGATCTTGGACCCTGAAAGATAATCCGAACAGGATCCCGTTTCGAACCGGGGATCCACCCCGTATCGCAGCCTGCACAGGACTTTCAGCAGTCCGACCGAAGTATGCGATTCGGAGGTTGCCAGCACTGTCTTCCCTGAAAGCCGCTCAATGGGCATGCGGCTCAGCAGGAGCACGCTCTTTACATCGCCGGCGGAGTTGATCGAGAGGTCCGGCACGATGTAATAGAGGCCGGCTCTCCGGGCGTATTCGATTGAAGAAACGGGGCTTATGTCCAGCGCCCCTTTTGCACAAAGCTCGTTCAACTCGGAAGGAACGCCGGGGACAATTGTGAAGGGATTGGCTATTATGCCAGCTTCCAGCGGATAGTAGATGGGAAGCACGTTCAGAAAATCGATCCTTCCGAGCCTCAGCTTTGCGCGCTGCTCACCCATTTCCAGGCTCCTTCTTTCCCGGTTTGAATAAGAGCTTCAGCCAGATTCGATTCGTCAATGCCGGATTGGATTTCGACGGCCAGCATATGAGCTTTCGCCCCCGGCTCGATGCTGCCGAAATCGCTTTTGCAGCCGAGCGATCGGGCGGGATTGACCGTAATCATCTCGATCACTTTTTGAGGATCGATTGAGGGATGGTTATCGAGAGTAAAGGCTGCTTCGGCAAAAAGGCTCAGGTCCGTGTTGCTGGCGAGGCTGTCGGTTCCGAGTGCGCAACTTATGCCCAGTGAAAGCGCCTTCTCGATCCACGGGCGGCCCGAGCTAAGGTTCCGGTTGCTCCTTGGACAGAAAACCACGGTGCAGTCCCTTTTGGCTGCAAGCGCCCAATCCGCTTCGGTCATGTGCACGGCGTGCACCAGGAGCGTACGGGAATCTAGCGCGCCCAGGCAGTCCAGGTACTCGATCGGGGTTTTCCCCGGCGGCGTCCACGACGGGTCCCAGCGCCCCACCATCTCAAGCAGTTCGCGGCAAAAGCCTTTCCCGCCCTGCAAAAATTCGATCTCATCCAAATGTTCGGCCACGTGAATCGAGAAAGGAAGCCCGCGCGCCCGCGTCCATTCTTTGGACTCGGCGATGATCGCCGGTGAAACGGAATATACCGAGTGGGGGACCGGGATCAACGTTGTGTCTTCTTTTTTCGCGGCTTCGCGGCTTCGCGTGAGAAACTCCCTCGGAATGGCCGCTGCAACCGAGTCGAGATTGAATCCCAGCAACTCGAGGAAAATCCGCCGTTCTAGGCGGGCGGCAGCAGGGCCGCAGGCGGCGAAGGCGCAGCAGCCAGATTCGCCACTCAAACCTTCAGCGGCGCCTACGGGGCCACGACCAACGCCTGCCCACCCGTTCGTCGTGTCTGCGCAAAACCCCGTCCCGTTGCTTAAAAGCTCCGCTTCGCCACTCAGCAGGCCCTCATCGACAGCTTGCGGTCCCATCCCGGCCCGAAGCACGAACAGCAGTGGGATCCATTCGCGAAAGCAGGGCTGAGGGAAGGGTATTTTGCCTCTAAGGGCCGAGAATTCCAGATGCGTATGGGCGTTAACCAGCGCCGGGAAAAGCGCGGCGCGGCCGTGATCTGTCACCCTGGCGCCCGCAGGTGAGTCCCTCCGCACAGCGGCAAACGGTCCCGCCGCGATAACCCGGCCCCTGTGGGTCAATACAGCGCCATTGCGCAATGGCGGGGCCGAAACCGGCACGACCCATTCGGCCCGGTGGATCTCAGGGGGTTTGGAGCCTGGCGAAAGCTCGTTCATATAATCTGGCCTTTTCGACGCTGTCCCTGGCCTGTCGATGACCAGAGGCGTTAAGCCGGAAGCAACTCGTAAGCCATCGTGCGCCGCCGCGGCTGGAAACCGGCGGACTGAATTATCCTGTGGATCTCTTCGGCCGAAAGGCGGAAATGGACCCCTGCCGCCGCGACCACGTTCTCTTCGATCATTGTGGACCCAAAGTCGTTGGCGCCGAAAAAGAGGGCCAACTGAGCGACTTTCGGACCCATTGTCACCCAGGAGACCTGAATGTTGTCAAAGTTGTCGAGAACAAGCCTGGAGATTGCAAGCAGCCGCAGATATGAGACTGCAGTTTCAGGTTCCCGGGGGATTGCAGTGTTTTGAGGCTGGAAGGCCCACGGAATAAAAGCGGTAAAACCTGCGGTGCGATCCTGAAGATCACGCAGGGCGAAAAGGTGCAGGAGCCTGTCTTGCGGCGCTTCTTCGTGGCCGAACATCATAGTGGCGGTTGTGCGAAGGCCCTGAGAGTGCGCCTCCTCCATGACGGCCAGCCATTCGGCCGATGAACATTTGCGCGGAGACACCCGCTGTCTCACCGAGTCGACCAGAATTTCGGCGCCCCCACCCGGGATCGAGTCCAGTCCGGCAAGTCTCAGCCTCGAGATGACCTCACCGGCGCCGATCCCCTCCAGCCGGCTGAAAAACACGATTTCCGGGGGCGAGAAGGCATGTATGTGAATTGGATACTTTGACTTTATGAAGCTGAGCATCTCTTCGTAAAAAGAGAGCGGCAGATCGGGATGGAGCCCGCCCTGCAACAACACCTGCGTCCCGCCCAACCTTAGTGTTTCCTCGATTTTTTCGGAAAGTTCCTTCCGGCTCAGGACAAAGGATTCACTATGGCCTGGAGGCCGGAAAAACGCGCAGAAACGGCACCCGCACACACAGACATTCGAGTAGTTGACGTTACGGTCAACAACATAGGTAACAACAGGCTTGGAATGCTTTTCCAGAGACAGAGAATGCTTTCCCAGAGACAGGGAATGCTTTTTCAGGCGCACGTCATGAGCCATCCTGCCCAGCGTATGAAAATCGCCGCTCCGGTAGAGATCCCAAGCCTGATGAATATTTAACCTGCTATTTTCAATCATTATTTGACCATACAATGTCCGAACCCGATGACAGTCGCCCTTCGGAAGCCGGACTTCTGAAAACTTTGCGGAACAGGCCGTCCCGTTCCACCGGCTCCAACCCGGCATCCCGGATAGTCCTCTCTATCTCCCGGCGGGTCATTCCCTGCTGAGACTCGGCCCCCGCCATGTGGCCGATCTTCTCCTCGACCACCGTTCCGTCGAAATCGTCCGCGCCAAAGTAAAGGGCGGCCTGGGCGAGCTTAACGGAGAGCATCACCCAATAGGCTTTGATGTGCGCAATGTTGTCGATCATCAGCCTGCTCACGGCGATCGTTTTCAGATCGTCGACCCCGGTCGCCGGCGGCAAATGGCTAAGACCGGTATTGGCCGGCTGGAACGTAAGAGGGATAAAGCAGACGAAGCCGCCCGTCCGGTCTTGGAGTTCGCGAAGCGCCGCCATGTGCTCGAGCCGCTCCCTCACGGTCTCGATATGGCCGTAGAGCATCGTAGCGTTAGTCCTTATTCCTATCTCATGAGCCTGGCGCATAACATCCAGCCAGCCATTCCCGTCCAGTTTCTCAGGGCAAAGGCGCTCTCTTACGCGCGCACTGAACACCTCGGCCCCTCCGCCCGGAAGCATCTGAACGCCGGCCGATTTCAAACGGGCAAGAACATCTTTGACGGATGTCCCCTCATTTTTTGCAAAATGGGCGATTTCAACCGCTGTAAACGCTTTAATAAAGACATTCGGCTTTGTGACGCGTATCTTCCGGACCAGGTCCTCAAAAAAAGAAAGAGCAAGGTCGGGGTGGCAGCCTCCCACGATGTGTACCTCGGTCAGACCGTTCCCGTTCGCGCAGATTTTATCGAGGATTTCATCCTCGGAGAGTTCGAATGAAAGCGGGTCGCCTTTTTTTCTGCTGAAGGCGCAGAAGCGGCAGCCGTTTACACAAATGTTCGAGTAGTTGATATGGCGGTTTACGACGTAGTAGGCCGTATTTCCGTGAAGCCTTGTCCTGACCTGGTGGGCGAGCGAACCGATGGCGTTCATGTCCGGGCAGGCAAAAAGTCTCTCACCATCTGAGACCGTGAGCCTCTCCCCCTCCGCGACTTTGTGAGAGATGTCTTCCAGGCCGAGTTTTTTAAAATACCGTGGTTCGAACATATTTTTGTCCCGCCGATTCACCCGAACCGGTCTCAACGCTCTGCGAGGCGCCCATCCCGATCCGAAGCAGCTTTATGAACTCATCCACCTTGAGCTCCAACTCGTCTAAAGGCGCCTCGTATATGTGAGCACCCGCATCGAGAAAGGGAACGCAGTAAGCCTGGAGAAACCGGTCCATCAACGCGTCCAGCATGAAAACGGCCATTTCGATGTCCGTGTCGGCCCTGATGTCCCCTCTCGCGATCCCGGCCTCTACTACCGGACGCAGGTACTCCGCAGAAAAAAGGTGTACCTGCTGCAAAAACTCCGTCCGAAGTGGGAAGTCTTCCTGGAAAATCATCTTGAGGTAGATTCGATAGACCCTGGGGTGGCGCTCGATGAAGCGGATTCCCGCCAGCATGCTCTCTTTTATTCGCTCGAAGAAATCCGCACTGGAAGTCTCTCTTTTCACCTGCCGAAGCGATTGCCTTACAAGCTCCACCGCATAGTTGAAGATAACGCGGAAGAGGCCTTCCTTGCTGCCGAAATATTGGAAAAGAGACCCCTTGGCTATGCCGATCCGTTCCACCATGCGATTAACGCTCGCCTGCCGGAACCCGTGGCGTGAGAACTCATCCACGGCCGCATCCAGGATTTTGCTCTTTTTGACTTCATCGAGCCTGTTGAAAGTACCACGCGCAAGCATCCAGCCCTCACACCCCAAGGGAATGACCAGGTGGTCATTATAGACGCCGGGCAGGTTTTGTCAATCTGATAAAGTGACCGGCTGGTCATTTTTCACCGCCGAGACAGGATTTCACCGCAGAGACGCAGAGAACTCAGAGATTTTGACAGGATTAACAGGATTAGCAGGATTGAAAAATTTCCAATTCAGGGATTCAGCGATTCAGGAATTAAGGGATTCAGGGATTAAAGAAAGATTTCAGATGAATTTATTCCGGACGCTGGAAGAACACATATTCACGCTGGCATTCGGGGCATTTCATAACTACGCTGTCATTGCTTTCGCCGTGAATGCCGATCCTTGTTCCGCAGGAATCGCATCGCCGGCAGAGCAGCAACCCTCGGAACCGGGGCAGAGTGCGACCATGGATATTCGTAACCTTCGTGGCCTCCACCTCTTCACTTTGGGAGGGAAATCCCGCAAGGGGAATTGCATCCTCTTTACTGGTCAAACTCTTTTCGCCCCTTTATTAAAAAGCCTCTGTTTCGTTTTATGGCCCCAAACCGGGGAAAAGTAAAGAAAAAGCTGCAACACTTGCCAGCCGAACCATATTCCCTTTAATTGGACCTGGAACTATATATACAGACGTGGGTGAATTGATTTTAGTTGACGAGCAGGATTTCACCACAGCATTTCATGTCCCGTTGGGACACCCTAAACCATGAAAAGATTCGTAGGTGGGGTGCCGCGCGTAAGCGGAGCGCAGCCCACCAAGCCTTTTCGAAGCAGAGACGCAGAGGACACAGAGAGGAGCTTTGGCGAAAATTTGGGGAAAACGGCCAAAAGTGGTATTGACCGCCGAGAGATCAACGCTTCCAGACCCTTTGCAGCGCATTTTTCTGGTCATCTCTGTGCTCTCTGTGCCTCCGTGGTGGAACAAGCATTCGCGTCTTCGCGTGCACCCGGCTCTTAATTTATGAGACCCACGCTTTCCGGTGAACTATTACGTGCTTGTGCAACCACGTTGGACAAGCAGGGCGCCAGGACTTAAATACAAATGAGATAAAGTTGGAGAATGAGCAAATGAGTGAATACAGTCATGAATGGATTTGCCGAAATATTGTGGACGGCGCCCCGGACGCAATCATATTCGCCGATGCCGGGGGAATCGTTCGTCTCTGGAACTCGGGAGCGGAGACTATTTTCGGGTATAGCGCAAGTGAGGCAATCGGGCAGGACCTCGATATCATAATTCCCGAAAAACTGAGAGAGCGCCACCGGCAAGGATATCGCAAAGTGATGGAGACAGGGGTCTCCAGGTATATGCATGAACTGCTGGCCGTTCCGGCGCTGCGGAAAGACGGCGCACGCATTTCAATTGAGTTCAGTATAGTAATCTTAAAGTCGGATGATGGCAAAATCGTCGGATCGGCGGCCCTCATACGAGATGTAACCGCCAGGTGGGAAAGGGAAAAGGCGCTGCAAGAAGCTCTAAAATCACATGCAACAGCCGTTTAAGCCAACGAAGGAACAGGTCCGGGAAGCAAGGGGCAAGTCAGTCCCCGACATTATCGCACCCGGGCTGAAGGTGCTTTTTTGCGGAATAAACCCCGGTCTGTACACAGCAGCCGTCGGGCATCATTTCGCCCGGCCGGGAAACCGCTTTTGGCCTTCGCTCCACCACGCCGGTTTTACACCCAGGCAATTTTCCCCATTTGAAGAAGAAGAACTTCTGAGCTACGGATTTGGGATTGTAAACATCGTGGAACACGCAACGGCCAGGGCCGACGAATTAACGGCCGAAGAACTCGCCCGGGGCGGAGCTGTACTCGAGGATAAGGTCCGAACTTTTAAGCCTCTTTTTTCCGCAATCCTGGGGCTGGGCGCCTACCGGCTGGCTTTCAGGCGCCTGAAGGCCCTGCCCGGACTTCAGCCTGAAAAACTCGGCGGGATATCTTCCGCCTGGGTTTTGCCTAACCCGAGCGGCCTGAATGCAAACTACCAGATGAAAGATCTCGTTCGCATGCTCAAAGAGCTTAAGGCCGCAGTGGACAAAGAATTCGGACCTCAGCGGTAAGAAAAAAGCCCCTTCCACCTGGAAGGGGCCCGATACTTTTGGGGTATTTTTGGACGAATGGTCGGGACGAGAGGATTTGAACCTCCGTCCTCTTGCACCCCAAGCAAGCGCGCTAACCAGGCTGCGCCACGTCCCGACAAATATTCAGATTAGCATTGGGGTGAGGGGCAGTCAAGCTCAATGACGGGGACACGGGCACGCGGAGATGGGGTGACGTGAAGACAGGATTTCACCACAGAGGACACAGAGCAGCCTTGGGATGCAACCAAAGGGCGAAAACCATATCACGCGGAGACGCGGAGTCGCAGAGAAACGAATTCCACCACAGAGACGGGACATGGTCCGGTCAAGGAGAGGGCACAGAGGAAGGCAATGGAACGAACACACAAAACTAAAAAGCAGATCCCTGTTTGCTTCCGGTTTTTTCTCCATGCACATTTTCTTTCCTCTGTGCCCTCTCCTTGACCGGACCATGTCCCGTCTCTGTGGTAAAGGCAGTTCGATTTGGCACTTATCCTTAACCATAGCTCTCTCTCCTTGACCGGATAATGGTCCGCCTCCGTAGTGCAAATTCACTCGCGTGCTTGCCCATAGAAGCCGGCCCGCCATTGTTCGAAGCGGCCTGCGGCAATTGCCGCACGCATCTGCGCCATCAGGCCGAGATAGTAATGGAGGTTGTGCAACGTGTTCAGCCGATAGGAGAGGAGTTCGCGGCAGATATAGAGGTGGCGCAGGTATGCGCGCGAGAAGCGCCGGCATGTATAACAGCCGCAATCAGGGTCAGGAGGGCCGGGGTCATCGGCGTATGTGCTGTTTTTTATGTGGAGGGGGCCGCGCGAGGTGAACAGTGTCCCGTTCCGTGCGTTTCTCGTAGGCATTACGCAGTCGAACATATCGACCCCGGCGCGAACTCCCTCGACCAGGTCTTCGGGCGTACCGACCCCCATCACATACCGGGGCGCCGAGCCGGGGAGCCTGGGTGCAAGCCGGTTTATGACCTCCAGCATCTCATCCTTCGATTCGCCCACAGACAGGCCTCCGATCGCATACCCGTCGAAGCCGATCCCGGCCAGCTTCTCCAGGCACATGTCGCGAAGGTCCTCGAAAACGCTCCCCTGCACTATCCCGAAAAGGGCCGCGCCGCAACCGGCGGCAGCCTCTTTCGAGCGCTCGGCCCAGCGAATCGTGCGCATGACGGATTCGGAGGCGTACTCGTAGGAAACGGGATATGGAGTGCATTCGTCAAAGCACATCATTATGTCCGAGCCCAGGTTTCTTTGGACGCCGACAGCCGCCTCGGGGGTGAGAAGGTGGCGGGAGCCGTCGATGTGCGATTGAAACCGGACACCCTCTTCCTCGATTTCGTTTATCCTGGCGAGGCTGAAGACCTGGAATCCGCCGCTGTCGGTCAAAATCGGGCGGTCCCAGCCCATAAATTTGTGAAGCCCGCCCAGGCGCGCCACTCTTTGAGCCCCTGGGCGCAGGTAGAGGTGATACGTATTTGCGAGAATTATTTGCGCTCCGAGGGACTCCAGTTCGTCCGGGGAAATGCTTTTGACGGACCCGACCGTTCCGACCGGCATGAATACGGGAGTATCGACCGCGCCGCGTGCGGTTTCAATCCGCCCGGCGCGGGCGTTGCCTCCCGGATCTTTTGAAAGAATATCGAATTTCATCTACCTACTTCGCGTGCCATTGTCAGATGATTAGAGACAGACCTGCTTTTCAAAAGCGTGGGGAGCCGCGCCCCTTACACCTTCTCCACGTGGCGGAGCCTCCAGATCTATGTGGCGCTGCGGCGGGTGAGCCGCGTGGCGGCAATCCCACCGCAGGCGCCGAGCGCTCAGCCACGCGCGTTCAACGCGCGTGGCCGAAACCTGGGGGGTGCGGGGGAATCATTCCCCCGCGCTCTTGAACTTCTCCGTCTTCATAGAATCAGCATTGCATCTCCGTAGCTGAAGAAACGATAGCGCTCCCGGGCCGCCTCCCGATAGGCGGATAATATCCGTGATCTGCCGGCGAAAGCCGATACCAGCAGTATCAGGCTGGATTTTGGAAGATGAAAGTTGGTCACCATGCAATCGACAACCGCAAATAGGCAGCCCGGATAGATGTAGTGATCGCACATACCCCGGAAGGGAGCTATTTCGCCCTCCTTTGCGTAAAGCCACTCCAGGGTGCGAACGACAGTGGTCCCGACTGCTACCACCCGCCTCCGCTCGCGCTTTGCCCTGTTTACCGCATCTGCGGTCTCTTTGGCAATTTCGATAAATTCCGGGTGCATCCGGTGTTGGCGAATGTCCACGCATCTCATGGGCGCAAAAGTGCCGTAGCCGACGTGAAGGGTCAGCGCAGCGACTTCTATTCCCGAGGCCGTGAGTCCATTCAAAAGAGATTTCGTAAAATGCAGACCGGCGGTAGGCGCAGCCACTGCACCGGGGTGTCTCGCATATTCTGTTTGATAGCAGATACGATCATCGGGGGCAGATTTGCCGGATGCACGCCCGATATAGGGCGGCAGCGGCGTCAGGCCGATTCGGTCAAGAATATCCACTATGCCGGAGGCCCCGGAAAACCGGACTTGAGCCCTCCCGTCTATCGGAGCGGCAATCACCTCAGCGCAAATACCTTCCGAAAGCTCGATTACCTGCCCCGTACGGACGCCTTTTGACGCTCTTACCAGGCAGCAGTAGCTCTCAAGGGACCCGGACGCGGGCTGCTTATAGGGATCGAGCACCAGAAGCTCGACCATGCCTCCGGTTTTCTTGCGGCCGGTCAGCCGTGCGGGAACAACACGCGTATCGTTTACGACCAGCAGGTCGCCCGGTATTAAATACTGTCCGATTCTATCGAAGCGCGAATGCCCGAGGGCGCCGCTTGAGCGATCGAGTAAGAGCAGGCGCGAGTGTTCCCGCGCGGAGGCGGGGCGCTGGGCTATGAGTTCAGGCGGCAGATCGTAGTCATAGTCTTTGAGCCTGAATGAGATCTCGTGGCTAGCCCCCATGCCTGCGGCCCAGGTAAACGAGGAGCAGACCAACGACCATCAAAGCTGCGCCAAGAATTCTGAGGGAATGGTTGGAGGCTGAAAGAAGCCAGTTCAGCCATTTTCTGACCTGTTTGGGGGTCGCAAGGTAGGGGAGGCCTTCCACGAAGCAGATGAGGCCTAACACAGTAAGAAGGTATGCATGCATCGTTGACACTCGCAAGCTTTTTCTTTTCATCGCAATCCGAATCGCTTAACATGCCTCGGGCCAGGTTCCAAAGTCGAGACTGCGCCAAGTATAACGCATAGGAGCAGCAAGGTAAGCAGCAATTGCCCCTGAGAATTGAAATTCTTCTTCATTTCACTCTGCGGTCCACACCCATGCGGGGCTTCCTATCATACGAGGCCTCCCGCCCCCGCCCCGTCTCGCGGAGCGTCGAGAATGAGCGGTCGGCCCCCGCGCTACGCGCTCACACGTCGCAAAGGGAGGCCAGCAAGCATGCTTCACTTTGTGAAACAATGCGAAGCTCGCGAAGCGAGATCTTGACATCATTTTCACCTCACTTTCTGATGCGCTTAACATTTGGCTTGCCTTCAAACGCACCACGTTTAATGTCTGTGCGTTCTGCATGGCTGCGCGCACGGGGGTCGCCGCTTTTGCTCAGCCCTCAACCCTCAGTCCTCAGTCCTGCTTCTCTGCATGGCAGGCGCATTTTTTTTCTTGCAGGGTATTATATAAGTCTATCATACGAGGAGATCCGATGAACGTCTTCATTTTTTCAAAAAAAGGGGACCAGGGGACAACCAGTCTTCTTAACGGGGAACGCATCTCCAAAGCGAGCCTGAGGCCCGACGCATATGGAACACTGGACGAGGCCAGTTCCGCCCTCGGACTCGCCAAGACCTTTACCCTCAACGTGGCCATCCTGGAGATGATACAGGCAGTGCAGGAGGACCTGTTAATGCTGGGCGCCAGGCTCTCCGATACTGCGCCCGATTCTGAATACAGCATTGGAACCGAACGAATCCAAAGGCTCGAGGAGTGGATCGTCAAAATCCAGGAGGAAGTTCCCATCCCGCGCCACTTCATCTACCCTGGAGTAAATTCCGCGAGCGCTTCGATCGATCTTGCCCGCTCCATTATTCGAAGGGCCGAGCGCGTGGCGACGGCCCTCAAAGAGGCCGGTGAAATAGACAGTCCCGAAGTCCATTCATATTTGAACCGCCTGGCCGATTTTCTCTTCATCCTGGCCAGATACGCGGAAAAAAAGGGATAGCGGCCAAATTCAGGGCGGTGGGACCCACCTCGCGGAGCGTAGACATCGGGCCTTCGGCTTCGGGCGACTTCTCCTGTGATTTTCCACCGGGGCGGGCGGTGGGGCTTGGGGAACCGGGACCCACCTCGCGGAGCGTCGAGATCGGCCCTTGGGCGGCGGCACAGGCAGGACCTCGACAGCCCGCCCACCCACCCGCGAGGCCGCAGGGGCCGCGAGCAGCACTTCAGTTTTTTGAAGTGTTTGTACAACTTAAATGATTCACCTTATTTTGTGGACAAAAAAAACCGCCCGCGCATCTTATAAACTAGAGTAAAAAACGTTCTAAATGTTTACACTGCTTATGGGCATTTCGTTGACTGGCAGTCTGCCGCAAAGGAGTACTAAATGAAAAGAGTGCTCGTGATATTATTTGTTGCCGCAGGTCTGGTTCTGGCGCCCTATACCGGCTCAGTGAACGCTCAAAGCTCAACCTCAAAGCGTCCCCCCATTGAACAGCCTCTGGTCAGTGAAGGCGAGTTTGCCGTAGAACTGGCAACTGCCCTCAATTTAACCTCGTCGCACGATGAAGCGGCAGCGGAAAACTCTCTGGCCGCGATAAACATTGCGCCTCGAAACGGATGGATTTCCGACTATCCTATGACGCCCGACATTATTGCCGAGGTGAGGGAAAGCACCGCAAGATCGGCATCATCGGGTAGCCTGAGTCTATCAGAGGCCGATGCGGCCCGCGCGGTTGACAGCGTCAGCATCGCAATGCATCTTCCGATCAAAGTTGCCGGCGAAAAATACACTGATGAATCAAGTTCAAGTTCCGAATACCAGTCAAACCAAGCCGCTCCTCCTCCGGAGGTTTCCGAATATGAGACGCCCGCCGATGTTGAGCAATACTATGACGAGAACGGGCCTCCCATCGTGAGCTATTATCCGCCTCCATGGGAATACGATTATCTCTATGCCTGGGTCCCATGGCCATTCTGGTGGGATGGGTTCGGCTTCGGCGGCTACTTCATACTGAACGATTTCCACAGGCACCATCACCACCACTGGTTTACCAACCATGTAAGGAATGCCGACGGCACGGTGAGCAGGGTCAATGCGGTTACCCGTGCAACGGGAAGAGGAACCGGACATTCTTCAACCCTCTCTCGGACAAACAGGCCCACGCAGGGCTCTCGGCTCGGCTCCGCCAACGCTCAGGCAGGCGCAAGAGCTATAATGAACCGGCAAAACGAGTTGCGAAATCCGGTTGCAGCCAGGCGAAATATGCACAGTTCCGAGTCAACCGGCAGCGGGAGGACGATGGGCCAAGGTGGTGATTCGAGGTCTCCTTCTTTCAGCGGGCGGACTTCCAGCGGCGCTCAGTCAGGACGTTCCTCCAGCGGCGCTCAGTCGGGACGTTCCTCCAGCGGTAGCGGCAGTGGCGGCGGTTCCCACGACAGCGGGGGCGGCGGCTTCGGTGGCGGAGGGGGTGGTTCCGGCGGCGGAGGAGGCTTCGGTGGAGGTGGTGGTGGTGGCGGCTTCGGCGGCGGAGGTGGCGGGGGACATCGCTAAGAAACAGCACCTATGGCAGGCGGCGCCCCTCAGAATAAACTTTCCTCTTTCCAGAAGAGTGAAAATAATCTGTTCATAATCTGGTCATGCCTTTTACCGCCTTTAGGCGGAAGATCCTCTTACCGGCTTTAGCCGGAAGTTCGCCCTTCTAATTTCACCCTCATGCTTCAAGGTGCGCCTCTGCGCTAAAGTCCGCCCTGGCCCCCCTTTAGAAAGGGGGAAGTATCTCCATTCCCTTACTGAAATCCAGGTAGATATTCCCGGCGCAGCACTTTTAGGCTATATAAGCAAATAGGCGGAAAAGGAAAACAGGCCGTAAGATTAGGCAATTTCCCGGCCTGGCGGACTAATTTCACGTTGAAAGGGAAGCTCTATGGATTTTTTGGAACCCGATGCGTTTTTCGATATGGCTTCATTCGTTCACCGTGACGTATTTGCCGGCTGCAAGTACGTCTGGGACGTTCTGGGCAAGATTTCCGGCTATCTGGAGCATCACATCGAGCCAAACGTTGCAGACCTGAAGTATTTCAGGCGCCCGCTGCCGAAGACGGTCGTAATGTGGCGGGGAGAAATCCTGGAGGGCGGTTTCGAGATTATTGGCGGAAATGTCACCGAAGGCAAATTCCTCGTGAGCATCGGTGGCGAGGAAACGTATGAGGCGGCTGTGCTGTGGGAGGGGAGCGTCCTGTGGGACGAAGCGATTTTCATCGGTCCGGGGGCAGTCGTGGAACCCGGCGCTCTGGTTAAAGGCCCCTCTATAATAGGGGCGCACACCGAGGTGCGCCAAGGCGCTTATGTGAGGGGCCAATGTATAGTCGGCACCGGGTGCATAGTCGGCCACACCACCGAAATGAAGACAAGCATCATGCTGGACGGTGCAAAGGCCGGGCACTTTGCCTACATCGGGGACAGTTTAGTGGGACGTGAGGCGAACCTCGGGGCCGGAACGAAGCTTGCCAACCTAAAGATAAGGGACCAGACCATCCGTGTGATGGCTCACGGCACACGGATCGTTACGAATCTGCGCAAATTCGGGGCGGTCCTGGGGGACCATGCGGAGATAGGCTGCAACGCTGTCACCAATCCCGGAACTATTCTGGGCAGAGGCTGCCAGGTTTTTCCTCTCACATCCGTGCGCGCCGGCTACTATGAACCCAATTCAGTCATCAGAGGATAGCCGCGAGGCTAAGACAGCGGCCGAGATTATCGAATATTTCCGGAGGCTCCACGGCCGGGATGGAGATTATGGCCAAGCCCTGCCCTATCGTTTAACTGCCTCCGGCGCATGGGCTGCTTCGAGGCCTGAGCACCTGTTCAATTTCTTCAGAAGACTGGACCTGTCTCAGTTTCGCCTCTTTATAGACCTCGGCAGCGGGGACGGGGTTGCCTCCTGCACCGCAGGCCTGTTCACCAGGTCGATCGGAATAGAATCCGATCCTTTTCTGGTATCGCGCGCCGTTCGCGCCGCACGAGATCTAAACCTCCTGAGCCGCGTCGGGTTCATCCGCGCCGATTTCCTAACTCAGCGCATTCAAAAGGCCGACTGTCTCTACATCTATCCCGACAAGCCCATCGATGCCCTGGAGAAGACCCTCGAAGGCTGGGACGGCACCCTTTTCATCTACGGCCCTCATTTTCCGCCGAAGCGGCTTTCACTTATGGAAAAGCTGAGGTGCGGAAGGGAGACGATGTCGGTTTATACTTAGTTTCCGTCCGGAAAGGGTCCCTTTCCGCCCTGGCGATGTCAATCTTCGGGGTTTCTTGTGCGGCGTACTCTATACGCCTCCGCGCAACCCCTCGATTTCCTTGCCAGGACGAAAACGTTCCGGCTAAAGCCGGTAAGAGGAATCACCAGATTATCCCTCCTTTCCGAATCGGAAACTCTAGTCTCTTATCCAGAGTTTCCGGGTGGAGGCTACTTAATCAGAACAAATCGGCAAGATTTCGCCGCCGCCTGTCTTTCCAGCGCCCACGGTGATATGCGTAACTTGCGAGAATGGGTACGGCAATTGTGCCTTCGCAAAAGACCATCTGATCATTACCGGAGTCGATCTTACCCCAGGACCTCGCTTCCTTCAGCGTAGAGCTCGAGCATGCCCCGTCTCTTGA
>Ga0187849_1001738_pt1 | contig 22470 bp, 12 predicted proteins | sample June2016WEW_4_10_2_FD_132412 | JGI IMG/M metagenome (GOLD analysis project Ga0187849, IMG submission 132412) | Peatland microbial communities from SPRUCE experiment site at the Marcell Experimental Forest, Minnesota, USA - June2016WEW_4_100 | ecosystem: Environmental > Terrestrial > Soil >...
ACCTGGACGACCGGATGAGCTTGTGGTTCGAAAAGGCGGACAAGCTGCACACTGACAAGGACCCCACCTCGTGCGTCTCGTGCCATACAACCGTTCCCTACGCCATCGCCCGCGCGGCGTTGCGCAAGGCCACGGGCCAGACCCAAGCAACGCCTCAAGAAATCAAACTTCTCGATGAGACGGTCCGCCGCGTTAAAACCTACGACAGTCACGAACGGCTCTACGAGAGCAAGGACGAACAGTCGCGGGGCACCGAGGCCGTGCTGAACCTGCTTATTTTGGCCGGCGAAGACGCCCGCCAGGGCAGGCACGAGGCGAGCGAGACAACCCGCAAAGCCCTCGAGGAGCTCTGGAAGCGGCAGCGCCCAGATGGGGTATGGAACTGGCTGGACTTCGCCAACGAACCGTACGAGAGCACGGACTCGCTGTGTTACGGCGCGGCGCTCGCGGCAATCGCGGTTCCGACCGTTCCCGGCTATGCTGCCGCCCCTGACGCAGATGCGCTAAGCCACATCGCGAAGCTGCGCGATTACTTGAACCATGCGTACCCTGGGGAGAGCCTTTACAATCGAATCTGGGTGCTGCTGGCTTCCGCTCGGCTCGGTGGCGTGCTCACCCGCGATCAGCGCGAGGCCGTTGCGGCCCAGCTTATGAACCAGCAGAACGCGGACGGCGGCTGGTCGCTCCACGCCCTCGGGCCGTGGACCTGGTCCAAGCCCAGCCCACCGTTCGCGCCGAAAGGGGAGCCCGAGGCGTCGCTGCTGTCCAAGTCCGACGGTTACGCCACGGGCCTTGTCACCTACGCGCTCCGCCAAGCCGGGATGCCTTCCGAGAATGCGGCCTTGAATAAGGCGTCCGCCTGGCTCGCGGCAAACCAACGCGAATGCCAAATTGATCAGGCCCGTTGGAACTGCTGGCGGACGTATTCGCTGAACTATGACCGTGAGCATGGCGGCAAGCACGGCGATCCCTGGAGCCGCATGTTCATGTCTGATGCCGCGACCGCTTTCGCCGTCCTGGCCCTCCTGCCGGCGGACTGAGGATTCCAGGCCCGCGGCCGGGTCATCGGGCTGATTGGGTCGCGCCTACGGCCCAAACAGCGCTGGCAGCACGTCAATCCCTCCCCACCGCTAAGTAGATCGCACAACCGGACAAGATCCGGGACTTTCTTTTCCTGGTCGGCTCGGACTACCTTCCGGGTGAGCGGGATCAAATCCGGGAGTTTTCCCGTGACCGTTCATGCTCGTTACGCTGGGATCAAGCTTCACTTGCCGCCGCTTTATTTCCCACATTCCGCCTCAGTTCCGCCCGCCCCGGTTCGTGCGTGCCGGTGCGTTTTACGGGCTGATGCACTCCTGCACCCATGTACCCCGAAGATTCCGCTTGCTGGATCCTCGCGATTCAATATATTGCTGACCTTTAAGCCGTATCGAACCAAAGCCCGAGTCCCGTTTAGGCATAGTTGGTGGTCAACGAATGCAAAGAATCGTGCGCTGAGCCATCGGTTGTGTAGCAACCATGTGAAGGATTTGCCGATGAAAATGACGAGAAGAGTGTTCTTGAAAACGACCGGTACGGGAGCGGCCGCTCTGGCCTTTCATCCCGCGATTGGGTTTGGAACGGGCGCCTCCTCCCGGGAAACTGCGCCAGATGTGGCGCAGGTGTTCTTTCCTACAGGTAAGGTTCCCCCGGAATGCCGTGTGGCGCATGAATGGTGCTCTCCGTGCCATCCGAGGGAGACGTTTCCTTTAGCTCCGCGGCTGCGGGTGACTCGCCCGCTCGATTTGTTGGATCTGGAGTTTGAATGGACCAATGTGGACTTCTGCTGGCATCGGGGAACCCCCTGCGTGGTCAAGCGGAGGGGCCAGCAGTCGTTCTTGACGGTCTGGTTTCCTCCGCAGCACCTCTCGGAACAGGCGTTCACGACACCGCAGATCCCGCTGGCCCAGATCCCAGTGCAGGCGGTGTGGTGTGGGCGGACACGACTGGTCTTTTCGGTCCCGGCTGTCTTTGAGACCAAGCCGGTTCCGTACGACCTGGCCACAATGCTGGACTGGAACCGTCTCATGCCGAGTCTGGCCTCGAATGCGCTGCCACCGAACTTCCCCGTTACGGCCCGAATGGAGCCGCATCAACCGGCCGACAGCGAAACGGTAATCGAACTTCCCTGGGGCATGTACTTGTCTCCAGATGCAGCCGAGAGTTGGTCGCACCGGGTCAATCCGCCGCACCGCGGAGGGTGCGCCAGTTCGGCCACAGCCACCAGAATCGAACTCTGGACCTCGGAACTTCGCAGGGAGAAAGCCACCCCTGACGTGCCACAGAGCGTAAGGGCGATCTGGCGTGAGTTGCGGGATCCCAAGGACCTGCCAAACCCTAAGAACCCACTCGACCGGCTCAAACCACTCCCTCGCCAGGAACCGACGCATCGGCAGCGAGAGGCCTTGGTCCAGGAAACCTCCAATTTCGATCTTAACTTTCCGGATGGCCATCGTTATCTGCCGAAGCACATTAATGTGCAGCGGCTGATGCTCTCATCTCAGGGAGCCTATGCGAACTTGCGGGTCGGCTGGAATTACGAGGAACTGCAAAACCTCAACCCAGCGGGCTTTCCGCCGCTGAATGTCGGTGAGTGGGTGCAGCAGACAGTGTGGGGCCGAGACCAGTACGTGAAGGTGTCGGAGCTCGGTTATTGTTTGCCTTTCGGCCACGTGGTTTCAGTCGAAACGGTCCACGAAAGGGAATTTGTCGACGGGGGAAGAGGCAAGGGAATAAAGACCAGGGACGGGCGGGAGGTGAAAGGGCCTGTAGCGCTGGTCAAGGAGCGAACATTCTGCGTAGTGCGGCAGCCGGTGATTGACTACGCCTACCCCGCCGACGGGGTTTTCGTCTATGGCCGGGGCACGCCATTCAAACGGGTCGAAGTACTGTCGCGGGAAACCCCGCTCTTGGCACGCGATCCGGTGGATTTGGACGGGTGGATGCTCTTGGAAGGGGCGAATGAGAAGGAGATACAGGACGCCGACATCTTTAGGTTCAAAATCAGGGCATGGGATTGGAACGACAGGGTTTGTGAATTTGAGCTGCCATTGTGGTGGGTCTCAAAGCCCGATGCGGAAACAGGCGTTCACGGCGGCAAGCCTTTATCCGATTTCAGCGAGTCGATCTATCGATCCAAACCCTCCAGGCGCACGGCTCGGCTGTCCCGCCAGAAGGTCTCTTTCGCTCCCCGCGGGGCATCCAATTCTCGCGATCTGTCGGTGGAGACCTCGCAGATTGTTTTTTACTGTGAGTTTGATCCGCGAGGGTTCCCCCGTTTTTGGGTCCCACAATTCTATCCGCGGATGGAATGGGCCGAGGTCCGACTGGCGCAGATGGAGGCCTTTGACCGCTCCGGGTCCCCGGCGACTCCCCGCCTGGAGTACAATGGGGACTATCTGGCGCGCGGCCTAGGGGCAGACCAGCAGAATGGCAACGAGGTCTTCGCGGACATTAAGTCGCCCTCGAAGCTGGATTTTGCGGCGGACAAATCAGGAGGCCTTTGCACGCCTTCCTTTGAGGTCGAGCATCTCTCGCGGGTCTTCGGCCCGGTTGGTCGCGGGATGGCTCCGGCGGCGGTGGGGCGACTCGGCGTCCGCAGCGTAAGTGGCGGCTTCGATCCCCATCAGTTTCTTGGGGACGCGGCCCAACTCATAGGGGGTGTTGACCTGCGCGATGCGGTCGAGGCGGTGGACGAGGCCTTCGAGGAAATCGCCAAGGTTCCAAAACTGGTGGCCCAGACCATCGCGGAAATTCAGGCTGGCGCGAAGGAGATCGAAGCGACCGTACAGATGGTGATGTCGCTCAGAGACACATTATCGGGGGCGGGCAATGCCATAGTCCAGCAGTTCAAGCGGTCGATTCAGGACAAGCTGACCAGTGAGTTTCGTAAACAGGCCGACGCCTTGAGGGACAACGCCCTCAAGTTCCTGTTGCAGGAAGTCCCCGCCTACCAGGAGATAGGGGCGGCCCTTTTCCAAGTCGCTTCCGCGAAGCTGAAGGCTATCTTGAACGCACCCGCTCCCGCCGCGGTGTTGGACGTCATCAAAGGCGTCCTGGCAGACCCAGGCTTGTTGGCCCAACTCCGCGAGGCTGCCCACGATCCCTCTTATCTTGAAACGCGATTTAAGGAGGAGTTTACCAATCGTGTCGGCGCCGAGTGGCAGAAGTTGGCGGAGGGGCAACGGGCGCGATTAGTTGATGAGATGGCTGAGTACGTCGCGTCAGGCCCGGGCGTGAATACCCTGGTCAACCTGCGCGTTTTTCAAAGTGGAGCCCAGGGACTGCAAGCGAGCCTGTCGGATAAAGCAACCGAGATTCTCAAGCAGGCCTATACGAGCATCCCGCCTATGGCCAGCGAAGCCGTCAATGAGGTCACTACCCATCCTGAGGTGGTCCGCGAGATCCGCCTGGCGTGGAGAAACCCTGAGGCGTTGAGGCAAAAAGTCAAGGACAAGTGTGCGGTGCTTCTGATCGGATTGGAGCCGGCGATAAGCGCTCGCATCACTGACGACCTCACGGCCTTCATCGCCAACGAACTGCCGGCGCTCATGGCCATAGACAATCGCTCGTTAGTCCAGTTGCGCGATTATGTGCTGGCCCGGATGGAGGACGCCCGGATGGCGAAGGACGACCTTGAGGCCACCAAGAGGGTTTTCGATCCAAACACGGTGCTGGATGCGGTGAATGCCGAGATCAACTGGATGGCTGGCACGTTCGGGGCATTGGGTGATTTTCCGCTACCCAGCGTGCAGCGGATCGCCACCATGATCGCGGGTTTGGCCGACGAGGTGAGGAGCAACCCCTTGTCCGCTCTGGGCCACCTGAGTCAGGCATTGGGAGACATCGCGCGAGAGATCGGTTCGGTCACTGGGGCTTCCACTGCCGACGTTGTCAAGGGTGAGACCGAGACGCTGGAGCAGATTCGGCAGAGGGCAATTCAAGGGCGCGACAAGCTCGCGAGCCGGCTGGAAGGGGAGATCGCTCGAATCAAGAGGGATACAGGGGGATTCCTTAGCCGCATCCCCGTGGCGCGGCCGGGGCCGGACGTAGCGGCGGAGGTGGCTGAATACCTGGGGGCGGGAGAGGGGGCGCTCCGTACATATCTAAATGAAGCAGTCGGGGGCGTGAAGCCGCTCGACCAATGGGGCCAAAGCGTCCAGACCTTCGCCGACAGCTTGACGCAGAACGGGGGCTGGCTCCTGGAGCAATACGAGGGGGTTGTGAGCAGTGTTGGCAAGGCGCTGGCGAGCGCCGCAGCGGCGATCGCACAGGTTCAGGAAATGGTCAAGGAGGTCGAAAGCCGCATTCCCAAGGAGCTAGCGGTTGATTACGCGTGGGAGCCGCGGCTGAGGAGCACCGGATCGTTTGAGGCGCGGCGTAACGGTGTCCCGGCGACGTTCATCCTGAGCGCCCGGATACGCAAGAGCCTGCGGCCCGAGCGAATAAGCGAGCGACCATCGGTTCGGATTGACGGGCGGCTCAGAGATTTTCAACTAAACCTGCTGAACTCGCCTCGGTTTATTTCAGTGGCCTTCAAGGAGGTCAGTTTCGTCTCTGTGGACGGCGGAGCGCCCGTGGTTAACGTAAAAATAGACGGGGTTACTTTTGGGGAGGCCCTGAAGTTTGTCCAAGAACTGGCCAAGGCGTTGAATCCGGATTCGGGGTTTTTTATCGAACTGGCAGATGCCGGTTTGGAGGCAGGCTACCGGTTCGCGCTTCCGAACATCACGGCGGGCGGATTCAGCCTGGTTCAGGTCAGCATCAACGCGGCGGTGGTGCTCCCGTTTGACGGGAGCCCGGTTCGTGTGAAGTTCTCACTTTGCGAGAGGAGTCGGCCGTTCCTGTTGAGTGTGGGGATCCTCGGTGGCGGGGGCTTTTTCGGGATAACGCTCAATCCCAAGGGAGTGGAAAGCCTGGAGGGATCGTTCGAGTTCGGCGCCGTGGTGGCACTGGACATCGGGGTGGCCGCCGGGGTGGTATCGGTCACCGCCGGTATCTACTTCTCCCAATCGAGCAACGGCGATGCCAGCCTCTACGGGTTTGTGCGGGCGGCCGGTGCGCTGCGGGTGATTGGGCTGATCACGGTATCGCTGCAGTTTTACCTGGGCTTGGGCTATGAAAAGCGCGACGGCAAGACGCTGGCAGTGGGAGAGGCGATTCTCACCGTCGAGATCGAGGTGATGTTCTTCAGTGTCAGTGTCGATCTGCATTATCGCAAGGAATTCGAGGGGTCTTCGGATGAGTCTTCGGCTAGCGGCCACGAGAGGGTGTCCGGGGCTCGTCGTTTGCGTGTGCTGGCGAGGGTCGCCGGCGTGAGAGCGAGTGTCCCGGTCGTCGGGCAGCCCGAGCCCGAGCCGCGCGTATACTTCCGCCTGGAGGGCTACCTGACGCACAAGCGGAACTGGAAGAACTATCGAGCAAAACTCTTCTCGTGGAATCGAAAGATGACCGGCCTGGAGGTGAAAGGAGCATTATGAAGATTATCTGGACAGCAGTACCCGCGGGGTTCGTGAAGGCGCCGGGCGGCGACAGGCTTAAGGTGTCTGTCGCTATCACGTTCAAGCCGGAGATCGATAACTCCAGTTCCGCGGCAGCGAAGCAGGCGGAGACGGGTGCTATCCGCACGCTCCTGGCCGACTGGCCCGCCTTCGTGCGCTCCGTACCGTTGATAATAAGACTAGACAATGCCGCGGTGAAAACCACCAGACTCGACAGGAACCTGGGCTCGCGGGAAGCCGACTCGGAGATTTGGCAGCGGCTGGTGTGGGGGAAGGGTCGCGGTTTGCCCGGCCCCGAGCTTGCTCACGTCAACGTCGGAAAGAGTTTCGGTCCGGAGGCGACGGCGGTCACCGAGTCCCCGGCTGGCGAAGTGCATCGCACCATGAGGGATCTCACCACACTGGGGTTGGCGGCGCAACTGGAATCGATCGAGGCGGCGTTTTCGGGAAAGAGCGGCGGGAGCGTTGCGGCCCGCGCGGTGACCGGAGCGTCATCGCACCTGTTGGACGAACTCCAAGCATTGCGACTTAGGCGAGCGGATGCCGCCAGGGTCGAGGTACCGGCCACGCGCGAGGCCCTCCAGCGGCACGAAACCTGGCGGAATCACCTGAAGATGCGCAAGGCGGAGTTGGACGTGATCGGGGGCGAACCAACTCGGCGAATCGAGCGGAACCTCTACAGACTCTCGCCCGAGGGCGCCAAAGGCCTACTGCCGCACGTGGTCGAGTTGGTTAAAGCCTTGAGCGGACTCAAGCCCGGCGAAATCGCAGAAGCCCGGAGGGCATCAGACAACCGCGCCTTGATGGCCCTCTTGCAGTTGGCCGTTTTCCACTGCCGGGTGCCTCCGACGCTTGCGACGGTGAGTCCGGCTCCAGATAAGGAGGCCCTGGACCCCGCCCGCGTCCTCGACGTTTTTGAACGGATGACACTGCTGCGGAATTATCCGGCGTTGCTCAGGCCTCTGGGTTTGGTGGTGGACGTAGCGTGCGAGGTTCCCACCGGTGCCACCGCGCCCCAGGTTGTCATGGTGGCTACACCCGCCGGTCCTGCGGGGGTTCAGATTCAAATGGTCAGCCCGACGACGGCCGTCGAGTTTTCGCGCCAGGGCAACGTATTTCGAGCCCGGCCGAGAGGCAATCCCGACGCCATCGCCAATGGCTTCCTGAACCTGGAGGACTCAAGCCAGTTTTCGATCATCACGTCTGATACCGACGGTCACGGCCTGAAAATGCTCGCCGCGGTGAACGAGATCACGGGAAGCACGGGACTGGTCGTCACGACCGGTTGCGACCAACCGCTCAAGATTCTCGCGACCAATTCGCTGGGGGAGAGAATCGGCATTCAGCCGGGCGAGGACCTGGCGGCCTGTTTTGGTCGGTTCAAAGCGAGCCCAGAAGAGGTTGAACTGTTTAAGAGCGAGTTGCTGCGGTTTTCTCAAGACGATCCCAAGGCGCCGTTGGACCCTTGCGTCGCATGGTCCTCGGCGATTTTCAAGCTGAGCATGACTTTCAGCTACAAGAACGATGCGCGCGAGGACCAGACGGTGAGCACGAAAGCCGTATGGGCAAGGCCGATACGACAGGGTACCGCTCTGAAGAGACTCTGGTGGCAGCTTCTGGATGCCACTCCCGCCTACGGCGAACCGCCCGAACCAGCGCTTCCGAGCGCCCGTTCCGGCGGTGTTTCGCTGGTGTGGCAGGGGCGAGGACAACGGGTGTATCAGTCCCTTTCCCGCCCCGGGGCGATCAACAACCCAGCCAAGGGCCCGGACGAGAGTCGGGTCTATGCCGACGACCTCATCCTGGGATACGTTCCTGACCTCTGGGTGCCGGCTCCCAATCGGGGGGGCAAGGGGCGCTGGTTCCCCCTGACGATACGCCGGGAGGTTTTTGTGGACGCGCCCGCGCTGAACGGTTGCCGCGAAGGGGTGTTGCGGGCGGCCGTGGCCAAGACACTGGACCAGAAGTACGATGCCACGGCTCCAGACTATCGCGACATTCATGTGGGCGAAATCCTCTTCACGTGGGAGGGTTGGTCGCTGGGGACTAACCGCCTGGAACCCCCTGATGTGATGGTGCAGGACATCGCACAGAACGTCGCCAGTTTCTGCCAAGCCCTGGCTCGGAAGACAAGCAGGGCTGCGGATTACGTCTGGCGCCGATTGTCCGGCCACACGCGTGAGTTGCTCGGATCGCCCGCCGCGGCCCTGGAAGGTCTACGCAACGACCTCACGCGGATGGTCCACGGTCCGCTCATCTGGAACCAGGACCGGCTCAAAGGCGTGGTGCTCAGCGACGAGACCAATTGCTTGCTGAAATGCTGGTTGGGCGAGGGACGACACGGAGCCTACGCGACCGCCTGGCTTAACCGCATGCTGATCGAGGACATTTTCCCCGATTGCGTCGCCAAGCGAAGGGGCAAGAGCCCGGCGGCAGTACTCAACGATGCGCAGGCGCAGAATCTCAATCACGAGGAGAGTGCGCGTTGGAATCTCAGGATGATGCTCGAGGCCGAGGACAATAGCATTATTCCGCTACGCTTTTGGTCCGGTCAGGTGGAGGGGGCCAGCGCTGCGCCCGGATGGCGGATGCGCGTGAGAATCACTGACGTTGCCGGCAACACGACCCCAGCGGGAATGGACGACGTCAGAGAGGGTCCCTCCCAAGCGGTTGACTACCGGCGACATGAATCCATCGCCGCCCCGGAGTTGCTGCTGGATCGGTCCCCGCGGGAGGACGGTCCCGTCAAGCGCGGCCTGACGCGGATGGTTATCCGGGCAAACCAGGACCGGGACGTGCGCTGGATCGTGCCACCCCGCACCTCGGAGCAGATGGCCGAGCTTCACGGATGCCTGGAAGTGGATGATTTGGACGACGTCGGTTCGTTCTCTGACTGTCTCTTGGACGAGAACGGCGATTTCCCGCTTGTGTCGAAATCCGATGCCCTAGAGGCGAAGGCCGGGCCCCCCGCTGCGGACAAGAACCCGGCGGATTGCTATCCCATCAGGCTCCCGGGTTCGTCTTGCGACAGACCCGCCATTCCTTATTACCCGGACCCTTTGGCGTTGGGGCTTTCCTGGAGCATCGAGTTCCTAGAGGCACAAAAAGACTGTCCGGTGGTTTACCGGGTTAGCGCCCCGCAGATCATTCCGTTTTATTCAGGCCGAAAGTGGCCTCGGGCGCGAGCGGTCCGGCTGAGCCTTGAATCGACCTCCGACAGCGAGCCTTCGGGAAGTTGGCGCGGAGGCACGGGGACACTGGTCGTGCGCGTTCCGCCGGGCATGACGGCTCGGTTGCACCTGCGCTGCGCTCCAAAGGCGCATGACGGAGAGCAAGATCGGTTGGAGACGTTCGCGTTTTTTGCCGAGCATGCCGCGTTTTGCCGACAGAAATCCGTCCGGGCTCGGCTTTCGCAGGGTTGCGTTGATCTGGTTTGTGCTCCCAGGATGGTCGAATTGTTACATGCGAGCCGGTCTCCTCTGGAGGCTCCTGTGATTCAAGCGGTTCATTACTTGGACCACGGAAAAAGACAACACCGGTACCCTGTTGATTCTAGCCAAGGTCTCTCGGGGATTGGTCGCCTCGAGAACGATTTGAGCGCCCTTCTTTCATTCCATGTCCTGGCCGAGATTCAAAGCACGGCAAAGGTCCGGATTACGGCCCAGTGGGACGGTCCGGACACCGCCAACCCCTCGTCGGATGGTTCGAAACGGCTGCACGGAAACGCGATCCTCGGTGAAGTCCAAGCCGCCGATTGGATCGCTGGCCCCGGCTTGGTGCCGCTGCCTCGCATGCACCTGCGCCATTCATTACCTAGCACTGGTTTTCACTTGGTCACCTACCGTGCCGTTGCCTCGTCGCGATTCAAAGAGCATTACAGCGATGAGAAGGACCCGTCTAAGTTCGAGGGCGAGAGCCCGCCGGCACGCGTGCCGTTTCTGAATTGCGCCGTACCTCCGGCTCCGGCTTTTGCCTACCTGGTCCCGACGTTTGAATGGCGTCAAGAGCCGATCACGTGCCCGGACCCGATCACGGGCCAAAAGGGGGTGCGCCAGTTTCGCAGCCAGCGTCTTGGTTGGGTTCGGTTATTCTTCTCGGGCGCCTGGAACGTAACTGGCGATGACGAAATGATCGGGGTGCTTCTTTGGGGCGGAGAGGCGCGGCCCGAGGAGGCCTCGAGAATGAGGCGCTCAGCCACTTGCTGGGGGCTGGATCCCATCCGGTCATTTGCTGCGAATCCCAGCTTCGGACCTTCCAGCTTCGGACCGAGGCGAAGCGATCTCGAGGGTTACGTCATGTTCACGCCGGGCGAGATTGCCGATCTGCCTGGAGTGATCAGTCGTCTCCGCGCCGCGGACCTTCACTCGCGGGAGTTTGCCAATCGGCTGGACCTTTCCCCCGCAACCCGGCGCCGAGTCCAGGCGTACAGAGGGCAGGAGGATTTCGAGTTGCGGCGGATGCTCGCGGAAGACTTCGACCGTGCTATTCGTCTCGGGGGGGTCAGCGGCCGCACCCTCACGGAACGACGCGAAACCCTTCGTTCCGAATTTGCACGCACCAACCCCAAGACGAACCAGTCGGACTTCGCGCTGCTGCCGGAACATTTGTTTGACGTCAGCAACAGTGACTTCCGACGATTGCCTCTTCCGAAAGCGGCCGACGGGGTTTACGTGGTCCCTTACCAGCCGCAGTATGATGCCGAGCGGCAACTCTGGTACTGCGACATTCGCGTTAACAGCCTGCCCGCGGAGTACACGTTCCTCCGACTGGCGATTGGCCGCTTTCAACCGCATTCCACAGACGGCTGTCACTTGTCCGAGGCGGTCTTGGCCGATTTCGCTCAGCTTGCACCGGACCGCATGCTGGTGGTGTGGCGCGACCCGGCGGTGGCATCGGGAAAGGTGTTGCGAGTTCAGGTTCACGGCACGGTTCCCTCCGCCGATTCAACGATCGAGATGGACGTGTACCGCCAGGATGATGAGGGCGGCTGGATTCCCGACAAGGAAATCGGTTGGGCCGACGACGCATCGCTGGGGCACGGGGCCCTGCGCTCCGGGAGCCTCACCTGGAAGCAACGAACTGGTCCGAGGCGTTTATTTGTCCGGGAGCTCCCCGTGGGTGATCTCCGCCCGGACGCAAGCGAGTGCCGCTCCTTTCCCTACATGGACATTCTAGACCTGTGAATGGACACCCTAAACCACGAATAGTAAACCATAAACCAGTAAGTCCCACAACCGGGGCCAACCGGGGCGGACAACCCGCCCCCCGCAAACCGTATGAAGAAACCGTCCCCCTCCAGTTCTCGCAAGAATCGCCCTACGATTATTGATTTTCAACGCCATTGTCCCTGGTCAGTGATCGGCAACCCCGGCCGGCACGGGGACTGCGCGTCCATAGTGGTCCGAGATCCGTCGCTCGGGATCGTCGCTCCTTTGAGAGTGCGGGAAGAAGGCGGGTACACCGGGCTCGACCTTGGACGATCGGCGCAAATCGATCTGGATTACGAAGTCAGCGGATTCGAAATCATGGCGGCGACGTTCCTGGAGCCCGGCGTGGTCGAGGTCTTCGACCTCCAAGGCCGTCTGATTGCTGTGGTACCCTTTCAGCGGATGGGCAATATCGGCCGAGCCGGACTGGCCAGGGCCGGGATCAAGCGATTGTTTGTGCGCTCCCCCCAGGGCGGCGCCCTTTGCCTTGTGCTGAAGCTGTGCGGTGAGCCGCCGGTGACCAAAGGCCGATCGGCCGTTGGGCGCATGGCGGCGCGCGACGAGTTAAGCGAAGACGATTGCGCCGCGGTGGTCTATGGCGAAACGGGAACCCTCCGCGCCCCGGGTGGCGATGAGGACCAGTTAGTTACCGGCCGCACGTTCATCGCCGCCGTCGCCTACGCCCGATACCTCGACGATCCGAGCCGCTTTGCGCCAAAAAAGCGGCCGACTGACGACGAACTCCAGGACGCCGGGATCAAGAAACACTGGGACCTCTGCATCGCAGCGGCGAAAGCCGGAAAGCAACTGGGCATTGGAAACTGCTTGCACTTCGTCGTCTGGCCGATTGACAGCGCGGGTGTGGGGCCGACGGATTCTCCAACAATCCCTGATGCCTGGCCATACCAGGAAGTCGCGAAAATCACCGAACGCTACGGGCCATTCAAGAGCTATAGCAAGCCGTTGAGTGACGCTACTTACATCTTCAAATATTGCGGTGTGCGGGTCTAGCCTCCGTTGGTTGTCTTATTGACCTTTGGAGCGGTTGGGAGAATTAGCGCCCGGTCGCGACCGGTTCTCATATGCGCGACTCGCGATCCGCCGAACGGTTTCATTCTGCCAACCGGTCTTAGCCTGTTGAAATACTGCTGTTCATGAGCGTACGCAGTCCTCCAGGTCGGTTTGAACTGGAGTTGCGACAGCCAGAACGGAGCAGATCGCATAGAGATCTGTTGCGTGTTGTGACGTCAGGCAGGCCGCGGTTTCGACTCGAAGTGTGAGGGCTGTACTGTAGAGCCTGTCCCAAAAGGGCGGTTTTCGGGAGCAACATGAGAAGTGATAATCTACTGACAGCTCAATATCAGTAGCATTAGGTTCCACTCCTTGCGCAGCGGTGTTTTTGGGAGAACTCGACCGCACCGGTACACACCGCGTCCTCGGTTTCTCGTTTTGGAAATCGGCCGCGCGGTTTCTCAGGCCGCCCGGCGGGTGGCCTCGGCTTTCTCCGCTTGCGGCAGCCGCGCGAGCACTCACAGATTATGCACCAACACCGTCCAGGTCACGGTCAACTCCGGGCGTTCAAAGCCTTTGCACCGCATGCGTCCACCCAGGAAGACATTCTTCACAATGCCGATGCGCCCTTCGGTTTGCGCCCGTCGCCGCTGCATGCGCTTGAATTTCCAGGAACGGTTCCGATGGCGGAGCTGCTTGGGCGAACGGGGACAGATCGCGTTGAAGATCTTCTCTTCGTCCAGCCCGAAGCGGTTGAGCTCGCTATCGAACCCCCGGTCGCCCGCCGGCGCTTTGGGGCCTGGTGCGTAGGCTTCCTGCATGCGTGCCACCGTACGCGGCAATAAGGCGGCGTCGGCCGGAGCACTCTCGCGGAACAACTCCCAATCCAGGATCAGCCCTTTGGGATTCTCGGCCAGGAAGAGCGTGTTGCCGAACTCCACTTCGGCCCCGGCTTTTTTGCGCACAATCACCTGGACGTCCGCTTCATAGAGGCTGAGGATCTTTTCTTCATTGGGCACGAGTTGGCCCTTCAAGATGCGCTGGCGGGCCTGTTGGCGGGCCGCCGGCAATTGCTCCAGGACTTGGTCCGTCCGGCCAAGCACCTGCTCGGCTTGTGGGCGGGTCCAGTCGGTTTGCTCCCAATGGGCGTCGAGCAACTGGCGATACCGGCGGGCGTGATTGCGGACGGTTCCGACCAGGCGATCCATCTGGCGGAGGGTTTGTAGGCGCAGGCGCCGGCTTTGGACCTGATCCTGGCGACGCCAAGCATGGGTCATTTGATGCACAGCCCATTGATGCGGCCGATGAAGCTCTCCGGTTCCTCCATGCGGTGCTTGAGTCCCTGGTCGCGGATGAGCCGGACCGAGCCCATCAGGGTGCGGGTGGCATCGCGCAAGAGCACCCTGTCCCAATAGAGGAAAGCCTTGCGGAGCAGGGCTGGGATCGATGCGGGCCTGATTTAAACCCGCAGGAATCGGCACGTCGGCACTGAAAAGGCCCTCTATGATGGTTTTGTCGAGGCCCGCCGTCGGGTGGTCGAAATCATCCCGCGGCCGAGACTCAGGTGATCCGGGCGCCCATCTTCCTTTCCCCGACGGTTTGGCTCCACGAACGGCCCAATGATCGGCGGCTCAAACAGGTTCTCGAGCATCTTGGGAATCCTATCGTGACGGCTCCCTCTTTGCCAGATTAAGGATTCCCCACATCTTGTTGGGCCACGTTCGTGGGCTTGTGGTCTCGAAAGTCAGCCCTGGCCGTTTCTGCCGGGCACACCATCCAGCCGCGTGTGGGCGATGCTCCCCTGCCAGCCTCGGCGTACCCAACCGGCGGACAGCTCCAGGCCGAATTGGGGCCAGTCGGGTGGGATAGGGAGCTCGGCCAGCTCGACCAAGGCAAACCCGGCCTTGCGCATATCCTCTTGGCGGCTTCGCACGAACCAGGCGCCGACCAGCGAGATGAACACGATGTTGTCGGCCACCTGCATGGCCTTCTGCAGGAACGCGCGGAACTGCGAATACGGGGGGTTGCTGACGATCCAGTCCCAGTGCCCTTTGGCGGCCAGGAAGTCCCGGCCGGCGGCGAGGTCGCACCAGTCGCAGCCGGGGATCGCCTTGACGAATGCGCCGCCGCCCCTGCACGGTTCCAGCACTCTCCCGGAGGGCAAGAAATGGGCCACGATGGCCTTCGCCAGCTCGGCGGGCGTCTGGACGTCGTCGTTGCCGCCGTTGGGCAGCAGAGGGTTGCCGTTGACGCCAAGCTCGATTGCCGCCTGACGGATCAGCCGGGCGGTTAGAGGTCCTCCCTCAGCCATCTCATCGGCGAGTCGAAGCACTTCCTTGCGCATCTCCCGTGGCACCCGCGCCAGCTCCCGTGCCTGGGATTCGGTGCCCAATTTGTCGCCAATTGGCGACACTCCCATCTCGATGACCATCGCGGCATGAGTGATCAGGCGGTATCCCAGGGACCGGCTGCAGTTGAGGCGAGCCTGGCAGTAGGCCTCAAAGGTAGGGAATTCTTCGCGGTAGAGACGCCTTTCTTTGATCTCGCTGAGGGCCAACCCGACCGCAATGAAGGCTTTGGCGCCCCTGGCGATCACGCGCTCGCATCGCTTGAGCGAGCGGCGCTCGTCGGCATCCAGGGGGGACGAAAGCACGCACGGCTTGCCAATGGTGTTTGTGGCGGCGCTGCTGGTTCTGAGCGGCATCTCTCAAGTAAGCGCGACGAGCCCGCTGCTGTAAAGGATGATCAGTGCCCCGTTTTGTGGCTTTCGGGTGGTCTGGCGTGCCGCGGGACGGGGTCCGCGGCGCCGAGAGTGGGGAAATGGGCCAGATGGTGGCGGCTGGAGGAATTGGCCGCCCTGCCCTCAAGCAGATGGCGACGCTCAATAAGAGGCTGGACCACGCCCGCAGGTAGATCACCGGGGGCGTGCCCATGGGAATTCTCGCTCGATGGCCTTGAGGGCGCACCCAACCAGATGTCCGTCCTTTTCATGAATTACCTCGCGTTGCCGCCGGCCCGTGGCGAAGCGGGCAGAATCGATTTGCTGCGTGGCCGATTTCACGGGAGCGCAATTTCGACTCTGATCCATTCGGCCACTTCCCTGGCGGGCGAGACGTTGAGCAGGTGGATCGGGGGCGAGAATCGCTTGCTGAGGTCGCGCAGAGTGAAGTCGGACTCGTCGGCCAGGACGACCTGGGCTCGGCCAGCGCAACTCGCGATCTCCTCCCACAGCTCCGGCGCTTGGCTCCACACCCCATTTAACAAGAAAAGGCGGGCCGCGTTGCCCCGGATGCGTCCCCAGGCCTCCTTGATCTGCCTTGCGGCGCCAGACGTGCCGAGGAGATTCGGGAAATAGGTTACACCGATCACCGGCGCCAGGGATTCTGCGGGCTGAGTGTCCAGCCCCGCCACGACCTTACCTCCGGGATGCGCCTGGTTGAAGGAGTTGCCGAGAGCCGCCAGCAAAAACGTGCGCATGTGCGCCGGATTGCCCCGGATAAGAGTGAATCCGGAAGGTTTGCGGAGGACATCCCTCAGGCGGCTGGTTGCCAGAAAATCATGGTTCAGGCGGCGGTGCTGGAGAGTCGGATGAACGCGGCAAGCATCGTCGAGGAGTTGGTGCCGGGCCTGCTCGGGCAAACGCTCCAACGAAGCCAGCAGGGCCTGGATTTGATGGGCCTCACCCGATTCGCACCAGGAGGCCAGCGTGTTGGAGGGGCGGCCGGCAATGGGGCCCCAGTCCTCGAAACTCAATGGCTGCCCTTCTTCTCGACCGAGGCTGGACTTGAGGTTGAGCAGGAGTTTTCTGACCCTCTCGGGCGGAAACGGCACCGGCTTGTAGCGGGCGTCTTGGGGGTTGGTGTTCGCAGATTCCATGTCGCTTTTTCGTTTGGCGATGAACACAAAAGCGGCCGATCCGGTCACTAAAGACCCGCCATGAACTACGGTTGCACCGTGGCGTCCACAGGGCTCTTACCAAGAGCTTTTGAAACAGGTGGACATAGGGGCGCAGTGCAGAGCATTTGATGGAGAGCGATCCCATCGATGCTTGGTTGCCTCTGTCACAAATCGGCTCGACGCCTGCCCCGCTAAACCCCGGGGCAGGCGGGACCATTGCTCAGGCGTCCTGGGCTTTTTCTGGAAAGTGGCGCTCGAAAGCCTCGACATCATGCTCCGCTAGCCAGGCCGCCGCTTGTTGTACCGTGAACGGGATGAGTTCTTCGCCATCGGTTTTTGTCCGGCCAGCTTCACACGTGCTGGCATACTGGGAGAATGGACCCCCCTCTCCGTGCAAAAACCAGTTGCCGTTCCGCGTCCGGTAAAGGGTTTCCTCGCAGCGGCGGAAATCACGGCGGTGCCCTCCATTGTCCCATTTTGCAATCATCTCGGACTTTTCTGTATCGTATCTCTTCATGTTTAGGATTCTCTTCATATTGTTCTCTTAAGTGTTGTTCTCATGTCTCTTGTTTGGCCGGAATCGCTACATCGCCTGCGCCTCGTGCGGCCAGAGATCCCGCAGGAAGACCTCGGCGAGGAGCGAGAAATCGCCCGGCTCCCCTAACAGATCGACGCAGTAGAGGGCGCCGGCTGCGGTGAACTCCTGCGGCGACACGCCGTCCACCAGCGCTGACGCGAATATGCCGTGCGGGTGGCGTGATCCTTCATCACGCGGAGAAGGCTTGTTCTCCTGTCCCTTGGTGCTCGAAGTGGACTTCGCGCAACTCGTAGAGGCCCTTGAGGCCCAGGATCGAGGCAAACCCATCCACCAGGCCGTAATGGCCCCCAGGCCCGAGTTGGGCGGCGCTGGCCTCCCACTGGCGCAGGAGGCGGAGGGAAAGGTCAAAGGTCGGCAAGGCTCGGCAGGGCACCGAGCAGTCGGTGGCGCTGGCCAACAGCTCGTCGCAGAAGACTCTCCAGGCTCCGTCCATCGCCAAGGCCGGCCGCCACAGCGGTCGGGGCAGGACTCTCAGCAGGCGGGCAAGATCGTCGTCGCTTGCCTTCCCCGACTCACCCATAAAGTCGTGCAAGGAGAGGAATTGCGCGGGCGCCAGGATGGGCAGATGCGTGCGCAGGCGCCGCTCGCTGAGCATGTCCAATGGCAGGTTGCAGACAAGATCCCGGAGAAGATCAGAGGCTTGCTGGATGGTCCGATCAATCACTCCCTGGCCGAATCCCCCGCGGCGCAGGTCGTGGGCGACGCCTGCGAAAAGGCCCGACCAGGAGGCGTCCTGGGCCGGCTTCGGGTTGATGGCCCGGAATTTGCCCGCACGGTAGGCCTCCGCCTCTAACTCGACACGCACCAATTGTTGGCCGAGCAGGTGCAGTCGCGCCAACTCCGGGAGGCCAGGCGGGCCGCCAACCAGGTGGTGGTCGCGGCCATGGGTCCAGGCGAGCTGCACCCAGCCTGCCTTTTCCTCAAACCGGGTAACGCGGATGGGAACTCCATGCTCCACTTCGAGCCGCCGCCGGAATTCCTCCAAGGCCCGGCGCATCGGCTCGATATCACGCCGCGCGAGATGCTTCTGGACGTTCAGGTAAAGTTCCCTGGCGGCGGCGACGAAAGGAGGCGCATGCCCCGTCTCTTCCGCTCCCTCGGCCTGCTTGAATAGCTCTTCGAGCCGGACCCGAGATTCCTCCGCTTTGCCCTGTTGAAAAAGGGCCTTGGCGGCGCCAAGCCGTGGGCCAGGCGAATGCGGATTCAGCACCAGCGCCCGGCCAAAGGCATCCAAGGCCTCTGCTTCCCGGCCCGCCTGGACCAGGGCCTGCCCCAGGAGATCCAGCGGGTCCGCATTGGAAGGCTCGCGGTCCATGGCCATCCGCGCCAGGCCTTCGGCGCTTTCATGGCCGGCCTCCTGGAGGAGGAGCCAGCCCAGCCCCAAGATCGCCCCCATGTCACCGGGGTCCAGCCGCAGGATCTGCCACAAGGTGGTTATCGCATTAACGCGGTCACCCGCTTGGGTGTATGCGCGGGCCAACTCGCGCCGGGCGGCGCGCAACAAAGGCTGGAACCGCAGGGCCTGCCGGCAAAGGGCCACCACCCGCTCGTGCTCCCCTTCGTGGGCGCGCCGGGCCGCCCGCTCCAGAAGCCGGGCGGCCTGGGCCTGGACCTCTTCGGATTCCGCGGCCCACCGGATGAGCACGCATGCACCCTCGAGCTGAACCGAGAGGGGCCGGTCTAGAAAGTCATAGCGCGAGCCGATGTCGGCGCACAGTGCCTCGGGGCTCGCGTCCCGAGCCAGGGGGCGGCCTTCGAGGTCGGTCAACGTGGCTAGGGTGTCCAGAGGGATGCTGATTTCGTTCATAAGTGGGGTGGGACTTCGCGTAATCTAGTTGGATTTGGTTGTCTCACGGCTTGTGTTTGGCTTGGTTCTCTTGTGGCCGGAGGCCTCTTCATGGCGAGGCCTCGACCAAGTTCACGCCGCGTGCCTTGAGCAAAGCGGCGGCGAAGGCGCGGACCTCCGGTGTGGGCGGCGCCTCCGGCAGTAGCCTGGCTAACGGCCCCTCAGGCGGCTCGGGCGGTGGCACGATGGCAGGTCCCAAGCCCGAGAAGCGGCCGCGCCCGTCCCGAAGGATGGGCCTCAAGCGCTGCTTGTGGAATCCGCCGACAGCCTCGCCGCTGAGCACGATGCACTCTTTGCGCCGGGGCGATTCCGAAGGTCGCAGGCCCGGGAACAGGCACTCGCCCGGCCTGGCCTCGAGCACCCAGGCCTCCAGCGCCAGGACCACTGCGGTCGCGGCCTGGGCAGTGCAAACGAGGCGGGCATCGGTGGCGAATTCCTTTTTCTCCAGCTCCTCGTTCACCGGCTTCGAGCCGAGCAGGAACAGGCCGTTAGGCGAGGCCGCGAAGACAGAGGGCAACAATGCCCCGTCTTCGCGCATTGCGTCCTCCGCGTGTTCCTGTGCGAGGTCGAGCAGAGCATCAAGTTGGGCCTGCGGCGAGCCTTGCACGAAAGAAGGGAGGTTTGGGTCGGGCTGGAATGGGGTGCTATCGGATTTCATGGCGTTGTCGCTGTCGATTAATTTCTTGTTGGCCGAGCATTCGGTCTTCAGCGTTGATGTTCTTGGGCGCCGATTTGGTCTGCCCGTTGGGCGTACTCGGAGGCAACGCAGACCGTCAGCCTTTGTTCAATACAGAATCCCAAACTCGGAAAGGAACTCGGCCTCGACCTGTATCGCTTTGGATTCGGTTGCTTCCTCGGAGTGCAGTCGCTGCGGGGCGAAATCGAGAATCGACACTTCCGAGGCCAAGTGCTGGCGGCCGTGCTGCCATTCGTGATAGATGGCCCCGGGGTAAAGGAGCACCTCCTGCGCTCTCAGAAGGACACGCGGGGGATCCAGGACGGTCCCACGCTCATCCAAGAGCTTGAAAGCCCCGGCAGCCGACTCGACATCCTGGCGAATGCGCCACTCAGGGCTCGGCCTGCCCATTGCCACGACCTCGATCTCCTGCATATGAGGCCACGCCGACCCGTAGCCGGCCGCCAGAGCCGGCGTGACCGCCTCAACCAAGCTGCCGATTCTCAAACGAGACCTGGCGACACTGGCGAGGAGAAGTCCTTTGATGAGGCGTTGCGAGAGCGTTCTGGGGTGGTTGGTCTTGCCAGTTAGAGCCAGTGCGTAGGCGCGTCGGAACGCCGCCAAACAGGCTCGCTGCGCCACATGATACGCCAATCCAGGCTCCATTGCGGCTCGCATCCGGGTATCCTCTTCTCGAGCTCGGATCATCAGGTTCATTAGAGGAGCCTGCACCACCAAATCATGCCTGGTCCTGTGGACATTGCAGGCGCGGAGAATATCCAGCTTCTTGGCGCCGGCCTCGGTTAGCACCTGGAGGTCGGTGCCCTCATTCATGACATGGGCCAGGGCCGCGCGCGCCCAGTCATCTCGGAAGGCCCCCTCATCGGAGGGTTTGGCGGCCCTCAGGGCAATCTGGAGCGCCGCCTCCATAATCGACTCCACGCTGCCGGTGCGCATGGTCTTTCTGGAGGCGTCATACCTTTCGATGGGTCGTTCCGAGGGAAGCGGCTTCGTTGCGTGGTACAGAAAAAAGCCGTGCAACACCTCAGCCAACTCCTCCGCAGTTTGGTGCCAGACCAAGCTCTCACCGACCCCCGCCGGACTTCTCGAGCGAATCGTTTCCAACAGCGAGTGGCGGCCAGCCGAATAGGTGAATCTCGGCACGGCCGGCAGAAGCGCCGGATTACCGGCAAAGACGTAGGACTCGATTTGCCCGTTTTGCCGCAGAACAATCGCGGCCAGCTCGCCTCCGTGCTGGCCAACAAACCAACAGCCCTTCATCGCCCCCAAACTCGCAAGGCTGCGCTGGGCAACTGGCGCCAGGGCTCGCCAGACAGTCTCCGCCTCCTCCACGGTCATGGGCATCGCACAATCGGTGCCGTGGGCGGCCTCGCCCCTTGTAGTCGTCTGGCTCTCGGCGGTTTCGTTATCGATAGTCGTTTCTGCTTCCATTGGTTCTGGTCCTTTCGTTGTTCTCTCTGGATTTCTTGTTAGCCGGACAATTGGCTTTCACCGCTGGGCGTCTTGGGCGAAGCCAGTTTTGCAGTGCAGGGGAAAGCCGAGGTGGAGGAGACCCTCACAACAGCCTCGCTCTTGATCCGTCCCCTCTGGAGGCAGGCTTGGTCGGGAGAACCGCCATGAGTGCAACCGAACCACGAGCCGACCATCTTGTCAGCCAACCGGATGGGGTTGCCCAGCAATTGCAGGATGACCACCCTCGGGTTTCACCCTCGAGAGGGGCACCGTGGGCTATCTGGAAGGTTCGCTTTGTACGATTGGACCCAAGGCTGGCCGGAAAACCGTGCGGGCCACGGACGCTATCGACCTCCTGAGCGGACACAAAAAGGCCCTGGCGGGCCATGAGCGAGCCCGCCAGGGCGTGTCAACCAGGCACTCGGCAAACTATGCGGCGGACGCTGGCGTTGTGCTCCTCTTCTTCTGGTGCTCGTCAAGGAACTCCTTGCTGATGCCCAGGCCCTCGACCGCCGGGTCGCCGGTGCGGACACCGGCCATAATCGCCATCCGCAACGCGTGGGCGGCGCTGTGGGTAGGCCACTGCGTCGCCCAGAGCATCTTCGCGTCGGTGAGGCCTAGCTTGGCCAGGCTCTCCTTGATGAGGATGCGCCCGGTCTGCCCGCCTTTGCGGACGAGTTCCGTGTTGGGCACATCCGCGGCGGGCATCCCGACGATGTCACCGATGGTCGCCGGCCCCCGGCTTTGCGGGGAGTTGAGCGCGCGGACCGTGTTGTCCGGTTTGGCCTTCACCCGGCCCTTGCCGTTGCCGGGAACGGGCTGGAGGATGGGGACCGCGCCATCCGCGCCCTCCCGCCCCTCGCGCCCGCCGAGCACCTCGACGGCCGTCCTTGGGGTCGTGGGCAGAGGCAACCCCGATTGCCCATTGGGAGCGGGCTGGGAGACGCAACACCCGCGGGAGGGCCCCCCGGTCCTTTCCCACCCGATGACCTGCTTGAGCCGTGAGGCGGCGGTGCCTGCCGGGAACCTGTAATTCCACAAGTCGTCAGGGTTTTCACAGCCGATCACCTTGAGGCCGGCCTGGACATCCAGGAGTTTCGGGTTGTCCTTGACCCGCGGGAGCGCCGATTCGGGGAGCGACTTGTTGAACGGGCACTTGCCCTTGACCCGTCCGACGGTAGCCTCCACCGCGCGTGGCCTGGACTGCGCCTCGGGCGCCTCGG
>Ga0187849_1001742_pt1 | contig 22402 bp, 17 predicted proteins | sample June2016WEW_4_10_2_FD_132412 | JGI IMG/M metagenome (GOLD analysis project Ga0187849, IMG submission 132412) | Peatland microbial communities from SPRUCE experiment site at the Marcell Experimental Forest, Minnesota, USA - June2016WEW_4_100 | ecosystem: Environmental > Terrestrial > Soil >...
GACTTAGCGGAGAACGAAAGAAAGTGGGTGGAGGGTATTAAAAAGTTGAGTAGGGAGTTGGGAATTCCCCTGGTTGCCACTAACGACGCACATTATATTAAGCCGGGTGATGCTCTGGCTCAGGATGTTTTGGTATGTATCTCTACGGGTAAAGTTATTAATGATACTAAAAGAATGCGTTATATTGATGCGCAAACTTTTTATGTCAGAAATCCTGATGAAATGATAGGACTTTTTCGTGATATTCCGGATGCGATTGAGAATACGGTTAAAATTGCTGATAAATGTAATGTTGAGGTTAAGTTGGGAAGCTGGAGTTTTCCGAAGTTTCCCCTTCCAGCAGGTGTTACGGCAGATGAACAACTTAGAAGACTAGCAAAAGAAGGCTTAATAATAAAAATTCCTAAACCCGATAAGGAAACTAACGACAGGCTAGAGTATGAACTTGGGATTATTTGCAAAAAAGGATATTCTCCCTACTTTCTTATTGTAAGGGATTTGGCCAATTGGACAAAATCACAAGGAATTATTACTAATACAAGAGGTTCTGCGGCAGGTAGTTTGGTTTCTTATGTCTTGGGGATTACAACGGTTAATCCTCTTAAATATTACTTGCCTTTTGAGAGGTTTCTGAACCCATATAGGCCGAGCCCTCCCGATATCGATTTTGACGTTGCAGATAACAGAAGAGACGAAATAATCGGTTATATAACCAAAACTTATGGAAAAGAAAGAGTGGCCCAGGTTTGTACTTTTGGAAGAATGCTAAGCCGGGCTGCCGTTAGGGATGTTGCCAGAGTTTTGGGATACCCTTATTCAACCGGTGACAGAATCGCAAAAATAATTCCGCCCCCGAAACAGGGTTTTCCGATAACTATTCCGAGAGCGCTTGATGAAGTTATGGAACTTCGGAATTTATATAATGCAGATGCCGATACTAAAAAAGTGTTGGATTTGGCAATTCAAATTGAAGGAAATGCGAGACACGTTTCTGTCCATGCGGCCGGTGTTGTCGTAGCTCCGACAGAAATAACCGATTTTTCTCCTGTCCAAAAAGAACCATCCGGAGAAAAAGTAATAACGCAATACGAAATGCATGCCAGCGAGGATGTTGGTTTAATAAAATTTGATATTCTTGGAATTAGGAATTTATCCATACTTGGGGCAGCGGTTGATATTGTTCAACGTCTTCATAATGTGCAAATAGATTTGCATAAAATTCCGCTTGATGACAAAAAAACTTTTGAAATGCTGGCAAAAGGAGAGACAATGGGTGTTTTTCAGTTTGCAAGCGGTGGAATGACTAAATATTTAGTGGAGCTTAAACCTACTCAAATCGAAGATCTTATGGCTATGGTTGCTCTTTACAGACCGGGACCTATATCGCAAATCCCCGAGTATATAAAAAGAAAACATAATCCTAAATTGGTTAAATATTTGGATCCGAGAATGGAAAAATTCTTAGGTAAATCCTATGGCCTGATTGTTTATCAGGATGATCTTCTTTTCTGTGCTTTGGACTTGGCGGGATATACATGGGAAGAGGCGGATAAATTTAGAAAAGCCGTTGGTAAAAAGATTCCTGAAGAAATGGCCGCACAAAAAGAAAAATTCATAAAAGGTATTGTTGCTCACGGGCAAACGGAAAAATTTGCGGAAGACCTTTGGAAACTGTTTGAGCCTTTCCAATCATATGGTTTTAATAAAGCTCATGCAGCTTCTTACGGCATGATTGCTTATCAAACAGCCTATATGAAAGCTAATTATCCGGTTGAATATATGGCTGCACTTCTTACGGCGGAGTCCGACGATAAAGATAAAATTTCAGCCGCTGTAAGTGAATGCAAAAGAATGAAAGTAAAAGTATTACCGCCCGATATTAATGAGTCGCAAATAGGTTTTAGTATTGTTAACGATAAAGATTCACTTGAGGGCAAGGCGATTAGATTTGGTCTTTCGGCTATTAAAAATGTTGGAGAGGCTGCAATTTCCGCGATTCTTTTATCCCGTAAAGACGGTAAATTTGAATCATTTGCGGATTTTCTGGGCAGGGTTGATGCCAGAAAAACAAACAAAAAGGTATTGGAAAGTCTGATAAAAGTCGGCGCAATGTCTTCTTTTGGCGGAAGAGCGGCTCTTTTATCTCTTATGGACTCGATTCGGGATAAGGTTGTTAAAAAAAAGTCGGACGATAATCAACAAGGGCTGTTTGCCACAGGAGAGCTTAAGAAAACGGAATCAGCATCATTTGTGAATATTTCCAATGTTCAGGAATTTTCTGATGAGGAAATGGAATCACTTGAGAGGCAACTTTTGGGGCTTTCGCTTTCGGCAAAGCCGGTTAGCGAGTTAATCGGTTCTCTTAGCTTCCAGTCAACTCATAAGATTGACGAAATTTTAACTGCGGTTGTTATCCCGGATCATGTGCGGGTTGCGGGTGTTGTAAGTACCGTCAGGGTAATTGTGACTAAAAAATCAGGTGCTGAAATGGCTTTTGCCAAGATAGATGACGGGACAGGAACCATTGAAGTCGTTGTATTTCCGAGCATTTTTAAAGAAACCCGTGATTTTTGGGCTGAAGGTCAGCCCTTACTCCTTGTCGGTAAGGTCGATGTCCGTGACGAGACCCCAGGAATTATAGTTGAATCAATCGAAACTCTCTCCAGTTTGAGTGAGAAAAAAGAAAGGGAAGTTTTTATTAAAGTCCCCAAAAGTACAGACGTAAACTCTCTAAAAAGACTTAAAACTCTTTTAACCGAGAATTTAGGCGAGCACACGGCGTTTTTGATTTTTGATGAAGGTAAAAAAGTTGCACTGCCTTTTAAGATAGCTTGGGATGAATCTTTGGCTAAACAAATATCCGAAATTCTGGAAAATACATCTTCTTGAAGCTAAAGCTACTTTCCTGTACAATATCAATCTATGGCACTAACAATTACAATTAAAGACACGGAATTTGGAATTGGCGATAGGGTGCGTGTTGTCCAGAAAATTAAAGAAGGAGATAAATCCCGTGAGGCCATTTTTGAAGGAATGGTAATTGGTATTAAAGGCAGGGAGCCCGGAAAAACATTTCTTGTTAGAAGGACGGGTGAAGCAGGCATCGGTATCGAAAGAATCTTTCCTGTCAACTTACCCACTATCAGCAAAATTACCATTGTTAAAAGTGGAGTAAAAGGTGTCAAAAGAGCCAAACTCTACTATATAAGAAATAAAGCACTTACAGAAATAGAAACGATCTTCAAGAGAGCGGCTTTAAGAACAAAAAGTCGTGGCGATAAGAGCAACAAGTAAATTTGGAAAATTTTCGGAAGACTTCGCGGTAAGATTTCTTGGTGAAAAAAGGATGTAAAATTATTGACAGGAACTTTAGCGGAAGGGTTAATTCCCCCAGAATTATAATTGTGGATTAAAATCCTTGTTGCGGACTATTTTCATATAGTCTAAATTGAATATATAAGGAAGGTGGTGATAAAAAATGAATAGTTATTTTTATGGAAATCCTACAGCGTTAATGTTTCCTGGGATTATGGCAGGATGGTTAAGTGCTTTTTTGATTCCGGTTACACTTTGGAGTCTTTTTTGGATGGGTTGGGCTCTTTGGAGAGCGGCTAAAAATGGCAGTAAAATCTGGTTTATAGTTTTATTGCTTGTCCATACAATGGGAATTCTAGACATTTTGTATATTTTTATATTTTCCCAAAAAAGTTGGACAAAATCTGGTAAGAAATCCAAGTAACTTCTTGACAACAATATAAGGGCTGATAAAATCCTATTCATCGGTAGCAGTTGTGGTATCGAGATAATGAGACTAACGCTCGGTGGTTGCAATGCCCACATCCTCCGAAGGGTTGCTCGTGTCATGTGAGAGAAAGATGAGTCTCGATCTTTCTCTGTAATAATTGCACATTTATTTTTTATTGTGCGAGTGTAGCTCAGAGGTGAAGAGCGGGAGATATAACTACTCAAAAACTTTTGAGGAGGGTAATCTCTAAATCGGTGGGTTCGAATCCCCCCACTTGCGATTGGTAAGCGCTATGGAATACTGCTGGAAGTGAAAGATCTTTTATGATCAGCTGGGTTGCGCGCGCTTACAAAAATCTCGGTACCCGATACCGAGTCCTTTAGACAGATATAGGTTAGATGTTTGCGTCTAAAGGCGGCGGCAAGAAGAGGTCAAGGAAGCGAATCGGGCGTGGAGGCCTCTTCTTACGTGTATGATGTTTTACATAAACTTGCCAAAATATGCGGCAGAATAAGTGTAGAACACCTAAAGATTTTTGCGGGCAGGCTACTGTCACGAGATTTTTCTTGATGTCTTTTCGACATTTTGAGATTTTTTGTGATAGTAATACCTGCCCGTGTTCGTTTTAATGGTATATAATTGCGTTGAGGTGCTTTCAATCAAAAAATGTTAATACTTGGAATCGATCCCGGTACTGCTACAACCGGTTTTGGATTGGTAAATTTTACCAAAAAAGGTAACGAAGTTATCGAGTGGGGACTTATTGAGACAGACAAAAAACTTCTTAAAGAAAAACGTCTTGACTTCATTTTTGAAGAAACATTGAAACTTATTAAAAAACATAATCCTGATGTGTTTGTTTTTGAAAAGGTTTTTTTCTCCAATAATGCCAAAACAGTAATAGCGGTTGGACAGGCTCAAGGTGTAATGCTTTTAGCGGCAGGTAAAATGGGAGTACATATTGAAGAATATGCACCAGGAACTATTAAAAAGATGATTACTGGAAATGGTCGTGCCAAGAAAAAGGAAGTTCAGGAGCATTTGAGAAAAATTTTAGGTTCCCGTGTAAAAAGCGAGGCGCATAAAAAAACTCATTTTGACGATGCCGCCGATGCTTTGGCGATTGCACTTACTCACGCATTTAAATTAGGAGAAAAAGGGGGTGATAAAGTTGTTTAAAGTCGGTCGTGTTACTCATTATTATGACAAAATCGGAGTTGCTATAGTTGAGGTTGATGCTCCTCTGGCTGTGGGGGATGAAATTAAATTTGTTCGTGGAGGAGAAGATGTAGGAAAAGAAAAGGTTGAGTCCATTCAAATAGAACACGAAAAAAAGGATTCCGCAGGGAAAGGGGATGTGGTAGGATTGAAAGTCAATGAAGCGGTCAAGGAAGGCACGGAAGTATTCAAAATTTGAGTGGGCTGAAGCACCCGATATAAGAAAACGGGTTCTTCGTTTGATGGAAGATCTTCAGTTGGATTATCTTTTGGGTGAAAGATTGTTCTTTTACCGTTCACAAGGTTCTAAAGCACGGGCTTATGCCAGAACATGGGGGTTGCCAAAGCTTTGGCAGAATGCACTCAAAGTAGAGCCCGCGTACATTATCGAAGTAATTTCCAAGTATTTTGATAAGCTTCCGCAGCGTGAACAGGATAAAGTTCTTCTTCATGAAATAAGTCATATCCCAAAAAACTTTTCGGGTGCGTTAGTGGCACATACCCATAGACGCAAAGGAAGTTTTAAGGACAAGCTTGACGATTTAGTAGCAAGATATTTGGAAGATTCTCGAAAGATATGAAGATCATTATTTTACACGGTGACGACGAGAAAAAAATTTATGAACGTATACAGAAATTCATACATGTAACGAAAGAGCGCGGTTGGGAAGTTGCCTATCTTGATGAATCCGTCAGCCCTATTCAGGAGCAACTAAGCGCCACATCACTTTTCAGTAAAAACAGGTTTTTTATCTTAAGCGACACCTCAAAACTAGGAAAAAAAGAGGTTCAATGGCTGAATAAAAATTATGAAAACCTGGACGGAACTCTGATTATTTATCACGAAGGAGCTCTCAGTATAACCTTCCTTAAATCATTGCCAAAAGAAAGTAAGATTGAGGAATTTAAATTGCCGGTGATTCTTTGGAACTTTTTGGACAATCTTATTCCAGGAAATTCAGTAAAAAGTATAAAGGATTTTCATAAAATTATCGAAAAACAGGCTCCGGAATTTATTATTACTTTGATTGCTAAACTGTTTCGTGATCTTTATTGGATTAAAATGGACCCAAAAAGTGTCCAGTTGCCTCCGTGGCGTGTTCAAAAACTAAAAAATCAAGCATCGCATTTTACGGCTCAACAGCTGAATCAGTTTATCAGTTGTCTCTCAGACATTGATATTAAAGTTAAATCATCAAAGGCAAATTTAACTGATGAGCTTGACCTACTCATTATTAAACAATTAGAATAATATAAGCTAAAAAATGATAATAGACCCTACAATTTTTAAAGACTACGATATCAGAGCCATTGCCGGGAAACAGGTCGATGAAGAAGGAATGGTTCGTATCGCCCAGGCGATTATCAAAGTATTTTCTCCTAAACAAGTTCAAATTGGTCACGATATGCGAATAACTTCTCCCTTATACCACAGATTGTTCATTGAAACATTTATTAATGCTGGTATTAATGTTTTTGACTTGGGTTTTGTTTCTACGGACATGCTTTACTATGCGGCCGGTGTTTATGATGAAGATTTATCGATAACAATTAGTGCGTCGCATAACCCCCCTGAATATAACGGAATAAAAATGGCCAAGAAAGGCTCTCTTCCTGTTAGCGAGACTTATCAAATTAGAGATCTTGCTATTTCGAACGAAGATCTGACTTCGAAATCTGATAAAAAGGGAGTTTTGAAAAAAAGAGACATTAAAGAAGAATGGGTAAATCATCTCTTGAAATTTATTGACGTATCTAAAATGAAACCATTTAAGGTTGTTTGTGATACGGGAAACGGAATGGCTGGGTATTATTTGCCTCGATTAGAAGAAAAGCTTCCATGGAAAGTAACACGTCTTTTTTATAAATTGGACGGAACATTTCCCAATCATCCTGCGAGTCCAATTGAAGAAAAAAATCGGTTGGATTGTGTTAATAAGGTTAAGAGTGAGAGCGCGGACTTTGGTTTAGTGTTTGACGGAGATGGTGATCGTGTATTTATGATTGATGAAAAAGGCAGAGCTCTTTCAGGAACGATAATGACTGCGATAGTTGCAGAGAACGTTCTTAAGAATAAACCAGGATCAATAATTATGTACAATGCCATAGTGGGTCGTGTAGTGCCTGAAGTTATAATCCGAAATGGAGGCAAGCCGGTTCGCGTACGTGTTGGTTATACGTTAATCAAAAAGGCAATGAGAGAACAAGATGCTGAATTTTGCGGAGAACACTCCGGACATTATTTCTTTAAGGATAATTTCTTTGCGGATTCGGCTATTATTGCGGCGCTTCTTGTTGCAGAGATGATGTCAGTGAAGAATAAAAAATTGTCCGAACTTTATGATGAATATGATAAATATAAGAGCTCTCAGGAAATAAATTTCACTGTCGATGATAAAGAAAAAGTTATGAAGTCCATTGAAGCTGAGTTCAAAGATTCCGCCGATTCTATAGACTGGCTTGATGGGGTCTCTGTATGGTTTAAGGACTATTGGTTTAATGTCAGACCTTCCAATACGGAGCCGCTATTAAGATTAAATGTCGAGGCGGACAATTCAATCCTTTTGGAGGAAAAGATTAAAGAACTGGTAGCAAAGATTAAATCACTGGGAGGAAAAGAAAAAATATGACTGATACCCTCGGAATAGAAGAAGCTTTAAATTTATTTCCGGACCAACTGAGAGAGGCTTGGAGTCAGGCGGCGTCTTTCGAACTGCCAAAAATTACTTCCAAAAAAATAATAATAAGCGGAATGGGTGGTTCTTCTCTTGCCGGAAGAATTATTTCTTCACTCTATGAAAGAGAAGGTGATATTGAAATCTCTGTTTTTAACGATTATGGAATGCCTTCCTATATCGATTCTTCCTGGACTTTAATTGCCAATAGTTATTCTGGCAGTACCGAGGAAACTCTCTCGGCAATAAATGTTGCGAAAGAAAAAGGAATTAAAATTTACGGAGTTAGCACCGGAGGAAAAATTGGAGAAATGATAAAATCCGGTGAAATTTACGGTGTAGTTCTGATACCTACAACCAATCCTTCTAATTATCCGAAATCTGCACTTGGAGTTTCTTTGGGAGGACTTCTCGGATTAATGTCAAAGTTGGGAGTAATAAATTTGTCTGCCGAAAAATTTGAAAAATCCGTCAATGAACTAATCGAAATCAGAAAAAATTGGGATGTTAAGTCAGAGGCTTCAAAAATGAGTCAAAAAATTCCGGCTCTTATAGCCGCACGGCCGCTTTTGGGATCTCTTCATGCAGGCAGAAATGTTATTAATGAAATTGGTCGTACTTTCGCCACATTTTTTGATCTACCTGAACTGGATCACCATCTTGTTGAAGCAACGATGTTTCCTAGGAATTTATATAAAGATATCTATTATTTATTCTTTATAAGTGATCTATATCCGGAGAGAATTAAAACCAGAATTAAAATTTCGGAAGATTTGTTTACCGAACAAAAGTTAAATTTTGGTGAAATGAAACTCTCAGGATCTAATTTTTTAACACAGGCCTTGGAAATTCCCCACTTTTGTGCATGGCTAGCTTTTCGCCTATCCGAATTAAATGGGTTAGATCCCGGTCCTGAACCTTGGATTATTAAGCTCAAAGAATCTCTTTCGTAGCCTGTTCATTAATGGTATAGTTAGTTTATGCCCATTCTGCCAAATATTGCTTTCTTCAAGGATATAGATAAAAACGACACCCCTCTTGTTGGTGGTAAGGGGGCAAATTTGGGTGAAATGACCCGTGCAGGATTTCCTGTTCCTCCAGGTTTTGCAATTACTGTTCAAGCTTATGATACTTTCCTAAAGGGGAACGGAATAGCTGATAAAATTTATGGTCTTTTGGCCGCTACTGATGTTAATAACCCCGACCAATTAGCCGATACGGAGAAAAAAGTTCAAAAGATGATCCTCACAGGCAAATTTCCGGATGAAATAACTCAAGAAATAATTAATTCTTATAAAAAACTCTCGGGGAGATTTAAAAGTGCTCTTGTGGCAGTTAGAACCTCAGCTACTGCTGAAGATATGCCGGATAATTCCTTTGCCGGAATGGGATGGACTTCTCTTAACATTAAAGGCGAAGCGAATGTACTTAATGCTGTTCGTGAATGTTGGGCATCGCTTTTTACAGGCCGTTCAATATATTACCGTGTTATTAATAAAATTCCTCATGAAAAAGTCAAAATTTGTGTGATTGTTATGAAGATGGTTGAATCGGATGTTTCCGGAGTGATGTTTTCGATAGATCCTGTAAAAAATGACAAAGATAGAATTATTATCGAATCCGTCTGGGGACTTGGGGAAATGATAGTCCAGGGTGAGGTTGTACCAGATACGTATGTCGTACAGAAAGATACTTTTGCGATTCTTTCAAAAGAAATTTCCGATCAATCTGTTCAGCTTGTCAGAATGAAAAATGGGGAAAATAAACATATCGAAGTCCCAAAAAACATCAGACAAAAACAAAAGATTACAGATAAAGAAATAGTTGAACTTGCCCACCTTGCGGATAAACTGCAGAAACATTATTACTTTCCGCAGGATGCCGAATGGGCAAAGGAAAAGGGGAAGATATATCTTGTTCAGACCAGGCCGGTTACTACAATAGCTGAGACTACAAAAATTGAAAAAGGCGATAAAGGTGAATTTAAAATTGCTACATCACCAATTTTGACAGGAAGTCCGGCTTCACCCGGAATTGGAACAGGACCCGTCAAAATTCTTAAAAACCCTAAAGAGATTGATAAAATTCAAAAGGGTGATGTACTTGTTGCTCCGATGACCTCGCCTGACTATGTTCCTGCAATGAAAAAATCGGCTGCGATAATTACCGATGAAGGCGGACAAACCTCACACGCCGCAATAGTTTCCAGAGAACTCGGAATTCCTTGTGTAGTAGGAACCCAATATGCAACCAAGAAATTAACTGATGGTCAAATTGTAACAGTCAACGGTGAAGCCGGAGAAATATTCTTGGGTGCCAATATTAAAACTCAGGATTCAAATCTGAAGTCTACCGAAAAACCGAAATTCAGTAAAGTTAAAACTGCTACAAAGGTTTACGTAAATTTAGCTGAACCGGAGAGGGCTAAAGAAATCGCCAAGTTGAATGTAGACGGTGTTGGACTTCTTAGAGCCGAATTTATGATTGCCAATATCGGGATTCACCCCAAAGAAGCTATAAGAAGAAAAGAACAGGCTAAATTTATTAAAAAATTGGCAAGTGACCTGGAAATCTTTTGTAAAGCATTTTATCCCAGACCGGTTACTTATAGGGCTACGGATTTTAAAACAAATGAATATAGGAGCCTTCCCGGAGGAAAATATTGGGAACCCATTGAACCCAATCCGCTACTTGGTTTTCGGGGTGCCTTCCGTTATGTCGGAAGTCCAGAAGCTTTTAATCTTGAACTTGAGGCAATTAAAGCTGTTAGGGAAAAATATGATAATTTGCATTTAATGATTCCGTTTGTCAGGTCTCCTGAGGAACTTGGCAAGGTAAGAAGACTTGTAGCCAGTTCGGGACTTTTTGAAAAACCTACGTTTAAGTTTTTGATGATGTGTGAAATTCCTGTGAACGTCATTCAAATAGAAGACTTTATTAAAGTCGGAATAGACGGGGTTTCCATCGGAAGTAATGATTTGACTATGTTAATTGAAGGAACCGACCGTGACAATTCCGAAGTTGCACAGGAATTTAATGAACGGACACCTGCTGTTTTATGGGCACTTAAACGAGTAATAACAAAGTGCGCTGAAGTCGGTGTTACAAGTTCTATTTGCGGACAGGCTCCCAGCGAGTATGAAGATTTAGTTAAAAAATTGGTAAGATGGGGTATAACCAGTGTTTCAATAAACTCCGATTCTATTGATAGAGTCAGAGGTGTTATTGCTGAAGCTGAGAAGGAAATATAAAACATATGAGTAAGATTAAAAAAATTTGGGCTCGTGAAATACTTGATTCAAGGGCTATTCCAACCGTTGAAACTGCCTGCATGCTTGATAACGGACAAGTCGCAGTTTCATCTGTTCCCGCGGGCACGTCAACAGGAACACATGAAGCGCTGGAGCTTAGGGATGAAAATAATCCCAGATATCTCGGGTTTGGGGTTTTGCAAGCCGTGAACAATGTTAATTCTTTTCTTGGACCTGCCGTTACCGGAATGGATCCGGCCAATCAATCTGAAATTGACAAAAAATTGATTGAAATGGACGGAACGGAAAATAAATCAAAGTATGGAGCCAATGCTATTCTTTCAATTTCCGAAGTTGTCGTAAAAGCCGGTGCAATAGCCGCAAAACAATCACTTTACGGTTGGATTTTTTCAATGGCTTCAAGAGCCGGAATTACTCAGACAGTCAAAGTTCCAACTCCTCTTTTTAATATGATTAACGGAGGCAAACATGGTGCGGGGAATCTTGATTTTCAGGAATTTTGGGTAATACCCGGGTCTTCAAAGAAATATTCCGAAAGTTTGCAGATGGGTGTTGAAATTTATCTGACTATCGGTAGAAATTTGGCACACCGCGGGGCTATTCATTCCGTAGGAGACGAAGGCGGATATGCACCGAATTTATTTACCAATGCGGATGCACTGGAGGTCTTTGTTGAATCCATCCGCCAGACCAAATATTCCCTAGGACGGGATGTATTTTTGGGATTGGATGTTGCGGCAAACAGTTTTTATAAAAACGGAGAGTATTTAATAAAAGACCGTTCCTCAACTTTAAGTGATTCCCAGCTTTTGGATTTTTACAAAGCTCTTTGTGATCAATATAAACTTGCAATTTTGGAAGATCCCTTTCAGGAAGATGCGTGGAGCAGCTGGGCCAGTCTTACCAGTGAACTTTCTCAAAGTGTGGTTATTGTCGGAGATGATCTTTTGGCAACAAATCCGAACCGTGTAGAAAAAGCAATTAAAGAAAAATCCTGCAACGCAATCCTTATTAAGCCAAACCAAATAGGAACAATATCGGAAACCCTTAATGTAATAAAAATGGCAAGAGACGCAAAATGGACTGTTATTGTTTCCCACAGATCCGGTGAAACAAACGACAGCTTCATTGCGGATTTCGGCGTGGGAGTTGCGGCTGATTATGTAAAATTCGGTGCTCCGGCCCGCGGTGAACGTGTTGCCAAATACAACAGGCTTTCTACAATAGAAACGGAATTATCTAGGATTAACAAATGAACGAAGAACCTTCAAAACTCGTGATACTGGTTGTAATGGACGGTTGGGGAATAGCGGCTCCGGGGCCGGGAAATCCAATATCGCAAGCAAATATACCGAATATGAATAAATTCATGGCCTCATATCCCCACACTCAATTGCAGGCTTCTGGAGAAGCTGTGGGTCTGCCCAGAGGTGAGGTTGGAAATACCGAAACGGGGCATCTTAATATCGGTGCTGGCAGAATTGTCTATCAGGATTTGCAAAGAATAAATATGAGTATTGCTGAAGGCAGTTTTTATGAAAACCCGGTACTTATCGGAGCAATAGATCATGCCCGCTCATTTAACAGTAATCTTCACTTAATTGGGCTTATCGGTGCCGGAGGAGTTCACAGCAATATTGAGCATCTTTTTGCTCTTATCGAACTTGTTAAAAGACATGAATTTAACAGAGTTTATTTGCATCTTTTTACGGACGGGCGCGATTCGCCTCCTACTGCCGCAAAAATTTATATTTCAGAACTTCGTAAGGTTATGGCAAGAGAAGGTGTTGGTCAAATTGCTTCAATAATGGGCAGATATTGGGCGATGGATAGGGATAGACGTTGGGACAGAACCGCAAAAGCATATTTTGCATTGACTAAAGGCGAAGGTCGGCTGGTTAAAACACCCGAGGAAGGAATTGATGCGTCTTATGCTGAAGCGAAAACTGACGAGTTTATAGAGCCTTGCATAATCACGGCTCCTGACGGAAAACCGCTCGCACTGATTAAAGAAAATGATTCCGTAATCTTTTTTAATTTTAGAATAGACAGACCAAGACAACTGACAAGTGCTTTTGTTTTTGAAGATTTTAGCAAGGCAAATCAAACTGTTGGTTTTGATCCATATCTGGTTAAATATCAAAAATCCCATTTGGCTACTCAGCCAACTCAAGTTACGGAACCCTTCGCAAGGGGTCCAAGAATTAATAATCTGTATTTTGCCACAATGACTGAATATGGAAAAGCTATTGTTGAATCCGGTGCAAAAGTCGCTTACCCTCCTGAAATTGTTAAATTACCCTTAGGTCTGGTAATTTCAGAAGCCGGATATAAGCAGTTGAGAGCGGCAGAAAGTGAAAAGGAAAGATTTGTAACTTTCTATTTTAACGGTCAGCAGGAAGCTGCGTTTGAAGGGGAAGACCGACTGATAGTTCCTTCTCCGAAAGTTGCAACTTATGATTTGAAACCCGAGATGAGTGCAAGAGAACTAACCGAGGGAGTCTTGCAGAAGCTTAAAGAATCTCCGGATTACAAATTTGTTTTAATTAATTTTGCAAACCCTGACATGGTCGGCCACACCGGAAATATCGGAGCGGCCGTTAAAGCATGTCAAGTCGTTGACGAGTGTTTAGGCAAACTTAGCGATTGGGTTCTTGCTTATGGCGGCTATATGATTGTAACTGCAGATCACGGAAATGTTGAGGAAATGATTGACCAAAAGACGGGAGCAATCGAAACGGAACACAGCAGTAACCCCGTACCTTTTATCGTGGTTTCTCAAAAACTTATGGGAAACCCCGTTACCCTGATGACAGGAATTTTGGCGGATATCGCACCAACTGTTTTAAAACTGATGGATTTGGAGGTTCCTTCCACAATGACCGGCCATAATTTATTGGATTCACAATTTAAGCTTTAATCGGTATACTTTAAAAATATGTCTCATCTTTCTCAAAGTATTGCTATATTTCTAACTACATTTATTTCATCCTACGGCTATTTGGCTATTTTTGTTTTTATGACGGCAGAAAGTGCCTTGATTCCAATTCCCTCGGAAGTGACAATGACTTTTGCCGGTTTTCTTTGCGGAATAGGCATAATAAATATTTGGATTGCAATTCTTATCGGAACATTGGGAAATTTAACCGGCTCGCTTTTGTCCTTTTGGTTGGGGAGAGCCATGGGGGAGGAGTGGATAAGAATTGCGATTAAAAAATGGGGAAAGTTTCTACTGATGCATGAAAAGGATTTTGACAGAGCGATACAATGGTTTGATAAGTACGATCAAGGAATTACTTTCGCCAGCCGACTTCTGCCGATTGTTCGCACATTTATTTCGCTTCCTGCCGGGATTTCAGATATGAGTGTTAAAAAATTTGCAATATTTACCTTTTTAGGCTCGTTTTTATGGACGACCGCATTGGCATTTATTGGACTTAAGCTCGGTCAAAACTGGAATGCGGTGGAACCCTTCTTTAGAAAATTCCAGTTTGTAATAATCGGTTTTGTAATTCTGGCTGTATTTATCTACATTTACAAACACGTTAAAAGAGGAAAAGATTAACTAGTTTTTTCCGTATCTTCGGATGAGGCCGACAACTCTTCCCTGAATTTTTACATTTTTAACAAAAATCGGCTGCATTGCTGCATTTGCGGGCTGAAGACGGATTCGTGTGGCTTCTTTAAAAAATCTTTTAAGAGTGGCCATGCCGTTATCAAGAAGCGCCACAACAACTTCCCCGTTATTTGCATTTTCTGTTTGTTCAACAATTACATTATCTCCGTCCATTATTCCGTCTTCGATCATACTTTCACCACGGACCTGGAGAATATAAGTTCTTTTACTGCCGCTGGCAAACGTCGCGGGAATATTCATTGAGGCATTTGGATCTGTGTAGGGTTCAATTGGTGCCCCTGCCGCAATGAAACCCAAAATCGGAGCGTCAAAACCCTCTGGCTGTCCTAGATTAACGTCCGATTCGACCAGTTCTATTGACCTGACTTTGCCTGATTTTTTCTTAATAAGCCCTTTCGCTTCAAGAGATTGAAGGTGTTCATGAACAGTGGCCAAAGAGGATACTCCAATTGCGTCAGCTATTTGCTTAAGAGTCGGAGCTGTGCCGTTTGACTGGATAAATTGTTTAATAAATCCAAGTATTTGTTTTTGCCTTTTGTAGACGATCAGAGCCATATCTTTTTATACAAATAATACCCGAAGTCGTCAACTGGAACTTTTCATATCAAACCCAAACATATAGCGAACTTTAGGAGTGGACTTTATCAGTGGTAAGCAATTTATTAACCTGCCTTGCGTATTCTGTAAGAGCTTCCTGATCATGAACGGTTGTTGTGCCTATGTATCCACCGTCTTCTTCCGGATCGGTATAATAAGAGAAGACTACACCTTCTACTTTGCGTGCAACGTTTTCACGGACTAATGCCTCTTTTCTGGTCATACGGCAAGTAAAGATATTCCCCTCCTCATCTCTTTCTTGTTTTGTAAGAAACGCCCTACCTACCGGTCTTTCTCTATACATAGGGGACATTATATAACAAAATGCAAATAATGATAAAATTGTCAACAATGGGGCAATTTAAGCTACACTCAAACTTTAAACCAATTCCCGATCAGGCTCGTGCAATTGAAGAATTGTCTGAGGGAATTACGAGTAGTAAAAAATACCAAACATTATTGGGGGTGACAGGGAGTGGTAAAAGTATAGATTACAATGATTATGTTTTAATAAAAACTATTGGCAATGGATTTAAATTCAATTTGGTTGAAATTGGCGACTTCATAGATAAAATATTTGAAAACAATGTACATCTAAGTACCCATGATTCCGAAATGGTTTATACAAATTCATTAAAAGATAACTATGAAACCTATACAATAAATCCAATAAGTGGAGAGTTTGAATATAAAAAAATTACTGCGCTTATTAGACATCAAGCGCCTAAACGACTCTATAAAATAACTACTTCTTGCGGTAGGCAAGTTACTATTACTAAAGATCATAATCTCTGGGTATTAAGAGATGGCCACCTTACTTTAATTAGAACCCAAGATGTACATAGAGGCGATTTTTTACCGATTCCTAGAAATTTAGGATTTATAGCAAATGGTATGGATGGTATATGGGTAAATGATTATTTGATTAAAAGAAAAATTTATTTTAGCTTAGATGAGCTAACAAAAAGGATATTTATACCTAAAGATAGATTAGTCAGTATTTTGGGAAATAAATATAATGGTGCAATTACAAGGCATGAAAGGGTTAATATATCTTTTCTGAAAGATCTTATTGGATATGAAAATTTGCATTTAATTAAAGATTTGGTAATAAGTCCAAGAATCGGAAATAAAACAACCTTGTATATACCTTTAACTAACAGTTACTTAAATCTTTTAGGAATCTATCTGGCTGAAGGATGTGTTGCAAATAATTATCTTTTATTAAGTATCCACGAGTCTGAAGCAAAAAGAATACTATTTAGAACATTTAAGAATTTAAATTTACGTTATCACGAGAGAAAAAATCGTAAAGGTGATTTTCAAATAGATAATTTAATTCTTGCAAAAATATTCAAAGTTTTATGTGGAAATGGTTCAGTAAATAAGCATCTTCCTCCTTGGTTTTTTAACTTAAGTAAAGATCAAATGGTAAGAATCATTTCTGCCTATTTTGATGGAGATGGATATGTGAGTCGGAATGAAGTAAGTACAACTACTAAAAGCAAGAAATTAGCATCAGAGCTTATGTATACTTTAAGTATTTTTGATATTGTTGCCAGGTGTAGAAAGGTATTCAAAAGGGCCACAAACAGCAATATGAAGAAACAATTATATTATGAAGTGGTTATATCGGGTCAAGGGAATATAGATAAATTTAGAGAACATATAGGATTTAATTTAAAGAGAAAAAAGCATTTGCTTTTAGGTACTTTTAGGGTCAATGAAAATACAAATGTCGATTTGATACCAATAAAGCCATCCGAGTTTATAAATCTTCGCAAAAACGCAAATATTTCTCAGGAAAAATTAGCTAATCTATCTAGTTGTTCGAGAAGCTTTGTGTCAATGATAGAAAGTGGAAAAAGATTACCTTCGCAAGAAGTCTGCAAATCTATATTAGATGTTTTTAAAAATATTTTAGAAAATGAAACCGACTTTAAAATATTAGATAAATATTATTCACTTTTAAAAGCCTTTTGGACACCCATAAAGAACATAAGTTATGTAAGACCATCTACTCCTTTCATTTACGATTTTTCAGTTGATAAAAATGAAACTTTCTTAGCAGGTTTTGGTGGAATTTTTGTGCATAATACTTTTACAATGGCTGGAGTTATTGAAAAAGTCCAGCGTCCGACATTAATTATTTCCCACAATAAAACTCTGGCCGCCCAGCTTTATCAGGAGCTTAGGGATTTTTTCCCAAATAATGCGGTTTCTTACTTTGTTTCCTATTATGATTACTACCAGCCGGAGGCTTACATTCCTTCAACCGATACATATATCGAAAAAGACGCGGATATTAATGAAACCATTGATAAACTCCGTCTTGCGGCAACCACAAATCTCTTAACGCGATGCGATACAATTGTCGTTGCTTCGGTTTCCTGCATATATAACATAGGTTCTCCCCGAGAATACGGACATTTTGTCTTGGAGTTTACGGAAGGAATGAAGATAAATCGTGAACAAATAATTGATCGAATAGTGGACTTGCAATATGAGCGAAGCGATTTCGGATTTAATAGGGGTACTTTCAGGGTTCGGGGTAATGCTATTGATATTTATCCTGCCTATCTTGATCAGGGAGTCCATGTAGAATTCGGTGAGGATAAAATTGAAAAAATTGAGTTAATAAATCCCGTTACGGGAAATAGCGTTCCGAAAAAAGAAGGTTTTGACCCGACGAACTTCATACTTTATCCCGCCAAACATTTTATGACTAATCCGACAACCTACGATGACGCTTTCGATGCAATCAAAAAGGATTTGGAAAGCCGTGTTTCTCAACTTAAAAAAGAAGGAAAAGATTTGGAAGCTCATAGGATTGCCCAAAAAGTTACTTACGACATGGAAATGATCAAAGAAGTGGGGTATGTCAAAGGAATTGAAAATTATTCCAGATATTTTGACGGTCGTTCCCCCGGGGACGCACCCTTTTCGCTTCTGGATTATTTTAACGAGCCCTACAAAGACAAATGGCTTCTCCTTGTCGATGAATCTCACATGACTTTTCCGCAAATAAGGGGAATGTTTAATGGCGACTTGTCCAGAAAACAAACGTTAATCGATTACGGTTTCAGACTTCCTTCGGCACTTGATAACAGGCCTTTGAGATTTGAGGAATTTATGAGAAGAGTTCCTAATTTTATTGCGTCTTCCGCAACACCCAATGAATGGGAAATAAGCATGAGCGGAGGCAAAGTTGCGGAGCTTTTGGTCAGGCCCACGGGGATTCCCGATCCGGAAGTTGAAATTAGACCTATTAAAAATCAGGTAGCCGATGTTATAGAGGAGATCAAAAAAACCACGGCCAAACACCAGAGGACTCTGGTCACAACCATGACCAAACGTACTGCCGAAGACCTTTCCGCCTATTTGAATGAGCAGGGTCTGAAAGTTCAATATTTACACTCAGATATAGCCACGCTCGATAGAACCGATATTCTGGATGATCTCAGGAACGGCAAATACGATGTTTTGGTTGGAATTAATCTTCTTAGGGAAGGCTTGGACCTTCCCGAGGTTAGCCTCGTAGCCATACTAGATGCCGATAAAGAGGGTTTCCTCCGAAGTGACGTAACCCTTGTCCAGACGATGGGTAGGGCCGCCAGACACGTTGAGGGGCGTGTAATTATGTATGCCGATAAGATAACCGGCTCGATGGAGAGAGCTCTTTCCGAGGTCAAGAGACGTCGTGCCTATCAGTTAGAATATAACAAAAATCACAACATTACGCCCGTTAGCATAAGTAAGCCTATCCGCGAGAAACTTATTGAGCATGAAACGGACAAACGTGCCCCTTGGGTTTTTGGCAGTAAAGAGCCTGTTTACGAAAGCCTTCCGCATCTTGAAATTGATTCAATGACTCCGATGGAGAAAAAGAGGTTGGTTAAAAATTTGACCACCGAAATGCGCCTTGCCGCACAGGATCTCAATTTCGAGCTTGCGGCGGAGATAAGGGACAAAATTAAGGAGATTATTTAACCTGTTTTTGCTGTTGCTTTGCCATCAACCTGCGCCCATCCACACCATCCTCTGGCTGCATATCTTGCTTGGTCATTAGAATCAACTTTTTTACAAGGACGCCTTCTTTAAAAGAATCGCATCCTTGGAAAAATTTGTAATTTGTGATTCTTCAATAGCCATGTCACCTCCATGTTTGAGACCAAGTTTAGCTGCTTTTATTAATCCATCATTTGGAAACATGATGTCTTGTAGTTCGGGTTGAAAATATTTTAATTTTTATGACATAAAATTGATCTCAAATTTACTATATGCGGATATTACATTTTAATTATCAGAAAAGCAAATATTATTCTGGCCTGGGTAACAAAATTATAAAGATTCCTCAATAGTAATTTTTAATCCTTTTCTGTTGAGAACATCTGTAAGTGTATTCATAAACTCTTACTGTGTTGCAAAGTGTCCTTCCGGGTATATATGCACAGCCACAATGGTTTCATTGCCTATTGCGCTTCCGTCACTGAAAAAGCCATCAGTTAAACCATTGAATGGCAAACCTATTAAATGGCAGGCCTTTTGTGAAACGTTTTCACCGTGATTTAGTTCCAATTCGAGTAGGTTTGTTTGGACAAGTGTTTTAAGGGAATCTTCACTTTCACTATTGACGGAAAGGGGGATCGCAATTGATTTATCTACCAAAATTCCCAAAAGTGATTTACCTTCTTCATTTTCAATTTTCACCAACTTAGCGTGAGTAGAAAAGGTAACTTCCTTGTTTTTCTTGTCGAGTAATTCATTTATTACACCAACATATTTAGGATTAAGTTCCATAGGAGCACATATTGTAGCACCCTTTATGTATTTTGTAAATACTACAGGATAAAAGTGGGGTTTATAAATTATTAAGTGTCCAAAATGCTGTTGCAGGAATTGGACAGAAAAAAGAAAGGGTAACGGGTTTTATTTGATATTTGATATTCGATTCACCGGAAACCCTTCTGTTAATTATTACCAACAGGTTGGCCGTATTAATTACCGGACACGGATCGGAAAGACTAAGGCATACGGGGACTGTCCTGTCAAATCTGTTTAAAATATTAGTGTAATAATTTTGTATCATCTTGCCGTTTGCATATTCTGTATCGGCATTTTCGTTATAAGGCATATTTGTGTGGATATATATTCCGGGTTTGTAATGGTAATAATTGGGTGTGCTTAAGACACTTACAAAGGAAAAGGATAGATCCTTTGTTAGGCGAACATTGTCCGAGATATAGGTATATGAATCGATTCTGTTTCCGTCAATAGTTTGTCGGATAGCATCGTGCCACCATTTAGGCGCATAATACTCGTTTTTATCATCATACCTTTCCAACATGGTTGCATCTTACACTTATTTTCGACCATTTTCAGAATGTTGTATAATTGTGAACCACCGAATGAAACCGGCGGGAACATTGCATGGAGAACTATATCAAAATACGCGGGGCCAGACAGCACAATCTTAAAAATATTGATTTGGATATTCCAAAAAATAAGCTCGTTATTTTAACGGGCGTATCCGGGAGTGGAAAAAGCTCTTTGGCTTTCGATACATTGTATGCGGAAGGTCAGAGACGTTATGTTGAATCTCTTTCTTCATATGCCCGTCAATTTTTGGGGATAATGGAAAAGCCCGATGCGGATTCAATTGAGGGGCTTTCTCCGGCAATTTCAATAGACCAAAAGACGACTTCCCACAATCCACGTTCAACTGTCGGAACGGTTACCGAAATTTACGATTATTTAAGGCTTCTTTTTGCCAGAATCGGGCATCCCCATTGTCCTATCTGTGGAAGAGAAATTTCTCATCAAACACTTGATCAGATTGTTGATCAAGCACTCGGTTTAATAGAAAAAACTGCCAAAGAAGATAAAAAAGCCTGGTTTTTGGTTCTTTCCCCAATGGTTGAAGCCCGAAAAGGAGAATTCTCACAGCTTTTTGAAAATTTAAAAAGCAAAGGCTACAGACAAGTCAGAATTGACGGCTATATTCACGATTTATCGGAAGACCTTATTTTAATCAAAACAAATAAACATACAATTGAAGCTGTAACCGACAGGATTGTTCTCTCCTTAGACAGTTTTAAGAAGCCGGATTCAAAATCGGAAATTAAGAATAGATTAGCGGATTCAATCCAGCAAGCACTTAATTTATCAGAAGGTGTGGCCAAACTTACTCATGTTCTTGATAAGGAGTTTACAATGCCGGTTTCTCCAAAGAAATTTGAAGATCATCTTTTCTCAGAGCGCTTTGCCTGTCCAGTGGACAATATCAGTCTTCCAGAAATAGAACCAAGATCTTTTTCCTTTAACTCACCACAAGGCGCATGCCCAACATGTACGGGACTTGGGAAAATCTTAAAGGCAGAGCCCGATCTTATTTTTTCACCCGAACTTTCAATAATGGAGGGGGGAATTTTACCTTTTTCCAATATGTATGAGCATGAAACCTGGTACGGAAGAATAATTAAACAAATGTGTGAGGATAACGGAATTAATATGCATAAAGCCATCAAGGATTTGCCGGAAAAAGAAATGAATATTTTATTGTATGGTACCGGGGACCGGAAATACCATGTTTACGGAACGAACAGGTTTGGCCGTGAGACCTATATTTGGCAGGATTTCCACGGATTTGTTGCTGAGCTAGAAAGAAGGTATTCGGAATCCGAAAGCGATTGGGTTAAAGAAGAAATCAGAAAGTATATGAGAGAAAAACTTTGCCCCGAATGTAACGGATTAAGACTTAAAAAGGAAGCCCTTTCCATAACGATAGGAGGGTTTTCCATCGCAGATGTTACGGCGTTTTCCATACTTACGGCTATTGACTGGGTAAAATCCCTTGAGCAAACAAACATAACCAATACAAGAGAAAAAGAAATAGCAAGACTAATCATTAAAGAAACGGTGGGAAGACTTAAGTTTTTGGTATCGGTCGGACTGGAGTATTTAACCCTTAATAGAGTTGCAGGTTCTCTTTCCGGGGGAGAAGCGCAAAGAATCAGACTGGCAAGTCAGATCGGTTCTGGGTTAACCGGTGTTCTTTATGTTTTGGACGAACCTACAATAGGTCTTCACCCCAGAGATGATCAGAAACTAATCGATACGCTTAAAAACCTTCGGGATTTGGGAAATTCCGTAATCGTGGTCGAGCATGATGCGACAATGATGAAGCAAAGCGATTGGATTGCCGATTTTGGACCTGGTGCAGGCAAACGTGGCGGTGAAGTCGTTGCGGTCGGAACCC
>Ga0187849_1001743_pt1 | contig 22399 bp, 21 predicted proteins | sample June2016WEW_4_10_2_FD_132412 | JGI IMG/M metagenome (GOLD analysis project Ga0187849, IMG submission 132412) | Peatland microbial communities from SPRUCE experiment site at the Marcell Experimental Forest, Minnesota, USA - June2016WEW_4_100 | ecosystem: Environmental > Terrestrial > Soil >...
GGATCTTCGTCTTTACGACGGACACTTTTATGTCCGTTACTCGTATGACGAAGCGAGGACGTGGAGTGATCCTTTCTGCGCCACTCTCTACCCCGGCTACAATACGGTTAACCCGGACCGTGTCATCCAGCTCTCCTCGGGGCGCATCGTGGTTCCCGCTGACTGGTCACGAGAAGTGGGTGGAGGCGAAGCCGGGCACGATGTATGCCTCTGCTACTATAGCGACGACGGTTACACCTGGATTCGCAGCCGGAACTTTGTGGACACCGGCAAGACCACCGAGGAGCCCAGCATCGACGCCCTCAAAGATGGCCGTCTGCTGATGGTGTTTCGGAACCGGATGGGCTACGTGGGGAGGGCCTATTCGCCCGACCAGGGCGATAGCTGGACGGAGCCCGGATTCTACGAATTGCCTTCTCCCCTGTCGCCGCAATACATTACGCGGATTCCCAAGACCGGGGATTTGCTGCTGCTGTGGTTGAACAACCCCCTTGCCGTCGGGTTCGCCAAAGGCGAGAAGCAACCTATTGTGAGAATTGGGGAAATAACCCGGTCCCTGGGACAGCTTCGGGCGCCGCTCGCCTCCGCGATCTCGCGAGACGAGGGGCAAACCTGGGAGAATATCCGCAATATCACTTCCGACCCCCAGGGAGATTACGGTTACCAGGGTGTGACCTTTGTGGGAGACGTTGCGCTGGTGAACTACCACGCCCTGGATGGCATCCATGTGACGCGCATTGGCGTCGATTGGTTCTACGGGAACTAATACGGGTGAATTCGGATCAAGGCTGTTCGTCGGCTAGCGCAGAGTGCAGCTCGGCGTTGCAATACCGTAATTTCTTGTTTTTTTGGCAAGAATTTTGTGCCATCTACGGTATTACGATAAAAAGAACAGTTTGATCGTTAGTAGCGGCTCCGCCGCCGGGTGTCATGAATATAACACCAAAACAAAGGATTCTTCTTCCCTCTCCCCCTTGGGGGAGAGGGGGGACCGCAAGGCGGTGGGTGAGGGGGTCAGCACCAACCTGAATGCACGGGGTCACGTTGGAATGAGGCGCTCCGGTTTTGACCCCCTCACCCGGCTCCGTCGGCTGACGGACTGGTGAAAGCGCCGGCTGCGGGCCACCCTCTCCCCCAAGGGGGAGAGGGTTGTAAATTCTAATCAACGCTCCTCCTCGGTTGCCCCATTGGCAGGAAATGTTGGAGGTGCGCTTTTCACTTTTGCCTTTTGATTTGTATTTGCGGCTCTGCCGCGCTGTGCTTCAGGGAGGGTTTGTTCTTCGCTACGGGGGGGCTTGGACTTTGATGAATAATGAGCCAAAAGAAACGATTTGGGTACGCCTTTTAACTCTTGTAAACATTCTGCTCGTTGTATGCGGCGGCGCCGCGCGCGGCCAATCCGCGGGTACGAACCCCGCTCCCGTTGACCAAAGCGAAATCAGCATACGCGTGGGCCCGGACGGCTTGCCGGCGCAAATCGAAGCGAAGCAGGGGCCGGCGGGGGGAATTCTCACCGCCCCCTGCCGTTTGTATCTCAAATCATCCGAGGGGATGATCCCTGTGCCGCCGTTGCACGAGACGGCGCCGGGGGAATGGACCGTCGATTGGCCGGCGCAGCATCTTCAAATCATCGCCACGTATGGAAAGATCCCCGATGCGAATATCACTTTCTCAGTTCAGAGCCTGGTGTCGCAAGCGCGAGAGATTCAGTTGGAGTTGATCCTGCCGTTGAGTCCGGAGGCTGACCATGCGTTCTTTCCGGCGGGCTCCGATCCTCACGTTGTCCTGGAACCCGCGGCGCCTGCGGTTGTGTATACGTACAGTGCCGGGAGAGATTTACATCCGGGGATTACGATGGCATTACCCCTGACCTCGATTTACTCCCCGAAGGCGGATTGGGGGGTTACGCTTTTGGGCGACCTGACGGCGCCCGTCCCCAACCTCGTGCTTACCGCCGCCCGGTCGAAGGAAAAAACCACCGTCACGATGCTATTTCCAGACCTTGACCTCGGGCCATTCGCGGGCGCGTCTCGCCGGGTTTACCTGGCGGGCACAGCGGGCGACTGGCGGCCTGCCTTGGCGCACGCTCTAGCTCTGTTCCCCCTGGTGTTCGAACCCAGGAACCCAGACGTGGCGGAGTTGGCCGGTCCCTTCCTCTACACCGTAGGGACGCCCCCTAGTGACATGCTTGCGGAGTGGCATGCGCAGGGCGTACGCGCGGTGGAGATTCATTTCACGCCCCCTTTATATGGCCTGTACGTGCCCGACCGCGAGCCTTACACATCATTTTGCGATGACCGGTGGCACTTTCTCAAAAAGCGGCTTCCCGCTAACCTGCTGCCCCCGCCGGACGCGACGTGGCGTGAAATACGTGAATTTGTAGAGACCTATTATTTGCCGACCATGACCGTTGCCAGGGTCAGGGACCTCATCGTCCGGCTTCACCAGAACAGCATCAAAGGTGTGATTTACTGGAATCCCACGGAGGCCTGGGCGCCCTGGGCGGCGGCGGAGTTTCCCGACGACCGCGTCGTGCTCTCCAATGGCAAGTTCATGCCTGAGTGGTACGAAAGCGTCAAGATGCACGCTGACGTGAATCGTCCTTGGGGCAGATACATCCTCGATCAATTGCGCGGGGAATTGAAAACCTATCCCGAGGTGGATGGGGTGTTCGTCGATGAGTCGGCACAGGGCGGCCACGACTTGTACGAGTTGTGCGCCGAAGGTTGTCGCGCGGTTCGGGCGCAGGGCAAGATTTGCTGGTGGAATGGCCCCTATAACGCTGAACTGGCATCGCTGGCCGACGGCTTGATGACCGAAGGCGGGGGCCAGGCGAATTATCGCAACCTGACGGAAATGATCCAGTATTACGGGATCGCCGGCAAGCCCATCGTTTCACTGGGGCCCGCAACACCCGAGGCATATGGCGAGATGCTCATTCACGGTGTCTTCCCGAAGCCCGTTCCCCCGGAGCAGAAGGAGATTGGGGCTCGATGGTTTCCATTGTTCAGGCAGCTTCGCAATGCGCGCTGGGTTCTCCAGGCCCACGCCTTGGAAGTTGATTCCGGCGTCGCCGCGAACCTCTTTCAAGCGCCGAACGGCGATTATCTGGTCCCGCTGGTTCCCGGTCAGGCGGAAACATCCGGCGCACCCTCCGCCGCGGGGTTCGATGTTAAGGTCCGCGTTGAGTGTGGCGAGGGCGTGAAGGCGGCATTTCTGCTCACTCCCGACCCGCCCGCTTCGCGCCATCTGCCTTTTCAAAGAGTGGAGGGAGCCCTGGTGATTCGCGTGCCGAGCCTCGGTCCGGCGGGCTTGCTCGTCCTTTCGCAGTCGGGGGTAATGGCCTCTTCCGCCCCAAATTACTGACCCGGATTTCTCAGGATGGGCTTGGAAGGGCGGGACGAACAGAAGGCGGGAGCCGCGATTTCGGCGGGGCTGAAGCCCCGCCCTTCCGGCAGATCCCCAAAAGCTTCCCAGCGCAGTGAGAAATTCGCGCTAACCTGGCTTCGCCGCAGAGCTGCGCTCTGCGCCAGTCCGGGGGGGCTCAGCAGGCTCACCCCAATTGAGGAACTGATGGAGAAAGGCGAAGGTCCCGACAGCGTGGATGGTATGAGGCCCATTGAAAAACTCGATGCGCGTCCGGTCGGGCAATCCCAGCAGGTCGTAATGACGTCGAACCTTGGCATACTCATAAGCCACCCAGGAATCGACGGAAACCCCATCGTCGTGCCCACGCTCCACCATAAAAGGACGAGGCGCCATGAGGTTCGCCATTTCGCTGTAGTTGTATGTATTGCCGAGGTTAAACTCAAGCATGTCATATTCGTGAGTAAATACGTAACTAAGTGATGAATCATCGCGGCTGACTTTCCAGATCCACTCATTGAAATCCCCGGAGCAGATGGAGAGCGCATACCGGTCGAGCAGGGGGGGCACACGAACCGCGGTCTTACCCCCGTAAGAAAGGCCGTAAAACCCCATCCGGCCGGCATCGACATACGGCAGAGTGCAGAGCCAATCCAGCGTCCGTTCGTGCTGGCTGAGGATGAAGGAGAAAAGCGAGAGCTTGAGCGGATGGGCGAGGCGCAAGAGTTGTCGAAACTTGTCGCCCCCAAGGTAAGGGTTTTGGGGGCAGTAGACCACGAAGCCGTGGTCGGCCAGGTCGGCCGCAAAGCGGTGATAGTAGTGCTCACCCACGGCATCGGGTTTGATCAAGTCCTGGGGCCGGCCTTCCAGCCCATGCTGGCACACCACCACTGGACGGCGTTCCCCGGCTTTCAGGCCTTTGGGCCGGAGGAGAATGCCATAAGCGAAAACGTCGGGCCAAAGGGGCAGCAAGACCTCGTAGCCTGTCCAATTCACTTCTTCATAAATTTTACGGGTTTGTGCTGCCAGCGGTTGCGAAGGCAGCGGCAGCTTGCCAAGAATTTCCTCCCAAAGATAATGGCGGTAGAAGGCCGTCGATTGCTGCCATTTCTCGATGGAGGAGGCGTCGGCTTGCGCCCAAAACTTCTTGCGAACTGATTCGCACTCCATCACCGCGCGCTGCGTGAAGTCGCGAAGTTGCTTGAACTGGCGATGGTGACGAGCGGCAGGGTCGAAGCCCACGCGCAAGTCACGCGGCGCTGGCCCGGAGGGTTTCAGCCTGCCAGGTGCACCGAGGCTCCGTAGAAACGCGCGCAGCGCTAGGTCCGATCCCGGCGCCCCCTGCCCGTCACCGCTCAAGACCAATTCCAGATGTTCGCTTGCGCCGAGCCTGTCAAAGACCGGCTGGGCGCGTTTCAGTTCGTTTTGCACGTCGGAGAGTTGTGGGCTGGTGAGCCGCCCCGGTGCTGCCGAAGCCGACCGGCCCCCGGCCGCAGGCGGCGGCCCGGGATTTTCCACCCCCCGTGAAGCTTCCACCACCAGAGTGCGCGGGGCAATCAGGCCGGCCAATTCCGCGTCCCCAAATTCCTGGAGGAGCGACCAAACATTTCGATAGATCGGCTCCAGCCACAAGCCTTCGCGGGCCTGGAAATACCCACTCACGCACGCGGCCTGAATGCGTGTGTCAGCGGCGGCGCTGTAGAGTGCCAGCAAACCTCCTTCACCGTAGCCCATCACCGCCACAGGGCGAGAAGGCGCGCACTGAGAAAGCCAGTCCACCGCCGCCAAGACTCTCTGCACCTCATAGCCGATGATGTGCCGGCCAATCTCATACGCCATGCGGTAGATGTATTCACGATGCGTCAGGTTGGTGAACTTGCCGAGCTGTTCATTGCCGGACCATTCATCGCCGCGATTGATCAGTGTCGGCACCATGACCAGGCAGCCATTTTCCGCCAGCCGTCGAGCGAATTGGGCTTCGATAGGGACTCCCGGCGCGAGGCCCGCCAGCATTTCCGGGGTCCAATCCGCGTCGGGCAGAGCCACAACTCGCGCCAGCGGGGCGCCGACGGGCTCCAGCAACAGGCCCTCGGCGTCAACGCCCTCCAGCACCGGCCACCGCACGCTTGCGACCTTGAATCCCTCGCCCGTAGCGACGAAGGAGGAGCTATCGAGAGTGACTTCAAGATCGGGGGCTGAGTAAGGAACCCGTTGGTCGACCAATCCAATGATTTGGCGGAATCGTTCTCGATTCGGTTCAACAGACGTTGCATAGGTGGCCTGCGAAGAGTAATCGCGTTTCCAGCGTGCGGCCCGCGTTTCCACGGAAGCGTTGGTTTGTTGAAGGAGATAGCGGTGCAGGCCTTCCACCATCTGTGCCCCGAGGTCACCCTGCGCCGTCAAAGGCTCCGTTCCCGGCAGTGGGTTGAGGGGCGGCGCCGGCGGCGCGTCCACGCTTTGGGGTGCCGCCGTCACGGTCGCCGCCGGGAGGCTCGCGAGTCCGCCGGCAATTGCCGATTTCCCCATGAGTTCGAACATCTCACGCCTTGTCATGTCGCCCTCGATTGCCCATCCAGGATGTTGCCGGGACTTCTTCGCAACGGTGACTTCCTCTGCGGGGGATTATCGCCTTGTTGAAATACCCAGCAATTCGCGGGAAGCGTTCACCTGGGACGGTCTTTCAAAAAAGAAAAGGGAGTATACCCCGCTCCCAGACCCCGTACAACCCAGGGCGGAGCGCGGTAGTGGTACAGTTTGATGTTGTAGCGGCGAGTTTATCCGTCAACTGACGGACCAGTTGGCGGCATAAAGCCGCCTCTACATCAAACTGTATCACTACCCGGAGCGCATCTCTTGCAATGAGATGAAGGCGGCGAAAGTTGATTGTGCGATGTGACGGGCCACACTATACTGCGCCCATGAAAACTCCGCTTACGTGGAAATTGGTATTGTTCGCTGCGCTTTCCCTTTCCATCGGCTGGGGAATTCGCGGCCAATTTGGGTTTGAATACGGAGCGGGCATGGCGGGCTCGCTGGGATGCCTGGCCATCGCGGTTCTTTCCGGGCGTGAGGACTGGCACCGGCGCGCCGCGTATTTCGCCATGTTCGGCGGAATTGGTTGGGCGTTTGGCGGAAGCATGTCGTACGGCAAGGTGGTGGCTTACACACACTCGCCCGACGCCGCCACGGCGCTGTATGGCTTCGCGAATATGTTCGTCCTCGGCTTCTTGTGGTCAGCGCCCGGAGGCGCCGGTTGCGCGCTACCCGCCTATTTGAGCCGCGACAAGTTGACGGAGTTCTTCTATCCCATTTCGGCGGTGATCCTCGGTTGGCTCATGCGGGACATGCTCTCTGATTTCTCGCCCCATCTGCAAACGGCGGGGGCCGGTGTTGCCATCCCGGCAGTTGCCCTCCTTGTTTTGGCAGCCATTCGCCATCGGTTCGACATGGGGACGCGCCTGGGACTTTACCTTTGCGGCGGTTGGTGGGCGGGCATGATTCTGCTTGTGGATGTGTGCCGCTTGCACATGAGCCCACCGCGCGCCGACGGTTGGGCCGGGTGCGTCGGGCTGGTGGCAGGGATTCTGATTTTTTGCGCGAGGAATGGGCTGGGCGGCGTCGCCTTCGCCACGGTGTGCACGGGCCTGCTCGGCGGCTGTGGCTTCGCGCTGGCCGTGGCCATCAAGCAGTTGGGCATTCACACGGGATTGGCCACTAACTGGCACAGCGTGATGGAGCAGACCGACGGCCTGTTTTACGGCTTGGCACTGGTCGTGGCGATGGGAATGATCCTGCGTCGCGCGCCACGTGTAAGCGACGATCCGCCCCTCCGCCGCTGGACCGACGCCTACGCGGTGATGTTCGTGTTGTGGCTCTTCACCTATCTCAATTTTCGCAAGAGCCCCGCAGAATGGGTCAGGGAAATCCCATCGCTTCACCCCAGGCTTTACGGGATCGCCGTGGAAGGCGGCTTCGTCCCCTCGCAGGGGTTTCTGGGCTGGTTCGACTTTGCTTATCTGGCGCTGGGCGTCGCCATGGTGTGGCTGTTGTATCTGCATCTGCGGCGGGGATTGCCGCTGGTTCCTTCTACCTGGCTTGGCAAGGTACAACTGCTCTATTTGGTCTATCTCTGGGCGCAGATCATCATCAATTTTGCGAACACTCTGCCGCGGTTCGGTGACCAGCGTTTGGTGACAGAGTGGTTCATGACCCTTAATGCGGCCTTCTGTACCATCTTAATGGCGATGGGGACCTTTGCCCAACCCGACCGCAACCTTGAAGGTGTGGTCGGGGACAGTTCATACATGCCGTGGATTCGGAAGACCGTGGCGTTCGGGCTGCTCGGCGCGGTGGTGATCGTGTTCGCTTCCTGGGGTGAGAAACTCGTTCTCTACGGCAATTTGCCCGTGCCTTACGCCGACGTCCATATTCGTTTTGGACCGAACAACACCAATGGCAAGCGCTAGGCGGCTCCTGCCGCAGAGGGATAATCCATGAGTATCGACCACAAAAATCTTGTCGGCAGGCGATCCTTCCTGGCGGCGATGGCTACTGCGGGCACAGCCGCCGCAGCGGGTGCGGATGTGTACGACGTCCGGCGCTTCGGCGTACTCGGCGGGCGCGACGTGCTTGAGACCGCGCGCTTCCAGGCCGCACTGGACGCCTGTTCCAAAGCCGGAGGCGGGACGGTATACGTGCCGGCCGGTGATTATCTGAGCGGCGGGTTGTTCCTCCCCAGCCGCGTGAGCCTTTACCTTGAAGCTGGCGCCACGATTTACGCGAGCACCCGGCCGGAAGACTATCAAGAACACGCGCCCAATTTCATTACGGCGCGGAAGGCTGAGTACATCTCGATTCTCGGGCCGGGAGCGCTGCACGGACAGGGGACAAAGGACCTGGGCCGGCGGCCCGGCTTTGCCGACGAGCCACGCCCGAAGTTTCGCACTCAGGTCATGCTGCTCGAAGACTGCCGCGATGTAACCCTGCGGGACTTTACCATCCTCTATAGTGATAGCTGGGCGTGCCACCTTAGAACCTGTGAAAAGGTGGTGGTGGACGGTGTCACCATTTTCAACAACTATTTCCGCACCAACAGCGACGGCATCGATCCGGACTCCTGCCGCGACGTGCGCATTTCCAACTGTCATATTACCGCCGGGGATGATTGCATTTGCTTGAAAACGCACGACGGCATCCCTTGCGAAGACATTGTGGTGACCAACTGCACCACGGAGAGCATCGCGACGGCGATCAAGCTGGGTACGGGCTCCGACGGAGACTATCGGAATATCACAATTTCCAACTGCACGGTCAGGAACTCGACGGTGGGCGTGGGCTTCTTCATCAAAGACGGCGGTACGATTGAATCCGTCATCGTTTCCGACCTGGCTATTGAGAACCTGCGCGATCCCAGTTTGGTGAACCCGGAACGGTTGAGCAACATGAGCTATCCCCTTTTCGTGGACATCGAAAAGCGCCGCGAGGATTCGCGCCTAGGGGCCATCCGCAACGTGATGTTCAACAACATCGAAATCCGCAGCAATAACGGCATCCTGATGCAAGGGATGCGTGAAAGCGTTCTTGAGAACCTGGTGCTTCATAATATCTCCCTGCGCGTAACCCAACCCTATGATTACAGCCGCCGGGCCAAGCACAAGGGCGGCGACAGCAACCCGCACGATGACCGCATCACGCTTTATGCGCGCCAGCCGTCGTACTGCACGCTGGCGAACCTGCGGAACGTCGTGGTGGACAACCTGCAAGTGGATGCCGCTCCTGGTGTTCTGGAAGCCTATGCGCGAAGCGCGCTCAGCGTGTTCAATGCTCAAGGTGTGGTGCTCAAGTCCATTGCCCGTACCCCGACGGGGGATTTTGGACCCGTGGTGGAGCTGCACGATGTTCGCCCGAGCCTTATTACCGGCTGTCTGGCCGCTCCCGGGACGGGAACTTTCCTGCGGACTTATGGCATGGCCGAAGATGATGTGGCACTGGAGGCGAACAATCTACGCCTTGCCCAAAAAGCTCTTGAGCGGGAATGAGTAGCGCCGACCTTTAGGTCGGCACGTGCCGATGCAACGTAGCGCCGGCCTTCAGGCCGGCACCTCCATGACAGCGGACATTTCTCGAAGAGGGTGATCCCCTCACCCGGAAGGGGTTCTCGTTTGCGCAGCAGAGGCCGCGCCGTGGGCGCGCTGCACGTCCTCGCGGGTTATCACACCCCCGGCGCCTGTCCCTTTGACCTGCTGAAGATCAACGCCCAACTTTGTGGCGAGGTTTCGCACGATCGGAGAAACACGAAGGGGCCCGGACGGCGTAGTGCCCATAGGCATTTCCCCATGCCCGCCGGCTTTCCGCTGGTAAGGATCCTCTCCGGCTGGCATACCGCCCACATCGACAATAATCGCTTCGCCGGGTTGGCCGACGTAAGCCAGAACCTCGCCGGTCCGCGCGATCGCGCCGGCAAGCACGCGGCATTGCAACAGAACGCCTTCCGCAGTCGATTCCAGCTCCGCCACCGCTTTGTCGGTTTCGATATCCGCAAGGACGTCGCCCCGCTTTACAAAGTCGCCCTCCTTGACCTTCCAGGCAAGGACTTTGCACTCCTCAACATTGGTCCCCATGGCGGGAAGTCTAATCGCGATGGCCATTGGTAAAGGTCTCCTCGAATCGATTGCTTACTTCGCGGTTGACGATGGGCGCGGGGGCGATTAGTGTTGCGCCAAGCCTCTCCCTATTGCGCTCAATTGGGCGGGTGGTGACCAGCGGCTCTGCCGCCTGCTGTGCGGAAAGGCTGCGCCTTTCCGGGCCAGTTGCCACCTTCCTCTGTTTTCCCGGCGAGGCTGCGCCTCGCCGGTACTTCATCGAGGTCTCCGCCAATCGATGCGGAGTGTCTGAGGCGCAGCCTCACCAGAAAAGGAACATATCAGGGCGCGCCCGGAAAGGCGGAGCCTTTCCGCACAGCCGCGCGGCAGAGCCGCGTGGACCACTCGAAGAGGTCGCTCATCTGGACAGCCGCAGTGTCGCCTCGCGTCTCCCCGACCTCGATTCTACGTGTTGCCAACCGCTTTGCGCGCTGCGGCGGCGATGCGCTCCGCGTCGGGCCGGTAAAAGTTCTCCATGGGGGGAGAGAAGGGAACGGGGATGTCCGGAGATGCTACGCGGATAACCGGCGCGGTGAGGTAATCGCTCAGGGATTCCCCCAGGGTGGCGGCGATTTCCGCGCTCCAGCCTCCCTGTCGCGGGCCCTCTTCCACCACCACGGCGCGACTGGTCTTCATCACTGAGGCTTTGACCAAGTCCCAGTCGAAGGGCACGAGGCTGCGCGGGTCAATGACCTCCGCGCTGATTCCTTCGGAGACCAACTGCTCGGCGGCAGTGAGTGCGCGGTGCATCATCAGGAGCGTGGCGATGATCGTAACATCATGGCCTTCGCGCCGCACGATTCCCTTGCCCAGCGGCACGACGTAGTCGTCCGGGGGAATCTCACTCGAGGCATCCACAGCGCCTGACTCCGCACGGGCGCCCTTTGATCCATAGAGGAGCTTATGCTCGAACATGAGCACGGGGTTGTCATCCCGAATTGCCGCTTTCAGCAATCCCTTCGCATCATAAGCGGTGGCGGGAACCACCATCATGATGCCGGGCACACTGAACAGGAGAGCTTCGGGGTTCTGCCCATGCTGGGCGCCGCGCCCTGTCGCTCCCACGGGCGCGCGCATGACCAGTGGCACGGTAATCTTCCCTCCCGACATGTAACGCACCTTGGCGATCTGGTTCACTACTTGATCCATAGCGCAGTAGAGGAAGTCCGCGTACTGGACGTCGACGACGGGCCGCAGTCCCATCATGGCCGCGCCCAGCGATGCGCCGAAGAACCCCGCTTCCGACATGGGCGTGTCAATGATGCGGTCGCGATAGTCTTTTTCCAAGCCCAGCGTCACCGTAAATGCGCCGCCCCAGCCCCCGCGAATGCCAATGTCTTCACCCATACAAAAGACTCGTTCATCGCGGGCCATCTCTTCTCGCAGCCCTTCGCGCAAAGCTTCGGCAATGGTCCGTCGCGCCATATTTTTTCCCTTCCTTACACGTAGAGATCGTTCAACGCGTCCTCGGGCGCCGGGTCCGGCGCCGCCATGGCGGATTTCACTGCCTCCTCGATTTCCGCGTCGACGTCCCGGCCGATCGCGTCGAGTTCAGCTTCGGAGGCGAGCTGGTGTGAAAGCAAACGATTGCGAAAGCGTGCAATCGGTTCCTGCTGGACGGCGTTCTTGCGCTCATCCTCCGGCTGGTAATTGCAGGGGTCACGCCGCGAGTGGCCGGTGATGCGGTAAGTCATGCACTCGACGAGCGTGGGCCCCTCGCCGCGCCGGGCGCGATGGAGGGCTTCCTGCGCGGCCTCGAAGACCCCCACCACGTCGTTGCCATCAATCGTCACGCCGGGAATGCCGTAGCCGGCGGCGCGGTCGGAGAGCTTCTTGACGCGGACCATCTCAAAGGTTGGCGTGGACGCCGCGTAGAGGTTATTCTCGATGACGTAAACCACGGGCAGCGCCCAGACCGCGCCCATGTTCACCCCTTCGTGAAAAGCTCCTTCGTTCACCGCACCGTCACCCACAAAGCAAACGGCGGCGTGCGTCTGCTTTTTCATCTTGAAGGCAAGAGCCATGCCCGTGGCCATGGGTACTGCTCCCGCCACAATGGCGATGGCGGGGGCCATCCCTTTTTCCAGGTCCCCGACGTGCATCGAGCCGCCTTTGCCTTTGCAGCAACCCGTGGTTTTTCCAAACAGCTCGTGCAGGATGGAAGCGGCGCTCAGCCCCCGCGCCAAAGCGTGCCCGTGCGGCCGGTGCGTGCTGGTGATTACATCCCCAGCCTCGAGCGCGCTGCAAAAGCCCACGGCGATGGCCTCCTGCCCCTGGTACTGATGAATCGTGCCGGGCATGATGCCTTCCAAAAATAGGTACTTGATGCGCTCCTCAAATTTCCGGATCAGCACCATCTGGCGATACAGCGAAAGGAGAAACTCTTTCTCGTAAGCCATTCCCACTCTCCACGCAGGGGTAACGCGAAATACGGCGGCCCCGCAGTTTCCAGGAGCTTGCCCAAACATTCTACTGCGTTGCGACTCATCAGCCACCGCCGGTGTGTCACCGCCGCCGCCGCGCCCTTGGCGGGATCGCCGCGATGAGAATCTCGAAGTGCGGCACTCGATGGGTGCGTTCCCCGCGCAAAGCCGCGAGGAAGCGGTCTTTGTGAGGTGGACCCGCGTAACGCTCAATCCGCAGCATGGGACACCCCCTAACAGACTGATGAGAAAGTCGCCGCGACGCCCTTTGTAGCGCCGGCATCTTGCCGGCCCTTGTTGAATCTAAAGGAGTTGCCGGCTGGAAGCCGGCGCTACGGCAGCGCTCCAAGGCTTTTTCATCAGCCTCCTAAAGGTTCATCGCGCGGCGCACCAAGTCCGAGGCCTGGCAGGCATCCGCGCTGCGAATGGCCCTTGTGAACTCGTCCAGGCCCACGCGGTCGACGGCCCGTGAGAAGACGCTCATCCACTGGGCGCACTGCGTGGCGGCGGCCACGCCGTCTTCCCGGTAAGGGAAGATATCGAGCGTCAGCCAGCCCTGGTAGTCCAGCCGCTTCAGCCAATAAACGAGTTCCAAGTACTCGACGAGGTGCACCGCTCCGACCATCATGTCGTCGTCCCAGCTTCGATAGTTGTCGTTGAGGTGCAAATAATCCAGCTTGCCATAGGTAGAAAGGAGCGCGGCCGCTTCGGCCACATTTTCACCCGCGGCCAGGGCGTGGCCCACGTCCATGAGTACCCCAACCTTGTCGAGGCCTTGAAGGAGCAGGAGCACCTTGGAAGCATGACTCACAAAGCAATGCGTGCGGGGCTCCTTGAGCTTATACTCCACCAAAACGCGTACCTTATCATGGTGTTGGGAACAGGCCGCCAGTCCGTCGCGGAGCCATTTCCAGGCCTCCACGTAGTCAGCCTGGAAGGAGTAGTCAAATCCATCCTGACCCGGCCAGACGTCCACGTAGGGGCAGCCGAGTTCCGCCGCCCAATCCATCACCTTCTTGACTTCGTCGATGGCGGCCTGGCGCGTCCTCGCATCGGGCGCGGCCAAGCTGCCGCGGCCCCATTTGGCCTGAGTCCACAGGTCGGGAACCAGCATGGGGATCTTTAGGCCGCGGTCGCTGAACATCCTGCCCACGTCTCGAATGTTTCCGTCGTTGACGTGCCAGTTACCCACTAACTCCAGGCCATCCAGCCCCTCGACCTTCTTGGCGAGGTCAAGCATTTCTTCTACCGTGTTGCCGCCTCCTCCGTAACCGCCCAGGCAGTACCGGTCGGCGCAGTTTCCGAAAGTAGGAAGACAGGCTCCGAATAAATGGTTCGCAATCATGATAGATCCCTCCTCATAATGGTTCGAGCGGTATCCGTCCAGCGTGGCGGGGCTTGGCCCGGGCCGGGCACATGGACACGGCGGCCTATCAAGCTGCCGCTGCCCGGGCTAAGCCGTGGCTCGCTGCACGATCTGAAGATAAGTTCCGTATCGGTCCTCCCAAAGGGCTTGATCGCGCGGTTCGTATTCCGTCAATTTCGTGGAACGGCGCACCACCTCCCGAATCTCGGCAGGCGTAGACAGGTACCGGGTAGCCATCGCCTGGACGAGCACATTTCCGGCTACGGTGGCCTCCACGGGACCCGCCACCACCGGAAGCCCGGTGGCATTGGCGGTGAGTTGGCACAACAATCCGTTCCGTGCTCCGCCGCCCACGACGTGCAACACGCGGAAGCGCCGCTGGAGAATGCGGCCCAAGTCCTCCAGCGCCTTTCGATACGAGAGGGCGAGGCTTTCCAGAATGCAGCGCGCTTCTTCTCCCGGACCTTGCGGTTCGCGCTGGCTCGTACGCGCACAGAACTCCCGGATCGCTTCGGACATGTCCTTGGGCGCGAGGAAGCGCGGGTCGTCGGGGTTGACGAGCCCCGTGCCCATAGGGACGCTGGTGGCTAGCCGAACCAGCTCGTCGTATGAGTGCGCCTCCCCCGTCTGGCTCCATGCGTGGCGTGTCTGCTGAAGTAGCCAGAGACCCATAATGTTGCGGCAGACGAAGAAGCTCCCGACGGTTATTTCATTACAGAAGCCTGCCGAGAACACCTCCGGCGAAGTCCAGCACTCGTCGGTGAGCGCGCCCACGACCGACCATGTCCCGGAGCTGATAAAGGCCCAGTCATGGTCCTGTCCCGGTACGGCCGCCACCGCCGAGGCCGTATCGTGCGTGCAAGGAGCAATCACCCCGCTGCGCTTCAGCCCGACGCTCCGCCGCACCGATTCCGCCAGCTCACCCACGACTGTACCGGGGTCCAGAAGCGGAGGCATGATGGAGCGAGGAAGGTCCAGCTTTTTGAAGGCTTCCTCGCTCCATTGGCGCTTCCTCGGATCGTAGAGCTGGGTTGAGATGGCGTTGGTGCGCTCGCAGCCCACCTGCCCGGTGAGAAAGTAGGCAAAGAGGTCCGGCATCATCAAGAGGGTCTTCGCGTATGCCAGGAGTGGGCTCTGGCGCAAGCGCAGCGACAGAAGTTGTACGGAGGTATTGACCGGAGAAAGTGGCATGCCGGTACACCGAAACAATTCTTCGGGAGCCATCTTGCCAGGCACTGCTTCGAGCACGCCCTCCGTCCGCCGGTCACGGTAGTGGACGGGATTTTGCAGCAGCTTCTCATCCTGGCCGAGCAGGCCAAAATCCACACCCCATGTGTCGATACCCAAGCCCTCCACGCCATCACCGAAGCGCCCCACGTACGCCCGCATTCCCTTCAGCAGATGGCCATACAGGGCCAGAACATCCCAATGGAGCGTGCCACAAACTTCGACCGGCTCGTTGACAAAGCGATGAATTTCCTCGAGGGCCAGTTCTCCGCCCGCGAGGGAACCCACCACACCCCGCCCACTTTCGGCTCCGAGATCGAATGCTAGGAAGCGGCTCGAATCCAATTCCGGCACTCCCGCAAAAGGCTAATCAAACACCATGGGTTTGGGGTGGAACTTGGGGGCGACCCGGAGCCACGGGGTCCGAGGGCGCTCGATATAACCCCATTTCTCCAAGGCGCGGCGCAGTTCCTTGTTTTCAGGCTTTTTCGCGCAAGTTAGGAAGTCCTCACCCGAGAGCGTGGCGGCGATGGCCTGCTGCCATGCCTTGGCCCCCGCCGTGTAGCCGTCCGGATGTCCCAGCATACCGCCGCCCGCCGGAATCACGATGTCCGTACCATATTCCCCAATCAGGATGGGCGCCAGTCCCGGGTATACACCCGCGCAGGGCATGGGAAACATGGGCTTGATGTGCCCGAGTGGCGCCAGTTTAACCTGCGCCGTGCGGAGTCCTTCCTCCAGACTGACCATCGGGATGCTCGACCAATACGTGGGCGTCAGCATCAGATCGCCACCGCACAGGCGCACCAGCTTGGCAAAGACCGGCCAGGCAATCCGGGGCTGGGCCGCAATCATGTGCGAGGCGTGAACGAGGATGGGAACGTTGATCTTGGGATCTTCTGCCAACTGGCGAAGGACGGGTAGTCCGGCCGAGTAGCAAACCAACAGGCCGCGGGCGCCCAGTTCCACGGCGCGGGCCGCCTTGTCGAAAATGCGGCGGGGTTCGTCGGTGATACTCACAAAGTAGATCGCGCGTTTCCCGGTCTTGGCCTCAGCTTTTTCCAATGCTTCGCGCACGGCTTTCACGCGATCCTCGTACTTGCTGTTGTAGAGATCGCTCGTCATCTCATCGTCTTTCATCATGTCCGCTCCGCCCAATGCTGTCTGGTAGCACTGGTCGGCAACTTGCTGCGGCGTCATGCCCATCTTGGGTTTAATGATATGCAGCGAAAGAGGCCGGTCTGGCACATTCAGGAGTTGGCGAATTCCCGGGACGCCAAACTTGGGTCCCTGGAACTTGGCCAGCAGGTTCTCCGGAATGAAAACGTCAAGCAGCCGAAGCTTGGGGCTAAAAGCGAAACAGTTTCCCGCGATGCTGAGCAGCATCATGGGTACGTTATCGATCCAAGCGTCGATGGGGAAGGCCAGTTGTACAACCGCGGAGCGGCGGCAGGCATTGCCCGTGGAAATTTCAAAGTAGCCCACCATTTTTCCGCTCAGGGCGCGCCGTACGTCATCTGTTTCCTCTGCCACCTTCTGCCAGGTGCCGGTGGAGCCTTCAATCACCATCGATTGAATCAGGGCAAAGTGGTCGATGAAATCCTCGCCGGGCAGCTCGTCGTCCATGAAGTAGGTGGCGACAATGTGGTTGGTGCGGTCGATCCCATCGAAGGAATGATTGAAAATCTCTGGATCGTAAAACCGTTGCGTCATCCCGATTCTCCTTAGTACTACTACGTTAAGTTAAGGTCCTCGATTGCTTCTGCGAATTTTGCTGCCACAATACGCGCAATGGCCAGTCCAGGTGAACAACCGGCGCTGGATCTCACGGCGCGTCTGTGGCAGGGTCCACCCAAAAGTTTTTTTACTCCGCAACATCTCCAAGGTGAGGAAAGCGTGCGCCAACATGACCAGGGTGACATGATGATGCCAGCGTGCCCGTGCGGCCGGTGCGTGCTGGTGATTACATCGCCAGCCTCGAGCGCGCTGCAAAAGCCCACGGCGATGGCCTCCTGCCCCTGGTACTGATGAATCGTGTCGGGCATGATGCCTTCCAAGAACAGGTACTTGATGCGTTCCTCAAATTTCCGGATCAGCACCATCTTGCGATAAAGCGAAAGGAGAAACTCTTTTTCGTATGGCATTCTTACTCTCCAGCAAGGCGTGGCGCGAAAGACGCCAATGCCCTAATTTCCAAAACCCTGAGCCTGCATAGTACTGAGGCTCACGGGTCCGTCGATGGTTTTTGTGCGTAGCATTGAATCTAGTGTAGTGCTTCGCGGAGATACGTACTTGTAGCGCCGCCCGTTAGGGCGGCACATGCCGGGCTAAAGCCCGGCGCTACAAGGGAAACCACGCGAATCAAATTCATGACGCACGGCACTAGAAGGCTACTCGAAGGAGTTGCACCCGTCAACAAATACGGGTAGTGTCCCAATATTGTGTTGCTGTCAAAAATCGGGTATCCCGCTAATGGCGGTGCTTTGTTTTGTGAAAAGGGCTTTGGTTACGGTGCGGAGATCAAGAATCATCTTGTATGTGGAGGATGCCGATACCGGATCATTGACGACGATAAAGCCAAATTTCTTGTACCAATCCAAAGCCGTAGGATAGGCATCGACGACGATGCACCGGCATCCTACATTCTGCCCGATAGCTAAAGTACGTTCAATTGCGTCACGCAGAAGTTGGGTGCCCAGTCCTTTTCCTCGCAATTGTTTGACCACGGCCAATCGAGCAATTAGGACGGCTGGCACCATCTTATATGGAAATCTTCCGAGGTTTGCGGGTAGGCCGAGGGTTGGGACTTCAGTCATCGCAAGCGTGTAGTAGCCAATTACTATAGGTCCATCCGCCAAGATAGGCGGCATGAGCGTATTGACCATGACATACGTTGTACCGATACCGTATCTGTTTTGATTCTGCCATGCAAATTGTTGGATGTACTGATTCAGAGAGTGATCGCCACAATCAAATGCAGCTCGTACATGCTGGCGTTCCAAGCGACAGACTTGATATATCACGTTTTACGGGCGAGGGGCTCTCAACGCCTTGATAAGCTCGGGAGTCGGCTCGGCAGGTTCCTTGGCCAATAAGTCGGCAATCCGTGCCTGTTCCGATGCGGTCCATTCGACAGGGACAGAGGGCAGTTCGTCCAAGGCGACTGATAGACGAGAGAAATCAGGTTCGGCTTTGGCCGACGCTTGGCTCTGACGAACTGGCGGCTTGTGTTTCTCTGACATACTTCCACCTTACCGGCCAATTTATTATAGCAGACCGGCTGAGCAGGTCAATGAATTTCTGGGAGCTTGGCCCTCCCTCTATAGAAAGGGCATATTCAATGGTATCGGGTGTGGCACATTGACTTTGACCTTTATTACTAGATGTACCTCATTCTCGCTGTGGTCGGGTGAAGTGGCGGGAGTTAATAAGCGATCTCCGGTTACCCGGAAGTCGGTTATAAGGCTATCGTCTTCAAGCAGGCAGAAAAACGGATTTTCTGCTTGGCCCGCAGGCTTCTGCCCGCCGATTTCTTGACCAGGTTTCGGCATCCTCAAGCCGTCAAAGAGAGTCTTGATTCTATTGTCGATGTCTCCGCTTTCGGAGATAAGCTTTCCGGGGGGTGAGCATCTTAAAAAGAGAATATCCAAGCTGCACGTCGTCAGAAAGCTCCTACAGATTAGCGGCGCAAAACGGAAATCTCCGATGCGGAATTGCTCGGCGAATTGATCAAGTGTGAGGTAGGCCGTGTCTCCGAATACATTCGCCGGATGAACCCCCAAGTTAGCGAAGTCCTCGCCGAAAACGGTGAAGCCCTCGTTCTTCATCCGAAGCATTGCGGGATGTGTTTCCCAAAGCTGAGCCAACTGCGGATTCATTTGCCTACGGATGGCGAATTTGTCGTCTAGTCCACCTGCTGCCTTTAGTCTTCCACTATACAGAAGATGGAACTCCATATGTTCCTTCATGCCGTCGGTAAATATCCAAGCGGGCCATTCGAGCCCCCACGGATAGTGAGTTGCCGTAATTTGAGAGAGCATACCACACCTCGTTTATCTGATATGTGAGTTTTTGCTGGAATTGGGGGAAACCTGATTTTACCGGATGGCTGCTGTAAGGAATTCTTGCACTGCCCAGATGTGATCCGCAATCCCCGCTTCCATTGCCGGGGTCACTCGAAGAGTCTAAGGAAGGCGGTACAGGCAAGGTGGGCAAAGAGAAAAGGGGGAATAGATAATTAACCGTATTCTTCCAACCACGTTCCGACCATTGTTAAGTCCCGCCCGCGAAGGACTTGCACTCGACGCTTTTTCAAGGCTTTCACCATACGAGTTAGATGTGCTTGAAACTCAGTTCTGTCTACTTGCCGATTGGGGAATACCGGAACAAGGGGACAAATGGTTTTTTCGAAGAACTCAAAGTTGTCCTCTATCCGTTTCATGTCAACTTCCGCCAGCCATCTTGGTTGAGGAAGAAAACCGGGCTCATTCGGAATTTCCCGAATGTGTGACATGCCCCCGCAACCTTGGACAAACATCTTAACTTTCCACAAGGCATAAATTGCTACATATCCTGCTTCCGTGCACGACATCGACTTGCTGTAGAACGGCTTGAACAAAGCTTCGGCATACTCTCGCCCAATTCCTAGCAGGATGCTGAAAAAGTCGAAAGGCGGCCTGTTTTTCCCCACTTCGGCACCTGTAAGTCCTTTGTTTTCAGGCGAGGCTAGCAATATAGTTATCCCGAAAAAGAGTTTTTCAGCATCCTGCTGGAGGCTCGTAGGTATCCACTGGCACAAAATGCCTTCCCGATGCGTAATACAACAGCATTTGGTCCCTTTCTCGGGCTGTGATTAGAATGCTGGCAAAGGATTTCTCAGCTTTCGGCGGCTGGGTGTAATGCTTGTGGTGAAATTGTTTGTATATTCTCCTTACTTCATTGAGGGCACTTTTACCTATCTGCTCTTTCATCGCCCCCTGCAAGGCATCAACCAATTCTCTGGCAAACAGAACATCGCCGGAATATACCAAGTACATGCCTGCTCGCTTGTTAATCCCGAAGATTTTCGCTTGGTATTTTTTGCCTTGATCCAAGGTGATTTGTGAATCTGCGCAGAGGATTACCCCGTCTCTGCACTTGAACCCCGCCGCGATGGTCATAGCTTTGGGCATCCCCTGTCGGTATGGCCTGAGAGGATACGGCAGACGTTGATGCGTGTCAATTCGCGGACACATAGCTTACCTCTTTCACTTGCGGCAGTCCCCCCAAGTGCTATACTCACGACATTTATGGAAGGATAAAACGCCAATGAATCCACGGCGACTTGACGGCGGGTCCCAAGAACTCGGCGAGTTGATCCGCCATAGCCTGCAAGGCACATTTCCGGGTATTGAGTTTTTCCTTGAGCCGCTTGACCAGACTGAGTTCGGAGTGTACTGGAAATACAAAGCGCCGGGGGCACCGAGCGAGAAAGATGTGCGCGTACACATGGCGCTGAACTGGCCAAGCATTGACGCTAAACTCAGGGACTCGGATGTGCAGGCAATCGCGGGTCGCACAGGAGGAGCTACGGGTGTTGCATCAATTCTTCAGTCTCTCAAACCCAAGAACAAATCGCTGAAGACCTGTCCGCACTGTGGGAAGGACTGCCGTAGGTCCGCGAGGGCATGTGTACACTGCGGGGCTCCTTTCCCCACGTGCTACGTTTGTGGGGGCATGTTGTACGCAGATGAAAAGTATTGTGGGAAATGCGGTGTAGAGTATCACTCCCGCCCGCTACCCGTTCCTGTCCCCGCGCTCACCCCTGATTCCCTTTCTCCTGATGCAAGGCGTCTATTTGACGCTATCACGTTGATAGACAATGAGCAGAGCGCTCGGGAGTTCTTTGATGCCGAGGCCGCGCAGATTCAGCGGGCAAAGGACGCCGGGACTTTTTAGACTCGGGATTCGGCCACGGGGACTGTATGTCGGCTCTTGCGTGAATGCTTCAAGGCGGGTATGACAGCGGAACGTGTGGCCATGTGGCGCGGAGTCATCGTCGCGGTTAGTTTGCACGCGGCGTGCCGCCGGTTTTGACCCGTCCACCTTTAGCCAGTTTTAGTGTGACCACGGAGGTGTTGCGCTCTCATTCAAAGGCGGTCTCTACTTCTGCATGAAATGGACGTGGTTGCCCTAGCCAGCAGTATTCATTAACAGCCCCGACTTCGTGGGCAACAATCTTCCAAAGCGTCGGCAACGCAGAATTAGGACACTACCCGGAGCCTGGGATGGGCAGTTCGGAGCTGATGGTGTCGAGGCAAAACTGCATGCTGCCGGAGAGTATCGTTGCGCGCTAGCGCAGACGTTAGTCTTTAGGGCAGCGATCCTCACGCGGCCGTGGGCAGTTTCACATTTTACCCCTTCCTGCGCAGCGACGTTTTGTAGCCTCTATTTCTCGCTTTTTCTCTTGACACGAGTGTCAGTCTGGTATACAATTAGGGTGGAAGAATGGAGGTGGCGTCGTGTCGCTGCGTAAGTCTCCCACCCTGACTCCTGCTTTGTTAGATTCCAATCGCCGCAACGCTATGAAATCCACGGGACCCCGGACCGCGCGGGGCAGGGCTTGGTCGCGGCTGAACCATTTTCGGCATGGAATGCGTTCGCCGGAGTACATCAATTTTTTTAAGGCCTTGCACGATGCACCACTCGGCGAGGTGGGGATGACGGCGGACACCCTCCTCTCGTCCCAGCAGGTGATTCACCCGCTGTTCATGGAGATTGCCGAGGCGGGTGTCCAAGCGGATATCGAAATCTGTAAGGAGCTGTCGGTGCGTTCGCAGAGGAAGTGAAAAAAAAGAGTGCATACTCGCACGTTCGAAGCCGGAACGTTATTGAAAACAAATGATGGCGGAAATTGCAGAGCTTCCGAGTCCCAGAATGCTATTGAAAATACAAGACTTACATGGATTACGCGCAAGAATTGCTTTATGCATACGAAAACGCAAGAGATAGGACCGGCGTGACGGCCAGCAAATCGGCGGCAATATGTCCCAATTCCGGCATATCGCTGAAAACAAGTTGGTTATTAAAAATTGTGCCCAAAACGCCAGAATGTATATGAAAATGCAGGAGATAGTCGTGCGCACGGCCATCCGACGCGGGCGATTTCATCGAGGCCAGAATGTTACAGAAAATACAACACTTATGTGAATAATGGACTATAAGGCCCTGGTGGTCTGCGGCGCCCGCGAGTTTGACGGAACCCTGCCGTCCAACCCAGGGTTCCGTCAAAGTCGCGGGTGTCACATACTTCTGGGGCCATGAATGCATTACTTGCGAAGAGACCCCTCACCCACCGCCTTGCGGTCCCCCCTCTCCCCAAGGGAGAGGGATAGAAA
>Ga0187849_1001754_pt1 | contig 22321 bp, 13 predicted proteins | sample June2016WEW_4_10_2_FD_132412 | JGI IMG/M metagenome (GOLD analysis project Ga0187849, IMG submission 132412) | Peatland microbial communities from SPRUCE experiment site at the Marcell Experimental Forest, Minnesota, USA - June2016WEW_4_100 | ecosystem: Environmental > Terrestrial > Soil >...
CAACGCCGGGGGATGCCAAGGATCAGCAACTCCACGCGCTTGGAACCGCCTTTGGCCTGGGGCGCAATATCCGCCGGCAGCCGGACTTCGACATCGCCCTTGCCCGGGAGGCTGGTTTGGACCGCCAACCCATCTGTCAATGGGAATAGCGCGGCGCCGCCCAGGGGCGAATCCAGAAAGGCTGCGTAGGCGTTCAGCCTGAACCGGTCGGAAACGGGTTCGGCCGAGGTGGCGGCGCCGCTCCATTCTCCGGTGCGCAGGCTTTTTGCGTCGCTACGGAAGGCCCACGAAGCAGCCGCTCGGGATTGCAGCGAAACCAGGCGAAAACCCTGATTGGGCAGGTCAGCTTTGAGCGTGAGGTCAATTTGCCACAGAAACACCGCCATGGGACTGTCGGGATTGACCTGGAAGAAATGGTTGCGGCGGTTGACGCTGTATTCTTTCACGGGCTCAGTCCGCCACAAGGTGTGCCAGACATTGTGAACGGGGATGTGGTCCGCAAAGCAGTGCTCGCGCGGCCCGTCGCCGATCATGACATCACGCGTGATCAACAGCCGTCTGGCCTCCGTGACCACCGCCTCCGGGAGAGGATGGGCCGGGGCGAGGGGCGCGGTGTGTTCCCAGATTTCGGGCTCGCCGCCGGCGGCGCCGTCGAAGGCGGGCGCGCCCAACAGTTGGTCGTTCTTAAAGGCGCCCGAAGGGGAAAGGCCGGAGGCAATGCGCTTGATGGTCGTGCCCAGCGTCTGGTTGCCCCCCAGCAGGATGCCGACCTCATCCTTGTTCACGACGTAACCGTAAGTGAGCTGGTTATTGCGATCCCCGCACATGAATTCCTCGAGGCGATGATTGCGGTCCCATTGGTCGCCGCTGATCGCGCGTCCTCCGGCCAAGTCCGTTGCGACCATCACCAGGCAATGCTGACGGTCGTGAGTCAGGTCCAGGGCAAACTCGAACTGAGTTTTCCCTCGTGGCAGAAAGCGCCGGAACAGGCGCGCGCCGTCATAGACTGCGACCTCTCTCAGGCCGGCCGGGGAACTGGCCTGCCCATGGAGCACCCACCGATAGTTCTGCCAGACAAAATCCCCGCGCGTGCTCCCCTCGTAATCGCGGGGACCCACGTGCGACCAGGTGTCAATGCGCGGGCCGGAGGTCACCTGGGGTTTGACCGGATTGTCGGGATAGGTGTGCCATATATCAAAGTAATCGCGGACCTTGCGCTCGGCTTTGAGGGCGCCGCCGATGATCGAGCCGCCGTGCTGAGGCAGGCTGAGCACGGTGTGCCAGCGCGAGCGCCCCAGTTGGGCCGGATCGTCCATGAGGTCAATCACCAACGGCACGGGGGTTTGGCCCGACCCGCACAGTTTCAGGTAATCCTCGCTCGCGTCCTCGATCACCTCGCCGTGGCGCGCGGTAATGACCCCCATCGCGTCGTAATCGGAGAAAAAGTCGGCGAACGGCGCCGCGCCTTGCTTGAACAGGTAATTGCCGGCCGTCAGCCTGAAACTGGAAACCGAGTAAGCGTAATCCAGCGTGGTCATGGCCAGTTGGCCGGGGACATGAGGGTTCTTGCGGTCCACTTCCGGGTCGTGCGAGCGAAACGTTTTGCCATCGGGGGTCAGGAACTTGGCCTCGGGATAGGGAAAGCTGGTCCCGAAATAGAAATAGTGGTTGCCGACTTCGTCATCTATGGTGAAGCCGGGGATGGCGGCAAACTCGGCGGAGGACAGGCGCGCGCAATCGGCCTTGAGCTTCTCAAAGTCTTCCTTGGAAAGCCTGGCGAATTCCTCGAGGAAGACCACCCAGGAAAGCCCCGCGGCCCTGGCCTTTTCGACCCATTGGTCCGCGCTGACGTTCCCGCTGGAATACCTGGTGCGCGGGCCAGCCACCCCGGGCCATGCCGCTTCCGGCTGGGGAAAAGAGATTTTTTCAGGCCAGGAATATTGCTGGGAATAGCGGACCTTATGGGGATTGCGGAGCAGCGACTCCTCGGTCTTTGCGTCGCCGCAAGCGCCGCTCGCCAAGGTTGGCTCGGCCAGCCATCGCAGGCTATTGGTGAGCAGGCGGAACCCGTCGGACGGCCTGCCGTTTAACCCTTTGTCCAGCACGATGCCCTCCAGCGTGCTGTTGGCAAAAGCCCCGAACAAGTATTCCGGAGTGATTCCGAAAAACATGATCCGGCCCTTGCCCACCGAACGAATCGCCGCCAGGGGCACCTTTTGGCTATAGGTGCCCGGATGCTCCGGCCGGCTCTCTTGCAGCGCGCCCTTGCGAGTCAACGAGGAATCCGAACCACGCAACACCACCTGCCACAAAGCGTCGGCCACGAACGAAATGGTGTGATCTTGTCCCCCGACGCGGTCCCGGGGAACCGGATACCAGAGGCCTTTGACTCCGGCGCAGACCGGCGATTCGCCAACCGCATCGGTGAACGCGAAGGGAATGCGCCAGGAGGTGGCCACCACCGCAGTTTTGGAGTCGTCCGGCATCTCGTCGAACAACGGTGTGAGCCCGAACGGTTTTAGAAACGCGTCCTGGGGCGGTTTGGCCGTGGCCATCTGGCCGAACGCGCCCAACATCACCACACCCCCACCCGCCTCGAGGTAGCGGTTGAGGACATCAATCGTTTGCCGGGTCCGGCCCAGGGACATGTCGGCGTTGGCCAGTCCCAAACCCGAAAGCACCACGACGTTGAAGTTGGTGAGTTCGTCCCAGGCCAGCGGATGCTCGCTCAGCGAGGCGTGTTCCGCCCGAATGGCAAAGCCCCCCTCCGCCAAACGGGTCGCCACCTCATACCCGCAGCCGCCGCCGTCAGAGCCGGCGAACAGCACCGCTGGAGTCTTTTGAGCAAGGGCGACCGCGGCGGACAAGTGCCCGCACATGCCCATGGCAATCCACAGCGTGAGGTGGCCGGTCGGAAACCTGTTCTTAGTCATGCTTCGATGGCGGCGACTTTACGCCGGGCCTGCGGCTCACAGCAATCCATCATTGCTGCACCCGGGAATGGTGATCGCGCTGTATGTCATGGGGCCGGGCGAGTATAACACGGCCGATTGGGGGCAGATGGGAGAGGGCGAGTATCACTGGTTTGACGAGTTCGATCCGCATTACCTGCACCTGGGCAAAGCTGTGGGCGTCTTCGAAAAACGAGGGCTGGTGTATTTCCGGGAGTTCGAGGACGGATGGGTGGCCGTCAATGGCGAAGACAAAGACGCCATTGGGGTCAAGGTGCCTGCCGGATCAGCTCGCATCCTTGATCACCGCAACTTCAAGGCCTGGCGAGCAGCGCCGCTCCAGGAATCGCTCCCGTGAACGCCGCGAGGCCGTTGCCTTAAAGGTGAACAAGCTGAAACCGGCGGGGAACGCGAATGCTCCCCCTTTGGGGCGAGCCTTCATCCGTATATTTGATGCTCAGGGCCCTTGCGGGTTGCCGGTGCTGCCGGAGACAGGTTTGGCTTGCCCGTCAGCCCGGGCGAAAAACAACTCCAAGGACCACCAACCGCCTCCAACGATCAGCAGAAAGACCAACCCAAGCCACATCGAAAAGTCCGTGCGGGCCTCGTGAACCATGCTCAGGAAACCGTAGCGTGGCAGCTTGGGAAGAGCAAAGCCCCAAAAGCCATGTCCCAGCAGGACAGGGATCTTGGTCGAGAGGATAGCGACGGAGATGTTGAGGAGGAGCGGGACAGCGGCCAACCGGGTAAAGAGGCCCAGCAGGACAAGCGCTCCGCAAATGGTCTCGACGCCGGCGACGAAGGGGCCCATCAGTCCCGGGGCGGGAATGCCGATCTTGGCAAACCGGCCTGCGGCCAACTCCTCGGAGTGAAGGAACTTCAGCAGGCCTTCCACGAGAAAAACGCCCCCAACCATTAGCCGGACCAGGATGGCTGCCTGGGCCGTGACTTGTGGTCCAGCCGGTTTGATGAGCTTGTTCATTCTCTGACGCGCGGACGGGAATTCAGTCCTTCGTTCGAGGGACAATCACGGTGAGATGGTTCATGATGGTCCGAACATATCGCATTGGCGCATTCCCGACAACCGATCAGAAGCGAACTCGGTGAGCCGGCTCGGCACATCCGCTAGCCTACTCAACACCTGTCAGCTCCCTTGACATGCACCTGTGCGTCAGCCAGCCTGCGCTTCCGCATGAGCAAGGTCCAAAATCAACTGGAAGGTGTTGAGGCAAATCACACAAACTGGCGGCCGTTGTTCGTTGCCGCCAGCATTCTCGGGGTCCTCGGGGCTTTCGGGCCAACGGCATCCGCGGCGTCAACATGGTATGCCGCCGCAGCAGGCCAAGCCGCAGAGGCAAATCCGGGAACGGCGCAGCAGCCGGCGCGCAGCGTCGCCAAGGCCGTGACGCTGGCCAAGCCGGGCGACGTGATTGTCTTCGCTCCGGGGATCTACCCCTGTTCGGGCGTGACCGTGCCGGAAGGCGGCCAGGATCTCCCAATCACGCTGCGTTCTGACGGCAAGGGGAAGGTCATCTTCACCAACGACGGAGCCGGGTCCCTCCTAAGGGCGGGGTCTTACAACACCTTGGACGGGATCGAGTTCCGAATGAGTGGCGAACGTCCCCGGGGCGCCGGGATCAGCGTCGAGCGAAAGGAGCACGTCATTATTCGGAACAGCCGCTTCTTTGCCTGCCAGGTCGGTGTTAGCGCCACCAGCGCGCACTATCTCACCATCCAAAACTGCGAGATGGCCTATTCCGGGGCCTACGGCGTCCATCTGAACGGATCCGGGCAGGACACGCGAGGACACTGGAATCCGGCCGATGAATGCCGTTACGTCGAGGTGCGCAACTGCTACCTGCATGACGCGGGATGGAACGTGAATGGTACCGAAGGCTACGGCGTCACTGCCAACGGAGCCACTGAGTACCTCGTCATCGAGAACTGCCAGATCGACAACAACAGCGGCGATGGCATCCTATATGAGGATTGGACCGTGCACTCCACCGCCCGCTATAATGTCATCCGCGGAACGGGTATCGCCGCCATCTGGATCGACAACGCGAGCATGAGCATCTTTGACAACAACTACCTGGAGGCGAACAACGTGGCGGTCTGGCTCTCCGGCGAGGAGAGCAGCAACCGCTACCTGGACGATTTCATCTCGATCCGCAACAACATCATCGTTCACAACGACTGGTCGGCCATTGACCCTTCGGTCTATGGCAAGGCTATCTTCCTCATCACCTCCAGTACCCGGGACACCTATTTTGACAACAATACGGTGGCCTTCAACAAATGCGACCGAGTGGTCCGCATCGAGAACCGTCCGCCGCAGAACGAGTATCGGAACATCTGGTTCCGCAATAACATTTTCTGGCAGAACACCGGCCCTGTGAAGGTGGACGCGGCGTTGGACCCCAAGGAGTTTCATTTCGTGAACAACCTATGGGACAAGCCTTACGCGCGTGACGCGCAAGCCAAGACGGGCGATCCCCTTTTCGTCGATCCCAAAGCGGACAGCCCGGAAGGGTATCGACTCCAGGGCGCGTCCGCCGCCAGAGGCCAGGGCATGCTGCTGTATGAGAACCCGGTGGATTTCTGGAACGGCCAGCGCCCGCACCTGTCCAAGACCGAGAAGTACAGCTTGGGCGCCCATCAATTCGGCACCACCGGCGCTGCCCACATCGGTCTGGACAAGGCGGCGTTCCCATTCGAGGTTCCGCCCTTCAAGCTCCGATTTAAAGCCAGGCCCAATTTGTGATGGTTATGCGACCACTCTATTTGGCGATTTGGCTTGCGCTCCCGGTGTTTCAGCGAACCCACGCTGCGGATACTCCCGCATCCAGGCCGAACATCCTTTACATCCTCGCGGATGACCTCGGCTACGGAGACGTCGGCTGCTACAACCGCGACTCAAGAATCCCCACTCCCAGGCTCGACCAGCTTGCCGCCGAGGGCATGCGCTTCACGGATGCCCATGCGCCGGACGCCGTCTGCACCCCCTCGCGTTACGGGCTGCTCACGGGCCGTTATTGCTTCCGCTCGAGGCTCAAATCTGGCGTGCTTGGACCCTGGGGCGCGCCGCTTATCGAGGCAGGCCGGCTCACCGTCCCGGAGTTGCTGCGCCAGCACGGCTACGCGACCGCCTGTTTCGGCAAGTGGCACCTTGGCTGGCGATGGTCCACCAAGGACGGCCAGGCGCCGTCCAGCCGGGATGGCCTGGGCAACGTGGATTTCGCCAAGCCCATCGCGGGCGGCCCGACGGCTTATGGCTTCGACACCTATTTTGGCGTGGATCTGCCGAACTATCCGCCCTACTGCTTCATCGAGGGCAACCGCACCGTGGGCGTGCCGTCGGCGGCGGCGCCGATGATCAAAGGCGCGTTCAACCGCCCCGGCCCGATGGTGCCCGGCTGGAACCTGACCAACATCCTGCCGGAGATCGCCGTGCGCGCCGTCCGCTATATCGAGAACGCGGCGAAGTCGCCCAAGCCGTTTTTCCTCTACTTCCCGTTGACCGCGCCGCATTACCCCATCGTGCCGGCCGCGGAATTCAAGGGGCGCAGCCAAGCCGGCGACTATGGCGATTTCGTGGCGCAGGTCGATGCCACGGTCGGCGCCGTGCTCGACGCCCTGAACCGCACCGGGCTGGCGGCCAACACGCTGGTCATTTTCACGAGCGACAACGGGCCGGAATGCGTCGAGGTCGAGCCGGGCGCGTATGAGCGCATCCGCGAGTTTGGCCATCGCAGCATGGACGATCTGCGCGGGGTCAAACGCGACACCTGGGAGGGCGGCCATCGGGTGCCCTTCCTGGCGCGCTGGCCGGGCCGCATCTCGGCGGGGGCCGTGAGCGAGGAGACGATTTGCCACGTGGATTTCATGGCCACGTGCGCCGCGCTGTTGGGCGCCAAGCTGCCGCCAAACGCCGGCGAGGACAGTTACAATATCCTGCCGGTATTGCTCGGCGAGAAGCGTGGCGAACCCGTCCGCGAAGCCACGGTGCTGCACGGCGGGGATGGCAAGTTCGCCCTCCGGCAGGGCGAATGGGTGTTCATCGATGCCCCCACCGGCGACGGCAACGGCCACCACGGCGAACCGGAGTGGTTCAAGCAAGAGCGCGGCTACGGGAGCAACTCCTCCCCCGGCCTGCTCTACAACCTCCATGACGACCTGCCCCAGCGGCAGAACCACTATGCCGAGAGGCCGGAAGTCGTTGCGCGCCTAAAAGCCTTGCTCGATAGATACAAAGCGGATGGCCGCAGCACGCCCGGCCCGCCCCAGAGAAACCGCCGCGCCTCCAGCCTGAGGGAAAAAAGCGGCGGTGCCGTCGAGAAGTCGGAATGAAGCCTTCTATTCACCAAGCTGGGCGCACCATTGGATCTCTAGGTTTGCTACAGTGTCGAATCCGCGGCGCTTTTTTACCGAGCTTGGGCAAAGGGGGAGACTCCGACTCACCCGACGGCGACGAGTCCGCGGCGAGCGCCGCAGCCGATAAACGAGCGACGAACGGGAGAGCGACTATTGCATCACCGAGCGGGGGAGCGAACAAGTTCATGGCTCAGAGGCTACAACAGTCGGACAGGCAAGCAAAGGGATGATCAGCCGTTCCCTCCCCAGGACACCGAAATCCGGAAACCGAAATCCGGTTGACAATCCTGAACGGTTAAGCCGAGCATAGCAGGATGTCATCGACTAATCCAGAACCGGCGGCTCTGGTAGGTGACCCGCGTCGACAAGCGGATGATTTACACAAGGGTCTTGTTTTTCAGATTTGGAGAAGCGTAGAAGCCTGGGTGAACCTGAGAGACGATGAACTCCTGCTGCTCGAGGGCGCGGAGGACTTTGACGTTGTATCCGGCGCAGCAGGCGCCGGAGTCCAGGTCAAGGCTACCGCCGGCAACATCACCTTGAGGAGCAAACCCGTAGTCTCTGCCCTGAACAGTTTCTGGCTGCTCAAGTGCAAGAACAAGGAGAGGCAAGTCTCGTTTCGCCTCATAACCACTTCTCGAGCCGGGACCGAACAGGGAGCTCCGTTTGGCCCCCGCAGGAAGGGCCTGGATCTCTGGATGGAGTGTGCAGAAAGGCGCGACCTCGGACTGGCCGAGGAGTTGCGGCGCTTTCTCACGACTGACTCGGTGCTGGCCGAGCAACTTGAGCCTTGCGGAACCGAGGCTTGTCCTGCTCCAGCGCCGACCCTGCTCCAATTCTTGAGGGCTGTGGATGCCACTGGCGTCCTCGACAACCTCATCACACGGATTTACTGGAGCACAGAAAGTGGAGACAGCGAGGTTGTCAGGGAAACCGTGGCGATGTACCTGCGCGCCCATGGCGAAAGGCAGCGCCTGAGGCCGAGCGACTGCGCGCCGGCACTTGATAAGCTGTTCCGGATAGCAGCCGAAACGGCGGCGAAAAAACACGGACGTGCTTTGAGCCGCGACGATTTCCGGATAGCCTTCGAGGAAGCTACCACCAAGAGGTACTCGCATTCAGAAATCGTAGAGATAACCACCAAGGCGGAGTGGATGAATCGTCTGGTCGGCCTAGCTGCCAAGGAAGGCGGGAAGGTCACGTTTGGGACAACAGGGCTGGTCAGCGCGGGGATTCCTGATCTGCCCCCAGGCTGTGTCAGGAGGGCGGCCTGCGTCGGGCAGGTCTGGGACTTGGGGCGCAAGTTTCGCGGTGCCATTATTACCGGATCCTCCGGCATGGGAAAATCGACACTGGCCAAGCTGGTTGCGCAGGGGCGGGCTGGTGCATGGATGTGGGCCGACTTTCAGGGGGTTGATCCCGACCATGTGCCCGAGATGCTCCGGCTGTCGGCGAACCGCTTTATCGAGTCGGACGAGACGATCCATCTGGCGGTGGATAATTTGGATTTCGAAGTGTCCGACATGCCCCGTGTGGAAACCATTTTAGGCGCCCTGTTGAGGTCGGTGCGCAGGAGAGATGGTGATTTTGTGCTGACCACGAGACGTGAGGTACCGGGGCGGCTCCTGCACAAACTGCAAGTCAACCCAGATGCAGTTTATCGGATCCCGAGCTTTACGGAAGATGAAATCGCTGAGTTTTCGGAAGGCCTCGGATGCCCTGCTGGTGGTCTGGCCTCAGCGGTGGCGAAAATCGTGCGGCTCCAGACGGCGGGGCATCCACAGCTCGTCCACGCGAGGCTGCTGGGCCTCTCTCGAAACGGTTGGCCCTGGCCCAGGACCCACGATCTGCTTGGCCAGCCGCCGGAGATAGCGCAGGAGCTTGACGTGGCGCGTCAATTGCTAATGGACATTCCTGAAGGTGACCGGGAGCTCCTTTACAGGCTCAGCATCTTGACAGGCCGTTTCAGGAGGGATCAGGTCCTGTCCATCGCGCAAATCGAGCCGCCCGTCCAGTTCGGTGGAGACGTGTTTACGCGGTTGCTTGGGCCTTGGATAGAGCTGGCTCGGAACGGTTATTACCGTATCTCCCCTTTACTGAACAGGGCAGCAGAAAGGACGTGGACGCCGGCGAAGGTTGGTGCTTTGCGGGGTGAGCTCGCACGGGCCATTCTCTCTTGCGGGAAGATGAGCCTGACGGAGGCACACGAGGTATTGTTTCAGGGGCTCCTCGCCGAGGACCAAGCCTCCGTGACTCTTGTCGCAATTGCGCTTGGCCGGGCTAGCCCCGCCGCCAATCGGCAAATCGCGGATGCGCTGTTTTGGCTTACCGCCTTTGGGCGAGACCGCAGCAAGAGGGTATTCCCCAAGAATGCGTCGACCAACTACCTCCTCCGCCTGGTTCAATTTAGGGTTTTGGCGGAGAGCGATCCCGAAGATTTAGGCTGGTTCTGTGCTGCAATTGACGCGGAGACCCCCGGCGGCCTCGGACCATCCGGGGTTCGCTGGAGGCTGATGTGGTTAACCCAGGCGCTTGTGTTCACCGATGCGCGGATCGCTCCTCAGACACTCGTGGCCTACTGGGCAGAGGCGGTCGAGTTGGTCCCGAATGATAAGGCGTACAGGAAGGCGGGGGCCAGCTTAGCGCGCTGCATCAGCCCACTGAGTGGTCGGATTGGGCTTGACGCCCTTGGCGGCCTGTTTGCCACAACCCTCCTGCGCAGGGGGGATCTGAACTATCTCCTGGGCTTGATGAAGGCCGTGGGGCGTTTATGTGGCCCGACGAGGGACCGCGCTGCAGGGTACATAAAGCGCCTGCCGCTGGTTGTGCGCGTGGCTCTCGATCGGGCGTGGCTTAAGGAGTCCGAAGAGGTTCGACCAGACTGGACTCGGGTGCTGACCCTCCTTGCGGAACTCAGGCAAGTGGCTGTGGAGCTAGGGCTGCTTGACATGGGCGCGTTGGCCTGGCGCGCGACCGCCACGATCCACGATGAGTTCCTGAGCGCTCCGGGCGAGGCGCTGGAGGCCTTGGCGGCTGGCATGAGGCTGGCGTCTTCGCACACCTATCTTCTTGAGCACCAGAAAGGCAGTGTTCTTAGCCGGCAGGGACGCTGTGCAGAGGCATTGGCGATCTGGCAGCGCATTCTGCCCGCTTGGCCGGTCCAACCCGGGGTTCCCGATACGCTGCCTCTGTTTGCCTGTGAGCAAGCGGGAGAGTGCGCTGGACGGCTCAAGGATTGGCCGCTGGCTGCCACGTTCTTCGCGCGAGGACAGTGTTTGGCCACTATCCTCGGCCTTGAGCTGCAGCGCATCACCTTTCTTGCCGACGAGTCATTCGTTCGTTGGAAGAACGGCGAAAAAGCCGCGGCCTTAGCCCATCTTGCCAAGGTGGTTAGGCAGTTGGAGTCGTTGAAGGCGGACAAGGAGGTAAGCCCTCAAGTCCACCGCGCATGGAAGACGATCGAGCAGGTTATCAAGTGGTGCGCTCTGGATGGGGGGCTGGTTTCGGCGGTTGACACCTTCGAGCCGACTGCAGGCTTCTGTAGCAGGTGGGAAGCCGATGCAAGGCTCAACGAGATTCCGAGGGCGCCGATCGACATTCTGTGGTGGTTCCTCGCCGAAACGGAGTTTCGCTCGGGGCTCGGGCGCGCGATCTACACGGAGGCAATGTCACGGGTTTCGCGATCCAAGTATGCCGCCTTCCGGGCCACGATGGCTCGGCTGAGCCTGTCTTGGGTGTTTCGCGATCGGAGCTTCGTCACTTTGGTGGCAAGGGTATTATCCTTCAACAGGTACCTTTGTGAGGCTCGGGCACAGGCGGAAGCTGGGCGGGTCGCTCCGATTCCCGACGGGCCTGCCGAACCCGCGAGGGCAAGCCCTGCTCCGCTTCTTGAGGATGCGATCTTCGCCGCGCTGCTGATCCTGGCCGCCTCGAACGCCCCGCTGGACACGTTCGCACCTCAGTGGATGCAGGCGATTAGCGGGCTTGCCATGGGCTCCGACGTGACCGCTGTCGCCGACCAGTGCCGAAAGGCGCTCACCGCCGATCGCCACGAGGTGTATCGCCTTTACCAGGATCCGACAGAGGGCAGATTGGCGCGCATGATAGCCGCCCTTCGACTGGCTCTGGACGCCGAGAACCGTCTGGAGATTATGTTTGTAAGTCAGGTGTCGCTTGTCGATGCAACGGCAAGCGGAGCGTTTAAGGACGACGTCTCTGGGGCTGTCGGTGAGATCGTGAAGCGGAGCTGGGAGCGGCGGTTCCGATTTATCGCTGACTTTTCAATGCCAAGAGTCTCCGTCCCGCCAATCATGGCTGCCTGCGCCGGCGAAGGTGCGGGGTTCGCGCTGGCGGCGCGCATACTCCACGAGGCTAGATTTGCCGTGCAAGCCGTCCGGTTAGAGCCCAACGACCTCTCGCTGCTGAAGACTCTAGCCGGTTTGCAGCGATAGAATAGCCGCCCTATGCCGAACAACACCCCTTGGCGTGCCGCGACGGAGCAGCAAACAGGTGCGGATCGAATTTGCCTCGGAGGCAACCCGGTGAACGAATCGGCCCGAGATCAGGAGCGGACCTTTAGAAAGCCGTTGCGATCCTGTCTTATGAAAGGAGTGATGGTAATGATTTTGGCGATGCTTGTTGCGGCAGAGGTTTTCGGCGCGGCTCCGCCCGGCGTATTCGTGCGGGTGGCACTGCTGTCACCGCGCGAGGCGCCGTGGCGCATGCACATCGTCGCCCATCATCCCGGAGGAAAGCAGACAGAACTGTTTGCCGGAAAGAACTCTGCGGCCGCAGTGGCCCAAGCCGGCTGGATCTCGGCGCCCCGGTCGGACTGGATTGAATTGACATCTCTGTTGGGCCAAGGCGTGCCGTCAGTGCGTTTCCTCTTCGAGACCCAGCCGGCGCTTGGGGTTGGAGGGGTGGAGGCGCGGTTTGAGGTGGCGACGGCGGCAGGCGAGGCGGCTATCGTGCGGACGATGACCGAGCACGACCCGGGGAATGTGATCGCGCTTCGTGTGGCGTCGATCTGGCCAAGGACCGCAAGGGGCTGCTGAGCATTCGCGAGGACACAGAACGCCGGCTTGCCGAGGTGAAGGCTCTGAAACTGCCCGATGGGCCGCTCCCGCGAAGGATTTGGTGCCTGACCGGATTCCGCTCCAATGGGCAGTTTTACACCGACCCGGCGATTGCCCAAATGGACTTTGACATCATCCGGAGGCTCGGCATGAACGGTTTCTGGGAACAGAACGGCGGACAAGCCGGGGACCTGCGGAAGCTGGCCGCGGCATCTTAAATGCACTTAACCATGGGCCACTCGAAGAATTTTCAACTAAAATGTTGACGCCCTCTGAAAAGGTTTATGGTATGCGCCTCAAATGTCTATGAGAGAAGTCACTAAAACGGAATGTTTCCACTTTTTTATTGGGCTGCTGGTGCTGGGTTCCGGGCAGGGCCCTGCGGCTTATGGGCAGCCCCTTTTCAGCATGACCGTAACGGCGGCGTCGGGAGCGCGGCAAACACTAATCGGCATGGGCGCGACAGAAGGAGTGCCGCGCAATTATGCGAAGTTGCCCTTGGACAGCCGTCTGGACATGGCGCGGATGATTTGGGGCCATGATGGTCTTGGTTTCCGGGTCTGCAAACTGTGGGGTGACCAGCGCTGGGCCCCCAACGGAGCCCAAATGCTGGCCAGCTACAAAAGGTTTTACGATGACATCAACTCGGTCCAGCCTAATATGATTTGGCTGTATGGCGCCGTAGGGAATGCCGCCAGCGACGGCCTTGAGAACTATGCGGCCCATCATGCGCAGATCGTCGCGGACTGCAAGGCGGGCGGCATGGTTTTTCAGTATGTGGGAACATGCAATGAACCCAATGACCACACTCTGTATGCTCCCACCCAGGCGGCGGAGGTCGTCAAGGATTTTCGCGCGGAACTGGACAAAAGGGGGCTTCAGAATGTGAAAACACTCTCTCCGGAATGTGCCAGTGTCGATTCAATGGGCATGAGCTACATTCAAAATATCAAAGACGATGCTGCCGCGCTGGCCGACCTGACAGCCTTTGCCAGCCATTCGGCCAATATGTGTTTCACCCCGGCGTACTACAACCTGTGCAATGTTCCGGGCAAGGAATCCTGGATGACGGAAGGGGATGCCAACGGTCCCGAGGGGACTAACGATGCGGGTCTTGCGGCAAGTTTTGCCGCAAAAGCATGCAATGATTTTAATCTCGGCTGCCAGGTATGGTTGCATTTTTTGGCCTATCTCGAATACGACCCCCGCGACAACGCCACGCGGATCATGGGCTATGACCAAAACACGGGCGAGCACCAGCCGTTTCTCAAGTATTACTATTACAGGCAGTTGAGGCTGGCCTTCAAGGACGGCTGTGTGTTTCGTTCGTCCACCAGCAGTGATACCCGTGAGGACCGGTATAGAACCATGTGCCTCACCTATGGCGACAAGCCGGCGATTGTCGGGACCGCCGGCCGCAATGCGGACGGCTCCTGGGGCCTCAACGTCGTCAATCTGACCAGTGAACCGGCCCGCCGGGGTGACAGTCGCGGATCCGCCAACTATCAGCCGGCCGCAACATACGACATAACATACCATGTCGCGGAACTTGAGAAGGCGGGCACGGTCAGCTTCACATTGTACCGTTCCAGTTCCACAGTGCGGGTAGCCAACCAGGGGACGGTTTCCATGACTGGCGGCAATGTCGCCTTCACCATCGCTCCCCTGGAACTGGTCACGCTGGTGAGCGCGCCGACAACGGATGCCACTGACCGGCGCAACGTCAAGTAATCGGCCGAGGCGAAACGAACCGCAAATTGACTGATTCCCCTCTAACCCCACCTCACTCGAACACCTCAAGCTCGCGAATCGCATGTCCCCGTTGGGTGCCGCGTGCGGTGCCCAGGATACGGACGTGCCGAGCTCCCACGGGCGCGAACTGGATCTCGCTGGCCCCGCCTTTGCCTTGGGTTGTGTGGTAATCCTCGGTCCAGGCCTGGCCATCAGTGGAAACCCGCGCCAAACAAAAAGCATGCAAAAAGGAACCCTGGTCAGGATCACGAAGACCAAGTCGGACCCAGGCGCGCTGCTCCCTCCCATTCCGCGGGGACAATTCGTCCCCGGCGTCCAGAACCCCGAGTGGAGCCTGCCCATCGGCTACGTCGTCGAGGGCGTCCTGCTCGCCCTGGTCTCCAAGAGGGAGCCCGTCTGCATGATGCGGATGATGCGGGCCGGCGAAGCGCTGTTCGGGCTGTTCACCTCCTCGCCGGTGGCCGCAAGTCGCGCCAAACGGCCCCGCGTTCTCCATCACCGCGGCCGGCTCCGAGTACCGCTTGGACGTCTGCGGGAGCACCGGCTAGCCAAGACGAATCGAACCCCGCGCCCCGCCGGGCCGGAAGCCAGCCGAAGCCACGGCCCAAAGCAGCCCCTGGCGAATGCCCTGGATCGGCTGGTTCGTTTTCAGACCCGCCCGGGTCACCCGCAGAGGCCTCCGGCTCGATGATCTATCTGCGGGATTCAGGCGGTAGGCCCGCGGGACTACTCCAGAGGATCGCGCCATAGCAGATCCCGCGAGCGCGTCCCACACGAGATGACTTGACCGATCAGGTCGGCCGTCTCATGTTCTCGCGCCAATTCGACGGGCTGTGCAAACGCGTGCATCGTAAAACGAAATCAACCTCATCCGATCGCAAACATCCCGTACCCGTATGGATCAGGACTTCTACAGGCTCGCAGAACTACGAGGCGAGTATAACTTCCAACACTTCGTGGTGCGCCTCAGGGCGGACCTCTTCAGGGCCCTCAATGAACTTTCAGACGGCAGCCGTTCAGCCTTGGACCACGACTCCACGACAATGAGCGCCTTCGCGTCCTACTTCCATGAAACGCTGCACTGGTGGCAGCTCATAGGGACCACATCCGGTCTGCTTCTGTCCTGCGCGTCACCAGCCAAGATGCACGCCAGCCTCAGGCACCTGAGGAGCTTGCTTGCTCAGATTGGCCCAAAGAAGTCGCTGCTCTCGCTCGAAAGGCTCGCCTACGGCCAGTTGCCGGCAGAGGCCGCGCACCATCTGAATATCATCCTGAATAACTGGCACGATCTCGAGTTCAACCGCCAGATTCTCCTGAACCCGCTTCGCATTCAAACCATCACCTCGAACCCGTACTTCGACTGCGTGGGCCACTCGCTTTTCATTGGTCTGGCCAACACCGTGCTCATGCTCGCCGCCACGGTCGATCCCGAATTCGAAGTACTGCCAAACGTCAAGCCCTGGGAAGAAGGGTCTTCCGACATGAGAAGTCGAAAGGTGGACGGGTTCTACTTCGGCTCGCCTATTGGAATTCCGCCGATCGGCGCGTTGCATATCTTCGAGGGACAGGCGCGCTTCAGCCAAATGCAGTACCTGTTTCTGGCCACTGGCGGTACCCAGTCATGGGATGATTTCAGGAAAATGGGCATGCTCACAGAAGTTTACACCAAAGCATTTGAGCTTTTCCTGGATCTAATCCGCGAAGCCTGGCCGCCCACACCAACTTCACCGGACGTCAACCTCTTCCTCTTGGTCTGCGATTTGGCCCTGAATCCCAGCGACGGGTATCCGTTTGACCTCCGCCATTTCGAGTCCTTCATCATTTCCGACGATCCCGGACATCGTTTCTGCTGGTTTTGCGGCCAACTCCGCAAGAATAAACACTTCCGGATCCAAAGATGTTCGAAGGACGAGTATACTGAAATCTCAACTGTTCTCTTCCTCTCCCTGGGCTGTGCCACGCCGGTGGAGATCAGCCGTGAGCTGGCAAGTTGGCCCTCCAGAAGCTAGGCCATAACAGCTTTGCTCGATCAGGAATCACGGGCAGAATACTGACGACGACAACCTGCTCGTCCGCGTAAGCTTCGCCAAGCACCTGCGCTTTGCCGAGGACAGGCTCGCCCGGCCCGAGTTCTTCTGCTGGCCAGCCAGATGGATGGTGGCTAATCGCATTTCTGGCGAGGACGCCAAGCAATCGTTCGAGCTGTTTTCCAGGCACGAGCCCCCTTTTCTCGCGGAAATCGGAGGTGAAATCCGGCCGGCCCTCTTCGAGGATCGCCCGCGCGCGAACATTCAGGAAACCTTCAATAAGTTCTACAACTGCGTCGTCCAATATGATCTGGTTGACCAGTGGACCGTCAAGGACGGCCCCTTTGACTTTGACTACTCGTGGTTGGCCCCGAGGCACCCTGCACCCGCCGTCAAGACGTGGGCGGACAGGCATTTTAGGCAGATCTGGGGAGTCTCGGTGGACGATTTCAGAATCCTGAACGCGTGATGACGGAATCTCAGGCTCCACGTTTCGGCTGCTAGGGCACGACGTAACACGGTTGCTGGTTCAAATTCGGCACCAATCCCGGATGCATCCAGAACTGGCCTTTCCGAGCCCGAAATCCAAACTAGCACTGGAGCGGGAAAGGCGAGTCGGTGGAGTCAGCTGGGTTGACCCCTGAAACCACCGGTCTGGCCAAGCATCGCCGCGGTGCGGAACTCCTCGGCGTGGTTGAGGTGGCGATACGCGAACAGATTGGGTGCTGGGCAGGTGTAAATGCTGGAGCATCCCAGGCTGCGGCGGCACGCAGAGAGGACTGGGCGACGGGGGACCCGCCCAGCGCAACTGCTGGCACGCCGGTTTGGGGGACCATAGAGGCCGTCTAGCACGTATTCCATTTTATTCTGCCCGGCGCCATTCAAGATGACCGTGCATCCGGCCCTGACCTGGCGCGTCAAGGCGGAGTCACAGGGCGAGGATGTTGGTGGGCTGCTGGATTTTGAGGGGCGGGACGCGAGCCAACCACCCACGGTGCAAACTACGGGCGCCGGGGTGCCGGGATTCAGCAGGATTCGGATCCACTCCCTACAGAGTCCCTGCACGCCAACCGCTCTACGCCGCTGTGGCAGAAAGAGGATGTCGCCTCGGAGACCTGGGAACCGCCTCTGCCAGCTGGGGTCCAAGGCACAGCGACGCTCGGGCGCACTGCCCTACTGAGCCCGCCGGGGCCGCAGGGGTGATCCTTGTCCCCCGCGTGGCAAGATACCGCCGAATCCGCCTGGCGCTCGACCGTCTCGCCCGGCGCTGAGAAGGGCGTGGTTGCTCAACCGCGGTTTGCCTTGGCTGTCGTCGCCTGATCCTCAACACCGCACGCGGCACCGGCGAACCACCGGCCCCGTTCCCGTCGGGCTTCAACGCCACACCAAAGGAGATGGAGTCCTTTTGGTCCTGTGCTTGCGTTTGTCGGGTCATCATCCAGCCCTGAAAGCCAGGTCGAAAGCGCATTTCGGCTCGGTGAACACTGACCAAGATGAGTTTTCGGTGCGCGCGTAGATTCAGTGGAAGGCGTGAAGAGGGTCGCTGGAATGCGATGCGGTCTCAATTCTCGTGCTTACTTTTGTGCTTACTTTTCCGAGGGGGTTGATGTCGTCGAACGCGTCGGCATCCCTGCGGAGACTTCGGAAAGGTTGCCGCTGTATGAGAGGGTGCTGTGCTCTCCCATTCGTGACTTTGGCCATGCCATTGCCTGCAAACGACTCGGATCGGGCAGGCTGGCAGACGGAGGCGTCATGATGTGATGCCAAGCCGAGCTCGCTGAGGATTACGAGGGCTGTTGTTCGAGGGCTAGAGAGTGTCTCCAATTGGAGACATTCGGGCCAGAAAACTGCGTCACCTCTCAGCGCCTCTCAACGCGAGCCCGCACCTCCATGCCGGACATCTGGGTAAGGTGTCCCAGCCTTCTCATGATCCATGAGAGAGGTTTTCGCGGAGCCTCTCGCGCCATCAACAGACCCATTCGATTTCCGCCTCGATGGCCAGCCCCGTCGCTTCCTGGACGCGCCGCCGCAACTTTGTGGTCAGCTTGACCGCATCGGCCGCCGAAGCACCGGGCTGGGACACCACCACCAGCGCCTGCTTCTCGTAAGTGCTCACCTTCCCCAGGCCAAAGCCGCGGACCTTGCAGACCTTGTCCAGAATCCATCCCAGAGGAAGTTTGATCCGGGTGCCAGTCGCCTAGTCCATTCACTTTGATGCCGGCAGGAGCGGCGTGTTTTTCGATTTCCGGGCCGGCTGGCTCCTGATTTTGACGGCGTCCACCTCGTTGGGTTCCGACCTCGATCAGCCCGTCAACGCCTGGCTGACCACACGCCCGCCGTCAAGGGACTGGGAGGAATGGCTGAATCTCCAGTTGCAGCCAAGTTCCATCTGGGTGGAAGTCACGACCGCCTTTGATACCCGGCAGGAGACCGTCTCCCTCAAGCCGGCGCAGCCTGGCCCCATCGCCTTCAAGGTGAGCTATTGAGGCGGCCGCGGTCACGAACCAACCGCCTCTGAAGAGCCCGGTCCTCCTCCGCCGCTCGAAGGCCGTGTTCCCAGGACAGGGTTGTAACCATGTCGGTCGCGGCCACGTAAGTTCGGCTGGTAAGCTCGAACAACTGCCGGTAAAGGACGACCGACTCGTCCAGGTGCGCGAGGAAGGCCCGCTGATGCGCCTCGCTACCCGTCAACTGCCAGAGTCGCTTTTCCAGGGCGGCCAGGACCTTCGCTCGATAATATTGAGCAATGAGGGAAATGGCCTGGCTGTCGCTCACATAGCGTTGCGCCTCGTCCCTGGCGCGGGTGGCCGCGCCTTCGGCCTGGCGGGCGAGGCCCTCGGATTCGCGCGCCAGACGGACCAGCAGGTCCGCTATCTTGTCCGGCGTCATGGCATTGGTGACCGCTTGGCCACGGGCGGCCTTCCCGGCATATTCAGCCACCGGCATGCTCATCCGGTTGGTGAGGTGCAAGCCATACTCCCGGTTGTAGCGTCCGAGGAAGAATGAATCCACAGGTCGAGTGGGATAATGGGCGGTCCAGGCGACGGAAGCCTTGGCAATGGCCTCGTTTTCTCGAAGGTCGCTCTCCATGGTTTGCCGCGAATTCAGGATGGCCTCGACGTCCTGCTCCTTGCCGATGGCCGTGGGAAACCAGTTCATGTTCTTCACGCTGGTCAGGTTCTGCAGGCCCGGCAGGATCGGACCCGTGGTGACATACCAGTCCCGCAGCAAGGCCCCGGCCCTGGCCGAGCCGAATCGTTGCGACATCCGCTCCGCCCAATAGGCCATCTCGGACGAGGGCTCCCGGTCCACCTTCCATAGGTAGCGCCCCATTTCCGCCAGCCAAAGGTCATCCCGCTCGAAGGTCAGCAGCTTGGGTCCGGGCGGCCAGTAGGGTTTCTGGTCGGGCGCCAGCTTGTCGAGGCAATAGGGCCAGCGCCAACTGAACCGCCCATAGACCTCGGCTCCGTCCAGCCCTGCCCGCTTCCATTCGCGCGCCATCTCCTGTGAAAAGAGCGGGCTGGCCCAGCGGAACGGCTTCACATCGGCCAGTTCGTGGACGTTGACGATATGTTTGTGGCCCCCACCGACCCAGAGGGCATCGCGGGGGTCGGGAACCGGGCTGACGATCATCTCCGTGTTGTGCTTCAGTTCGGTGAAGAGGTTGCCGTAGTGGCAGGTCTCCTTGAAACGGGTCGCCGGCAGACCCCAGTCCCGGATGACCACCCGCGGGTTGGGGCCCGAATCCTCGGCGGCCTTGAGGATGACGTCGCGAATCCACTCCGGCTGGTACTGGCTCTGGAGAACCTCGCCCGGGCAGACGTAGAGGCCCACGGAGGCAAACTCGGTCAAGAAGCGCAGCAAGGTGTAGCGGATGAACTTGGCGGCAAAGGGGTCCGGCCGGCTGTAGTGCAACGGGATGTGGCGGGCGCTGGCCAGGGCCTTGGTCAGGTGGATGTTGTAGAAGTGCATCAGCACGCTGATGTTTCGCCTGGCGCATTCCCGGGTAAACCAGCGGAATTGCTCCTGGTTGCGGAGCAGTTGCTCGCGGCTCAACGTGCGGGCCTCGGGATACTCCGGCAGCTCGACCAGGCTCGGGAAAACGAAGCCGCTCCAGAGGAAGATGGCGTTGAACCGGCCTTCGAAGAGATAATCCAGGTAGCGCGTCAGCAAATCGCGCTCGTAAAACCAGGGAAACTCCTCCGGCGTGAGTTCAAAGTCGTAGCTGCCCTCCTTCATCCAGAACAAGACCGTTCCGCGAAGTTCGAAATCCGGCTTCTCGGTCAGCGGCCGCACGGCGCCGCGGTCCGCCAGGGCCTGCTGGACGCCGTAAAGCACACCGGCAGCCCCGCCCCCGGCAACCTGGACCCCACTGGCGCCGGGGGCAATCGCAAAGGCCTCCTCAGACCCCAAGGACCGATCCACCTTGAGTTCAACGCCCGCCGAGAGGTTGGCCGAGCGGAGCAGGTCGCGGGCGTACTCCAGCCGGCAGTCTTCCCCGTGAGAGCTGAGGCTCCCGGCCAGCAGGACCGTGACCAGTGGCAGCGATGGCAACAGCTTGTGGAAGTGTGTGCCGCTGCGTGTCCAAGTTGAGTTCCTCATGCTCTTGCCCTCCTCTCATTTGGCCGTCTCACCCCTGCCCGTGAACTCCACTCGCACGCCCTCGGTCAGCGCTTGCAGCCGGTCCAGGTCGAAGTGCTTGTAGAAATCCAGGCAGAACAGCTCGGGGGCCTGGGAAAACTGGACCGGCGTCTCCAGAAGGCAGGAGAGGCTCTTCACTCCCTGATGGATGGTAATCTCAGAGAACAGGCCGGGCTGGAGGGCGGCGGCGGCCAGGACCGCTACTTGGTGGCGCAACCCGGTACTCTCCACGCGCACCGGGGCCCAGCCAGACCGGTCGCGCATCCACCGGGCGATCTCGATCAACTGCCCCGTCAGAATGCCCAGCGGGCGTTCGCCCAGCCCATGAATGATCTGCTCGTATTCGGCCACGGGCACCTCGCGCCAGGCGTCTCCAAAGAAGGCCAGGTCCAGCGCCAGAACCTGCTCGCCCTGGTTGACCCGGGCCGCGACTGCGCCGGCGCTTTCCTTCTTGCCCTTGTCATTCAGGACCAATGTCACCGGCGCGTTTTCCGGGCAGCCCATCAGGCGCGTGAGCACGCCATTCGCCGAAAGGCCATTGGCAAAGTCGAACACGTAGCAGATGCTCATGGCGGCCCCGGTCCGGGCGCTGGCCACAGGCCAGGGTGCGGCCAGCCCCGGCAAATTGTGCCGGACCACTTCCTTGAGCCGCGCCCGTTCCGCCAAAACCCAGCGCGCCCGCTCGGCCTGGTTTGCCGGGAGCGGGGGCCGCGCTATTTCGCGGCCCAGTTTCTGCGCCAGACCCAGGATCGTCAGGTTGTTCGTTGGCAGCCCCACGGCGAGCGCGTCGTAGCTGCTCAGTTCTGCATCCAGATTGCCCTCATCCGGAAACGGGGGCAGGTGAAAGTTCGCGGCGAAGAAGCGATAAGCCGCCAGCCGGTTGTCTTGCTGATAATTGTGAGTCCCCGGCTCCAGGTTCTCGTGCCATTGCAAGGCCCCTTCGGCCCCATAAAGGCCAAAGAGCGGGCGTAGCGCGTCGAAGACCAGAGGCTTGACCAGCGGCGCGCGGAAGCAACAATCATCTTCGGCATTATAGATCAGCAGCGTGGGGCGTGGCGCGCACAGGCCCACTAGGTGCGTGTAGTCGCGCTGGACGAAGAAGTCGGCCGGGGCTTGCTCGATGTCTCCGAGGTCGCCATAGCGTATGGCCTCGACGCGTGAAGCAATCGAGGAGAAGCCGGCCACGGGCGCCGTGGCCTTGATCCGCGTATCCAAGGCGCTGAGCATGATGGTCTGCCAGCCTCCGCCCGACAGGCCCGTCATCCCGATTCGTTCGCGATCCACCAGCGGATGGTTGTGGAGGTAATCCAGTCCCCGGCGCATCACCAGGTAGAACAGGCCCATCTCGTGCGCCCCCACCAGGTCCAGGTGCGCGCCATACCAGTGCTGATTCCCGCTCTGGGAGAGCTCGCCAAAACTCAGCCATTCCAGGTTCAGGGCCAGAATTCCCTGTTTCGCAAACTGGATGCACCGCTTCTGCTTGTACTCGACACTCTTGCCC
>Ga0187849_1001757_pt1 | contig 22303 bp, 21 predicted proteins | sample June2016WEW_4_10_2_FD_132412 | JGI IMG/M metagenome (GOLD analysis project Ga0187849, IMG submission 132412) | Peatland microbial communities from SPRUCE experiment site at the Marcell Experimental Forest, Minnesota, USA - June2016WEW_4_100 | ecosystem: Environmental > Terrestrial > Soil >...
TCAGGGCAAAACCCTCTTCATACTTCCAATTGAACCTCATATGAACTTTCCCCCTACCTTTATTGACAGGTCGCATGATTCTTCGGCACCAAACTGGTTGTGTAAATCATCCTTTTTTCAATTATGCCGCCAGAATCTCGACCAAGGTGAATCCTTTTCGATTCTTCCTATCATCCATAACGATCAAAACCTGAAAGCTTCTTGGCGGGTTATCACCCGAGTCTCGGAAACGCCCGCGTTACTCCCCTGCCAGGTGACCCGGACGCGTACGGACCAGGTACTATTCAAATTGTCCTGGATGCCGGTTTGCACCGTAAAGGTCAAGTCTCCAGCCTGGGCGGTGCGTTGACCACTCGGGTTGACAGCCTTGATTGAGGTAATCGGATTGTTCGCACTGCAGGGGTTGGGATAATTGGGATTCATCAGAAGAATTTCATTGGCTTCCAGTTCACTATGCAAGATCGATCCTGCCCGGCCCAGAAAATCGGATTTCATCGAAAGATTCCAGGCCGACGGCTGGAGAGAGAGAAGGGATAGGATTCCAATCGAAGTCAAGAAGATTGAAATCAGCACCTCGATCAGGCTTATTCCTCGGTCATTGCCAGTTGATTTGATCATTTCTCATCCCAGTAAAATTGACGTCGTTAACCGTATCCGTGGGAACAAATGCATATTTTATACCTTGAAGTCTTGATGATATGACAAAAATGAACTGCCGATCCGTTCGGCTTTGAGAAGTTCCCTAGGTTCTTTTTAATTTAATTAACATTATATTTTTACAATATTTTTTATGGTTCACAATTTTTTGTTCGCTTGAGTAGAAACTTTATGCGGGATAGAAAATGATGGGTTCGCTTTGCCGGCAAGTACTTAATTTGCTCATTTTTGTACAAATTTTAACGTTTTTGTACACAAACCAAGAGAAGCGGTCCAGAATATTATTTCCAGATAAGAAACTGGCCTTACAAAATAGTCCTCAATATGCAGGTTCGCCTCACCCCTTCTTTAGTTTATTGTCAAAAATAGGGCTAAGGGAAAACATAATTGTTGTGAATGCAATCGAATCCCTAAAAAAATGACAATCCTGGTGGGCAACCTTCCTGAACAAGTGACTACAAAGCCATTCCTCGAATTGACGACGCTGGCAGAATAAGGCGAGAAGATCCGCTTCTTTCCCTTAACCTTAACCTGTTTTTTTTAAGCAATCTGTCAGGTAGCGTCCCTGCCCACGATCTTGCGAAAAGCCTCTGGATCGGTGGCCCCCTCAGTCGATATAAGAAGAACGCGGGTTGAAAGCCCGATGTCAAGCCTCTGCCGAGCCAGTTCTGCCTGGGGGCTATTGAGGAGCTCGAGGAGACAGGCCGCGCCGGAAGCTCCTGTCTCTCCAGCCGTTACGCCGGCCCCGGCCAGAAAGCGCATGGCCTCCCCCACCCGTTCGTCGCCAATGCCGACAAAACAGTCAATCCCCGCTTTGAGGACCGGCCAGGCAACCATGGACACCGTGCCGCAGTTCAGGCCGGACATGATGGAATTATGCGGGCCGGGAACGGCAACGACATGCCCTGCCTTCATGGAGGCCAGCGTGGAAGCCGCACACTCCGGCTCGATCCCAACAATCCGGGGCGGGGCCTGCAGGCCTCGGCGGTAATGGCGCACAGCGGCGGCCGCAAAGGACCCCCCGCCGATTTGGGCTACCACGAGAGTAGGGCCCCCTTCCCCCCGGGCTTTCAGGGCCTCGTCGACTTCCCAGAAGATGGTTGAGTACCCCTCCACTGCCCACCGGGGAATATCCTCATAACCGGGCAAGGTGATATCCTGAACGAGAAGATTTTGAGGGTTTTGTTCCTTCACCGCCTGGGATAAAGCGTCTTCATAGGAGCCGTCCACGGTTATCACGTCAGCCCCTTCGGAGGCAATTGCCTCAATCCGCGCCGCGGTCGTGTTGGCCGGCACGAAGATCCGCGCTCCAAACCCGAGCAGGGCGGCTATGCGGGCTACGGCCCGGCCATGGTTTCCATCTGTGGCCGCGATGAGCTTTGTGGGACGTACCGGTTCTAACTTGCTTTTAAATTCCTCCAGGGAAGCCCAGGATTCCAGGGACTGGCCGAACCGCTTCACAAGCAGGCGATAGGTCGCCCACCATGCCCCGAGGATTTTGAAAGATGGGAGACCATACCGATTCGACTCGTCCTTCACCCACACCTGGCCCACCCCCAGTTCTTCGGCAAGCTGCGGTATGGGAACAATAGGGGTGGGCCCATATCCGGGAAGACGTTTATGGAAATCCATGGGGGCCCGGGTAGGCTCCTCACCCCGGAGATGATGCCTGACGGATGGATTGAAGTACACGCGTATCATTAGATCACACCCTTATAATAAATAACCTATATTCCGTACAGGAGCCTGGACGGATTTTCCTGGGCCATCTTTCGGATTTCCTCCGGTCGTATGCCCCCTTCCAGAAGAATCTGGATCATAATCCGGAACCCTTCGGCCGGCAGGGGATTATGCATCTGCCCAAGGTCCGTGGAGAGGATAATATGTTCAGCCCCGATCTGCCGGATCTGCTCGGTAAAGGCCTCATGGGATATGCACCACCACTTGGGAGAAATCTCGCTGAAGGTATAATTCAACAGGGCCCCCTCCTTTATGAACTCCCTCTGATCTTCCAGTTTTGCCAAACCGCTGAATTCTTCATGGGGATGATCGACGAATATCCTGACCCCTGCCTGCACCGCAGCCCTGACCAGCGCCTTCATTTCCGGAACACTGGAATGGCCGACTCCAATGGCGGCTTTGGCTTTGGCCGCTAGCTCGATGACCCGGGCCAGTTCGGGTTTAATCTTGCCGTTTTTATCCAGGAGATAAATTCCTTCCGTTTCCCGATAGAAGGCCGGCAAAGAGAAGGACTGCTGGCTCCCATATCCGCCCAGAGTTCCGAAGACCTCCTTTTGCTTTGCCGTGTCGATGGTGGGCATCCAGATGATTTTCGCTCCCATTTTTAGGGCAAATTCCACGGCAAAGGGATTGATGCCCCCGACCGCATAGTTCAATGTAATGCTGGGGAACAGGTCGATGCCTTTTATATTTTGCATTACATAATACGTCCGGTCCACCGTCGGCAGGTGGTGGTGTTTGAAAACGATGGCCCGCATCCCCATGTCGCGGGCATTTCGAGCGATCTCTTCAGTGGAAAACCGCTTGAAAAGATCGGGGTACGAATGGACGTGAATATCGATGGCTCCTCTGAGCAGCTCCAGATCCAACCTCTCCTCCATAATGCCCTCCCCTCAAGAAATTGATACCTGAATTCCCCTCAGTTCCAATTAATTTCTCTTTTGAAATTAATCCCTACCCACCAATTTCTAAAATACGGGATTGCTTTTCTCGCTCTGGCGGGATCGCAATGACGATTTGCACAAATATCTTACAAGAACCTCCTTTTGGGTAGTGAGAGTATACTGAGGAGGCAACTGTGGGTCAAGGGAATTTGAGCACCGGGGAATTGAACAATTGAATACTTTTCCGACAACTTAGAATAGTTGGCAAAAATCAAGGCCAGAAGGAGAGCGGAGAAGATGGAAATATGAAGATTCTAGGCATCCCGTCGCGATAAACGACCTATGAAGGCTTCGTGCTGAGGATCGAGGGAAAAGATTCGAAATCCTCTTTGTGCTTGCGCAAGATCTTATTTAAATCGTAACTCTTTACGACCCAAAAACCTCTCATAGCGATCCTGTGACAATTCCCGCAAATCAGGCTCTTGCGGGCTCGTAAGTGATTGATTCAATGACCTGTCAATTCTCTAAATAACACATTTGGGCTTTTCCGGAAGGCTCAACGGAAATCGTGACTCATCCTACAATTCTGAACAGAATTCCCCCTAGAAAGGGGAAGACATGGGCCAGGACTATTTAAAATTAGGCATGTAATATTAGATATTTACGGAAAAGTCATTTCAAGTTTCATCTTCCGGCATGATTCTTGTCTTTATTGACCATAAAAAGAGTCCGCAAGTAAGGGTTTTCGGGGGAAAAACAGAGCTTCTATGGAACGGGATAGAGGAAAGCGGAGGTAAACATGGCCGTATTGCTTTGTATCTTGAGTCTTTTTCTCTTCTTAGAGTCCAACTCTTTTGCTCAGGTTTACAAGTATGTGGACAAGGAGGGGGCGATATGCTTTACCGACAACCCACCCTCCTCTTTCTTTAAAGATGCTGTCGCAAATGAGGAACTAAAAACAAAAGAGATTACCTTTCAAAGAAAAAGAACCAGATCAGAAATAAAAGATATAATGCAATTGGGTCAAGAGGTTCTCGAAGAAGAATTGGCTAAACCTCCTGGAAAACAAAATCGTGTTTTGATTCAGGAAATAGGAGTAGCTTTATATGGGGATGTATCCAAACACCAGATCAAATAGGTGCGAGCATCCTCACGAAATTGAAGCCTTCAGAAGAAAATATGCGGGGTGCTACGGCGAATTCGGATTAAAAGGTTTTCATCCGTTTAGAGGAATCAAAGAAACAATTACCCGCCAGCAACATACCTGTTTGGAGGCCCGACAGAGATCCCAGATTTAGAAGGGTTTTTCTATGAACGGTGAAGATAGCATCAGGGAAAAATTGAGAGTGTTTGACAATATTATTAGTGAACTGGTTAATGTCAGGCAGCAGATCGCCGATTCAATAGCTTCTGAGGCCAATGGCCGCATGCCCACGGATGCCCTCCGCGAGAGCGAAAAGAAGTTTCGGGAAGTGATCGAGAACCTTCCTCAAAGGATATTCCTAAAAAACGACAATTTGGTCTATAAATTCTGCAATGAGAGGTACGCCCGGGATTTAAAGATTAAGCCCATTGAGATTGTCGGGAAAAGTGACTTTGATTTCTATCCGAAGGAGTTAGCGGACAAATATGCCGCTGATGAACTAAGGATTTTAAGCGCTGGGAAGGCGGAGGAAATTGAAGATAGGTACATCATTTCCGGCGAAGAGCTGATAATTCTTTCGACAAAAATCCCTCTGAAGGACGAAAAGGGAAATGGTAGGGGTATTCTGGTTGCTTTTTCGGATATTACCGAAAGAAAGAGGGCAGAGGAGGAAAGGGAAAAATACATCCTACGCCTTAAAGAGCTTGTTTATGAACGTAGAACGCAGATTGAATCGCTCAATGAAAGGCTCAATAAAGAGATTGCGGAACGGGAGCGGATAGCGGAGGAGCTACAGAGGATTCGTGCCTCCCTGGAAGACGGCGGCTTACCGAACGGGAGCCCGATTCAAATGGCGAAAAAGGTTTCATCTGACTCCGGCAGATCGTCGTAAAGGCAGCCGTGATTTTCAAACCATCTGCATTCTCACAAATTAATCCTTTCCTCCTTCTCCACCATTCCAGGAAGAAGCTGGGAGGAAAATACGATATCTAGTGGTTGGTTTCGAATCCCTAAACCTGCATAAATTTTTCTGCCTTCTCGCAGGATTCCTTTCTCTACTCCCTTGTTCCTCTGCTTCTAACGTATGGCCCCCATGGTCAGGCCGCGGACGATATACTTCTGCACGAAGAGGCTCAGGATCAATTGCGGGACCACCGCGACCAGCGAGGCGGCCGCCATCTGCCCCCACAGTACCTGCTCGTAGGAGATGAACTGGATGGCCCCCACCGTGACCGGGAAGGTCTGCCGCCCCGCCAGCATGAGGGGATAGTTGAAGGCGTTCCAGCTGAACATGAAGCCCAGGATGAGAGTGACCGCTATGCCCGGCAGGCTGAGGGGCAGGATCACCTTGGTCAGGACGCCCCACCACGAACAGCCATCGATCCTGGCAGCCTCCTCCACCTCCGACGGGATTTCCATGAAGAAACTGCGGAGCATCCAGACGGTGAAGGGCAGCGTGATCAGCTGGTAGGCGAGGATCAGCCCGCTGTAGGTATTGTAAAGGCCCAACTGCTGGAAGAGGATGTAGAGAGGGATCAGGAAGGTAATGAATGGGGCGAAACGGAAGCTCAGAAAGAGGAAGGCCAACTTTTCCTTGAACCGAAAACGGTAGCGCGCCAGGGCGTAAGAGGCCGGGACTCCCGCCAGGAAGGAGAGACCCACCGCCCCGCAGGAGATGATGATGCTGTTCAGGAAGAAGTTCGGGAAATCCGGACGGGTGGAAGCATACAGGCCGCGTTTCTGTCCGATGAAGATCGCCTGGTAGTTCTGCGTGGTTGGCTCGAAGAGGAGCTTGGGGGGCGCGGCGATCACGTCCAGGGGTTGCTTCAGGGAAGTCAGCAGGATCCAGAAGAACGGGAAGACGGTCCAGACCACCAGGGCGGTCACCCCCACTCCCAGGAGCGCGCGCCGGATCCATCGCCAGGCCGTCGGACCGATCACGGAGGCTGTCGTCATGGGTTCCTCAGAGGGTGGTCTGTTCCGCGGCGCGCTTCCAGTAGCCCATGAGGAAGTAACTCGCCAGGAAGACCAGGATCAGCAGCACCATCGCGTAAGCCATTCCCATCCCCATCTGGTACCACTGGAAGGCGAAGAAGAACGCGCGCATGTGCAGGCTCATAGTGGCGTCGGCCGGCCCCCCCACAGTGGCGGCGTAGATCACGTCGAAGATGCGGAGCGAGTCCATCACCCGAAAGGTTGCCGCCAAGATGATAAACGGCTTAAGGAGGGGCAGCGTGATGTACCGGAAGATCCCCCACGCTGAAGCTCCATCCACCCGGGCCGCTTCGTACGGCTCGGTAGGCAGCGACTGCAGCCCGCCCAGCAGGATCAGGGACACAAAGGGCAGGTTTCCCCAGGTATCGATGATAAAAACGGAAGCGATGGCGGAATTCATTGCCCCAAGCCAGTTGACCGGCCCCACCCCCACGAACGAGAGCAGGTAGTTCAGAATCCCCGCCTTGGTGGAGGCCATCATGATCTTCCACATGAGCGCCGTGATGACCGGCGGCATCATGAGAGGCATGAGCATCATGGCGCGGAGCGCACCCCGGCCTTTGATTCGGCTGTTGAGGAGGAGCGCCACTCCCAGGCCAAGGCCAACCTGCACCGCCACTGCGACGATCGCGTAGGCCAGGGTGAACTTAAACGAGTAGGCAAAGAGGGGATCCTCCAGCAGTTTGATATAGTTCCCCAGCCAGATGAAGCGGAAGAGGTGCGGGTACTGGAGGTAGTAGTTGGTGAGGCTGTAGTAGACCCCCAGGCCGAAGGGGTACAGCATCCCCAGGAGCAAAAGCAGCCCCGGCGAGAGCAAGAGGTACGGCAGGATGGCCTCTCGCGGCCGCGGTGACGCCCGGGGACTCGACATACGGTTCGTTCTCCACCTGACGCAGGACGAGCCCATACCGCCCGCCATTCGCGGCTGCATGGGCTCGTCGCGTTCTGGTTACTTCTGCAACCCGATATCTTTGAAGACCTTATTCACCTCGTCCGTGGCGCGCTTCATGGCCTCTTCGGGCGTCAGCCGCTTGAAGTACATCTCCTGAAGGGCCCGGGCCCAGATGTCTCCCATCCGGGGGCGCTCCGGATTGGGCACCCAGGCGATGCGGGCGGTCTTGAGATTCTCCTGGACCGTCTTCAGGTACATCCCGTTGCCCCAGCCTCCCATCACCTTCTGGGTCCGGGGGTCGTTCATGACCGAGACCCGGGTGGGATTGTAGTTTTTGAACTCCACCGTGGCATTCAGCAGTGTGCGCGGCGAGGTGGCCCATTGAATGAAGAGCCAGGCCGCCCCTTTGTTTTTGGTAGCGGTACTCATGCCGAGCGCCCAGGTAAAAACCCCGGAGTACGTGGTCCCGGCCGGGCCCGGGGGCAGCAAGGCATAACCGACCTTTCCGGCGACCTTGGACTTTTGAGGATCCTCGTAGGTTTGGGCAAAGAAGTCGCAGTCCGGATACATCCCGGCTAGGCCGGCGGCGAACGTCTCCATACCGTCATACCAGGTCATGTTGGCCCAGTTGGCCGGGCCGCTCTCGCGGAGCATGTCGGTCCACAGCTTACTGAATTTAACGGCCCGGGGGTCATGGAACTGAGCGTACATCTTCTCGTCCAGCTCGGCCCACTTCCCGTCCGTGTACGATTTAATGCCGGTGAGGTATCCGGTGGCGAGCGTCGGAAAGTTGGGAGTCCCGCGGGCGACGATGCCGTCAATGCCTGCATTCTTCTTGACCAGGCGGGCCGCCTCGGCCAGCTCCTCATAGGTCTTGGGTACCTTGATCTTGTACTGATCGAAGATGTCCTTCCGGTAGGTCAGGATGTAGCTCTCCGCCATGACCGGAATCGACCAGAGCGGCCCCTCACCTATGCCGCCGCCCATCTTGCCGTTCCAGCGGTTGGCGGCGATCAGGCTGGGGAAGAAATCTTCGATCTTGTACCAGGACCGGTCCGTGAGCTTCGGATCGTTCAGGAATTGTTCCAGCGGCACCATCCAGCCGGGAGGCACGTAGGCCCAGTTCCGCATGGCCCCGGCCATGATCACCGTGAATTCCCCGCGCTGGTTGGACAGATCCGCGGTCAATTTCGCCCCGTATTCGTTCTCCGGTAAGATCAGGTAATCGACCTTGACGCCCGTGAGGGCCTCGAACTCGGGAATCAGAGGAAGCAAAGACTCGGTATATTGGTGCTTGTTCAGGCCGATGGTCAGCTTCTGGCCCTCGAACTGGCGCCAGTTGATCTTGGCCTGGCGATAATAGGCCAAGTCGGATTCGGCGGCGCTTGCCTCCACCGCGGCCCAGCAGATCCACACACCCAGGACAAGGAACAATCCCGCTACCGCCCACAGCTTTGAGCGCATCCAGTTTTTCATCGTCTTATCCTCCTTCCAGGGATCCATCCTGCTCTGTATGCCGAGGATTATATCCATACCGGAACCCAAGTCAAGAACATTGATAAATTCTGCGGCGTCTTTTTTGTTGGGCCAGATTTCACACCGCTCTTCCTCCCCTTAGCTTTCTGACTTCCTTAGCGATCTCTTTCAGGTGGACCGGGCTCGACACACAGCAGGCCGAGACGATCCGGGCTCCTGCCTGGATCCATTTTCCTACGTGTTCGGCAAATTGATCGGGCCCGGCAGCATATTTTTCCCGGCCCTCCACCACCTGGGGCGATCCGGCGTTGGGTTTGGCCAGCAGCGGCTTCGTACAGTGGGCCTTCAGGAGGCTAATGACCTCGGCCATCTGTTCGAGATTGATCCCTCCACAGTTGGCCCCGATGATATCCGCTCCTTCTGCCTCCAAACGCTCTGCTGCCTGCTCCGGGCTCACCCCCATCATGGTGCGATATCCTTGGGGCGCAGGGTTGAAGGCCAGAGAGGCCATGACCGGAAGAGAGGTGTGGGTTTTCGCCGCCCGGAGCGCGATTACTGTTTCTTCTAAGGCATACATGGTGAGGATGTAAATAATCTCTGCCCCGCTCTCAGCCAAAGCCTCGGCCTGCTCCGAGTAAACCTCCAAAAGTTCCTCGGGGCTCAATTCTCCCAAAGGCTTCAAAATTTTCCCCGTGGGACCAAGGTTTCCGGCTACCCATCCCTCTTGTGGCCTGACTGCTTTGATGATTCGAACAACCCCCTGGTTCAGCTCTTTTACTTTATCGGCCAGGCCGAACTTGGCCAGGGAAATCCGGTTCAGAGTAAAAGTGGCCCCGGCCACAATATTACAACCCACCTGAAAATAATCCTTGACCAGATCCCGGTAAATCTCCGGATGCTCTACAATCCACTGGCCGATACATCCCCCCAGATTCGCTCCCACCTGATGCAGCATGGTCCCCGTGGCCCCGTTCATGACCATGACTTCTTGTCCCAGTCTTTCCAGGAATGCTCCGCCCATTCTGTCCTCCAAGGGAAATTTTTGGCCTCAATATATCACACCCCCCGCGACATTGCACCTGGGCCAAGGGATATCATGAATGAATTCTTTTTCTTCTTGTGGCCACATCCTCCAACTGCAATTCAGACGCCGGACTTCAGACTCCAGACCTTTTTCTGCATAATCTCTGGTCATTTTCTTCTCTTAGTCGGATGGCTGAAGTCCAAGGTCTAATGCCCGAACCACAGATTCCTCAATTTGGGGGTTGACAAAACCCACTGATTTTTTTAATGTCCAATTGGGATGTATGGGTAATAGAGGGGAAAGCTATGAGCTTCTGACGGAGGAATTTCTCTTCATCTAGTACTGGCCGGAATCATCCGGAGAAGAATCCAGAACAGAGGATACCAGGTGCAGATCCCCCGAGATAACGTCCTGACCAGTGAATTCACAGTCAGTCGCTTCGTTGTTCGGCGGGCTCTAAAAGTTCTCAAGGGAAGAGAGAAGGTCTCGGTCAAAAAGGGTGTGGGTACTCTGCCTCGGGCGGATAGTTCGATATATGGCACGCTAACCGGACCCTTGGAGGATATGGTTTACGATGCCAGGGAATCTACGATCAAGCTCCTGCGCAAAGAAATTTTTCCCGCACCCTTCCGCGATCCTTTCTCGCTCTGATTTCTTGTACACCAGGCCTGACGACCTGGCTGCCTGTCCTGATCATGAAGTCAAGCGCACAGGTCCGGCTTAAGGAGGGAATATGTCGGGAGTAAGGGACGAGATCGAAAAACTCAGGCAAGTGGAGGAAGCGGCCCGGGCGGGCGGAGGGAAGAAGTATATTGAAGAGCAGCATCGTCTGGGCAAGCTCACTGCCCGAGAGCGGATTGACCACCTGTTGGACGCCGCCACCTTCGTTGAAGTCACCCTGCTGGCCCAGCACCAGTGCACGGACTTCGGGATGGAAAAGAACCGCCCCTGGGGCGATGGGGTGATTACCGGATATGGAAAAGTCGAAGGACGAGTGGTTTTCCTCTACGCTCAGGACTCCACGGTCATGGGCGGATCCGTGGGACTGGTCCACGGTCAGAAGATTGCTTCCCTGATCCGCATGGCCAGACAGGCCAGCGCTCCGGTGGTAGGGCTCATCGACTCAGCTGGGGGAAGAATCCAGGAAGGGAGCGGTGCTTACTCCCTGATTTTCGCAGAGAATGTGGAATCATCGGGGGTCATCCCTCAAATTTCGGCGATCATGGGAAACTGCGCCGGGGGGGGAGTCTATTCTCCGGCGATTACCGATTTCATCTTCATGGTCGATAAGACCAGCCAGATGTTCATCACCGGGCCCTTGGTCATCAAAGAGGTTACGGGCCAGGAGGTTGGAAGTCAGGAACTGGGAGGAGCCAGAGTTCATAGCCATATTTCCGGTGTGGCTGATTTTGTTGGCCAGGATGACCTGGACTGTCTGGCCAAGGTGAAAAAACTTCTGAGCTATCTCCCTTCCAGTTACGCTCAAAAACCTCCCGTCATCCCCTCTCTGGACGATCCAGAGCGTTGCGAAGAAGGGTTAGCGGATATTCTTCCCGAAAGCGCCAAGAAAGTGTACGACATGCGCCGACTGATTTCCCTGATTGCAGACCACGCGGAGTTCTTAGAGGTCAAGAGTGGGTTTGCCCGCAACATGGTCACTGGCTTTGCCAGGATGAATGGGAAACCGGTAGGGATTGTGGCCAATAACCCACTCTTCCTGGCGTCGGCCATCGACTGCGATGCCTCGGATAAGGCGGCCCGTTTCATCCGGACCTGCGATTGCTTCAATCTCCCCTTGATCTCCCTGGTGGATGTTCCCGGTTATCTTCCGGGGATGAAAGAGGAACACAAAGGGATCATCCGTCATGGAGCCAAGATGCTATATGCCTGGAAAGAGGCCACCGTTCCCAAAGTGACCTGTCTCATCCGCAAAGCCTACGGGGGAGCTTTTGCGGCAATGAGCAATAAGGAAATGGGGGCGGATCTGGTACTGGCCTGGCCAACCACGGAGGTTGCGATCATGGGCGCGGAAGGAGCGGTACGGATTCTCTACCGCCGGGAAATCGATAAAGCTGAAGACAAGAATAAAATACGAGAAGAGAAGATTCAGGAATACCGGGAAAAATTCATGACCCCCTATTACGGGGCTTCCAAGAGACAGATTGATGTTCTGATCCGCCCCCAGGAAACCCGGCCGCAGATCGTCAAGGCTTTGGAGATGCTGGAAAACAAGAAATTGGGCCGGGCGGAAAGGAAGCATGGGAATATTCCCCTATGATCTTATAAATGAGGATTCTCTTGGACGCAGATGAACGCCGATTTTGAATATTTTCCAAATAATTCTTTTCTGCCTTTATCTGCGAAAATCTGCGTCCTATCTTAAAAAGCAATTGCTAAATTCGAGATATAGGGAGGGAGAAATGAGAGTCCAGGTACCTGCCAAGTGGGACCTCGAATATGATGTCGTGGTTGTGGGTTGGGGGTCAGCCGGAACAGCGGCGGCAGTTACCGCCCATGACCAGGGGGCCAAAGTTTTGATCCTGGAAAAGATGGCGAACGGCGGCGGAAACACCAGCGTCTGCGGGGGCAATATTATCATCCCCAAGGGAAAGGAATTCATCGAATATCTCGACACCCTCTCCTTCAAAACTACAGAACGGGAGATCATCGAAACTTTCGTTGAATACGCCCTGAAAAACGCCGACTGGATCCGGGAGATGGGCGCGGATGTCCAGGCCTTCAGACCCCTGGAAGTAGCCTATCCGACGATGATCGCCGGAGCAGGGTTTCCCCGCGTGCGTGGGGCTGAGACTGCGGTCAAGTACAATATCAAAGGAACTCCGGAGGAGGGCAAGCCTTCCCAGCGTCTCTGGAAATTCCTCTCCGGTCTGGTAGACAAGAGGGGAATCAAGGTTCTAACCGGCACCCCGGCCAAAGAATTAATTCCCAACGCCGAGGGCGAGGTTATCGGGGTGGCGGCCGAAAAGGAAGGAAAGAAGATTTATATAAAGGCGCGCAAGGCGGTGATCCTGACCTGCGGCGGCTACGAGAACGACCCGAGGATGAAATGGGATTATCTGCCGGTCAAACCGGCCATGTTCCTGGGAACCCCCGGTAACACGGGAGATGGAATTCGGATGGTGCAGAAGGTCGGCGGCGACCTCTGGCATATGACCCGGTTGTCCTGCTTGATCGGCTTTAAGGTTCCGGAATTTGAAGCGGCCTTCTGGGTCGCCTTCCTCAGCGAAGGGTTCATCTTCACGGACAAGTATGGACGTCGATTCGTCAACGAGGCGGGGATTGAGATTCACGAGTACTACCAGGAACTCTCCCATTTCGATGTGGAGAAGATGGAGTTTCCCCGGGTTCCTCTCTGGGCGATCTTCGACGAGCAGACGCGGCGCAGAGGGCCCCTGAGCCGGGGAACGGCCGGCTACAACCGGGACCTATATTCCTGGAGTCTCGATAACACGGCGGAAATAGCCAAGGGATGGATCCTCCAGGGGAAAACGGTAGCGGAGTTGGCATCCAGGATATCCGTGGAACCGAAAGTCCTGGAAGAGACCCTCTCCCGGTTCAACCAGAACTGCAAGGCGGGTAAAGACGAGTTTGGTCGAGCCCGGGAAGACCTCCGGCCCCTGGAGCCTCCCTTTTACGCCATCCAGCTCTGGCCGGCGCTGATCAATACCCAGGGAGGCCCCCGCCGGGATAAAGGGTCCCGGGTTCTCGACCCGGAGGGAAAGCCCATTCCCCGGCTCTATGCCGCAGGCGAACTTGGCTCCATCTGGGGTTACCTCTACCAGGGGGCCTGCAACATCGGGGAGGCTCTGGTTTTCGGCCGCATCGCGGGAAAGAATGCTGCGGCGCAACCTCCCTGGGTTTAGGAAGTTCCATGGTGAAGGTGCTTGACGAGAGAAATTTTGTGGTGGACGCTTCCCGGGAAAGGGTGTGGCGACTGATCGGGAAGGTGATCTTCAGCAGCCTGCCGGGCATGGAGAGGATGGAAATTCTGGACGAGAACAATTTCCGAAGCCTCCTGATCACCCGGGTCATGGGAGCTCAGGTGACCTTGAAATTGAAGGGCGAAATGATGGACGTGGAGCCGCCGGACTCTTTTTCGGTCAAGCTCTTCCTGGAAGGCCCGGGAGGCATGTTCAAAGCGGATCAGAAGGTGTCCTTTGCCATGACTCCCATCGACGCGACAAAGACCAGGGTGGCCTGCAAAGCGGTGATGGAGCAGATGGGCCTCCTGCCCGGCCTGCTTCTCACGAGTCAGGCTCGAAGCTTTGCCCGTTCGACTTTCGAGGCAATTGAAAAGAGGCTTAAGGAACTAGCCTGAAATGCGGAGTGCGGAATGATGCGGGTTGTGGGTTCTCGTTACTGGTTACTGGTTACTCGTTATTCGTTTCTGGTTATACACTCTTTCTCCCTCTTCTCCCGCCAGGAACAAGGAGCAAATAACAAGTAACCAGCAACGAGTAACGAGCAACGAATTCTTATTAAGGAGTGAAAGATGGGTGCGACGCAGGTTTTGGCGGAGTATGTAAACCAGACTTCTTTCTCCGCATTGCCCAAAGAGGTGGTCCGGAAGGCCAAGGGTATCATCCTGGATACGCTGGGCTGTGGGATTGCTGGCTATACTCTGGCTTCCCATGAGTTTCACTGGATCCTTGACCCGGTAAAAGAGATGGGGGGAAACCCTCAATCCACGGTCTTCCTCGAAGGGATGAAAACTTCCACCCCCCAGGCGGCTCTGGTGAACGGGGCCTTGATTCACACCATTGATTTTGATGACACCCATATGGGCTCCATCTCTCATCTGGGTGCCTCCGTGGTCTCTACCACGCTAGCGATGGGGGAAAAGGTCGGGGCGGACGGGCCTTCATTGATCGCGGCCATCGTCTTGGCCTACGAAGTAGCTGGCCGGATCGGCAAAGCAATTATGCCTTCTCATTATAAATACTGGCATCCCACCGGAACGCTGGGAACCATTGCTACAGCGGTGAGTTCATCCAAACTATTAAGGCTCAATACCGAACAGATGGAACAGGCCATCAGCCTGGCCGCAGACGGTGCCTCCGGGATGCGCTATTGCATCGACTTTGGAGATTTTTCCAAGAGTCTCCACCCCGGTTTGAGTGCCTGGCACGGGATCATGGCGGCTCAAATCATCCGGAGAGGAGCCGTAGGACCCAAAGGACTTCTGGAGTATAAATCCGGGTTTTGCGAAGCTTATTCCGATGAACCCAATCTGAAGGCCCTGACCGAAAGTCTGGGAACCTTCTATGAGATCGCCAACGACAGCCTTAAGGCTTTCCCCACTATCCTTTGCAGCCATACCCCCATCCAGGGAACGATAAAGCTCATGAAAGGCAAAAACCTGCGCCTGGCGGATGTGGAATCCATCTACTTTCGGGTGACCCCTACGGCGCCTGGGCAGGGGATGAATTATTCCCCCGATTCCCCGCTGGCTGCCCGCCTGAGTATTCCTTACTGCGTGGCCATCGCAGCGGCAGAGGGGCACATATCCATGGACCAATTCCAGGAAGCCAAAATCATGGACCCCAAAATCCGGGAGTTTATGAAAAAAGTGACGGTGGAATCGGACCCGGAATTCAACAGCAGGTACCCGGGAACCCTTGCAGCCCATGTAGAAATTCAAACGAGGGACGGAAGCCGGTTAAAAGAAGAAAGCATCTTCCCCAAAGGGCATCCGGAAAATCCCATGACCGACGAGGAGATCAAAGATAAATTTCGCCGCTTAGCCCTCGTAACGCTCGACCGGGTGCAAACCGAAGAGATTATCGAAAAGGTTTACGACCTGGAAAATTTAAAACGGACCGAGGAATTAATAGACCTGTTGATTAAATGATATTAATCGAATTGCCCTTCTCTCCCTTCGTAGGGGGGATCCGCCGGGTCGCCCCAACACAGAAAAAGGCGGGGAGAAGGAGTGAAAGGAGAGAAATGTGATTCACAAGATTGCTCACATCGGAGTAGCGGTAAAAAACCTCGAAGAGGTGGAGAAACTCTATTCGCAGGTCCTGGGGCTGCCCATCGGCGGGCGGGAGGTTCACCCGGATAACAGGGTCACTTTCATTCCCCTGGGGGACACGGCCATAGAGCTTCTCGAATCGGTGAAGCCCGATGGGGCGATCGCCCGTCACATTGAGAAGAGAGGAGAGGGGATCCACCATATCGCCCTGGAAGTGGATAACATCGAGAAAGCCCTCGAAGAACTCAAAGCCAAGGGACTTGTCCTAATTGATCAAAAACCGAGAAGGGGGGCTCACAATGCCAAAATCGCCTTCCTTCATCCCAAAAATACCTACGGAGTGCTCCTCGAACTGGTGGAGCCGGATAAAAGCCATTGAATATAGGGGAGGCAGAGGTACGCAGATAAACGCGGATCATGTTTAAATCAGAAATAGAAAAAGTACAGTTCTAATTTAAAATCTGCTTTATCGGCGAAAATCTGCGTCCCATTGATTAAAGATTGTTGGTGTAAGTTTAAACGATTTTTCGCAGTTCTCCGCATTCTCTGCGGTGAACAATTCGAATCATGGAGGCGAAGAAATGGACCTGGAGCTGACCAAAGAACAAGCGATGTTTCGCGATATGGCCAAAGAGTTTGCCCAGAGGGAAATCCTTCCCTCATGCAAAGAACGGGATCGCGAAGGAAATTTTTTCCCCGACCTCATGCGGAAGATGGGAGAGCAAGGACTTTTTGCCATCAAGATCCCCCAAGAATACGGAGGCTTCAACCTGGACTGGATGACGCTGGGTCTGGTGGTCGAAGAGATTTCCTCCGTGGATTTTTCGGTGGGCCTTACTTGTTATATTCAAACCTCCCTGGAAGCCATGCCCATATTGACTGCCGGGACTGAGGAGCAGAAGAAAAAGTATGTTCCCGCTGTGGCCCAGGGAAAGATGATCGGCTGCACGGCGGCGGTCGAGCCCAACGTGGGGAGCGATGCCACGGCCGTGGAGACTTCGGCGGTCCGGGATGGGGATTATTGGGTCTTAAACGGGAACAAGACCTGGATTACCAATGCCACGGTTGCGGATTTTGCCGTCGTTTTGGCCCAGACGGATAAATCGAAGGGACACAAGGGGATTGCGACCTTCATCGTGGACAAGGGTACCCCGGGATTCTCCAGCATGAAGATTGAGAATAAACTCGGGTGCCGGTCCTCGGATACGGGACAGTTATTTTTCCGGGATTGCCGGATCCCCCTGTCCAATCAACTCGGCCCGGTGGGTAAAGGAATGTCCACGGCCTTGACGTGCATCGATCATACCCGCTTTGGCATTGCCTGGATGGGTTTGGGGGTTATCCGGGCCTGCCTCGACGCCAGCATCAAATACTGCCAGGAACGCCAACAGTTTAGCAAACCGATCGGGAGTTTCCAGCTGGTCCAGGAAAGGATTGCGGATATGGTAGTAGATTATGAGGCCTCGCGACTTTTGGCTTACCAGGCCGCTTACAACAAAGATAAAGGCGTGCCCTCTTCACGGGAGACCTCGATTGCCAAATATCATAATATAGAGGTGGCCTCCCGCGCTGCGAAATCAGCGATAGAATTACACGGGGCCTATGGATATACCGATGACTTCCCGGTGGAGAGGTTTTATCGGGACATCATCGGCCCGATGATCTTCGGGGGGACAGCCCATGTGCAGAAGCTTTTGATTGGCCGGTCTGCTTTGGGACTCGACGCCATTGCCCGGTAAAATGGAAACCCAAAAAAAATTGGACGCAGATTCCGCAGAGGAACGCAGATAGATCTTTGGCTGAAACTGCCGCTCAGAAAGTCACTTTCTTGAGAGAAAAAATCCGTATTTTCTGCGTAAATCTGCGTCCCCAAAGGATGTCTTATGGAGAAATTTGATGCCATTGTAGTCGGGGCCGGTCCGGCGGGGTGTGCTGCCGCTTACACCATGGCCAAAGGAGGGCTTAAGGTCCTGGTCTTCGAGCGGGGGAAATATGCCGGCGCAAAAAATATGTGGGGGGGAGCGTTCTTCGGCCCCCTCATGCATGAACTCTTCCCGGATTTCTGGAAAGAGGCTCCGGTAGAGCGGTTCATCAACCGCCATGTCATCTCTTTCCTTACTCCCGACGATTCCCTCTCCCTAGACTTCAAAACCGCTAGTTTTACCCATCCTCCCTATAACGGTTTCATCACCCTGCGGGCGAAGTTTGACCGCTGGCTTGCCGGGAAGGTGGAACAGGCGGGGGTTCTCGTGGCCACCGGCCTGGAGGTTGACGGCCTTCTCCTCCAGGAAAACACGATTAAAGGGGTCAAAGTGGGAAAGGAGGAATTCCCTGCTGATGTGGTTGTGGTCGCTGAAGGAGCCAATTCCCTGCTGCCCCTGAAAGCGGGTTTACGTAAAGAATTTTCCCCTCAAGATATGAAGCAGGGAGTGAAAGAAGTTATCCGCCTTCCCCAGAAGACCATAGAGGAACGCTTCAACCTTCAGGGCGAAGAAGGGGTCGCCATGGAATTTGTGGGATCCTGCACCCGGGGGTTGCCCGGAGGAGGGTTCCTTTATACCAATAAAGACAGTCTGTCCCTGGGGATCGTGGTTCAACTGGAGGCACTCCTGAAGCACCAGGTCAAGACGTTGGACTTGATCGAAGATTTTAAGCGCCATCCCACGATCCGGGAGTGGATCCGGGACGGGCAGACCGTGGAATATTCTGCCCATCTCATCCCTGTTTCCGGGCTGAAGATGTTGCCCCGGCTGTTTACCGACGGGATGCTGGTCACCGGTGACGCGGCCGCCCTGGTCCTGGGTACCGGTTTAATTCTGGAAGGAGCGAACCTGGCCATAGCTTCGGGGATCGCCGCCGGCCAGACCGTCCTCAAGGCCCGCGAGAAAGGAGATTTCTCCCAGGCTACTCTCCAGCATTATGAAAACCTGTTAAAAGAACAGTTTGTCCTGAAGGATCTTCAGACCTTCAGGGAGGCTCCTGAATTTTTGGAGAATGAACGGATCTATCAGGCCTATCCCCAGATGGCCTGCGAGATGGCCCGGAAGATTTTTCAGAATGACGGAAAACCCCGCCCCAAGACTTATCAGGTCTTGAAAGAGGGTATGCAGGGGAAAGTCTCCCTCTGGGACCTCTTCTTGGATGCCTGGAAAGCGAGGAAAGCAATTTGAAAATAGAAGAAAAACTGGCCCTGAATAAATTTGATATCGACCGGGAGGTCCATATCACCCTGGAGGAAGCGAAGTGCCAGGGTTGCGATTTGACGCCCTGCCTGTATGCTTGTCCGGCAGAATGCTATGTTTTGCGGGAAAATCACGTGACCTTCTCCTACGAGGGATGCCTGGAATGCGGTAGCTGCCGCATCTCCTGCCCCAAGGATGCCATCCACTGGGTCTACCCTCGAGGGGGTTTTGGGATCTGTTATCAGTACGGTTGAACCAAACATTTACCGCGGAGCTCGCAGAGGACGCAGAGAAATTATCTCACGAAAATGCATGAACCGATTGAGAAAGCTTCGCAGGGCTTCTCATTATAAGAAGATTGATCAAACCGGAAATGTTTTTCTTTTGCCGGTTTAATAAACGGGCCTTATCTCGGCGCTCTCCGCGTTCTCTGCGGTGAATAAAACAAGGAGGAAAGATGGAAACTATCGTTTGCATTAAACAAATTCTCGACCCGGACCTGCCGCCGGCCAAATTCACTATCGATGCCCAGAAAAGTCGGGTCATCCCCCCGGAGGGGATTCCCCCGGTCATCAATCCCTATGACGCTCTGGCTGTTGAAGCGGCCCTGAGAATCAAAGAAAAAAAGGGAGGGCGAATCACCATCGTGACCCTGGGGGGGAAAACGGCGGAAGATATGGTCCGGAAGGCCCTGGCCATGGGAGCGGATGAAGGCCGGATCATTTCTGCCCCGGACCTCGAGGGACTCGACAGTTTTGCTACGGCTTACCTTCTGTCCCTGGCCATCCGGAAGGTCGGAAAGTTTGATCTAGTCTTGTGCGGCCGCCAGGCGGCAGATTGGGACTTTGGAGCCGTAGGGTCCGTTCTGGCTGAGTTTCTCGGAGTTCCCGTGGTCACGCGGGCCAAGGAAATTTCCGCTCTCGACGGAAAGGTGACGGTAGAAACGGTGAACACTGCGGGTTCCGAGACCCTGGAGGTCGAGCTTCCTGCCCTGGTGACCGTGAGTAATGAGCTGGGGAAAGCCCGGATTCCTTCGGGATGGGGAATCATCACGGCGGCGAAAAAAGAAATTCCCACCTGGAGCCTGCAAGACATCGGGGTCGATCCATCCTCAACGGGAAAGCTGTCGGCGCGGAATAAGCTCCTCAAGCTCTCCGCCCCTTCCCTGGAGAGGAAGTGCGAATTGGTCAAAGGCGATGTCCCGGCAGAGGTAGCGGAAAAATTGGCCCAAAAAATTATGGAGAAGAAAGTATTGTGATTCGCGCCTCTTGGAAAACTCCCCACATGAAGAGAAATTCGTCATTCCGGGCAAGCAAAGTGCGACCCGGAATCCAGTCCCGCCATCGGCGGGATTCAAGTAATTCTAGATTCCCCTTTTCGCGAGAATGACGGGACAGAGACTTTTGCAAGAGGCTCAAGCTTGAATAAAATGTAGGGGCAATCACGCCCCCGGCGTGATGATTGCCCGTATGAAGGGCGGCCGCGCAGGGCTCCCCTGCAAAATAATTTTTCTCAGTGTTCTCCGCGATCTCTGCGGTGAAAAATTAGGAGGAAAAATGGCTGGTGAACATGGGATCCTGGTAGTCGGAGAATTAGAAGAAGCAAAGATGGCCTCTATCACCAAGGAACTTTTGGGCGGGGCCAGGAAGCTGGTGGATCACGGGAATGAAGAGGTCAGTCTTCTCCTTTTTGGAGAAAAGGCTGCCCCCTTTGCTCAAGAAGGAATTCAATATGGAGCGGATAAGGTCTATATCGCTGTTCATTCCGTGTTTTCCGAATTCAGCAGCGACGCTCTCACCTTTTTAATCAGTGAATTGTGCCGCAAGAACCGGCCTTCTCTCTGTCTGATGGGTCAGACCGACCTGGGGCGGGACGTGGCCCCTCGGGTCGCCGCCCGGCTGGAAGCCGGATTGTGCATGGATTGTGTAGAGGTGAATGCGGATGCGGAACAATGGCAATATTTACAAATCCGGCCGGTCTATGGCGGAAGAGCCCTGGCCATGATGAGGTCCGAGGAGGGAAGGATTCAGGTCAACACGGTGAGGCCCAAATCCATGACCCCGCTGGCCCCACGAGCAGACCGGAAGGGCGAGACCGTAAAAATTACCGAAGGCCCGGATCCTTCCGCGATAAAAGTGAAATGCCTGAAGCGGGAGGCCCAGGAGAAGGCCGAATTCAACCTCGAAGAGGCCAAGATCATCGTGGCCGGAGGAGGGGGAATCGGAGGGACCGACGGGTTCCAGAAGATCAAAGAACTGGCCAAAGTCCTGGGAGGAGCCGTAGGGGCAACCCGGGTTCCCGTAGATGAAAAATGGACCCCCCTGAGCATGGAGATCGGCCAGACCGGGAAGATCGTAAACCCGGACCTTTACGTGGCCGTCGGGATCTCCGGGGCCGCTCAGCATATTACCGGGGTCCAGAAAGCAAAATGCATTGTGGCCATCAACAAGGATCCCGATGCCAACATGTTTAAGTTTTCTGACCTGGGATGGGTGGCCGATTACCGGGTCGCCGTACCCGCGCTGATCGAGGCCTTCAAAAAGAAATTGCAGTAACCAAAACAAAATTGTCCTCTAAACAAACCTGGGTGGCAGTCTTATTGTCCGGAATGAGGGAATTTGCTCCAAGGATTCTTCCTGTTTTATCCCCCCGACCTTAGCTCCCAAGTGCCACCCATGTTTGTTTACAAAATAGACTTGACAAGAATTTCCCAATTTGAAAGAATTATCACGCCAGTCAACTAGTCTGGAAAAAAACCGATTCATTTAGGTCCGATCAGTGCCAGATCGTGAGGGATAATGCATAGTCTTGACATGGGACCGATATTTTATCCTATTCGGCCCAGCCGTTCGCTTTTAATCCTTCTTTTTCAGCAATTGATCAGGTCAGATCGCTCAATGGGTAAGCCAATGGGCGTTAAATTCCTTCGCCGATGAGAATTGCTTCTTTTTCCGCAAGTCAGGGGAAAAGGAGTTAAGGGGAGGCGGGTTGAGATTGGGCCATTAACCTTACAAATAAGGAGGTTTAAATCATGAAAGAACGGTCCCACACTCTTCGTAGCGGAATTCTCTTTTTCACCCTTTTTGCCTTTTTCTTTCTCCTCTCTACTGGGGCTTGGGCGGAAGAAAAAATTATTAAATTTGGCTGCTCCATCTCCCTTACGGGCCCGCTTTCCCGAGAAGGGTACGGCTGTCGGGATGGTCTGGAGCTTTGGAAATGGTGGGTCAACGAGAAGCTGGGAGGAATTAATATCAAGGGGGTGAAATACAAGGTCGACATAAAATATTACGACGACGAGAGCAATCCCGTGCGCA
>Ga0187849_1001763_pt1 | contig 22254 bp, 20 predicted proteins | sample June2016WEW_4_10_2_FD_132412 | JGI IMG/M metagenome (GOLD analysis project Ga0187849, IMG submission 132412) | Peatland microbial communities from SPRUCE experiment site at the Marcell Experimental Forest, Minnesota, USA - June2016WEW_4_100 | ecosystem: Environmental > Terrestrial > Soil >...
ACATCAGGAGCGACTCGAGTCTGAGTTTGCGCGGCACCTGGCAGAGCAATCCAAGCTGCACACATCGGTCGTGCGGCTGGTCAATTGCCAACCCGGGTGGCACAGTGTCCGGCCAGCCGTCCCGGGCTGAGTCCGGCCGCGTGTCCCTACGGTTCTGGTTGCCGGCACGCTCACTTGCTCCAGGACTACCTGTGCGCGGAGCACTTGAGGGGTATGCCCGCTCAATGGGTCGGTACCACCTTCGCGGCACATCTCGGCACGCCGGCGACACCGAAGGCCCCAGACGTCCCGTTCTTTTCGTCAAGGGCGCACCACTTTCTTGACTTGCGAAGCCCCCCGTCGACGATGCCGGCCGACCCGGGCGCCGTTGGACCTGTCCGAGTCGGCATGCGGCACAAGGTTCCCCGTGTGTGCTAACAAGACTGGTATAGGCCGTTTACTGAAGTTGCACCGCTTACTCCCACTCGGGCGCAAAGCTTTGATCGTCGCCATGGACCAGCCGCGTGCCATACACGTCGCCGCATTGGCTGACCCCGGCCGCGTGCTGCGCAACCTGCAACCCGCCGATGTCGACGCGGTCTTGCTGACGCTGTCGACCGCCCGGCATTTCGAGGGTGATCTCGCCGGTCGGGCCGTGGTGATCAGCGTCAGCCAGGATCACCAGGAGCCGCAGCAGGTCGTGGAGGAGGCCGTGGCTTTCGGGGCTTCTGCGTTGAAGTACGAGGTCTACCCCTACTCTGAACGCGAAGTCACCACCATGCGGTGCCTGGAGGCCCTGGCAATTCATGCTGACCGCTGGAGCCTGCCCATCATGGCGGAGGTGGTCCCGGGTGGATTCGACCAGGTCGCCGTTCACACGGCATCCAACCTTCTCCAGTCAGTGAGGAGGGCGGCAGAAGCCGGTGCCGACCTCGCGAAGATCCCACCCCCCAATGAGGGGACACTCGCAGAAGTCACTGAATACGCGTCGATACCGGTGCTGCTGTTGGGGGGAGCGCGACGCGGCGGTCTCGACGAGGTGCTGGAGCGGGTCCGACAGCTCGGTCCCTTCGTCGATGGTCTGGTGTTCGGTCGCAACGTCGTGGAGGATCCTGAGCCCGCGACGGTCGTGGCTTCGCTCCGGAAGGTTCTCGACTCTCTCCACTAGCCGTTCAAACTGGATGTAACAGGCCTGCGAGAACCGTTTCAGGAACCTCACGAGGCACGAGCCGATCGGGAAGGCCGAGGGCCGAGTTCTGTGACGTCGTCCCCGGAGCTCCCGAGAGATCGGGAGAGAAGCAGACTGCTTCGTGAAGTCACCCGAAGGCGCTCCTAGGACGACCTTGGCCGCGGCCTCTCCGAGATGCGGCAAGTGGCCCGGAGAACCGTCATCCTTACTATGGACCCCGACTCTTTCGGATGGAACCTGGGAACCGCGCCATGGGCACCTTCGGCCTGCGTCCACTTATGACGTCGCCCGCGCCTCGTTGTCGCCGCGTGAATCGCCCTCGAGGCTCATAGCAAGGCCGTCGCGGCGCAGAACTCTCGGCCAATCGCGCACGAATCGCGCACGGACCGCGCATGGTGCGGCTCAAGAATCTCTAGCGAGGGCCAAAAAAGTGCCGTTTAGCTGGTCAAATCACTGGCACCCCCAACGGGATTCGAACCCGTGTTTCCGCCTTGAAAGGGCGATGTCCTCGGCCGCTGGACGATGGGGGCTCGACCCGAAGGCGGAAGGGACGAAGCGAAGAGCAAAATTATCAGGCGCCGGCCTCCGGTCCGGCGGTGCCTTCGCCCGCAAGTAGCCACTCACTGCCGTCGGGAGTATCGCGCACTTCGATCCCGGACTCAGCGAGGCGTTCCCGCACGAAGTCCGCTTGCGCGAAGCGACGGTCCAGTCTCGCCGCGTTACGGAGCTCCAAGAGCGCCTCGACGAATGGCCCGACGAGCTGCCGGGGGTCGCGAGCTCCGGCCTCGGACAGCCGGCCGAGCTCCAAGATGAGCGAACGCAGGCTGGCATGCGCCCGGTCGAGCTCATCTCCGGCGGGGATGTCCGTCGACCATTCAGTGACATCGCGCTCCAACTTGAGCACGATGCCCGCGGCGAGCGCCATGTCTCGAGAGGCGACTGCTGCGGCAAAGTCGGCCTCACGCTGACGCACGAGATCGACGAGCGGCGACGTGCTCGGCAACGGGCCGGCACTTGACGACGACGCGTGACTGGTGGCGGGTGCTCGGTCCGCTGCCTGCTCGCCCGTCTTTTGGTTCGCGCCTGAGCGGGCGAGTGCCTCGGCGGTCTCGATTATCCGGACGATGGGGAAGCTTTCGCCGCTCGGAAGGGTCGCAGAACGGCCGGCGGCGCGCACCGTCACCACGCCCCGTCCTTCCACCGATGCAGTGCCGGCGTCGAGATCAAAAGTGCACGCGGTGTGTTCGTCGACCCCGAGCACGAAGACCCCGTCGGGTAGGTCCCTCTCCATGATCGAAAGGCGCCGCTCGCCCAGATAGCAGAAACGGGTGTCGTGCGTCCCGCCTTCGTTGTTGTCGTAGTGAGGGATGACTGCCGCCCGAATCCCCGCCGCCGACGTGACGTCGAGGCCCTCGAGCCAGTGCGGGTCCTCACCGCACTTGTAGATCTCGTACACGGGCACCGTCGCGACGCCGAGCGTCAGCGCTGCGGCGCTCGCGAACACGACGCAGCCGCCATGCAGCAGCTTCTCGACGAGCAGGCTCGGGACAACGGTCCCCTGCCACTTCCTCAACGCATAGCTCGGGCTCCCTGGTCCTGCGAAGACATAACGCGAGTCTCGAACCGTGGTCACAAGCCGTTCTTCGGCGAACGCCGACTGCTCGGTGTCGTCGTTCGCACCCTCTGCGCCCGCCGCCAGCCCGGTGACGGCGATCGTTGCCTGAAGGCTCTCGCGGAAGTAGGTGACTGCACGCCCGGCGATCTCTCTGGCGTTCTCCTGGAAGCCGAACGGGGTGTCGAGCAGGACTGCCGGGACCGGCGGCGGCCCCAACCTCTCGAGCAGCTGGCGATGGACCTTCACCATCGTCGGCGCCGTCTCGCCCGAGCCCATGATCGCGAGCAGACGGGGCACGTCCGGGCTCGCGCTCACGGATCCCTCGGCATTGGAGTGCCGTCCCAACGCAGTCCGCCCGGCGGTTCGCCCCAATGATCCTCCGGGACGAGGTCGTCGGCACCGCGCACCGGGTCGGGCAGGGTTAGCTCGAGGATGTCGATGACTTCACTTTGGAGGCCGCCCAGGTACATGTAAGCGATCCACTCGGCCCGATGTGCATCGCCCATCGGTGGCTCGAGCTCGTCCTCGGTCACCCCGAGCATCGATCCGAGGGCGAGCCGGAGGTCGTTCAGCGCAGCGAGCCATGCGACGAGTTGCTCGTCGTCGAGCCAGGTCGCCTTCGCCGTGACTGACATCGTCTCGAGCGACTCACGGTGGTGTTCGACGAGATCCTGACGGGTCATCGACACATAGGCACGCTCGGCGTCTGGGTCGGTCGTGTACGCGGGAGGAAGCAGTCGCCGCAGAGCATCGGGCAGGTCGCCCGGAGCCGTTTCGCCGACGTCTTCGAGGAGGGAGACGAGGTGAGCGGGCAGCACCGTGAGCAGCGTGCGCTCCTCGGCGGAGAGGCGCACCTCGTAACCTCCGCCCCTCGATGGGCGGATCCGGCGCCGAAAGCTCATCCGCTGCGCTCCATCGTTGCCCAGAGCCCGTGTTGGTGCAGCCGGGCGACGTCGAGCTCGGCTCGCTCTTTCGGCCCGCTGGAGACAACGGCGCGGCCCTTGTAGTGGACGTCGAGCATGAGCTTGTGAGCTTTCCCCCGCGAATAGCCGAACAGCTTTTGGAAGACGTAGGTCACGTAGCTCATGAGGTTGATCGGGTCGTTCCAGACGATCACCAGCCACGGGAGCTCCGGTGCCGCGACTTCGTGCGTCTCGGGGCGCTCGACTTCCGTCGGAGCGGCGGTCGAGCCGATCGAGGTCCCGGTCATTGCCCGGTCAAGTGCCGAGAGCGACGGTGCCGACCGGCCCACTCGAGGGAGCACCGTCGGTCGCTTCGAGAGGGTGCCGATGCAACGACAGAAAGAGACCGATCCCCGTGATCCAAAGAGTAGTCACCCCTGCCAGGTGGAGCTCCACCACCCATGAAGCGTCGTGCAGGAAGTACTGCAGGTAGCCGAGCACTCCCTGGAGAGCCATCACCTCGATGAACAGACGTCCGCGGCGCAGCACGACCTCTGGCGCATCGGCATGGTGAAAGGCAAATTGCGACGCAAGGGTCACGCCGATGAGGAAGAGCGCAACAGTGGAGTGCACTTCGGCGATGTCTCGGAACGCGATCGGGATCCGTTTGGCGCCGGGGCCACCAGCGTGAGGGCCGGCACCCGTGACCACGGTGCCGAGGAGCGTGACCAGCGCGAGGGTGCTCAGCTGCAGCCGTGCCAGAAGGACGAGATCTCGTCCGACGACGGGCTGGGCACGGCTCACTGGGCTGCTGGACAGGTGGTACAGCACGATCGCGTCGGCGAGGATCACAATCGTCAGCACGAAGTGCAGAGCGACGAGATAGGGATTGAGCTTGAAGAGCACGACGAGGCCGCCGAGCACGATCTGAGCCGCTATTCCGGCAACCAGCCCCGTGCCGAGCAGGGTGAGGTCCCGGCGCGGCGGCGTTCGGAGCGCCGCCACGGCGAGGGCGGTGACAGACACCAAGGTGACCGCCGCGCTCACGAGCCGGTTGGCGAACTCGACGATCGGATGGAAGGAGGACACGGCGGTCAAGTGGTGCTGGAAGCACGAGGGCCAGTCGGGGCAACCGAGCCCGGAGCCTGTCAGCCGCACTGCGCCCCCGCTCACCACCAAAAGCGCGAAGCAGATCACCGAGACCAAGGCCACCTTGCGTACGGTGGCGGGTGAGAAACGGGGGAGGCGCACAGCCTTCGGATCGTATGCTCGCACGGCTCAAGCCACCATTCTGTACCGCCGGGCCACCGTGGCGTCGCGGCTTGATCGATTGCTGCCACTTCTATACTTGCGAGATGGCGCAGGTCACGACCGTTCTGATGCCGCGCCGCACGGCCAGGCTGAAGCTCGGAGCGTATGTGGCGCTCACGAAGCCTCGGATCATCGAGCTGCTGCTCGTCACGACGCTCCCGACGATGGTCGTGGCCGCGAAGGGCATTCCCAAGTGGTGGTTGATCGTCGCGACACTCGTCGGGGGTGCGCTTTCGGCTGGCGGTGCCAATGCGGCGAACATGGTCGTCGACCGCGACATAGATGCCGTGATGCACCGCACCCGGCACCGGCCGCTCGTCACCGGCGCGGTGACTCCGACGGCCGCGGTCATCTTCTCGATTGCCCTCGAAGTCGCTGCGTTCGTTCTGCTCTGGCGGGCGGTCAATCTCTTCTCGGCCCTGCTCGCCCTCGCAGCAGCGCTGTTCTACGTCTTCGTCTACTCGATCGGCCTGAAGCGCCGTTCGACGCAGAACATCGTCATCGGCGGCGCGGCAGGGGCGGTCCCGGTGCTCGTCGGGTGGACCGCGGTCACCGACCACCTGGCTTGGCCGGCCATCGTGCTGTTCGCGATGATCGTGATCTGGACGCCGTCGCACTTCTGGGCCCTGGCGGTGCGGTATCAGGACGACTACAAGGCGGCGAACATCCCGATGCTGCCGGTGGTGGCGCCCTTCGAACGGGTGGCGCGCCAGATCATCTTGTACTCGGTCGCGTTGGTCGCGACCTCGTTCGTGTTCGGCGCCGTCGACCACTCGGGGTGGATCTATTGGGTGGCAGCCGCCTTTGCCGGCGGTCTTTACCTGGTGGACGCCCTGCGCTTGCGTCGCGAGAACGGGACCCCGAAAAGCGCCATGCGGTTGTTCGCGTACTCGATTACTTACATCACCGTCGTCTTCGTGGCGATGGCGGTCGACGTAGTCGTCCGCTACCGCTGACACTGCCGGCATCGGCCGGTGCCCTATCTGCAGCTCGCCGCCCGGGTGCTCGCCCGTGGCTCTACTCCCATTTGAAGGTGAGGGCAGCCACCACAGGCGCTGCGACCGCCCAGAGGGCGAGCACGACCCAGGCTTCGGTTGCGCTCGGGCCGGATCCGAGCGTCGTGTGCAGAAGGTCCGACAGGGCTGCCGTCGGGAGCAGGCGGGCGAAGGAAGCCAGGCCCCCGAGCTCGTGCAACGGGAAGATGACGCCGCCTATGAGCAGCAGGATCACGTAGACGCCGTTCGCGACAGCGAGGGTCACCTCGGCCCGAAGCGCGCCTGCCATCGCGAGCCCGATGCCGGCGAACGCGATCGTCGCCATGAGCACGGCGATGACGGCCAGTCCCGCGGAGGGGTGCGGTCGCCAGCCGAGCGCGAGCGCGACGCCTACGAGGAGGACGACCTGGATGATCTCGACCACGACGACCGAGACGATTTTCGCCGTGAGCAGCACAGGCCGCCCGAGCGGCGTGGCGCCGAGCCGCTTCAAGACGCCGTAGCTGCGTTCGAAGGCGGTCGCGATCCCGAGGCTGACCATCGCAGTGGACATGACGGCGAGCGCGAGGACACCAGGGGCCAGGAAGTCGACACGGTGGCGACTACCCGTCGGCAGGACGGGCACCAGCGTGAAGAAGACCAGGAGCACGACAGGGATTCCGAGCGTGACAAGCAACGTCTCGCCGCGCTCGAGTGTCATTCGTGTCTCGGCGGCGACCTGCGCCCGAAGCGCTCGGAGTCTCATCTCCGCGTCCTTCCCCTACGGCTCGGTCGTTTGGAGGCCGGCGACGTGCGACCTGAGCTCCCGTCCGCGGCCCCGGCGACCCCGGGGCCCGTCAACTTGAGGAAGACGTCCTCGAGCCTCTGGCGACCCGCCCGGAGGTCGCCCAGTTGAAGATCACGCTCAGCAAGCCACGCAGCGAGCTCCGCCACCAGCGCAGGGACAGGCGGCGCCGGCACCAGGTACTCGCCGGGCGGTCCTTCGGTGACCCGAGCACCGAGCCGAGCGGAGAGGTCGCCGATCGCGAGCCCCGGTTCCGCGGCGAAACGAAGCTCCTCCGACCCGCCTTGGAGCTCCCCCTGGCGCCCCGCGGCGACGACCCTGCCGTGGTCGACGATGACTACCCGGTCGGCGAGGCGCTGCACCTCGTCGAGCTCGTGACTCGTGAGGATCACGCACACGCCGCCGGTCCGCAAGGCGACGACGACGTCGCGCACCGCTATACGGCCGGCCGGATCTACTCCTGCGGTCGGCTCGTCCAAGAAGGCCACGCGGGGCTTTCCGATGAGTGCCAGCGCCAGCGCGAGCCGCTGTTGTTCTCCGCCCGAGAGGCGCTTGTACGGCGTCCGCGCAACGGATCCCAGCCCGACCAGATCGATGAGCTCGTCAGGATCGCGGGGGTCCTCGTAATAGGCGCCGAAGAGCCGGACGGCCCGCTCGGCGCTCATGATCGGGTAGATGCCGCCGCGTTGGAGCAGGACGCCGACTCGAGGCGTGAGCTTGGTGTGATCCGACCAGGGGTCGAGGCCGAGGATCCGTACGCGGCCGGCATCAGCTCGCCGGAAGCCCTCGAGCGTCTCTACCGTCGTGGTCTTTCCGGCTCCGTTGGGGCCCAGGAGAGCGACGACCTCGCCGAAATCCGCGTCGAAGGTGATGCCATCGACCGCGACGAGACTCCCGTAGCGAACTACCAGGCGATCGACCTCCACGGCAGGCATCGCCGAGAGGCTATCTGGGGTCCGCGCAGGTCTCGCAGTTGGGGTGCGGGCGCCGGACTGCTGGTCGCTGGAGCAGGATCAGCGCCGTGGGGACTCGAACCTGTAGCCGAGACCGCGAATGGTCGTGATGAGAACCGGCCTGGAGGGATCTTGCTCGATCCGCGACCTGAGCCGCTTTATGTGCACGTCGAGTGTCTTGGTGTCCCCCACGTAGTCCATTCCCCAGACCCGGTCGATCAAGGTGTCGCGCGTCACGACGCGCCCCGGGTTGCTGAGCAGCATCTCGAGGAGCTCGAATTCCTTCAACGGGAGCTTGACCTCCTCACCGCGCACGATGCATTCGTGACGCCCGAGATCCAGGACGACATTGCCGACTTGCAGGATCTCGTCCGGTCGAAGAGCCGCGGCCGAAGGTGCCCTCTCACCGTCTCGTTCCGTTACGTCTCCGGGCCAGTACCTCATGGACCCGGCGTGCTCGACGCTCTCGGCCGCACCTCTCTCGGCGCCCCCGAAGTACGACGGCGCAGCGGCGGGGGGGACCGACGGGTTCGACCCTCGGTTCGTGCCTGCGTGCGTACCCGCGGCCCGGCGGAGAACGGCCCGCATACGCGAGACGAGCTCGTGGACGCGGTAGGGCTTGGCGACGTAGTCGTCGGCACCGACCTCGAGGCCGACGACGGTGTCGAGCTCGGTCGCCTTAGCGGTCACCATGATGATGGGCACCGTCGAATTGGCCCGGATCGCCCGGCAAACGTCGATGCCCGACAAGCGGGGGAGCATCACGTCGAGCAGTACGAGGTCGGGCTGGTCGGCTGCGAACCGCTCGAGTGCTTCGACGCCGTCGCGGGCGACAGTGACGAAGAAGCCTTCCCTCTCGAGGTTCACCGTCAGTGCGTCCACGAAGGACTCTTCGTCCTCGACGACGAGGACCCGCGCGGGAGGAGCGCCGCGGTCATCGTCCCCGGAGTTGCTCGTGTCGGGTGAATGGCTCGCAGGAAGGTGGACCGGAGGCTGGTTGCCAGGACGTGACATGCCTCGTGTGGACCATTCCATCTCGAGGCGTTCCCGCTCGGTGGAGAGCCTCGAGGTGCGGCGGCGCTGTCGGGTGGTCACACGTCCGTCCTCGGTTGGCGGGGAAGTCTCAATGTGAAGGTCGACCCTTCTCCCTCCCGAGACTCGACCTGGACGCTGCCTCGATGGTTAGCGGCCACGTGCCAAACGATAGCGAGGCCGAGGCCCGTTCCGCCCGTCGAGCGGCTACGGCCCGCGTCAACACGGTAGAAGCGTTCGAAGATCCGCTCGAGGTCGCGCGACGGAATGCCGATGCCGTGGTCTTCGACGACCACCACGACCTCCTCTTCTTCCGCTCGGCCGATGCAGCTGACCCTGCCCTTTCGCGGCGAGAATTTCACCGCGTTCTCGAGCAGGTTGTAGACGGCCGAGGTCAGCTGGCGCCGGTCCCCGAGTACGACCACTGGTGGGCTCGGCTCTTCGAGCGTGACTTCGATCTGCAGCTGGCTCGCTGCCTCTCGGACGCGTTCGGCCGCTTCGGCCATCACGAGATTGATCAGCACCGGCTCGCGTGGAGGCGACTCCTCGTTCTCGATCCGCGAGAGGTCGAGCAGGTCGTCGATGACTCTGCTGATTCGAAAGGCCTCGTTGTAGATCCGGTGTGCGAGGCGCTGGGCCACTTGCGGCTCGTTCTCGGAGAGCAGGGTCTCGGCCAGGAGGCCGACGGCGCCCATGGGCGTCTTCAGCTCGTGGCTGACATTCGCCACGAAGTCACGCCGGACATCCTCGAGGCGGCGACGTTCGGACACGTCTTCGATGACGGCGATCACCCCGAGGGCGCGTTGGCCATTGTCGATGCTCTCCGCGCGAACCACGAGAGTGCGCCGAGGCGGTCCGTACAGCTCGAGCACCCGTTCCTCGTGAGCGCCGGGCGCGGTCGCGGCGAGGAGCTCCTCGACGGCCTGGGCCGCGAGCGCGTCCCCGTGGCGGCTGCCGATGAGCGCGACGGCTTTGCTGTTGCGGAACACGGTCTCGCCGCGCTCGTCGGTGACGAGCACCGCCTGGGGAAGGGTATCGAGCGCCCGGCGGAGCCGGATGGCCTCCGAGCTCGCTTCTGCGACGGCTTCGGCCGCGCGGTCGGTTGCGCGTTCCAACTGGATGAGCACTTCCTCGAAGTCGTGCGCATCCTTTTGAGGCGCGTCCGCGCCGAGCCGGGATGCAAGTGCCTGCAGTCGCTGCCGCAGGCCGGTGCGACCCCGGCGAGAGGTGACCAGCGCTGTCGCCGTGATGAAAACGATCACCACGACGACGGTGACGACGAGCTCGAGAACCGTCACGTGAAGGACCTTGCCCACTTCCCCCAGCATTGCAGGCTGGCGAGCTGAAAGCGCAACCGCGCTCACGGCCTCATTCCCTCCTTCGTGCTCGTGCGGTAGGTCAGGCGGTAGTAGGTGCGACCAGTGTCAAAAAAGCCGCATAGCTCAGCCGACGCCGCAAGACTCGCCGATCGCTCGGCCATGAATACTCCGCCGTTCGGAAAGGTAGGCCGATGACCGTCTCGCCGCTCGCTCTCCTGCTTGCCGGCATCGTCTCGATGAACCCGAGCTCTTCGGCGCTACCGGGTCAGTCCACGATCCAGCAGCTCACCAACGGCCTCGGTTGGTGGGCGCTCGTCGCGTCGCTCGTCGGGCTCGTGCTCGGCGCTGCGGCGTGGGCGCTCGGGAGCCACACGAACAACTACCAATACGCGAACACCGGCCGCAAGGCAGTGCTTGCCTCCGGTGTCGCCGCCCTGCTCATCGGGGCTGCACCGACACTCGTGAATTTCTTGTTCCAGACGGGTCATGGGATCCACTGACCATCCTCACCCTGTGGTGCTGCTGGGCCACGCCCGCGGTCTCGCTGTGATTCTGAGCGCGCGGGGCGCGAGCGGCGCCAGCGGTGGCAGCGGTGGGCTCGCCGGGATCCTCCGATCGATCGAGGGCACAGTCGGGGCACTGTCTCACACGATCGGAGGCATTTTCACAGGTGTCGGGGGCACCGGACTTGTGGGTTCGCTCACCAAGGCACTTCTTGGTGGGTTCTTCCACGACCTGTTGGTCTGGGTCGCGAGTGGAGCTGCCTCGCTCGTCGGTGTTCTCGGCAATGTGTTGTCGGCGAGCACCGAGCCCGTGCTCAGCGGGGGAGCGTTTCGCTCGGAGTTCGACGTCATGGCGGTGCTCAGCGCAGGCGTCGCCCTGCCTCTCTTGGCCGTCGGCGCGATTCAGGCGATCATCCGTCAGGAGCCGGGCGGACTGCTTCGCAGCGCGCTTGTGAGGCTGCCGCTCGCGTTGTTGTTCACGGGTGTGAGCGTGCAGCTCGTCGCTCTCGGGTTGGCGGCGACCGACCAGGCGAGCGCGATGGTTCTTGGCGCAGCCGGTGACCCGACCCATCGTTTGTTGCTGGGATTGGTCGCGGGGCTCGAGCAGACGGGAGGACCCGGGCTGGCGGCTTTCGGGGCGTTTCTCGTCGTGCTCACCGCGGCGATAGTCGCTTTCGTGCTCTGGCTCGAGCTCGCCGTCCGGTCGGCCGCCATCGCGGCCGCCTCACTGTTCTTGCCCCTCGCGCTGGTGGGACTTGCGTGGCCGGCGACGTCGCACTGGGCGCGTAGGCTTGGCGAGACTCTTGCCGCTCTTGTCCTTTCGAAGCTCGTCATCGCTTCAGTGCTGGCGCTTGCCGCGGGGTTGTTGGGAAGCTCCAGCGGCGTCTCGGGCGTCGTCGAGGGCGTGGCCCTGCTTGCTGTCGCGGCCTTCGCGCCATTTGCCCTCCTGAAGCTCATCCCGGCTGTAGAGGCGGGCGCGGTCGCGCACCTGGAGGGGCTCGGCCAGCGGCCCGTCCGCGCCGGGCAACGCCTGGGTACCGAGGTCGCCGGTCTGGAGATCGGCGGAGCCGGGGGCCTCGGTGGCATTGCAGCACTCAGCTCCAAGAGCGCGGGCAGCCCGGGTGCAGGAGGTTCCAGCTTGCGGACCGTCGACCACGTCGGTGCGGGAGGATTCACCGCGAACCGGCCAACTACAGGGGGAGGGTTCCCCGAAGGTTCGGGCCCCGAAGGTTCAGGCCCGACCGGTGCCTCGGGCTTGGTCGGTTCCGGCGACTCTCCTGCCTCGGCCAACCTCGCCGGTTCGGGCGGTTCCGTCGGTTCGGGCGCCGCCGGCGCTTCGGCCTCAGTCCGTCCCGCCCATCCCGGCGATGAGGCGAGCGACGGCAGCCACAGAGCAGAAGTTGCCCGTTGGACGCTGCTGCTTTCCCAACGAGATCAGCAGCATGGCTGAGGAGAGCCCCCGTTACCAGCTCGGGCCGCGCAGCCGTCGTGGCCTCGTCGCGGGGTGGCGTGGTGGCCAACTGGCGGCTGTCGGAACCGGTCTCGCGGCCGGAGTGGTGTTGCTGCGCTCCGTCGGAGGAGCCGCCGGGGCCCTGCTCGCCTTCGTCTTGGTCGCCGTTTCCGTGGCATTCGCCACTTGGCCACTTGCCGGCAGGAGTGCCGAGCAGTGGACGCCAGTCGTGGCCTCGCATCTCGCGCGTCAGGCGGGGGTTTCGCGCCGGGGGCGTAGCGCGCTGTCCACTCTCGAGATCGACGAGATTCCCATCGGCGTTGCTGGCAGGAGGATCGGTGTCGTCGTCGACCGCCTGGCGGGCACGTGGACTGCAACAGTGAGGGTCGGGGGGTCCGGATTTGCGCTCGGAGATGAAGCAGACCGGGCTCGCCGCATCGCGGCCTGGTCCGGCGTGCTGGCCGGCTCGGCACGCGAAGGCGGAGCCCTTCATCGATTGCAGTGGGTGGCACGTTGCCTGCCCGGTGGCTTCGACCGCGAGGCACCGGACGAAGTCACCGATCGCGGAGTCGCCACAGGCAGCTACCGGTCGTTGCTCGAACAGACCGCGCCGTTGTTGTGGAGGCACGAGGTGCTGGTCTCCTTGTCGGTCCGCGCTGGCGCCGGAGCTGCGCGTCGACGGGGTCACGACGCGGCCGACCGGATAGTCGACGAGCTCGAGGCGCTCGAGCGGCGGTGTCTCGCCGCGGGCCTCGAGGTTGACGGCGTCCTGTCGCCTTCGGCCCTCGCGGCCACGATCCGGAGCTCGTTCGCGGTGACCGGCGCACCCAGAGGTGTCGCGGACGGCTGGCCTTGGCCCCTCGGGGTGGAGGAGAGCTGGTCGAGCGTCCGTACGGACGCGACTTGGCACGCTGTCTACTGGATAGCTGAATGGCCACGCTCCGGCGTGGGGAGCGGCTTTTTGTTGCCGCTCATGCTCGAGGGTGGCCTGAGGCGGACGATCGCCGTGACGATGGCGCCAGTGGGACCGCTTCGGGCGGTCCGGCGAGCCGAGCACGATCGCACGTCGGGCGCGGCCGATGCCGAGCTTCGGCGGCGGCACGGATTTGCGGTCACCGCTCGCACGCGCCACGAGCACGAGGCAACCACGCGCAGAGAGATCGAGCTTGCCGAGGGTCACGCTGCCTTCCGTTTCACCGGCTATCTGGCTGTGACGGCGGACGACGAGGTGGCGCTCGCCGCCGCGTGCGGCCACCTCGAGCAGGCCGCGCTCCAGGCTCAGCTCGAGCTGCACCGCATGTACGGCGCACAAGAGGACGGCTACACGTGCACCTTGCCGACAGGCCGGGGGTGCGCATGAGGCTGCCGGCTCATGAGTCAACGACGGCCCAGCTCGGCGCTGCCTACCCGTTTGCCGCGTCGCCTCCGCTCCCCACGAGCCGGGTGCTCATCGGCCAGGACCTTGTCGGCGGCCCCTTCGCCCACGACCCGTTCGAGCTGTACGCGGCGGGCACTGTGACCAATCCAAATGTCACGGTGCTGGGCCAGATCGGACGGGGGAAGAGCGCTCTCGTGAAGACCTACCTGCTTCGGCAGGCGGCCTTTGGGCGACAAGTTGCGGTGCTCGATCCGAAGGGCGAGTACGGAGCACTCGCCCGGGCGCTCGGCTCGAGCCCGCTCGCCTTGGCACCTGGCGGAGCCGTCCGCGTCAACCCGCTGGAGGGTCCCTCGGCGCCACCAGGCATGGCCGTGGCAAGGCACCGCCTCGTGTTGCTCGGGACGCTCGCCACCGCATGCCTGCGGCGTCCGCTCTCTCCCCGCGAGCATGCTGCGCTCGAGCTTGCTCTTGGTGCGGCGACCCGGGCGCACCTGGAGCGCGGCAGCGGTCCTCCGACCCTGCCGGATGTCGTTCGGTCACTTCTCCGGCCTCTGGCCGAATCGGCAAGGGTGGTGGGGACGACGAAGGCCGGCCTCGAGCTGGACGGAAGGGATGTCGGTCTCGAGCTGCGTCGACTCGTCGAGGGCGATCTCGCCGGAATGTTCGACGGACCGACTACACCAGGCATCGACCCCGGTTCCGGCGTGCTCGTCGTCGATCTCTCTGCCGTCTACCACTCCGAAGCGATCGGCGCGCTCATGGTCTGCGCCTCGGCCTGGCTGCAAGCCATGACGGCACGCAGTGAGGCTCACACGATCCTGGTGGTCGACGAGGCTTGGGCCGTCCTCACCGAACTGGCCGTGGCACGCTATCTCCGGTCATCGTGGAAGCTGGCACGTTCGAACGGGCTCGCGAACGTGGCCGTTTGCCACAGGGCGTCGGACCTCAAAGCGAGTGGCCCGGCAGGCAGTGAGCAGAGTCGTCTCGCCGAAGGCCTGCTCGCCGACTCCGAGACGGTGGTGTGCTACGCGCAGCCGGCCTCCGAGCTGCCGGCGCTGGCCGACCTGCTCGGGTGCTCACGCGAGGAGCTCGAGGTCCTTCCACGTCTGCGCAGGGGCGTGGCGTTGTGGATGGTCGGAAGACGCCGCTACCTCGTCGAGCATCTCCTCGGTCCCGACGAGCGCGCCGTGGTGGACACCGACGCGAGGTTGATCGACCGAGGCCGGCCTTGACGGCGCGCTCGCCGTCCGAGGTCCACGACCGGGATCGAATGGCTCTCGTCGTTGCGGCCGGCTGCCTGGGCGTGTCCTGGCTCATCTGGCTCGCGGGAGGTCTCCTGACGCTCATGACCACCGGTCGATGGCAAGAGGTTCCCATGGTCCAGGCGCCCATCCTTCTGGTGCGGTTGATCTCTCATCCGAACATGCCCCTCGACGCCTGGCCGCCGCTCATCCGGAGAAGTCTTCCCGGATCTGGGGCCACCGTCGCTTGGCTTGTCGTTCTCGCAGTTCTCGGTGGCGTGACGATCTTGTGGTTGGCATGGCACCGATCCGACGGCCGGCGGACACGAGGCGCCCCGGGTCCGCGGCCGGGCTCGGGAGGCACGTCGTCGCGATCGGCCGGAGCACGCCGATTCCGCGTCTCGGTGTTTCTGGACCGCGGGGCGGCGTCGAGGTCGGCGTCCAAGGCACGGGGGTGGGCGCACGCGCGCGACCTGCGACCGCTGCGCGTGACCAAGGCGCCGGGCGATCGGATCGTGCTCGGGACCCACGCCGGCCACCTGCTGGCGGCTGAGCCTCGGCATTCGGTCATGGTCGTGGGCCCGACGCAGTCCGGGAAGACGTCCGGGCTCGCGATCCCGGCGATCCTCGAATGGTCTGGCCCGATACTGGCCACGAGTGTGAAGGCTGACCTGTTGCACGCGACGCTCGAGTGGCGCAAGTCGCTCGGCGAAGTCCAGTACTACGACCCGACTGGCTCGGTGGGACTCGTGGCCGAAGGCTCGCGGGCATCTGGGTGGTCTCCCCTCGCAAGGGCGATGACATGGCCGGGCGCCAGGCGCATCGCTTCGGCGCTGTGCTCGGTCGCGAGAGCGGGGGACGGGGGGATGGAGGATGCGGGTTTTTGGTATGCGAACGCAGAGAAGCTCCTGGCCCCGCTGCTCTTTGCTGCCGCGACGGCCGGCGCGACGATGGCCGAGGTGGTTCGCTGGCTGGACGAGGAGGAAACGACCGAGGTTCTCCTGGCGCTAGAGCTCGCTGGCGTGCCCGAGGCGTTGCGGGCGGCCCGCACCAGCCTCGGACGCGAAGAGCGCCAGCGTGCCTCGGTCTACGCGACGGCCGAGACGGTCGTTGCCGCCTTCGCCGACCCCGCTGTCGCGGCATCGGCTGAGAATTGTGAGATCGACCCTGCTGCCCTCGTTGGTGGCTCTGCCGGCTCCCTGTTCTGCTGCGCGCCTGCAAGAGACCAGGAGCGGCTGGCCCCTGTCTTCACAGCCATCGTGCGCGAGGTCCTGGACGCGGCGTTCGAGCGGGCGGCATGGACGGGTCGACCACTCGATCCGCCGCTCTTGGTCGTGCTCGACGAGGCGGCAAGCGTTGCTCCTCTCGCCGACTTGGACCGCGTCGTGGCGACGGCTGCCGGCCATGGGGTCCAGCTGGTCACGGTCTGGCAGGATCTCGCGCAGGTCGAGTCGCGCTACGGCAGCCGCTGGGCGACGGTTGTGAACAATCACCGCGCCAAGCTCGTGTGCTCGGGGATCGCCGATCCCGTTACCTTGCAGCACGTGAGTGGGTTGCTCGGCGACGAAGAGAGAGCAGAGCATTCCTGGACCGTTGGCGACGATGGCCGGCACAGCCGCACCGAGGCCGTCACGGTGCGTGCGCTCGCGCCTCCGGGCTGGCTCCGTCAGCTGCCTCCCGGCGAGGCCGTCCTCGTCTACGGGAGCTTCCCACCCGCGCGAATTGCCCTCCGACCATTCTTCGACGACCGCGAGCTGGCGAGTCGGGCCGCGAGCAGCTCAGCTCGGTGACTCGGTGCCACGTGCGGCCGCGGGCACGTCGCCCTCAGGCGCCGGTGCCCCCTCAGGGCTCGATCGGCCGTAGCCGGCTCGGGACACGCCGCGCCAGGTTGACCGCGTGGTCGCCCAGGCGCTCGTAGAAGCGACCCACCAGAGCCAGTTCGATCGCCACGACGACGGGTGTGTCCGCGGCGACGAGCTCCGCGATGAACGTCACATGGAGGTCGTCCATCTCGTCGTCCAGGGCCACGAGGCGTTCGGTCGTGCTCCGCGCGTCGCCCCCATAGCCGTCCGCCGCGATGCGCCACATCGCGCAAGCGACTTCTCCCATGCGTTGGACGTAGCCCCGTAGCCGGGCGGGCATCTCGGCAGGAAGATTGCGTGTGGCGCGCCGGGCGACGTGCTCGGCCAGGTCACCGCTTCGCTCCAGCTCCGGGAGCATTCCGAGCACCGCCAACAGGTATTGAGTTTCAGATGGGTTCGAAGGGCGATCGAGCAGCCGCGACTGGACGGAGGCTTCGAGCTCCTGGTAGAGGGCATCGATGTCTGCGTCTGCGGCGACGAGGATGCGGGCAGCCTCGCGGTCAGCGCTGACCAGTGCGTGTGTCGCCCCGGCGACTGCGTTCTCCACAAGAGCAAAGAGCTGGATCACGTGACGGTCGATGAGCGCGAGGTCAATCGGCTCTTGAGCCTCGCGCCGCACCGCACTCAGGCTCCGGTCAGGCCTTTGCGGATGCTCACCCGGAGAACGGCCGGTTGACAAAGCTGCGTCTTCGGGCGCCTGAGCGTGGTTCGAATGCCTCTGTTCCTCAGCGTCGCGCGCCAGGTGATCGTCGGGAAGCGCGAATTGAGCCATACGAGTCACGGTACCCGCTCGAGGCTGCCCCTCGGAGGCACGATCTCGTCCGGCGGCCGGATCTCGTGGAGCTTTCATGCTCACGCGACCTTCTGGACACTTGGAATTCGTCGTTAGTTCACCCTCGTCGCGTACGGTCGGGACCAGTGGAGAAGCGAGACGCGATGACAGTTCTCAGCGGCCGTCGCCAGAGTCTCGTGCGCTCCGCTCATACCGGCCCTGGCCCGGGGTCGTGCGCTCTTACCCCCCTCGCCCTCGCAGCCACCCTCGACGCGCATCACCCCCTAGTTGTGCGTCTCAGCTCCAATGTGTGCGGTGCCGCCCGGATTGCCGGCCGGGCAGGCGATTGCGGCGAGGCACCAGAGGACGCACCTGCGTGGGACGCGGCATGACGGTGTCGGTGGCCGCACGGACGAACTCTGAGGGATCAGCCCTCCTCTTCTCTCGGAGCGTCCGTCGGCCGCCGCAAGCTCAATAGCTGAGGAGCGCTCTGGCCGCAGCCACGATGCCTTGAGTCTGCGGGAGGATCACCCGCTCCAGCGTGGGCTCGTAGGCGACGAAAGTGTCGGTCGCGCCGACTCTCGAGATCGGCGCGTCGAGGTCACCGAAACAAGCCTCTCCTGCCCAAGCCGCCACTTCCGCTCCGAAGCCGCTGGTGAGCACGTCCTCGTGCACCACGAGGAGGCGAGAGGTTCGGGCTACCGATGCCGAGACTGCCTCCTTGTCCCAGGGGATCAGGGAGCGAAGGTCGATGACCTCGACGCTCGCGGCGTCATTGGCGAGTTGCTCTGCCGCCTCCAGTGACTTTTGCACTGTGGCACCCCACGTCACGATGGTCAGGTCGTCGCCCTGACGGACCGTCGCCGCCTTGCCGATGGGGATCAGGTAATCGGCGGGCGTGAGAGCGTCCCTCGCGTACTTCTGGCGGAGCAGGTGCTTGTGCTCGAGGAACATCACGGGGTCCTCGCACCGGAACGCGGTTCGGAGCAGTCCTGCGGCATCGCTCGAGCGGGACGGCATGACCACGACGAGACCGGGGATGTGAGTGAAGATCGATTCACCGGACTGCGAGTGCCAGATGGCACCGCCGGTCAGGTAGCCGCCGATCGCAACCCTGATGACCAACGGGACGGTGAACCGCCCCTCGGAGCGCCACCTCATGGTCGCCGCCTCAGCTTGGATCTGTTGCATCGCGGGCCAGATGTAGTCGAAGAACTGAATCTCGGCACACGGTCGGAGTCCGCGTATTGCCTGGCCGACCCCGCGGCCGATGATGTTGGCTTCGGCAAGTGGCGCGTTGTAGCACCGCGCGGTCCCGAACTCCCGTTGGAGCCCGTGGGTGGTGCCGAAGACTCCGCCCTTTCCTTCCACGAGGGCGATGATGTCCTCGCCGGCGTCGGCGACGTCCTGCCCGAACACCCGGATGCGCTCGTCTGCGCGCATCTGCTCGAAGAGGACCAGTCGTATCGCCTCGCCCATGCCGACAAGCTTGGGATCGTCCCCTCCGTGGCCTTCTGTCGGCGAGCCCGGGCTCGGCGCCAGCGTTGGCTCCGGGATCTCGGGCAGCGCCAGCACGTGATCGGTGACCGTCGCCGGGTCCGGTCTGCGCGCCTCGAGAACCTCGCGCCCGATTGAGGCGACCAGAGCGTGAACGCTCTCACGGATCTCGGCTGCCTCAGCGCCGGTGAGCATGCCCACCTCGGTCAACTCGCGTTCGAGGCGGAGGATCGGGTCGCGCGTCGCTTCCTCCGCGAGGTCGTCGAAAGACCGGTACTTCGATTGGGTGTCTTGCGACGAATGCGAGTATGGCCGGGTGACCGTCGCATGGATGAGGCAGGGGCCGTCCCCGGCCCGCACCCGGGCCGTGACCGAGGCGGCGAGCGACCTGCACGCGAAGTAGTCGGTGCCGTCGACCTTGCGGACCGCCAAGCCGCGAAAGCCCTGGACGAGCTCGGAGATCGGGGCCGGCGCCTGGTCGGATGCCTGCACCGAGATGGCCCATCCGTTGTCCTCGACGAGGTACACGATTGGGAGGTGCAGTAGGCAGGCTGTGTTGAGGCTCTCCCAGAACTCGCCCTCCGAAGTCGCTCCTTCACCGAGCGACACGAAGGTCAGCTCGTCGCCGCGGGCGACGCAGCCCTGAAGGTTCCGCCGCACGATGTATCGGGAAGCCTCCGCGCACCCGACGGCGGGAAGGCACTGGCTGCCGGTGCAGCTCGACTGCGAGACGATGTTGAGGGCCTTGTTCCCCCAGTGAGCCGGCATCTGGCGACCCCCCGAGCTCGTGTCCTCGCACGAGCCGACCGCTTGGAGCAGGATGTCGCGGGGTGTGACCCCGAGGCCCAGGACAAGCGCCTGGTCTCTGTAATACGGGAACAGCCAGTCATAGCCAGGACGAAGGGACCGGGCCATCGCGATGCCCAGCGCCTCGTGGCCCGCTCCGGCTATTTCGAAGTAGGCACGACTCTGGCGTTGGAGGGTGATCGCCCGGTCGTCCAGGGCTCGCGAAGTACAGGCGAGCCGGAAGTCTTCGATGAGCTCGGAGCGGTCGATGCCCCGGTACTTAAGGGGCGGCACCTGCGGCACGTCAATGGCTGCCGTTGCATGATCCGCGCGGGCTCGGTTCGCAAGCTCCATGGCCGGAGCAGGAGGAACAGGGGAAGCGGGGGCAGTCGTGCGTGTCGACTTCGTCAACTTGGAGTCACCTCGCTGCTGTCGGTGCCTCCACCATAAGGTGGGCCGGCGCTTCCGCGTCGGCTTTGCAAGCTCTTGCCGCCTGTATTCTTCGTAGTTCGTGACGGTGCCGACGCGACCAGCCCAAGTGCCGCGTAGGGAACAACGTGGCATACATCGAGCCACTTTGGCGGTGGTCTGTGTTTCGGCCTTGGTCATCAACGTGGACAACACAATCCTCAACGTGGCGCTGCCCACCCTCGTACGGCAGCTGCATGCCACCTCCAGCGAACTGCAGTGGATCGTCGACTCCTACGCGATGGTCTTCGCAGGGCTGTTGCTCGTCGGTGGCAGCCTGGCCGATCGCTTCGGCCGGAAGCGCTTCTTCCTCTTCGGTCTGACCGTCTTTGCCGGAGCATCGACCGGTGCCGGCTTCTCGGGCTCGGTGAGCCTGTTGATCGCGTGGCGAGCGGTCATGGGGATAGGTGCAGCACTGACGATCCCCGCGTCGTTGTCGATCATCAATGACGTCTTCCGAGACCCGACCGAGCGGGCCCATGCCATCGGTGCCTGGGCTGGGACCATCGGGCTCGGTATCGCAATCGGCCCGATCGCCGGCGGCTTGCTGCTCGCGAGGTTCTGGTGGGGCTCGGTGTTCCTCGTGAACGTCCCGATCGCGGTAGCCGGCTTCGTGGCGGCCCTGATGGTGGTGCCCGACTCGAAGAACCCGGCAGCCGAGCAGCCCGATCACGCAGGCGGGTTGCTGTCGATCGCGGGCTTGGGTCTGCTGCTCTGGGCGATCATCGAGGCTCCCACCGAGGGCTGGGCTTCGGGAGAGGTGATCGGGGTCGGGATGGCCAGCCTTGCCGTTCTCGGCACTTTCGTCGTCTGGGAGGCTCGCGGTCGCCACCCGATGTTGAGGCTGGAGCTGTTTTCCGATCGCCGGTTCTCCATAGCCGCGGCAGGCGAGAGCTTCGGGACCTTCGGTCTGTTGGGGGCGTTGTTCGTGCAGACGCAGTTTCTGCAGTTCGATCTCGGATATTCACCGCTGCAAGCCGGGTTGCGTATCCTGCCGATCGCAGTCGTGCTCGTCGTGAGCGCGCCGCTGTCTCCGGTATTGGCTCGCTTCGTCGGGATGAAGTTCACCGTCGCCGCAGGCCTGGCCGCGATCGCGGGCGGAATGTGGCAAGTCTCAGCCGTGTCGAGCGCCTCCACGACCTACGGGGCTGTGGTGCCCGGAATGCTGCTGATCGGTCTCGGGGCAGGCCTCCTGCTGCCGACGGCGACGAACTCCGTGGTGGGCTCGGTTCCCCAGGGAGACTCCGGGATCGGGTCAGCCTCCAATGCCGTGGCCCTGCAGGTCGGTGGCGCGCTCGGCGTCGCCGTGTTCGGAAGCGTGTTGTCAACCCGGTACCAGGACCGCATGACATCAGCGCTCGCCGGTCGGCACGTGCCGACCGCTGCTGTGCAAATCATCCTCGGGTCTCTCGGCGGCGCCCTTGCGGTGGCAGACCGCGCCGGTGGCGCGACAGGCGCCCTGCTGGAGCGCGCCGCGCGCGCCGCGTTCATGAGCGGCAACAAGGTGGCGCTGGCCGTCGGTGGAATCGTCGCCCTCGCCGGTGCCCTTCTCGTGCTCGCCGGCCTACCGTCGCGGCTCTCACGATCCTCGCCGGATCCCGGACCGGACGCGTAGCGTCGCGAACCGGGGGCGCGCGTTCGAAGGCCAGGTCGCAGCATCCACCCATGTCCGATCCGGCGACCACTGATCTGTTTCGCCGACCAGTCACGTAGAGGATCGGGGACCCCGCCTGCACGGAGCCGCCCTGATACGTCTAACCTGATTGCAGTCCTCGGAAAGGAAGGCAGGTGATCACCGGGATGCTTGCCGATCTCATTGGTCCCGACAGCTTGATCGTGATTGCAGTCGTCGTCGTCGTGCTCCTCTTTGGAGGGACACGGCTTCCCAAGCTCGCTCGCGGGCTCGGCAGTGCGTCCCACGAGTTCAAGAAGGGCATGGAGCAGGGTGACCCGGACAAAGACAAGGGTGACCCGTCCATCTCGAAGGGCGACGACAAGACGTCCGGTCCGGTTCAATCCAACTGAGCCACCCCTCGGCTCATCCCTGAGCGATGGCGTCGGTCGGGTCGTCGCGTCGGCAGGTCCCTTTTGGTGGGCACCAGCTTGCCGAGTATGCCCTCGCCGCTGCTCTGGTCGTTGTGGGTGTGCACCTGGGTGGTCGCCCGGCAGTCGTCCTGGCAGTCGCCGGTGCTGTTGTCGGCGCGTTCACCTTTGTGAG
>Ga0187849_1001765_pt1 | contig 22246 bp, 21 predicted proteins | sample June2016WEW_4_10_2_FD_132412 | JGI IMG/M metagenome (GOLD analysis project Ga0187849, IMG submission 132412) | Peatland microbial communities from SPRUCE experiment site at the Marcell Experimental Forest, Minnesota, USA - June2016WEW_4_100 | ecosystem: Environmental > Terrestrial > Soil >...
AAAGAGGCGATCGCGCCCTGTTGAGCAGCCGGGTCGAAAAAATGCCGCGATCCGGGCAAATTCTTCCCAAAAAATCATGCCGGAGGCGAAAAGTCAGGAGCCTTATGAAATATCCGGGCTAGGCGCTCTGCACTCCATCCTTCAGCGGGTGATGGGCTGGGGCGGTGGTCACCTGCACGAATTCCGGATGCCTCCACGCGGCTTCGGGCCGCCCCTGCGCACTTTTGGCTCCGAAGGAGAAAATGAGGGCACCACGTTATTACAGGATGTCCTGGTGCGCCAAGGGCAAATGCTGCTGTACGAATATGATTTCGGCGACGGTTGGTTACACGGGATTCAATTCGAAAAAATCCTCCCGCTCGATCCTGGGCAGCATTACCCCGTGTGCCTCGCTGGTGCTCGCGCCTGCCCGCCCGACGATTGCGGCGGCCCACCCGGCTACGCCCAACTGCTGGACGCTCTCCAGAACCCGACTTCTCCCGCCAATGCCGAAATGCTGGATTGGTGCGGGGATTGGAGTCCGGAGGATTTCGATTTGGAATCCGTTAACCGGCGCCTCGGGGCCACTGGCCGGGACTCCCCAGGACCTCCATCCCAGTAGCCTATGCTCGACCCTTCGAAATTGCCGCAAATGGCGGAAGCCCGCACAGGCGAGAACTTCGATTTTAGGAATTTCCTAAAGCACCACCCCAGGCTCAATTCGGCAGCAGTAGATCGCTTGGTGTTTGGAATATCGGAGAGAGTCTGGAAAGCCATCGACTGCACCGCTTGCGGCAACTGCTGCAGGGCAGTGTCACCAATGCTCAATGAGAACGATGTCAAACGAATGGCCTGCACGGTTGGCATGACCTGCTCCGAATTCGCGTCCAAACATCTGAAGCCAGCGGAGAGCGGCGAGGATTCCCCGTGGATCATGCGGGAGCGCCCGTGCTCTTTTCTCCGCGGCAACCGCTGTACTGTGTACGAGCGTCGTCCGGCAAACTGCCGCGACTACCCTTACTTAGACAAGCCGGATTTTACCTCCCGCACGCTGGCGATGATCGGACGCCTTTCCGAGTGCCCGGCGGTATTCGAGGTGTGGGAACAATTAAAGGTGGCGACTGGCTTCCGCCACCGACGCAGGTAATCGCCCTCGCCTCATGGCCGGTTTTCAGATCAGGTTCGGCTATGAGCAAAGGGGGAAATCTTCCAGGAATCGTTCAGGAAAACCCCAAAATCGAAAATGGAGTCTTTGTAAGTTGTTGATTATTAGGCTGGTAGAATGGAGCGAGCGAAGGGATTCGAACCCTCGACACTCACGTTGGCAACGTGATGCTCTACCAGGCTGAGCTACGCTCGCTTCCAAGCAGGCCCGGACACACTACGGGAACCCGGCGGAAATGCAAGCTCTGTTTCAAAAAAAGGTAACTGTTCAGGTGTGGGGCAGACCTCCGGTCTGCCAGTTCACGGAGCCTCCGGCTCCGTGAACCTGGTGCGGTCGGAACACCGGGCCAGAGGCCCGGCTGACCGGCAGACCAGAGGTCTGCCCCACCCTCCCACCTGAACAGTTACAAAAAAAGTCCCTGGCCATCCATGGTGGCCATCCGGCAGGGACACAAGGGCGACACCGGAAAGCATTGGGTCAAGATCGATGCCTGTAGCTGTTTTGGTCCACTGAACGGGCGCAGGTCTGCTTTTGAGCGCCTGCTCCATTTCGAGCGTCCCGTTTCCCCTCACCCCGGCCCTCTCCCGCGGGGAGAGGGAGCGCCGTCGTCAGCCGGTCGACGAATCCAGCGGTCTCGGAATGCCCGGGAGCCGGCCCTGGCTGCCCCCTCTCCCTCGGGGAGAGGGTTGGGGTGGGGGGGGAATTGGCTCACTCATGGCGCAGCGTCCACGGGGCCGGGCCCGGCAGGGCACCGGCTTGGCCGCGATTCCCGGGCGGCGCTGTGGCCTACGGGTTGCGATTGGCGGAAGTCGGAGCCGGCTGCGCGAGTTTGCTCCGGCGCACTCCGTAAGCGAAATAGAACACCATGCCGATGGCAAACCAAACGCCTAGCCGGATCCAGGTCATCAGCGGCAGGAAAGCCATGAGGGTCAATGCCGAGACCGCGCCCATCGGGCCGACGAACCAGACCAGGGGTGTCTTGAACTTCCGAGGGAGGTTTGGCTCGCGGACCCGGAGGATCACCACGCCGATGGAGACGATGACAAAGGCCAGAAGGGTGCCGATATTGCAGAGATTGCCCGCATCGCGAACGGGCATTACCGCGCCGAAGAAAGCGACGATGATGCCCGTGGCGATGGTGACGAGCCATGGTGTTTGAAACCGCGGATGGACTTTGCCCACAAACTCGGGCAGCAAACCATCCTTTGACATCGTCCAGAACACTCGAGTTTGCCCGAGCATCATGACCAGGATAACGGAGGAAAGGCCGGCAATCGCGCCCATTTTGATGATGCGCGCCATCCAGCCCATATTGGCCCGGTCAGCCGCCAGGGCGATCGGTTCCGGCACGTCGAGTTGGGCGTAGGGGACAATTCCCGTGGCGATGCCCGAAACCAGAATGTAGAGCACGGTGCAAATCAACAATGACCCGATGATTCCGATGGGCATGTCACGTTGGGGGTTTTTCGCCTCCTGGGCGGCGGTGCTGACGGCGTCAAATCCGATATAGGCAAAGAAGACAAGGCTCGCCCCTCGCATGACGCCCGACCAACCGAATTGACCCCCGTGCCCCGCGTTGGGCGGGATGAAGGGATGCCAGTTGGCTGGGTTGATCGCGCGGATGGCCCCGACGATGAAGAGGAGGACGACCGCAAGCTTGAGGAAAACGATGACATTGTTGAAGCCGGCCGATTCCCTGATGCCGATGACCAGCATCGTCGTGACAAAGGCGACGATGAAGACGGCGGGGAGGTTGAAAATCGCGGTGACGTGCGGCAGGGCGCCCGGATCGGCGCCGAGCGCCTTCATTTGATCGGCCAGACCCGCATTCATGGCGACCCAGCCAACCTTCACTTTCAAGGCAGCCGCCAAGGCGGCGGGGACCTCGACGAGCTCGATGCCGCGGGCGGCGGAAAGCTGCGGCGGAATGTGTATCCCGAAGTCTCTCAAGAACGAAATGACGTAGCCGGACCAGCCAACCGACACGGTGATCGCCCCGACCGCGTATTCCAGGGCCAGGTCCCACCCGATGATCCAGGCAAAGAGCTCGCCCAACGTCACATACCCGTAAGTGTAGGCGCTTCCGGACATCGGGACCAGAGAGGCAAATTCGGAATAGCACAGCGCCGCAAAGGCCGAGGCCACGCCGGCGAGCACAAAGGAAAGAACGATGGCTGGGCCGGCATTTTGGGCGGCCGCCGTCCCGGTCAGGACGAAAATGCCCGTCCCGATAATGGCCCCGATGCCCAGGGTGGTCAGATTCAAGGGCCCTAAGGCCCGTTTGAGGCTCTGATCCGTCAGGGCCTCGGCTTGGAGGTCAGTGACCTTCTTCCGCCGGAACAAGTTCATGCGTTGAATGGCTCGTATGGCATTTTGATTGTTGCCTGCGCTTAATGCTTTAGCCGAGGGCCGAAGTCAAGGAAATGCCATGGTAAACTCAAATCGAGCTTCGCCGTTTCCACAGGAAATAGGCGGGCACGCCGGCCAGGACGATGAGCAGCCCCGGCCAGGAGGTCTGGGTCTTGTAGAGGAGGAGCACCGCCATGATGGCGCTGGCGGCGGCGATGTAGAGAGCGGGCACGAGGGGGTAGCCGAAGGCGCGATAGGGCCGCTCGGCATCCGGGCGTTTGCGGCGCAGGACGAAGAGGCCGGCAATGGTCAGCACATAGAAGATGAGCACGGCAAAGACGACGTAATCCAGGAGGTTGCTGTAGAGGTTGCCGTATTGTTCGAGCCCGGCGGCATCGAGGAGCGGAGCGCGGGTGAGCGGGTCCCGCAAGCGCGTGCGCGGCAGTATCAACAGCGCGGTCCACACGCATTGCAAAGCCAAGCCGGCGGCCGGCACGCTGCGGCGGTTGAGCTTGCCGGCGGCGCGGAAAAACAGGCCGTCGCGCGCCATGGCGTAATAGACCCGCGCCCCGGCCAGGATCAGCCCGTTGTTGCAGCCGAAGGTCGAGATCATAATCGCCACCGCCATGATGACGGGTCCTGCGCCGCTAAAGACGACCTGGATGGCTGCCGTCGCCACGCGGTCGTCAGGGGCGTGCTGGATTTTCCCGAGGGGCAACAGGCACAGGTAGGCGACATTGGCCAGGACGTAGAGCGCGGTCACCAGGGCGGTGCCGATGGCCAGGGACAGTGGGAGATTGCGCCGCGGATTCTTCACTTCACCCGCGGTGAAGGTGATGTTGTTCCAGGCGTCCGAGGAAAAGAGCGTCCCCACCTGGGCCGCGCAGAAGGCAACGAACTGGCCCAAAGCGCCCGAAGTGGCCGCCATGGCGGGCACAAGAGAGAAATCGGGCTGGATGGGCGATACGCTGCGCGGCGTCCAAAGGTCGCTGAAGTTGGCCTTGATGGCCTGGGCGTTGGGCGCGATGACCAGGCCAATGGCGATGAGGGCCAGGAGCGAAAGTGCCTTGGCGGAGGTGAAGACGTTCTGGATGAGTTTGGCGATTTGCAGCCCGCGCGTGTTGATGGCCGTGAGCAAGACCACAAGCAGGATAGCCGCCAATTGCTGACAGGAGAGGCTGACCGCGTAGTTGGCCGAGAGATTGACCGGGGGGACAATCCAGGCGGAGGGCGAAACCGCGGGCGCGAGCACGCCGAGGTAACGGGCGAACGCGACCGCCACGGCGGCGATGGTGCCGGTCTGAATCACCAGGAAGAGCGTCCAGCCGTAGAGAAAACCCCAGAGCGGGCTGTAGGCCTGGCGGAGGTAAACATATTGGCCGCCCGCGCGGGGCATCATGGCCGCCAACTCCCCGTAGCTGAGGGCAGCGCTCAGGGTGAGCAGGCCCGTCGCCAACCAGGCCGCCAGGAGCCACCCCGCTGAGCCGGTCTGCCGCGCGACGTCGGCCGAAACGATAAAGATCCCGGAACCTACCATCGAGCCGGCCACCAGCATCGTCGCGTCCGTCAGGCCGAGGCCCTGGACGAACTCTGGCTGGGCAGATGCCGCTTTGGAGGCCTTCACTCGACCACCAGGGAGAAGGGTGTCTGCCCTGCCTCGGCGGTGAGGCAGCCGCGCAGGTAGGCCACGATCTGCTCCTCGAGGGTTCGGCAGCGGTGTGTCCAGCGGCGCGCCCCGGCAAGCTGCATCACGCATGAGCGCAGGCCCCGGAAGCGCAACACCCGCGGGGCCTCCCGCAGCTTGTGGCGCAACTCCGCTCGCAACCGGGGAAAAAAGAACAACTCGAGGCCCTCCCCCGATTCGCGCGCCAGGCGGCAGAGATCCGATTCTACCACGCCTGGCGCCGAGGGGCTCGCGCCGGCCACCGGCGGCCTGAATCCCCGGAGCACCTTCTCCAGCGCGCCCGAAAACTCGCCGACCGTCACCGTCTGGCGGCCTAGATCCTGCTTGAAGTAATGAAAGACGGCGTTGGCGGCGTGCTGGACAAACTCGGAGTCAAACAGATGTGCGGTGTCTCCCATCAACTCTATCGAAATCATTGCCGCTGAGAGCGGCACGGTTTCTCCGCTAGCCAACTGGAACAACAGACAATCCGAGGCGAGTGCGATCATGGTTTTCCCTCCAGTTTCCTGACTTCCTGAACGAAATCCGTGGCCTCCTGAAAGCGCCGATAAACGCTGGCAAAACGCACGTATGCCACTTGGTCAATCTCGCGCAAGCCCTGCATCACTTGCCGTCCCAACTCCTCGGCGGGGACCTCGCGCTCGCACCTATCGGTGACTTCAATGACGATCTTCTCGACCAAGTCCTCGATGACCTTCTGGCTGATCGGGCGCTTCTGGCAGGCCTTCTTCATGCCCAGGAGCAGTTTCTCTTTCGAGAATTCCTCGCGGCGGCCGTCGCGTTTGAGCACCACCAGGCCGAGGCGCTCGATTTCTTCGTAGGTCGTGAACCGGTACGCGCAGGCGATGCATTCCCGGCGCCGGCGGATGGTGGCCCCTTCGCGCGAGGCACGCGAATCCACCACTTTATCGTCCTGACAGCCGCATTTGGGGCATCGCATAAAAGCAAAAACGACCTACCGCTAATAGTAGCTGCCATGAGCGTACCACCCTACGCCTTGGGGTGTCAATAACAACCTCTGCAAAAAAGATACGCACCCTCAAAACACTTGGGGCAGCCCCTCTTCGAGGAATCTTAGCTTGCGGGTCAGGCCCTGCTCTTCGGCCAGTTGGCGCAACCAGCGAGGCGGTTCGTCCATGTCTTCGAACGAGAGCCGGAAGGCGCCGTAGTGCATGGGAACGAACCATTGGGCGCGGAGGTCTTTGAAGACCCGGAGGGCCTCGTCGGGGCCCATGTGGACGCGGCGGAAAGACTCCGGGTGATAGGCGCCAATGGGCAGGAGGGCGATCTCCGGGGCGTAGCCTTTGCCGATCTCCTTGAAGCCCTCGAAATAGGCGCTATCGCCGGCGTGGTAGATGCTGCGGCCCTGGTGTTCGAGGACGAAGCCGCCGTAGCCGCGGTGATGGTCACGCAAGACGCGGGCACCCCAGTGCTTGCAGGGAGTCAGCGTGACAGTCCAGTCGCGATGGGAGAAGCTTTCCCACCATTCGAGTTCGACGATGCGCCCGAAGCCCAGGTTATAGGCCAGATCCCCCATGCCCCAGGGCATGACGCCGATCTTGGGATGCGGCAGCCGGCGGAGGGTCGGTTTGTGGAAGTGGTCGAAATGGGCGTGGGTAAGCAGGACCAGGTCGATGGGAGGCAGGTCTTTGAGCCGCAGTCCGGAGCGTTTGAGGCGCTTGAGCAAGAAGAGCCAGTTGGCAAAATTCGGGTCAATGAGCACATTGAGGTCGGTAAATTGGACCAGGAACGAGGCATGGCCAATCCAAGTAATAGCGACCTGGCCGGAGTAGAGTTTGGGGAAGGCGGGGCGGCGTTGTGTGCCGGTGCGGCGCGTCAGCAAGGCCTTCCAGACCATTTCCCGGAAGAAGGTTCGAGGGTTAAAGTGCTTGGCCGGGGTCAAATCCTCAAACGAGCGCGGCAGAGGTTGGCGAATTTGCGCCGGCCGGTACGGCTTGGGCCTGCTCATACTTTATTGCCAATCATAACCTAAGAGCGCATCGTGAGCCTAATCCAAAATTAGCGAACTGGAAAAAGCGGGGTAGTGGACAAACTATTCTTCCGGGTTTAAATAAAGATTGAGTGCCAAGGCGCCTGGGACAGTCAAACAATATGCGGGCACAAACGGGCAATATGGAAGCATGAGACGACGCATTGAAGATGAGTTTACAGCGCTGCCGATCTCCCGGCAGCGGAAGTATCAGTTGCGGATGCAGCGGGACCGCCGATGCACCGAGTGTGGAGAGCCAGCGGTTCAAGGATCGCGGTGTTTGAAGCACCTGATCAAGGCCCGGGAGCGGCAACGCAAGAAACGCGGCCTCAAACGCCGCTATTACGGCACGCTCAGCTACAAGCTGCAGGCCGTTTCCTCATCCTGAACCGGCGGCCGCTTTGATCGCGCTTTTGCATTGGGTATATGTGGGAGGGGTGGTCATTCTGCTCTTCGGGGCGGCGATCTTTGTCCATGAGTTCGGTCATCTCCTGATGGCGCGCTGGCGCGGGCTCAAGGTGGATGGCTTTTCCATCGGCTTTGGCCCGAAGCTCTTGGGCTGGCGGTGCGGCGGCGTTGATTACGCCTTGCGCTTGATTCCAGCCGGCGGTTTTGTGGCGTTGCCGCAAATGGTAACCTCGACTGCCCTCGAGGGCAAAAGCCAGGCCGCAGCATCGCTCCCGCCGATTAGCCCCGCCTCGAAGATCCTCGTCGCCCTCGCCGGGCCGGTCATGAACGGCCTCTTTGCGTGTTTCATTGCCACCGCCATTTATTTCCTGGGTCTGCCCGTTCTGGTGAACCCCGCCATTATCGGCGGTGTTGAACCCGGCTCTCCCGAAGAGAAGCTGGGCCTCCGTCCCGGCGACCGCATCGTGGCAGTCGATGGCAAGGCGGTCAAATCGTGGGAAGACGCCCAGATGACGGTCATGATCGCCCGGACCAACGTGCTGCCGGTGACCACCGAACGCGACGGCGTTCGGAAAACCTACCTGTTGAGCGCGAAGGTCAATGAGCTTATCGGTCTGAAACTGCTGAACCTCGATCCCCGGGAGCGCCCGGTCATCCACGAAGTCCGGCCCGGCACCGCTGCCGCCGCGGGGGGCCTGGAACCCGGCGATGAAATCCAATCTTTTGCGGGGGTGCCGATCCTGGGCGAGCAGCAACTTAGAGACCTTATCCGAAACCGGCCGCTCCAGCCGGCGTCTATCTCCCTTATGCGCGGGCCGCAAGCCCTGACGCTTACGGTGACCCCCAAACTCGATCCACAGACCAAAACCGGCGTTTTGGGGATTACCTTCGGGCTCAGCCAAACCTCCGTCTATCAAGTGCAGAGGCCGGGTCCCCCGCCCTGGGAACTGGTCATGAGCGTGTGCCGGCAGACCTTCGACACGCTCGCCGCCCTGGCGCACTCCCGGCAAACCGGCGTCCACCTCAGCGACCTGAGCGGTCCGCCGGGCATCCTGGCGATGCTGGCGACGGAAGTCAGGGCCGATTTCCGGCTCGCCCTCCGGTTCATGGTGCTGCTCAACATCAGCCTGGCCATCCTCAACTTGCTGCCCATCCCCGTGCTCGATGGCGGGCACATCCTGATGGCCGTGATCGAAAGAATCCGGGGCCGCCCGCTGAGCCCGCGTTTCCAGGAATATGCCACCACCGGCTTCGCCGTAATCCTCATCTCCTTCATGCTCTATGTCTCCTTCAACGACATCGTCCGGCGCCTGCCCCTGTTCCGCATCATGTTCACCCAGCAAGTGCAAATTCAGGACGAACGGAACATAAAATAGGCCGCCCCGACCAAGCACAGCCCGGACCAGAGATAATCAAGCCTGAACGGCTTGTGCATGTACAGCATCGCGAATGGAACGAATACGGAAAGGGTGATGATCTCCTGAACTATTTTGAGTTGCGCCAGGCTCAAGGCCGTGTAGCCAATGCGGTTCGCCGGAACCTGGAACAGGTACTCGAAAAACGCGATTCCCCAACTCAAGATGGCTGCCATGTACCACTTCTTGTCGCTCCAGTTCCGCAGGTGCGCATACCAAGCGAAGGTCATAAACGTATTCGAGCAAATCAGCAGCAAGGCGGTTTTGAGCACAATCAGCGATTTCATGGTGAGATAATAGCTTAAGAAGGCAGAATCGCCACGGCGTTGGAAAGAATGAACCGCAGAACACAGGTGTGTTCAATAGCTGTTAAGCTTTGTTATTGTCTGAACGTGAAAACGGTCACTAAGAGCATCTCCCTTAACGAGGATTTGGCCAACTTTGCCAGGCAGGAGGCGGAGGAGGGGGGTATGGCGACGTCAGCGCCTATTTTGCCGAATTGGTGAGGCAGCGGCGCCAGGCCCAAATCGATTCCGACACAAAGTTCCTCGCCGAGGGCATCAAGGATGCGCCTCCTGGCCCCGAACCTGTTGGCAAGGTGGTCGCCGCCTGCAAGGCCGCGCGTCACCAGATGCGCCGGGAAAAATGCGGTAAGAAATGACGGCGGCTGTCTTCGACAGCAGCATTCTTGACACTTCATTAGCCTCGGGGGCGGGCAGGGTGGTGAGCTTCGATAAAGACCTGCTGGTCTTGGACAAGCCGTTCGGCATCGCGGTGCTCCGGCCACGCGAATTTCTCGCCCTCCTGCAGCGGCCGATTTGACTCTCTTCCACCTTTGATCTTGCAGGATGGCCAAAAATCTGGCTGGCTTCCGGGCGTAGGGACGAATAGTCGAATCTGGACCGAGCCGAGTTCGTCCTGGAATGAACCATGAAACCTATGAGCACTGGAACCGATGAGCGGTTCCCCTACCGGAAATCCACTATGCAAAGAACCAGATTAGAACTCACACGCCGCGGATTTTTAAAGACGGCGCTCCAGGCGGGCGCCATCCTGGCCGCGCCGCAAATCGTGCGCGGCGCCGTTCTGGGCAAGGACGGCGGGACGGCCCCCAGCGAGCGGATCATGATGGGGGGCATCGGCATCGGCGGCCGCGGCTCTTATGACCTGGGCTGTTTTCTACAACAGCCGGACGTGCAGTTTATCGCGGTTTGCGACGTGAAGGTCGAGCGGCGCCAGGCGGTCAAGCGCCGGGCCGACGCGAAGTATGGCAACCAGGATTGCGCCATGTACCGGGACCTGCGCGAGCTGCTGGCCCGCGATGACATCGATGCGGTGCTCATCGCCACGGGTCCGAATTGGCACGCCACCGCTACGTGCCTGGCCGCCAACGCCGGCAAAGATGTCTATTGCGAGAAACCTTGCACCAAGAACATTGCGCAAAGCCTGGCCCTGGCCGAGACCTTCCGCCGGACCGGCCAGGTCTTCCAGGCCGGCACGCAGCGCCGCAGCCTGCCCAACTTCATGTTTGCGATTGATTTAGCCCGGCGCGGCAAACTGGGCCGTCTCCAGACCCTCCACGCCCACCCCGGGGGCCTGGGCACCGGCGTCAGCGGCTGGGCACCCGCCGACCCAGAACCGCCCAAAGAAACGCTCGACTGGGACCTCTACCTCGGCCCGGCCGCCTGGCGTCCATTCAACAAACACACGGCGGCGGATGGTTTCAACTTTGAAAAAGGCGGCGGGCTGGTCGGCGGCGGCTGCCTCGAGTGGGGTTCCCACTGCGTGGACCTCTGCCAATGGGCCAATGATGCCGACAATACGGCCCCGGTCGAATACGAACCGGCAAACAACGAACTTCACGCCCGCTATGCTAATGGGGTCAAGCTGGTCATGCGCAACGACGGCTGGCTGCCCCTGGGCTCCTGCCCCGTCCGCTTCGAGGGCGACACCGGCTGGGTGGAGACCGCCGATGACGGCGAGATCGTCTCCAGTTCGCCGGCCCTCCTGGCCGGAAAGGGCGCCAAAATCTCCGGCTACCCGGCCGACTTCCATGTGCGCAATTTTCTCGATTGCGTCAAATCCCGAGGCCAGACGCGGGCCAACGCCGACGCGGCCTGCCACGCGCATATCGCCTGTCATGCCGCCAACATCGCCCTGTTCCTGCACCGCAAACTCCAATTCGACCCCCAAAAGAATGAGTTCATCGGCGACGACGAGGCTAACCGGTTCCGCTCCGAGGCCTTGCGCGAACCCTGGAGAATCTGAAGCCGCCGGCCATTACCATCCTCAACCTCTCCTCTCATGAAAGACGATAACAAAACTCCGAAAGGCGCGCAAATCCGCTCCTGCACACACGTGGCCCCCGCATTCCGTCCCGAAGGGACATCTGAAAATAGCCCGGCGTTTCAACGCCGGGATCAACCCACAGACAAACCCCGTCCCGAAGGGACGGCTGAAAACCGAGGGCCGACTCGGCCGCCCGTTCGGGACAGAGGTTCCAGTGAAAGGTCTCTTCAAGAGTTGAGTTGCGCCCGTTCGAGATCTGAAACCCGAGTCTCGGCCGAACAGGCGAAGGCGGGCGGCTTGGCGCCTCTCCGGAGCGGCCGGAGCCAGGCGGCTCGTTATTTGCGGGCTGGGGGCTGCGGCCTCGTGGTGGCCGCCAGCCTCCTGGCGGGCCTCCGGGCGCCTGCGGCCGAGTCCCTTGCAGACCGGGAACAAAAGCTCATTGGCGTGCTTGAGTCCCAGGCCCCGCCGGGCGAAAAGGCGCTGGCCTGCAAAGGATTGGCCGCCTGCGGCACGGGGAACGCCGTCTCGGCGCTGGCTCCGCTGCTTTCCGACCCGGACCTCGCGTCCTGGGCGCGCATCGCCCTCGAGGCCATTCCCGGTCCAATGGCCGAGGATGCCCTGTCGCAGGCCCTGACCAAGGTGCAAGGCCGGCTGCTGGTCGGGACGATCAACTCGCTTGGTGTTCGGCGTGATCCGGCCCCCGTGCCCGGGCTTGCGGCCAAACTGGGCGATGCCGATGCCCAGGTGGCGTCGGCTGCGGCCGTGGCCCTGGGCTGCATCGGCGGCGAGCCCGCCGCCCAGGCCCTCGAGCAATCTCTGGCCCAGGCGCCCGATCCGGTTCGTCCGGCCGTGGCGGAGGGGTGTATTCGGTGTGCCGGGAAGTTTCTCGATGAAGGCAAGACCGCCGAGGCCGCCGCGCTCTATGACAAGGTTCGTCAGGCGAACGTTCCCAAGCAGAAAATGCTTGAAGCCACGCGCGGGGCGATCCTGGCCCGAAAGACCGCCGGCCTTCCCTTGCTGCTCGAACAACTGCGCTCACCCGACAAGGCGCGGTTCAACATCGGCTTGCGCACGGCCCACGAACTGGCCGGACCCGAGGTGACCCAGGCGCTGGCAGAAGAGATGTGGCAGGCGAGCCCGGAGCGCCAGGGGTATCTGCTCCTGGCCCAGGCGGATCGCGGGGAGACCGAGGCCCTGGCCACGGTCCTGGCTGCCGCCAAGCGCGGCCACAAGAGCCTCCGCCTGGTGGCCATCGGCGTCCTTGACCGCTATGGCAACCCTTCCAGCGGCCCGGTCCTGCTCGAAGCCGCCGCGGGCGACGATGCAGAAATCACCGCCGCCGCCGTGGCCGCCCTGGCGAGAATGTCCGGCAATGAACTCGATTCGGACTTAATAGCCCGCCTGCCGCAAAGCACCGGGACCATGCGCCAGATCCTCATCGAACTGGCGGCCCGGCGGCAAGTCGAGAGCGCCATGCCCGAGATCGTGCGGTGCGCCGGGGATTCGGATGCGGGAATTCGTACTGCCGCGGTGCGCGCCATGGGCGCCATGGGCCAGGAGACTGTCGTGACTGACCTCGTCCAGTTGCTTGGCAAGACCGAAGGCCAGAAAGAACGCGCGGACATCGAGGCTGCCCTCCTGGCCATCAGCAGCCGCAAGGGAGCAGCCTGCGTCCAGCATCTCCTGCCCCTCGAGCAAAGCAGCGAGGGCGCCCTGCGAGTGGCCGGGTTGCACGCCCTGGCCTCTGCCGGCGGTCCCGAGGCCCTGGCGGCCCTCAGAACCGGTCTCCAGGACAAAGACGAGGCCGTCCAGAATGAGGCGGTGCGGACTTTGTCCACCTGGCCCAACACCTGGCCCGAAGACGAGCACGTGGCCGAACCGTTGCTGGCCCTGGCCCGTTCCAGCCCGAACCCCACACACCAGGTCCTGGCTTTGCGCGGCTACCTCCAGTTCCTCCAAGGCGACAAAAACCTCAACCATGAGCAAAAGACCGCCCGGCTCGAAGAGTCGCTCCCGCTCATGACCATGTTCCCCGAGCAAAAACGCCAGGCCATCGCCGTCCTGCATGGCATCTCCAGCGCCCAAGCCCTCGAGATTCTCACCCGCTTCGCCGAAGACCCCGCCGTCGCAGAAGACGCCTTCGCCGCCCTGGTCGAAGCCGCCTCCAGGAACACCCCGGGCCTGGCCAAGGCCGAGCGCGAAAAAGCCCTCAATGCCGCGCTGGCGCAGTCGAAAAATGACGCGACCAAGAAGAAGGCGGAAAAGGCGCTGGCCGGGCTGAAATGAACGGCGGAGCGTCGCGTGTCCCGGGGCGCCACTTCGTTCCCTCGACCCTCGACACTCGACACTCGACACTTGATGATCGTGCTCATCGAAACCGGCGGCGTTGCCGCTACCAATTGCATTCTGGTCGCCGACGAGACGGCTGCGCAGGCGGTGCTCTTCGACGCGCCGGATCACACCACTGGACCACTGCTGGCCGAAGCGGCCCAGCGGGGGTGGGACATAGCCGGGCTATGGCTGACGCACGGTCATTTCGACCATTTCGCCGATCATGCCGTTGTTCGGCAGCGTTTTCCCGAAGCGAAGATCCTCATCCACGAGCAGGATGTCTTCAAGGTCGAACATCCGGAGTTGCAGACGCGGCTGTTTGAACTGCCCTTCACCATTCCGCCGTGCCGGCCCGACCTCCGCTTGACCGACGGCCAGCGGCTTCAGGCCGGCTCGCTCGAAGTGGCCGTCATGCACACCCCCGGCCACTCGCCGGGCCATGTGGTCTATTACTTCCCCAAGGAGAACCTGCTCATCGGCGGCGACCTCATCATCGGCGGCTCGATCGGCAGGACCGATCTGCCGGATTCGGACCCGGTCGAAATGGGCGCCTCGCTCCGCAAGGTGATGGCGCTGCCCGACCAGACACGGCTGCTGGGCGGCCACGGACGGTCCACAACCCTGGGCGAAGAACGCCGCCGAAACCCATTCGTGCGCGAGGCGCTGGAAGCCGGCCTTCCTTAGCGCCCGTGCAAAAACAACTTCGGTTCTTTGGGCGGAATTCTAACAAACAGACTTTGCCTGGCGTCCGGAGAGTTCTGGAGCGTCGGAGCGTAAAGCGTGAGGGCATCGTAGCACTTGTCACGCTCCACGCTCTCACGCTCTCACGCTTCACGCTCCACCCCAAGCATCTGGATCTCGGGCCCGGTCATCGAAGCTCGAAGCCTTTCTCCTCCGGGCGAATCCCCAGGATGAGCGCCACGCCCAGGGCGGTGAGGAGGGCCGAAACAGTGAACGCGACCCCGAGGGAGATGCCCCGGTCGCGGAGGGCGCCCAGGGCCCAGGTGACGACCGCGCCGGTGCTGATGCTGACCAGGTTCATCACGCCGTAACCGGTGGCCCGATACTTGGGCGAGACAAGCTGGCAGAGGATCGGCATGCTGTTCGCATCGAAGACGCCGAAGCCCAGGCCGAAGAGCACCATGCAGAGGAGGGCCACGCCAAGCGAGGGTGCGAAGCCCAGGCCGAGCAGGGCCGGCACACAGAGGGCTGAGCCCAGGGCGCTGGTGTAGATGCGGCCGCGAGTGGTCGCCCGCGCCCAATGGTCGGCGGCCACGCCGCCCAGCAGGGCGCCCCCGAGCGAGGCCAGCGTCACATAGCCTGTCGCGGAAAGGCCGGCCGGGCCTTGCTTCAAACCGAAGGCGGCCGCCAGGTGTGTTGGCAGCCAGTTTTTCACCGCCCATCCCGGCATGGCCGGGAGCGTGAAATAAGCGATCAGGATGAGAAAGCCCGCCGCGCCGAAGAGGCCTCGCAGCGTGTCTTGGAAACTGAGCGCGACGGCCTTTGTTCCAGGCTCGGCTGCCGGCCGGGGCGCGTCGCGCAGCAGCAGCACCAGCACCACGGCGTACAATAACCCCGTCAACCCGAACCAGTAGAAGGCATTGCGCCAGGAACTGGTGTCGGCGATGTAACCGCCCACGCCGCCGAGCGCCTGTCCCGCATAGATGCCGCTGGTGTGGATGCCGATGGCGCGCGAGCGGGTGGGGCCGGGGTGGAAATCCGCGATGAGCGCCAGGGCGGCGGGAATGTAACAGGCCTCGCTTGCCCCCATCAGGGCGCGCGCCCAGGCCATCTGCTCGAAGGTGCGCGCATGGCCGGTGAGCCAGGTGGTTGCCGACCAGATAAACAGGCTGGCAATCACGGTCCAGCGCCGGTTGAAGCGGTCGGCCACGTAACCGCCCAACGGGCTGAGCAACGCATACACCCACATAAAGGACGCCATCAGCACGCCGAACTGAGCGTCATTGGCAATCGTGGGGATGTCGGCGCGAATCGAGGCGCGCATCGTGGCGACCATCATCCGATCCAGATAATTCAAAGTCGCCACCGGCCAGAGCATCAGCACCACGGCCCAGGCGTAGGGCGCCAGGCGCCCAGCCCTGCCAACCGGCTCAACGGGTGCTTCAATCATCGGCTCTATAATTCCCGCAGGGCCGCGGCTATGGGGAGGCGGGCGGCGCGCAGGGCGGGGAGCAAGCCGCCGGCCAGGCCAATGATCGTGGCCCACACAATGCCCTGGGTAAGCAGAAGTGGCGTGACCGTGAACGCGAAGGTGACTTGGCTGAAGCTCTGCCAGTTGACCGTCGCGGTGTGGAATCCGTTGCAGGCCAAATAGGCGACCCCCGCCCCGAGGGTGCCGCCGGCCAACGCCAGGGCCACCGATTCCAGCATCACCGAGACGACGACCGCACCGGCGCCAAAGCCCAGCGCGCGCAGAGTGGCGATCTCGCGGGTGCGGGCGGAGACCGAGCTATACATCGTGTTGAGCGCGCCGAAAACCGCTCCGATTGCCATCAAAGACGCCACCAGATAGCCCAGCGTCGTAATCAAAGTGGACAGGACGGTGGACTGGCCCGCGTAATACTCGGCCTGGCGCAGGACCTTGACGTTGAGGCGCGGGTCGGAGGTGAGCGAATCTTTGAATTGCAGGAAGGCGGCGGGTGAACTCAGCTTCGCATAGACGGATTGGAAGCTGGTCCCGCGGTGATAAGCCTCCTGCAGGACTGTGGCGTCGGTCCAAAGCTCGGATTCCGCCGTGCCGCCGCGGGCGGAGAAGGTCCCCACGACCGGCCATTGCTGGTGTCCGACCTTCAAGGCGGACCCCACCTCCAGGCCCGCGAACTCCTGGGCTGCGCCGACGCCCACGATCACCTCGTTCCTGCCCCAGGCGAATGTCCTGCCCTTTTCCATTTTAAGATGGTCTCTCACTCCAAAGGCGGCCGGTCCCACGCCGCGCAGCGGCACGTTCGCCCGCGTCCCGGTCGAGCGCTTTAGCAGATCGATTATGACGAACAGCTCGGCCGACGCCATCGGGCCCTGCGCGTTGCGCGCCAGACCGGGGGCGTCAGAGATGACCCGCGTTTCGTCTCGCGCGAAGCCGCTGACCATCTCGTTGTCCGCGCCGCTGCGCAAGATGATGGCCGCGTCCGCCGAGGCGGAGGCGTTCATCGCCCGCTGGAACCCCACCGCCATCGAAAGCACCCCGATCAGCACGCCCACCACGCCCGCGATGCCGATGACCGCGGCCGTGACCGAGCCCAGCCGCTGCGGAATGCCTAGCAGGCCAAACTTCGCCACCGAGGCGACTTGCGACAACCAGTTGATTGGACCCGCCATATCACATCCTCCTCAAGGCATCGGCCACGCACAAACGCATCGCCTGCAACGCAGGGAAAAAGCCGGTCACCACCCCCAAGGCCAAACAGATCCCCGACCCCACCAGCAGGTCGCGGACGGGAAAGAAGAACATCGGCAACATGGCCGAGAGCGGCTTGGCCAGCGCCGGCACGACGATGCAGGCGCATCCCAAACCGAGCCCTCCGCCCAAGGCCGCAAGCACGCAAGACTCGGCCAAAACCAGGGCCAGGATCCGGCCATTTGTGAACCCGATGGCCTTGAGCACTCCCAGCTCCCCCGTCCGCTCCCGCACCGCTTGGGACATCGTGTTGCCCGTCACCAGCAGAATCGTGAAGAACACCGCCCCCAGGATGGCGGCCGTCATCAGCGCGATATTGCCGATCTGCTTCACCCAGGCCTGCAAGAATGCCCCTTCCGGCTCCGTCCTGGTCTCCTCGGCTGAGTTCTCGAATTCCTCATCCACCAATTTCGCCACGGCGGCTGCCTGGGCCGGGTCTTTGACCCGGATCGTGTACCAGCCCACCTCCCCTTTGCCGGACCTTCGCGCCTCGTCGAAATAGTCGTAGTGGAATAAGAGCGACATCGTATCGTCCGTCTTCTCCTTGCCGTCAAAAATCCCCACGATATCGAAATCCCAGGTCGGGCTCCCGTCGCCTTTGGCCCAAATCGGCGTCTGGATGGGCACTCGGTCGCCGATCTTCCAATGGAACCGCTCCGCCGTCTTTCGCCCCACGATCGCTCCGGTGCGTGTTCGCAGCCAGACCTGCTTCTGGTCTGGCGGCAATATCAGCTCCGGGTGCATCTCCAGAAATTCCGCCGGCACGACGGGGCACTGCATGAAGAAGTATTTGCGATCCTGGTAATAACCTCCGAACCAGGTCTGGTGGGTCGCGGCGGCCACGCCCGAAATCCGCTCCATCCGCGCCTTGTAGCTGACCGGCAATAACTGGATGATGGAGACCTTATGCTGCACCACGAGCCGGTTCGCTCCCTCCATGCTCACGCCGCCCGTGAGCGCCTGTTTGATGGACGATAAGAGCCCGAACAGCACGAACGCGATCGCCACCGACAACACCGTGAGCAACGTCCGCAGTTTCTTGCGCTTCAGATTGCTCCAGATTAGATGCTGGAAGCTCATTCCTCGATTCCCTTCAATCGACCGGCCGGTCGCTGAGTTGGCCTTTGTTGAGATAGACCGTCCGGGAGGCGCGCGCCGAGGCGTGCGGGTCGTGGGTCACCATGATGACGGTCTTGCCGTGCTGGCGGTTGAGCGCCTGGAGCAGATCCAGGATCTCGTCCCCGGACTTCCGGTCCAGGTCCCCGGTCGGCTCGTCGCATAGCAGCAGCGTCGGGTCGGTCACGATGGCCCTGGCGATGCCCACCCGTTGCTGCTCCCCGCCCGAGAGGGTCCGCGGATAGTGCTTGGCGCGGTGCGAGAGGGCGACCACCGCCAGCACCGTCTCGACGTGTTTTCGCCGCTCCGCCCTGGACAAGTGCGTCAGCAGGAGCGGCAACTCGACATTCCGCTCCGCCGTCAGCACCGGCAGCAAATTGTACAACTGGAAAACGAACCCGATATGCCGCGCCCGCCAGGCCGCCAAATGCCGGTCCGACATCTGGCCGGTCTGCTCTCCGCCCACCGTCACCGTCCCCCGGCTCGGCCGGTCCAGCCCGCCGATCAGGTTGAGCAACGTGCTCTTGCCCGAGCCCGAAGGCCCCATGAGGGCCAGAAACTCCCCCGCCGGCACCTCCAGGTGCAGGTCCCTCAACACATGAATGTCCTCCGAGCCACGGTGGAACACTTTCTCCACGCCGTCCACCCTCACCAATGTGCCGTTCGTATTCATTCTGTCTCCACGCTTTCTGCCGGTTTTTGACTCATAGAGCCGATCACCGCTTCTCCCGCACTGCCGTTCCGTCGGCCAGTTCGCCGGAGGGCGCGAGAGCGACCTTTTCTCCGGCAGAGATTCCGGCGCTGATCACGGCGTCATCGGCGCCCGTGCTGCTCACCGTCACGGCCCGGCGTTCGGCGCGGCTGTCCCGCACGACAAAGACGACATCGTGGCCGTCCAGTTGGCGAACGGCCGTCTTGGGCACCGCCACCATGCGGCCCGTCGCCGGGGCAGCCCCACCGCTCTCACGGAACGCCACCTTCACGCTCATGTCCGGAAGGATGCGCGGCTCCAGCTTAATGAAGCCCACGCGCACTTTCACGGTCGATTTCTGGCGATCGGCGGTGGGGATGATCGCGATCACTTTGCAGGGAATCTTCCAGTCCGGGTAAGCATCGAGGCTGGCCTCGACCGATTGGCCCGGTTCCACGCGATTGATGTAGCTTTCATTAACGTCGATTTCGATCTCAAGGGACTGCATGTCGACAATGGTGCAGATGCCGGTCCGCGTAAAGCCGCCGCCGGCGGAGATCGGGGAGATCATCTCGCCCGGTTGGGCGTTTTTCGAGGTGACAATACCGCCGAAAGGCGCGCGAATGAGCGTGTCATCCAACTGCTGCTGCCAAGTGGCCACCGTGCGTTCTGCCACCAGAACGTCGGCCGTTTGTTGTTGAAGTCGTGCCTTGTAGGCCAGCGCCGCGGCCTCGGCGTGGTCGAAATCGGCCTGCGTGGCGATCTTGTTTTTGACCAGAGCGGCCTGGCGATCCAGTTCCTGGTCCGCCTCCCGGATGCGCACGCGCGTTTCGGCCAGCGCGTTGGTGGCCGAGAGCAACTGCGCCTCCGCCAGGCGCAGGCTGGCCCGCACGTTGGCATCGTCCAGCCGCGCCAGCGTCTGGTCCTCCTGCACTCGCATGCCTTCCTCAATCAGGACCTCCGTGACCTTGCCGGTCACCTTGGATGAAACGGTCGCCGCTCGGCGCGCCGTCACGTAGCCTGACGCATTCAACACGACTCGTTCGAGACCGCCCGCACCCGTTTCCCGAGCCGCCGCGGTCCGCACCTCGATACCCCGGGACCGCGTGAGCAACCACGCTCCCGCCCCGCCCAGCAACAGCACCACTCCAGCACACGCCAGCCAAAGACCGATTCGCAGGCTCGATGCCGGCCTGTCCGTCCGCTCAATCCGCAACTCATCCAGCCTGGCTGTTGGCTCGTCCATAAACAACGCGCCAACAACAAACCGCTTTTTCTGCCCAAAATCAAGCGCCCAAAGAGCTGTTTGAGCGCGCACGGGGCACCGCAAGAGGGTCCTGAGCCGTCCGCGGGGGGCGCCCGCCGGCGGTTGGATAGGTAGAGCCTGTTCCAAAAGCCCGGCGGACGGGAGACTTCGTGGTAACTTTTGTCGTAACCTTTGTCGCAACCTTTGTCGAGTTGGGCCTTTTTCGACAAAGTTGACGACGGAGGTTGCGACAAAGGTCTGGAATCGGAGCTTTTGGGACAGGCTCTACATAGAACGCCAGGAGCAACATCATCGCACGCAGACCTTCCAGGAGGAGTATCGCAATCTGCTTCAGAAAGACCATGTGGAATTCGATGAACGCTATGTTTGGGATTGAAGCAGGATGAATCGCGCTTTCAGCGCTACGGATTGTTTTTGTTGGCGAAACCCAGGGCGTTGCCCTGGGCTGGTATGAGCGACGCCTTCGGCGTCTCAGATGTGCCCGCAGCGCTGGGGATACCAGAACCCCGGGTTCGCGCCTTGTTTCTGACTCCCGACGCCCTGCTGCTGGAACAATCAATGGAGCAGGTGCGCGATAAATACAACCAGACCCGCTCCAGTGGAGCGACGAGACAGCCCCATGATCTATGGGGAATTGGCTTGGTCCGGGATCGTTCCACGCCAGAGTTTGACCTTGGCATCTTGGGCGGGGATGCGAGCAAAGGGACCGGGGGCCGCCTCCGGACCTTTTCGTGGGTCCGCAAAGAAGTCGTAATTGACCCCCGGCACCGGCTCGCACGGAGGCACGGGACCTGTGACCGACCAGGTCAATTCCAACTCCTGGCGGTTAAACACAGCCGTGAGCCCCTCGGACAGATTGCCGCGGATCGTTGAAGGCCGGCCCCTAAACACATTCGTCCTCGCGTTTTGATAGAGGATGTTGTTCCTGACCTGATGCGCTCCGTATTCAGGCTCACCCCGGCCAACGGCGGCTGCGGCCATTGGAACAGTTGGATTCCGACATCGATGCCGACCCCGTTGACCTGGCGCACGGTGTTATCCTCGATGAGCCAGTGATGCCCCCGCGTAGTCGAAATCGCACCGACTTGTTCCCAGGGGAATGGGCCGGCGGCCTGCTCAATGACGAACCCCTTGACCCGGATGTAGCCAAGGCCGATTTGCTCCGGGGCAAACACGGTTTCCTGGGTCGTTATTTCGAGCAGGGCCTGCTCCGGCCCGACCGTGCCGAAAAAGGTCGCGAAGAGGATCTGATTGGTGCGGTCCACCCAATAGCAGCCTTCGCGTCCGTCCAGGTCGGAGCGGTTGCTGACCTGCGTCAGTCTGCGGCCATCCTGAAAGACAAGCCCTCGCGGCAGACTGCACGGCGCTTTGCCTCGCAACGGCCTGGCAAAATCCATGATGTCAAACTGCCGGGAAGTGACGTTGTCGATGTCAAACGGGTCGTAGCCCTGGAAGTATTTGGCCTCGAGGCGCGTGTGCCAAATCCGCGTCGGTGAAGCCGACTCGGCCGGGGTCCACGGTTCGCGGAACACGCGCGAGCCCTTCAGCACCACCGGCGCCCCAGGCGCGGCTTCGTAACCGATCATCTGCTCGGGGCCGGTTCCACTGCGAGCCGGGCAAATCCGTTCCCGGTAAACGCCGGCGCCCACGATGACGCGTTCGCCGGGACCCAGCACGCGGGCGGCCTGGTTGATGGTGGCGAACGGACGCTCCTTGGTGCCAGGATTGGCATCTGAGGCCTTGGGATCCGATCCGTCCACGTAGTAAGTCCGGGTGAACCGGAGCGGGGCCTCCCAGGTCATGAACTCCGTGCCATCGGGAAAAAAGACCGGCGGGTCCAGGCTCTTGAGCGTCTGCGCGCAACAGTGCCCCGCTGCCAGGAGCAGGGCGGCCCCGAGCAACAGCATGGGCGGGAGGTGGCGTTGAGAGAATGCTGAGTTCATGGGTTGATTCCTGGCTCCATGCGGGCGTTCTAAAGAACACCCGTTCCGGGGTCAAGACCAAACGCGCCTGAAAATAAGCCTTTTTCTTCGGCACAGAATCCTGTTGAATTTGATCGGTTTAACCTGTTAACCAAACAAGACCATGTCTGGACATAGCAAATGGGCAAAAGTCAAGCACTTCAAAGGGGCTGTGGACGCAAAGCG
>Ga0187849_1001768_pt1 | contig 22206 bp, 9 predicted proteins | sample June2016WEW_4_10_2_FD_132412 | JGI IMG/M metagenome (GOLD analysis project Ga0187849, IMG submission 132412) | Peatland microbial communities from SPRUCE experiment site at the Marcell Experimental Forest, Minnesota, USA - June2016WEW_4_100 | ecosystem: Environmental > Terrestrial > Soil >...
ATCGCCGCGCCCACCGCTCCCAGCCACGCGTAATGCTCGGGGATCAGGAGGTCGGACTCTTTCAGCTTGAAGGCCTCGCGCAGGGCGTTGCGCACTCCCTGGTTCATCGCCACTCCCCCGATGAACGCCACGGGAGGCACCACCGCGCGCCCTTTCACCAGGCTCGACTTGTAGTTGCGCGCCACGGCGTCGCAGAGCCCGCGCAGAATCTGCTCCGTCGAGTAGCCCTTCTGCTGCGCGTGAATCATGTCGGTCTTGGCGAACACCGAGCAGCGGCCGGCAATCCGCGCCGCGCAACTGGCGCCGCACGCCGCCGGGCCCACTTCCTCAATCGCGTAGACCAGCCGCGTGGCCTGCTGGTCGATGAACGAACCCGTGCCCGCCGCGCACTCGCCGCTGGTCTGGTAATCCACAATGCCCAGGTGCTTGCCGGTTACGCTGGGGTCAAGACGCAGGTATTTGGACGCCTCGCCTCCCATTTCGAAAACCGTGCGCACCTGCGGGTAAAACGTCCGCAGCCCCTTGGCAATGGCGCGAAACTCATTTTCAAAGTAGATGCCCAGGACCTTGGCAATCAACTGACTACCCGAGCCCGTCACCCGGATGCCCTCCACGTTCTCTTCCGGCAGATAGTCGTAAAGCTCTTTCAACAGGTCGAACGTGGATTGGATGGGGCTTCCTTGCAAGCGCCGGTAACGCGAAAGCACCAGCGCCCGGCTGGCAAAGGGGCTGGAATCCGGGAATAAGGCCGCATAAAAGGTCGGGGATTTCTCCGCCAGGGTGCGAAAACGCGGTCCGTCGTCCGGCCCGCCAATGGCCGCGAGCTTCAAACTTACCGCGCCGATGTCCAAACCGATGTTGATGCTCATGGCGGTAGGTGTCAGGTATCAGGTGTCAGGTTTCGGGTGCCAGGTGTTAGGGGTGACCGAAACTCGAAATTCGAAGCTCGGAAGAGTTACGGGGAATTCTAAGCTTCCCCTCTGGCGCCTAACACCTGAAACCTGTCGTTCGGGTCAAAACACGCTAAGACCGACGGCAAAGAGGAAGTCGGGCAATTCAGATTCCGAGGGGTAACCCGAGGTTTATAATCAGACAACTTGGCAGATTGAAACGGAATCATAGTCCGATTTATAGCGACATTATGTCCCAGGAGATCGGGCCATCGGGTCATCGGGCCATCGGGTCATTGAAAACCTTTGGGCGCAGCCAAAAGTAACCAGACTTCATAATTCATCCTTCGTAATTCATAATTTCCTCTTTCTCCTTTCCTTTCAACAACTCATCGTGAAAACAAGTTAACTTGCTTGTTTTCATCAAGTCCTGAGGAGCACTTTTTTTGCCCCTTTGTTATCAATAAACTCTGAGGAGCACTCTTCATTTTTAACATCTTTATTGTGCCAGCGCCCCATTCCTCAACTTCACCTGAATAACTCCCATGTTTTCAAACACTTGATTTTCTGTACCGACCATTGAAATTCTCCCAATCATGAGCTAAAGTATTTTTTTTCATAAACTTATAAAGATGACGCGGAGCTTTCACAGATTTCCCTCTCGCAGCAGTGGCGTTCAGCCATCAGCCTTCACCCTTCATCCTTCACCCTTCAGCCTTGCCCCTAGCACCCAGCCCCTGACACCTGACACCTGACACCTGACACCTAGCCCTACTGCGCGTTTCCACCGCGACATAGTTCTCCGTGTAATAACCTAGCAATAAGCCGTCCAGAAGGAAGGCAAACATGGACCACATGCCCATCGGCAGGCGGAATTTTTGAGGTTTGGCGCCTGATTTTCCTACCCGTAGGAAGTCTCTGCACGGAACTTTCCGCGCGCCCTAATTCCCCTCCTGGTTTCAGGAGGGGTGGTCGAGTTGGCCGTGGCGTTGCGCCAACCCGCGGGATCGAGGATTTTTCGTAGCGGGCGGTTCGCAAACCGCCCCTCCATCATGCGCGATGATCCGGAGGCCCTGGTTTGTGCTGACCCACGGCAGTGGCGACATCCTGTGGTTGCGGCTCCGCCGCGTGGTGCGCCCGCTCGTTATTGAGCCCCCAAGGGGCGACCTAATCTAGCCCAGGCCATCGGCCTGGGTTAAACGGCCCCCTCCATTTCAACGGCTGAGCCCTGAAGGGGCAACCCACCATCTTGCTCCTCTCCCATAGCGATTGTTACGTGGGTTATGTTAGCGCGCCCCTTCAGGGCTTGAGGCTGTGACCGCTCTCGGATCCCAGGGCGTTGCCCTGGGCTGGGCTAGGTCGCCCCTTTGGGGCTCAACTTCCTCGACGAGCTACGGCTGGCGCAGAGCGCAACTCTGCGCTTCAGCGTGCTATATTCGCGCTGGTCATGCCCACCCACAAACGCCATTTTGCGCGCGGACGGCTGCCACTCCTGATCAGCAGAACCTATCGCCGCGCCAAGCTTTTTGAGAGTGATCGGCTCCGCCTGATTTCAGTCTTGTCTGTGGGCCGCGAGTTGCGCTCTACGCCAGCCCGCCAAGGCCCAGGTCAGGCCAAGGCGCTGGCGTTCGTTTGCACCTTGTTGAAGGCTTCCAGGACATCGTCGACATCGCTTTTTTCGCCGAGGAGCATGTTCTGCTCCAGGTAAAATGACGTGGCGCACAACTCATCGTTGCGCGGGAGGTGGTTTTCCCGGCGATAAGTTTCCAGGCGTTGGGGGGAGAACACGGCCTGAAAACCTCGCGAATTGAGGCACCGCTCAAGGAAGGGTTCCTTGTTGAGGGGGGCATAACCGCCATTCGCCATGATGCCCTCGGCTCTCAGGGCCGACACCACTTTGCTTCTCGGCACGTTCTTAAAGTGCTCCGGTTCGTACCGCATCCCAAAGCAGTAATGGTTTTGCCGCGTTGATTCGGGGTAATTTTGCTGCGTCAGGAAGCCGGGGATTTTCGTCAACTCCGCTTGCAAATAGAGGGCGTGTTTTTCCCGCTTGGCGCAAAGCTCCTCGTAGCGCTCGAGTTGCCCCATAAGCACGGCGGCGGCAAAATCGGAGATGCGATATTTGAATCCGCGAGTCTCGTAACGGTGAGTATTGGGGTCCCCGCCAAAATTTCTGAACATGTAAGCCTTGGCGATCAGGTCGTCGTTATCGCTCACCAGCGCGCCGGCCTCACCTCCCGGAAGAACCTTGGATTCCTGGAAGCTGAAGCAACCGAGGTCGCCCCACGACCCGACCTTCTTGCCCTTCCACTCCGCATGGTGCGACTGGCAAGCGTCCTCAATGACGGGGATGTTGTGTTTTTTGCCGATGGCCAACACCTTATCCAGGTGGGAGGGCGCTCCGTAGATGTGAACTGGGATGATGGCGCGCGTGTGCTCAGTAATGCGGTGTTCGATATCGTCGGGGTCAAGTTGAAAGGTTTTGAGATCGGAGTCCGCGAAGACGGGCAGCGAGTAACCCATCATGATGGCGTCAACCGTGGCAATGTAGGTGTACGGCGAAGTAATGACCTCATCTCCCGGCCCCACGCCCAGGATTTCCAAGGCCAATTGCAAGGCGTGGGTTCCGCAGGGAGTAATGACGCAGCCACGCGTCCCCACTTTGCCCGCCCAAGCCTTTTCAAACTTGGGAATGAATTCCCCATCCGACGTACACCAGCGATGGTTGCGGAGCGACTTGAGGATATTCCGCTCGTCGATTTCCGTGGTTTGGGGCCAATCGGGGAAGGGGGCCGACCGGACGGGAGTACCTCCGTGCAGGGCCAGCGCCTTGGGATCGCCGGAAATGGCAAAGCTTCGTGGAACCGCGCCTGCCGCTGCCAAGCCCACCGATGTTTTACCCAAAAACTCCCGCCGGCTTAATGTTGTCTTTTTTTGCATTTGATAGCTCCTCCCTCTACGAATCGTATCGACCCGGTGCGGTCAATCATCCCTCTCATCAGGGTTGCTTGCAACGGTACTGCGCGGCGGGCGTCGTGTCAACCGCGAGTACCGAACTGCGAGTGGAGAGCGAGTAGCGAGCTATTCTATTGACCCAGCGCGGCAGAGCCGCAACCAAAACCAGCCTCTCTGTGTCCTCTGTGCCTCAAGAGATTTCACACAGAGCACACGGAGCCGCTCAGTGGACTCTGTGTGAAATCTTTTCCTGCCACAGAGGACACGGAGAAAAATCTTCGCGGCGGAAAAAGGTCCCAGGAGCAAGTGCTACAGGGTGGCACTTTATGCCGCTTAACCCCCTCCAATCACAAATCACCAATCACCAATCGCTCAATGAGTCACTTCCTGCTCATTCCATCCTTCGTGTTCCTGCCAATCCATGATGCGGAGGTGCTTCTCTTCGCGGGGAAGTTCGGCGAGCGTTTTCCTTTCACCTTCGGCCAGGTTTCCATCCTGGGATTGATAAATCCAAGTCACTTCCTGTTTCATTGCGGCGGCTTCGCCACTCAGATGGACAACGTAGTTTTCATATTTGTAAGGGGCGGGTTTGAAGCCTCCCGAGCCGTAGACTTGGTCGGCCAGCACGATGGTCTGGGGATCGAGCGCCTTTTGCTTCAGCAACGCCTGACAGGCTTTGATGGCGAACCAGTTCGCCGTGCGGTGGTCCACATGCCGCTCATCGGGACCGGTCAGCGCGATGATCGCCGGGTGAAAATTGGTAATGATTTGCCGGATCGCCTCAATCACCGCGTCGCGCGCATACGGCAAGTTGGGTTTGTAGACGTTCTCATACGGCGCGTGATCGCAGGCAAGATAAATGGAAAGGAAGGGGTCGGAAGAATCTTTGTGCTCAAACCAGATGGCCCCCGAGCCCCCATCCGGCAAGCCCAGATCGATGAGTTTGTCGCGCGAAAGGCCCAGGTGTTCGAGCACCTCGGCGGATTCCTCCAAACGTACCGTGCCAAATTCGCGCGCCTCGTTGGGGCCGCAGGGCTTGTCGAAGTAACGCTCACACGCGCCCACGTCGCCGGCGGTAAGGATCAGGACCTGCACGGGAATCCTGGCTTCCACCGCCGCGCGAATCAGTCCGGTGTAAGCTTGCTCATCGTCCTCATGCGCGCAGATCACCATGAGCGATGCGGGAAGCTCATTCACGGCGATCTCCGTGGTGGTGCGAGCCAGAAGTTTGCCCCCACTGCCGGCGAGCGTCAGTTCCACAGGGTAAGTGCCCGGGGTCTCGGTGGAAGGAATTGTCCACGCGTCGGCAGCCACTTTCTGCGTGGCGCTGGTGGCAAGGTCAATCCCGGAGGCGAGCGTGCCGGAGTAAACTTCCCTGCCCCTGAAATCCGTGATGCGCGCCTGAAGGGAGGCTCCGCTCCAAGCTTCGTCCCCGGAGTTCTTCAAGGTGACAGCGATCTTCACCGTGTCTCCGGGGCGATAGAGCGTATGCGAAGGGTCCGCTCGCACGGCCGCCGAAATCTGCCCCGGCGCGTAGAATTCCCGGTACTTGGTAAAGTCGATAAAAGAATTGTAGGGATGTGTGAAGTTGCGGCTGTAAGGTTTGGGCAGTTCGCGGTCCCAAGCGCGCACAATCGCCGGCGGGGTGAATTGCATGTCGTACAGCTTGGTACGGTCAGCATTCCACAACGCCACGGTGTAGGTATCAACTTCCGGGGGAGGGATTTTTTCATTGCCCAGGGCTATGCCGGAACCCATCACATCTCGCTGCTTGCCGCGCAAGAAGGTTGCCGTCCCGGCGGTAATCATGGGGACGGTCACCGCGGTTCCGGCCGGAATGTCCAGATGCTCGCGCAGCATCCGGATAGCCAGGTCCGGGTTGTCGTGCCCTCCCTGGGAATAGAGCGAAATCCAAGGATAATTCGCGTTCGAGAACTCGACGCGCAAACCTTTCATATCGGCGTCCGACAGATTTTCGAGCCCCACCTCACATTTGATCGGCTCGCCCACGTTGTAAACGGTCTTGTCGAGGGTCACGCGCGAAATTCTCACCACTTTTGTGTACACCACGAAGCCGCGCACTTTCTTCCTGATCTCGGGTAGGTGCTGGATTCGGTCTTCGACGTGTAGGGTGAGAGTGTAAAGGCCGGTGGGTGCCTGCGGTGGAATCGGCCACCCCACCTGAAATTCCTCCACGCCGGGCTTGGTTTCCGGGAGGCGGTCCATTTCCACGCTAGTGTTTGCGGTCGTCCCGTAGTATTGGATTTCGGCGAAAACCACATAGCGTTTCGGCTGGCCGGTGAGCCCGTGCACGGTGGCGTGAATGTAAGCGAACGTGCCGATGTTGAACCCTGTTTCCATGGGCCCCCCCTCGACCGAAATTTCAGCCCCCCAAAGCGGCCCGCTGATCAGGAAAAGCGCTCCTGCCAGCGCAGTCCACCACCCTTTTCTTTCGAGCATCTCTTCTCCTTGTCCCCGTGGGGGATTCCCGTATTATTGCTGGTACTCTTGGCCAGTTCAAATTAATTCGCGTGAGCCCTTGCACTGCCTGCCCGCCGCATTTAGAATATGCCCGCATAGTAAGGCCGTGAAAAAACCACATCTTCACTCCCGCTCCCAAGGCCCTTCGCGAGCCGCCTCTGTCTACGGATGGGTCGCGTTGCTCGCCATGCTGCCGGTCTGCGCCGGCCTGGTTCTTCGCCACCGGCCCGTGCTTGCGGAAAGCTCGCCGGGGGTGGGCGCGAATGCTTTGCCCAGTGCCAGTGCGGCTTCGCCCGGCCACTCCTGGCACGACAGCCTGGGCGATGGCTTCCCTGACAGCGCTCGCCTTGACGGTGCCCAGGACCGCGAGAACTTCATCCGCTGGTTCACCTTCCTGGCGGAAACGCAGTACTACGCCCCTACGCCCCGGACACGGGCGGAGGTCGAGGACTGCGCGGCGCTGGTTCGCTTCGCGTACCGGAACTCGCTCGAGGCCCACTCGCCCGCATGGCGCGAGGACGCCGGGCTTCCCTATGATCCGGGCTTTGGGGACATCGCGAAATATAATTATCCTTACGGGCCGCTGGGGCGGGCGCTATTCCGCACCCGGCCCGGCCCCGTTGCTCCGGGGGATATTGCGCAAGGCGCTTTTGTGGAGTTTGCCGACAGCGCCACGCTCCTCCGTTACAATACGTACCTGATTTCGCGCGACGTTCGGGCGGCTCAGCCCGGCGACCTGCTGTTCTTCCACCAATCCGTGCAGCGCGAGCCTTTCCATACCATGTTGTTTGTCGGCAAGTCGTACTACCAGCCGCAGGGCACGGATTGGATCGTTTATCACACCGGCGACCTGAATGGCCAACGTGGCGAGATTCGCGAGGTGCAGACGGGAACCCTGCTCGAACACCCCGACCTGCATTGGAGGCCGCTGCTCAATAATCCGAATTTCCTGGGAATCTACCGGCTGGAAATTTTGCGTTAGAAGGCTAAAGTCGAGAACTTGTTATACTTGTTATAACGGATTTTTTCACCTCGAGCAGGCGAATGGGAAGATGTTGACTCGTGCTCTGGAAGGGCGGGGCTTCAGCCCCGCCGGGTCCACGGCCATGGGGAGTGGGGCTTTAGCCCCTGAAACAACATGGCTTGAGGGCCTAAAGGCCCATTCAGGCGTCATCCGGCCGGCGGGGCTAAAGCCCCGCCCTCCGGTTTTGCCCTGGGGATTGGTCCTATTTGAGGCAAAGGCTCGATGACACTCTGATGAATTCCGGCTTGCCATATTACGGCTTCACATCGCGGCGGCCCGCGGCCTTACGAGGGATTCGGGAATCTGCCGGATGGGTCCTGGCAGCGTTGTTCCTCTTCGTGGGCCTGTTCGCCGCGCCCCCGGCCGCACTCGCCCAGGAGGGGACCCCCTCCAAGGAACCGTCGTTTTCCGTCTCTTCGCGCCAAACTTACGCGCCTTCCCAGCAACCGAAAATCTGGATCAGCTTTCGACAGGTCGATCACCTGGACTTCCGCGTCTATCGCATCAAGGACCCGATTCAGTTTTTCTCCAAGCTGAAAGACGCCCATTCCTTCGGAAGCGAAAAAGCGGAACTGGCGCGAGAGAAAACCTGGCTCGAGCGCTTTCACGAGTGGAAGCGTGGCTTGCGCGTGAGCATCCGGGACTTCTTCCGCTCCCAACTGCGCTTCGAAACGCGCTGGCAATACCACTCCTCGCGCATGCAGGAGCGAGAGCTGCAACGCATTCCCCTCGATGTCACCGCTTACGCCCAGGTGCCTCTTCTGAACCGCCAGCAATTGGCGCTCGGCTGGCGCGAGCTCCTGCCCAAAACCCGCGATACCGAGTACCAGGAAATCCCCGTGGATTTGCTTGACAAGGGGCTATATCTTGTCGAAGTCGCTTACAACGGGTTGCGTGCGTACACCTTGCTGATGGTCACTGACTTGGCGCTGGTTTCGAAAACGGCTCCCGGCCAGGTGCTACTTTTTGTCGTTCGCCGCGACTCCGGCACGCCGGTGGAGGGCGCCACCGCCGTCATCTTCAACAATCATAAGGAGTTAGCTCGCGGCTCGACGGACGCTTCCGGGGTGTTTCAATCCACTTTCAAGGAAATCAAAGTTGACAACTCCATTATGGTGGCCACGGCGGGTCAGGACGTGGCGGCCACCAGCGTCGAGCCCTTTTTCTTCTTTGACACTTCCGCGACGGATTACGTGGGGTACATCTACACCGACCGGCCGGTCTATCGCCCCACGCATCAGGTTGATTTCAAAGGAATTGTACGCGCGCGGATGGGCGGCAAGTTCAGTTTGGACGTGCCGGGCCCGGTCACGGTGGAGGTTACCGACTCCAATCAAAAGACCATCTATCAACAGAAGCTGGAACTTTCGCCCTTCGGGTCCTTCCATGGCACGCTGACCCTCAGCCCGCTGGCGGCGCTCGGCGCCTACGGCATTACGGCGCACATCGGCGACAAGCGTCTTTATGGGTCATTCGAAGTGCAGGAATACAAGAAGCCGGAGTTCGAGGTCGCCGTCTCCACCGAAAAGGCGCGTTATCTTCAGGGCGAAACGATCCAGGGCACCATCAGCGCTCGTTATTATTTTGGCGCACCCGTCTCGGGCGGCCACGTGAAGTACTCCCTTTTCCGCTCCAGCTATTGGTTCCCCTACTGGCGCATCCTTTGGGGCGATGAGGAGTTTGAAGGTGACGAGGGCGAAGGAAATTTCAACGAGGACTATTTCGGGCAGGAGATCAGCCAAGGCACGGGGCAATTGGACGCCGACGGCGTGCTGCACGTGACTTTGCCCACCGAAGTCGATAATCAAAAACGCGTGCTTTTGCCCACCGATGTCGATAATCCAAGACGCGACTATCGCTACCGGATTGAAGCGCATGTGACCGATGCCAGTAACCGCGAGATCGTAGGTGGGCACAGTGTGATCGCGACCTACTCGTCGTTGGTTGTGCTCCTCGAGACCGACCGTTACGTTTACACGCCCGGGCAGCAGGCGGATGTGACCGTCCATACCCTGGATTACGACTCCAACCCTGTCTCCGCCAGCGTCCAATTACAGTTTGAGGGCCACCGGTCCTGGGATTCGAACCAGTCTCATGAGATTCTTTCCCAGGCAAGTATTTCCACTGATGCCAACGGCGTAGCTCACTATACCTACACCATTCCTAAGGTACCGTGGCTCACAGTTCACGCAAGCAGCTTCGACGGCAATCAGCGCAAAGCAATTTTCTCCACGAGTTTTTGGATCTCGAGCGGGGGATCGGTTGAGGGAGAGGAATTGATTCATGCCGTTAGCATTTTTCCCGATAAGCATTCCTACAAACCGGGAGATACGGCGCACGTGTTGATTGCCACCCATGCGACCGGCGCGCAGGTTTTGGTGACCACCGAGGGGCAGCAGGTTTACACCTGGTCGCTGCACCCCGCCGCCGGCGATTCGGTGACCGTGGACATTCCCATTGAGGAGCGCTTCGAGCCCAATTTCTTCCTCAACATCGCGTTCGTAAAGAATGAACAGCTCTTTGAGAGTTCGAAGAACATCTCCGTGCCGGCGGCGGAGAAAGTTCTGAAAGTCACCGTGGAAACCGACAAGCCGCAATACCGGCCCGGCGAGCAGGTTGCTTACACCGTCACCGCGCAAGACGCGCAGGGGCGCCCGGTAAGCGCGGAGTTGAGCTTGGGGGTGGTGGATGAGGCCATCTATGCTGTCCGCCCGGATAGCGTTGCACCCCCCGAGAAGGTGTTCTATGCGCGCGGATGGGACAAAGTCATGACGCAGTTTTCCACCGCGTACTGGTTCATGGGCTATTCGGGCCGGCACAAGATGGAGCTCGCGCAACTTCGCGCGCCCACGCGGCTGGCCGATTTCAAGAACCCGCAGACGGTACAGCCCAAAGTTCGCAAGTTTTTCCCCGACACCATCCAGTGGCTGCCCACGCTCGAGACCGATGCCAGCGGCAAGGCGCGCGCGTCGTTCAACTTCCCGGATTCGCTCACCACGTGGCGGGCTACGGTACGCGCCGTCACGCGCAACACCCTGGTGGGCCAGGTGGTGGCGAAAGTCATTACCCGCAAGAACCTGATCCTGCGCCTGGAGACTCCGCGCTTCATGGATCAAGGCGACACCGCAACGCTGGTGGGCATCGTCCACAATTATCTCGCGACGGATAAGACCGCGAAGGTCTCACTCGACGCGCAAGGAGTGGAGCTGGCCAGCCCCGCGGAAGCCAGTGTCAACGTTCCCAAGAACGGCGAAGCCGTGGTGACGTGGAACGTGCGCGCGCCGAAGATTGCGCAGGCGAAGTTCCTGGCCAAAGCGCTGACCGATGAGGAATCCGACGCGCTCGAGCTGGAGATGCCGGTGGAGCCCTGGGGGCTCCAGCAGAGCGTGGCGCAATCGGGAGCCATGCGGGCCGACAAAGACGAAATCAAACGGTCGTTGGTTCTCCCCCAGGACGTCAACGCCGATGCCTCCACGCTGCGCATCGACCTGGCGCCTTCGATTGCCGGCACTCTGATGTCGGCGCTGGATTTCCTGGCCACGTATCCTTACGGGTGTGTTGAGCAGACCATGTCGAGCTTTCTGCCGAACATCCTGGTAACGAAGGCCGTAAAAGATTTAGGGCTGACACCCCCCGCCGCCTCCACCGAGCTGGACAAGAAAATTGCCGCCGGGCTCGAGCGCCTCTACTCATTCCAGCATGACGACGGCGGGTGGGGCTGGTGGCAGACCGATGAGACCCATCCCTTCATGACCGCTTACGTGGTGGCGGGCTTGGCGCAGGCGAAAGAGGCGGGTTACCCGATTGACGAGCAACGGCTGAAGCAAGGCCGCGAATCGCTGCTGAAGCAGATAAAGGAAAATCCCCTCGCGCTCGCGGACATTCGCGTTTACATGATTTACGCCTTGGCCTTGAGCGGCGACGTGGACCGCGCGCTGGTGGAAGACTTGTATTCCTCACGCGAGAAGTTCTCCGCGCACGGACAGGCACTGATGGCCCTGCTGCTTTTGCAGCTCAAAGACGCGCGCGCCCAGGAATTCGTAAAGCTGCTGGAAGCGGGCGCCCACTCGGAAGGCCCCTTTGTTTGGTGGAAGTCCGAACGCCAGGAAATGCTCGACTTCGCTTCCGACAATTCCTTTGAGACGACGGCGTATGCGCTCAAAGCCCTGGCGAACCTCGATCCGAAGAGTGATTTGTTGCCGCGCGCCGCGCGCTGGCTGATGGAGCATCGCTCCGATGGCTACTATTGGGAGTCCACGGAGCAAACCGCGACCGCCATCTACGGCTTGATCGACTACCTGAAGATTTCCGGCGAGCTTAAACCGAATTACACGCTGAGTGTCTACCTGAATGGCCAAAAGCTTGCCGACCGGACCATAACGGAAAAGGACGTTGCCAATCCACTTCCCATCGTGCTGACGACCGGCGCACCGCAAGTGCGTGGGGGCGCAAACGAGGTGCGAATTGTGAAATCCGGCGCCGGAGTGCTCTACTGGTCGGCGTCGGCCTCCTATTTCTCCCGCGAGCCCAAACCGGCGCCGGCAGGCAGCTACGCTTTGAACGTGCTCCGTGAATACTTCAAGCTGGCGCCGGAGCGGCAAGACAATCGCATCGTCTATTCCGAGCAGCCGCTTGCAGGTCCGGTCGAGACGGGTGACGTCGTCGTCGTGCGCCTGACCGTCAGCGCTACGCAAGACGAGCAATATTTGGAGATTGAGGACCCCATCCCTGCCGGCTTTGAGTTTATTGAGCAAGAAGGTTTATACGAACTCAAGGAGAAGCCGCCCTGGTGGGATTTCTACTACACGCAGCGCGAATTTCACGACGATCGCGCGGCGCTGTTCTCCACCACGTACCGGCGCGGACAGGGGCAGTTCCATTATCTTTTGAAGGCCGTGACCCCTGGAACGTTTCAGGCAAATCCGGCTCGTGTGCTGCCCATGTATGAGCCCGCGAGGCAGGCATCGACGCGAGCGGCTACGGTGACCGTGAAATAATTGGGTCATTGAATCATCGGGTCATGGAACCATTTGCGATTTCAGATTTCGGATTGTGAATTGTGGATTTTGGATGTTGGATTTTAGATTTTGAATTTTGGATTCAGCCCTCTCCCCAGGGGAGAGGGTGGCCGAGGGACGAGGTCGGGTGAGGAGTCTCGTCTTGCAGCGGGAACGCAAGGTCTTGCGCTGAGAAGGGTAGCGCGGACCTGTTCTGTAGGTCCGCGGCTTTTCCTTGCCTATCGGGGACGAGCCGCGGACCTACAAAACAGGTCCGCGCTACACCGACTCGCTTAAGTTCGCACGCTGAGTGATACAAATGAAGAGAGCTATTGCAGCCTGGAAGTGGAGCCTGGGGGTTGTGGCCCGCAGCTACCGAACCGTTGTGGTGCTGGCGGCGCTCATCGCGCTGTGGCTGTTTTTGTTTTACGAATGGTTGGGGTTACCGGAGTCCTCGGCACTGTTGCTGATTCTCGCGCTCATCTGGGCCATCGTGCAACTCCTTGCCGCAGCCGGCATCGTGGCGGGAACCGTTTCGGGTGCTGCCGAGGCCGCCGCCACCGAGGGCAGGAGTCTCCCGCTCAGGTCGCTGTGGACGATGGAACGGAAGAAACTTCTGAACGCTTTGATCTTTTGCCTCCTGAGCTTAGCGCTGGTGTGGCTGTGCAGCGCAGTCTTTGACTGGATCAATGGACACTCGGTGGAAGTCGCATCTGTCCTGACCTTTCATTCCCACCGAGCCATCAGCCATGTGCCCATTGAGTCAACCTACAGTTTCATCGAGGGGCTGTTGTGGATTGTTCTCAGTGGATTCCTCCTCAGCTTTTTCGTCGCTCTCTTGCGCGGTGGCTGGCGCAGTGCGGGAAAGCAAACCTGGAAGCTCCTCGCCGGCTGCACCTTCCGGACTCCATTTCTGACGAGCTTGCTGAGCGTGGGGGTGTTCGGCGGAATAGCTTATGAGCTTGCCAACTGGCATCCCACGGTCCCAGCAGGATTCTGGGATTACGCGCAGATGATCGCGCGCTTTTCTCTCGCCCTGATCCTCATTTCTGCCGGCGTGTTGTTCTGGTCGCTCTCCCTGGCGCGCCTGCAAATCCCGAAGCAGGACTCTCCGCAAAGCGGGTAGCGCAGCGGGTAGGGGTAGCGCAGACCTCTGCCTTTGAGGTCTGCGGTTCTTCCTCAAGCTCCCGAACCCGAGGGCAGGCGTCCGTCTTTGAGATTTTCGGTTTTGCGAAGGAAGGACCGCAGACCCCAAGAGCGGGGGTCCGTGCTATACCCGCTGGCCTGCCCGGTATTGCGGTCGTTACCCAATCGTGCTACCAAAGAGTAAGGGGTGCAAATTGGTGAAGCGAGGGCTCAGGGTCTCGGCGGGTATTCTCGTTGTGACGGTGGCTGCCGCAACCACTCTCCAGTATCTGGCGACGCCGCAGGCAACTTCGGCGCAAGACACCCGTCCTGAAGACGCTGCCATCATCCGGCATCTAAATGCTGCCATCACCTGGTATAAGCAGCTCACCAGTGCTAATGAATCCGCGGGCCAGCCGAGCGACGCATTTTACCTGGACAATGCCCGCAGCCTCGCCGGGCAGGCGTTGCAGCTCGCCTTCCAATCCGCGGAGACAGAAGCCACGCTTCTGCATGCGGAAAGAGGGGGCGAAGCCGGCGGTGGGGGCGTCGATCTCTCCTCCCAAACCTCGAGCGAACAACAAAACATCGCCAAGTCCGCCGCGACGACTGCCGCTCAGATCAGCCTAACCCAAACCCAGATCGAGACGTTGAACAGCCAGATCCCCAAGGCTTTCGAAAAGAAGCGCCAGGAATTGATTTCCCAACGGGGCAACCTGCAAGAGCAACTGGATTTCGACAAGGCGCTTCAGGAAGCACTTCAGAAATTGTCGACGTTCATGAACGGCAGCGCGCGGAAAGTAGAGGGATTGCAACAAGAGATCGACGACCTGAAGAAAACGGTCCCCACTCTCTTTGCCGAATCCCCGGGAAAAGAGGCTGTACCTGCCCCGTCCAGCCCGCCACCCAGGTCTTCCGAAGGGTCAGGGCTGATCAGTCAAGCGTCGATGGTGCTCTCGCGATCGGGGGATCTGCGCGCGATCAACCAGTTGATTGGGGGCGCCAGCACGGTCATTGAATTGGCCCGCCAGGTGCAATCTCCGCTTCGCACCAGGCTCCGCGCCACGATTGAGGATGGACGTGGTTTGGCAAACCGGCCCGCGCCGCAAGACCCGGCAAGTATGGAAGCAACCCGGCAAAAAATAATCTCACTCACCACGCAATTCAAGCAGGTTTCAAGCGCCACCGTTCCCCTGGCACAGGAAATCATTCTGCTTGATGAAAGCCAGGCCAGCTTGCGCCAGTGGGAAGACTCGGCACACAGGGAGTACATTCAGATTCTCAGATCGTTCCTGGTCCATGTGGCGGTCCTCCTGATGGGGATCGTCGTTGTGGTGGCTATTTCCGAATCTTGGCGGCGAGGGACATTCCGATACGTTCACGAAGCGCGGATGCGGCATCAGCTTCTGCTTCTGCGCCACATCGTCACCGGCCTCCTTCTGGCCATTGTCCTTGCTCTGGGACTCGTCAGCGAATTCAGTTCGCTGGCAACCTTCGCCGGCTTCGTGGCTGCGGGAATTGCGGTGGCTCTGCAAACCCTCCTCCTATCGGTCGCGGGCTATTTCTTTCTGATTGGGCGTCATGGCGTTATGGTGGGTGATCGCATCTCCGTTTCCGGTGTCACGGGAGATGTCATCTATGTAGGTTTGGTTCGTCTTTACTTGACGGAATTGGCGGGGGCAGGCTCCGACCTGCACCCCACCGGACGAGTGGTGGTGATTTCGAACTCCGTGCTTTTCATGGGCATACCCATCTTAAAGCAGATCCCGGGTACCGCCTATGCCTGGCACGAAGTGGTGGTGAAGTTGGAGCGGGACAGCGATTACGCACTGGCGGAAAACAAATTGCTGGAAGCGGTCAATTCTGTTTATTCCCAATATCGTGAAAGCATCGAGGAGCAGCATCAATCTCTCAAAGGTTTGACGGCCATTTCCCCCGTGGTTCCCAGCCCGCAAGCGCGGCTTCAGTTGGTGGAAAAGGGCTTGGATCTCGTTGTGCGCTACCCCGTGGTGCTCCACCGGGAGACGGAAATCGATAATCAAATGGCCCGAAAAGTCGTGGAGGTCATCCACGGCGATCCGGAATTGAAAGCTGCGGTGGGATCGCCCACGATTCGGCCCGCGATCAAGGCGTAGGGGCACGCCATGGCGTGCCCTTACTACGCAGGCCAGAGCGCGGACCTGTTTTGTAGGTCCGCGGCTTTTCCTTGCCCATAGGGGACGAGCCACGGACTTACAAAACAGGTCCGCGCTACACCTCTTCGAATTCATAGGGGAACGAGCCTTCTTCCAGGAGTCAGTTATGCATCGAGTGAAGATTCCAGCACGAATTATCCTCGCCCTTGCGATTTACTTTCCTTTACAAAGCCTCTCCGCGGCTGCCGCAGAAAATATCGTGTGGGAGATCGGGAAATTTGATCAATCGCCGAGCGGATTCAACGGCAAGGTGAACTTTGCTGATCCCAACTACAATCCCGTGTTCACAGTGGGCCAGAGTGATCCGGCCAAAGATTGGCCCTCCACCCAGCCCGGTTCTGAGAACATGGCGGGGGGATCGCGCCCGCATCCTTACACGATCATTTTCAACCTGGCGGGCGTGCCCAAAGGCGCCTACCGGCTGACGATTTCGGCCCTACTGAAGTACTCTCGCGTGCCCCACCTGCGGGTGGAGATCAACGGCCACTCCGGACTCTTCTATTTCCATCGCCAGGCGAGCTACTACCCGGGAGATTTTGGCGTTGACTCGCCCACTTACGGGGGCGACCAACTCGAAATCGCCTTGCCCACGGCGGCCCTTCGCACCGGCGAAAACAAGCTGGTGCTGACGGCCATGGACGATCCCCGCGACGGCCCCGCGGAATCGATAGTGACCTACGACGCGCTCCGCTTGACGCAAACGCCCGGTGGAAAGGCCGCGGGCGAACCGCAAGTCGAAGCCGAACCCACCCTCTTTTACGTTCAGCAGGCGGGCGGTCCGCGCGAGTTGACCTTCGTAACCGCGACCTTGGAAGAAAAGGTGCGCAAAGGGAAAGTGACGCTCGCCGTGGCCGGAGAAAAATTTGCGGCCGATCTCTCCACCGTACCCGGTTTCGGCCAGCAGCGATTTGAATTTGCCATTCCCGAGCTTTCCGGACAGACCGCTGCCACCCTGACGCTACAAGTGAATGGGAAAACTCGCAAAACTGAACTCACCCTGGAACCGCAGCGAAAGTGGACGGTTTACGTGGTCCCGCACATCCACCTGGACATCGGGTTCACCGACTACCAGCCCAAGGTGGCGGAAGTACACAACCGGAACCTGGACAAGCTCCAACAGGTCATGCGCGATTCCCCGGAAATGCGTTTCAGCATTGACGGATCTTGGATTGCCCAACAGTACCTTGCCACCCGGAACACCGCGGCGCGGCAGGGGTTCCTGCGTCTCGCGCGCGAAGGCAAAATCGGCGTGCCGGCGCAGCTTGCCAACGTGCTGACGGGATATCCCACTTTGGAGGAACTGATCCGGTCCGCGGACTACAGCTACCGGTTGCACCAGGAATCCGGCCTGCCGTTCGACTATGCCAACATCACGGACATTCCCAGTTACACCTGGTCGTATCCCTCCGTCCTGCATGCGCTGGGCATCAAGTACTTCGCGGCGGCGGGCAACAGCGATCGCGCCCCCATTCTCCTCTACGGGCGCTGGAACCAGAAATCGCCCTTCTGGTGGCAAGGCCCGGATGGCAGCAAGGTGCTGATGGCTTACACGCGGCAATACTTGCAGTTCGCGTTTGCGTGCGGAACTCCTGCCAGCGAGGCCACGTGCCGCGACTCCCTGCCCATGATTTTGCAACCCTTGGCTTCGCCGGACTACCAACCCGATGCTGCGTTGCTTTTCGGCACCCAATCTGAAAACAAGGACCTCGTTCCGGGCTTGCCGGAGTTCGTCAGGAAGTGGAACTCGCACTACGCCTACCCGAAAATGATTCTTTCGACGTTTCCGGATTACTTCCGCTACATCGACCAGCATTACGGCTCAGTACTGGAAACGGTAGTGGGCGATTTCGGGCCCTACTGGGAAGACGGGCTCGGCACCGATAGTCACTACGTGGCGATCGACCGCTCGAGCCAGCAGCGGGCGCCCTCGGCGGAGAAAATGGCCACACTCGCCACCTACCTTCAGAAGGACGTGGCGGGCCCCAAGGAATCGCTCCGGCAGATGTGGGAGGACCTGGTGCTCTATGCGGAGCACACCTTTACTTCCTGGGGCGGTTACTCGCGGCCGGAGAGCGAAGAAACTGTGCGCCAGCTCGCCACCAAAGATCAGTTCGCGGTCGAGGGCCGGGAGAGAATCAATGCCATTGTGGACGGATCGCTGAGCCAGATTGCCGACCAGATTCAGGTCCCGCCAGTGGCGATCGTGGTTTTCAACTCGTTGAATTGGACTCGCGATGGCCTGGTGGAGACGGATCTCGACGTGCATTCGGCGATTTCCGAATACCCCGGCATGAATCCTGTGCCGGTCGAGGTTCTCCATCACTACCAGGACTATGACCACGTGCGTTTTCTCGCCCGCGACGTGCCTTCGCTGGGTTACAAGTGCTACCAGATTGCGTCCAGCCGCGAGCCCGCACCGCCGGGCGAAACCGCGCTGCCGCTTGGCAACAGCATCGAAAACGCTTTCTACCGCGTGCAAGTGGACCCGGCTGCCGGCGCGGTGCGCAGCGTTTTTGACAAACAACTCAATCGCGAACTTGTGGATGCGGCCAGCCCCTATCGCCTGAACCAGTACCTGTACGTTTCCGGCGGGGATGAGACCGCCACGCAGCTTGTTTACCTGCGCAAGTCGCTTCCCCTGGCGCAACTCACGGTGGGAGCTTCCGCGGGCGGCCGCATCATCAGCGTGCGGAAGACTTCCTTCGGGCAAATCCTGACCTACTTGACCAGCGGACCACATGCTCCCACGATTTCGACGGACGTCATTCTCTTCGACCGCGAGAAAAAGATCGAGTTCATCAATCGCGTGCAGAAAGGGCCCGTGGAGAACAAGGAAGCGGTGTACTTTGCCTTCCCCTTTGCCATTGCCAATCCGCGCTTCAGCTACGAAATCCAAAATGGCTGGGTTGATCCGAGCCGCGATGTGCTGAAGGGCGGTAGCGTGGAATGGTCAACCGTGCAGCACTGGGTGAGGGAGGAGGGCGCGGACGTGGCCGTCGGACTAACGCCGATTGACTCGCCGCTCGTTACGCTGGGCGACATTAACCGCGGTACTTGGCCGGAAAGGTTCATCCCCAAGACTTCCGTCATCTATTCCTGGGTGATGAACAATTACTGGCACACCGATTTCCGGCGCGTGCAAGGCGGGGACTACACGTTTCGCTACGCGCTAACCAGCGGCAGGGAGCTCTCCCCGGAAAGCCTCGAGCGGATGGGACGCGCCGCCATGACCCCGCTGGAACTCCAGCAAGTGCTCAAGACCGACAAGTATGGTGATCCGGAGCGGCCATTGTCCGCCGCGCCCACGAGCTTCCTCCAGGTGGATGCCCCCAACGTGGTTGTCGAGAACTGGAAAACCGCCGAAGACGGTCATGGCGCCATCGTTCGCTTGGTGGAGGTGGGAGGGACTTCCGCCGATGTGCGCTTGAATCTCCCCCAGTTCAATTTGCAGCAAGCTTGGCGAGCCAACGCCGTGGAGGAAAATCAGGAAGAGCTGCCGGTTTCCGCACACTCGCTGGAAGTGAAAATGCGCCCGCATGAGATTCTCACCGTGCGCGTGGCCGCCACGTTTGCAAACCGCCCGGCGGGCGGGGCAAGGTGAGCCGTGAAGTGAACTTATAACCCTCTCCCCCTTGGGGGAGAGGGTGGACCGCAACCGGCGCTTTCTCCAGCCGGGGCGGGCCGGGTGAGGGGGGTCAGGATCGTAGCGCCTGACTCAAACTTGACCCAGTGCATTCAGACCCCCTCACCCACCGCCTTGCGGTTCCCCCTCTCCCCCAAGGGGGCGAGGGAAGAATGATTTTTCGCAAGGGAAGGAAAAGGGCACAGATGCCTCTTACTTCAATGAAGGAAATGCTGGAGGATGCACGTCGGCGCGGATACGCCGCGTGCTACGGTGAATCGTGGAATTTGGAATCGCTTCAGGCGGTGGTGGAAGCGGCAGAAGAGGAGAGTTCACCGATCATCGCGGGGTTCAACGGTGGGTTTCTGCTACGCTCGGGGCAAACGACGATGGAGAAGCTGGGTTACTACGCCGCCCTGCGCGCCGCCCTCGATCGGGCCAAAGTTCCTGTGGCGTTTCTCTTGAACGAAACCGACAGCCTTGCCCAAATCGAGCAGGGCATGGCTTTGGGCTTTGGCGCCGTCATGGTGGAGAATGAATTTCTCGCGCCGGAGGAAAACCAGCGCCTCGTCAAGCAAGTTGTCGAGATGGCGCACCCCCGAGGCGTGTCAGTGGAGGCGCAGGTGGGACACTTGGCGGATGCGTCGGGAGGAACGGAGGCGAAGCCCACCGATCCGGAGGCAGCGCGAGCCTTTGTCAACGCGACACACGTTGACGCTCTGGGCGTCGCCGTCGGGAATATTCATACTCTCACGTCGGGAAAGAGGTCTCTTGACCTTGAAGCGCTGGCAAAAATCCAAGCGGCGGTGGAGATTCCCCTGGTGTTGCATGGAGGCACGGGAATCCCCCTCGAACTGGCTCTGCAGTGCATTCAGCTCGGCGTAGCCAAAGTGAACTTCGGTACCGTGCTGAAGCAAGCCTACCTTGCCGCGCTCGGAGAGAAGCTGGGAAAGTACCACGAACCGATGAGCCCGCATCCGTTCCTGGGGATGGGCGGCGAGAACGATCTCCTGGTGGCGGGGCGAGAAGCGGTGAAGGCGGAAGTGGTAAAACTCCTGCGGGCATTTCGCTCGGCGGGAAAGGCGTGAAGGCGGCAAGTAGCACGAGCGGCGGGGGGAAGAAAGCGACTGGGTGGTGGATGCCGCGGGAAAACCGCGAAGCGCAAGGTGGGCAACCTGTTTGACACTCCTCGCGCGAATTCATAATATCTTTTGTCCCAAACGCCTTTGATCGCAACTGGGAGGGAGTGTGCCCGTGGCCGCACCAATGGTGAGTCTTGACGTAACGATTGTGGGCGGAGGAATGATTACCTTCGATCTGCTTCTGCCCTCTTTGTACCACCTGGAAAGGATCGGGGTCGTCCGCAAAATCGATATCTGCGCTTTGAACACCGCTCCCCTGAAAGCTCTGGCGGAGAACCCGGAGTTCCACGAAGCTTTTCCCGGACAAGGATTCACGCCGCACCCAGCGTTCTCCGTGCCGGCTGACGCGCAGTTTCCCGATCTCTATAAGGACGTCATCGCAGGGATGGCGCCGGGTAACATGGTGGTGGTCGCCATCCCCGACAATCTTCACTACCCGGTGGTGAAGTATGCCTTGGAGCATGACCAGAACGTGCTGTGCGTGAAGCCGTTGGTCCTGAAATATGAGCAAGCGGTGGAAATTGAAAAACTGGCGCTCGAAAAGGGGTGCTTTGTGGGAGTGGAGTACCACAAGCGCTTCGATCGCCGGTCGCTGGTGGCGCGACGCAGTTATGCGCTGGGGCAGTTCGGCGCGTTCGTCATGGGCGAGGCCAAGCTCATTGAGCCCTACTACTATCGCCACTCGAATTTCCAGAATTGGTTCACCTGCGACCGCACGGATCCCTTTACCTACATCGGGTGCCATTACGTGGACCTGGTTTACTTCATCACGGGATTGAAGCCGGTGGAAGTCTCGCTCAAAGGGGTGAAGGGGAAATTCCCCAATGGCAACGAGGCGTTCCTGTGGTCGCACGGCCGCGTGACGTGGGAAAACGGCGCCCTGCTTTCGGTGATCAACGGCTTGGGCTATCCCAATGCTGCCGCCGGGAGCAACGATCAGGGAATGGTGTTGTACTGTGAGGGGAATGACCAGACGGGACTCATCTTCCACGACGACCATTATCGCGGCGTGGCCTATTCGTACTTGCAGGACATCGGTCCGGGAGGGTCGAAATACAATTACGTCAGCCCGGATTTCTATCGCCTGGTTCCCTGGGAGGGGCCGGGCTATAAACCCATTGGTTACGGGTACGAATCCGTGGCGGGAATTACTCACGCCATCCATCGCCTGGAAAGCGCAGCGGCCGGGCTGGCCCCGGATGCCGCGCTCGCCAAGCGCCGGGAAATGATCCACGAAGTGGACGCCCAAGGACTGATCGCCACTCCCGCCAACAGTTACATCAATGAATTGGTGGTGGAGGCGGCGCGCGCTTCGATCCTTGCGGACGCCGCGCCGGCGCGCATCGTTTACGGCGCCCAACCGAGAATTGCCGATTGACGATTGTCGATTGTCGATTGAAAAAATTGGCAATTCCGATGTGTTCCTCAATCGGCAATCATCAATCGGCAATTCATGGAGGTACTCACCCAATGGCAATCTACGACTTGACCCCTCGGGACGTCCCGAAAGTGGAAACGAAATACCGCAGCATCAAAACCAAGCTGCCGGCACCGGAGTCTTTGCCGATCTTCGCAGCGTTGCACGAGTCGGAACCCCGCTCGATGATGGGGCAGCCGCCCATTGTGTGGGACAAGGCGGAGGACTTCATCGTCAGCGACCGCTGGGGCAACCGCTGGATCGACTGGTCCAGCGGCGTGCTGATTACCAACGCCGGGCACGGGCGCAAGGAAATCCGCGCGGCACTGCGCGAGGTGATTGACCGCGGGCTGCTGGC
>Ga0187849_1001769_pt1 | contig 22195 bp, 23 predicted proteins | sample June2016WEW_4_10_2_FD_132412 | JGI IMG/M metagenome (GOLD analysis project Ga0187849, IMG submission 132412) | Peatland microbial communities from SPRUCE experiment site at the Marcell Experimental Forest, Minnesota, USA - June2016WEW_4_100 | ecosystem: Environmental > Terrestrial > Soil >...
AACGGGCCCAGGATGACAGCATGGGAGGATTTTTCCGCAGCCTGTAAAGCCCCGCCCTTCCAGACTTGTGGTGAGAAATCCGACCTAAGCCGGAAACTTCTGCGCAAATGCGATGCGCTTTTGGATGGAGGGATGACTGTGAAATATGAACTCAATCCAGGGGTGGGTCTGGAGTTCCGCGAGGTTGAGTTCCGCCAGTTTTTCCATGCTGGAGATGAAGGGGGCGCGGGAAGGTATGGCCCCGAGGGCGTAGGCATCCGCTTGGCGCTCCATGGCGCGCGAGTATGAGTTCACCGCGGGCAGAAGCACGAGGGAAAGGACCGTGCTGACCAGCGCGAGAAGTGGAAGGTTGGCGAAGTCCGCGACGCCCTGAAATCCGAAATGTGGCCCCATCCAGCCGAGGGTGCGGTGAATCAGGTAGAATGCCACGAACATCGCGGCGCTATGAAGCGCGATGCTCTGAAAGATATGGCGGTGGACGTGGTGGCCGAATTCGTGCGCCAACACCGCCTCGACTTCCTCATCCTGAAATTGCTCGAGGAGCGTATCCGACAGGATAATCCGGCGCGTATTGCCGAGTCCCATCAGGGCGGCGTTGGCCTTCTTGCTCTTTTCGCTGAGTTTCCATTCAAACACGCCCTTCACCCGAGTGCCCGCGCGCCGCGAGAGTTCCAGGAGCCGTTCCGTCAAGGAAGGATTGTCAAGAGGCTTAAACTTAAAAAAGATGGGGTAGATGAGAACCGGGGCGAGGTTGGCCAGCAGGACGAAGAGCCCCACGGAGCCGATGGCGCACACAATCCACCATCGTTCAGGCCACCGGCGCATTGCCACATAGAGCAATTCCAACGCTAGTGCGGCCAGCGTGCCCCCCACGGCAAAGCCCTTCAATTGGTCCTTCACCCAACCGGCCAGCGTCAGATTGGAAAGTCCGTAGCGGTGTTCCAACCAGAAGCCGCGCAGGAAATCGCAGGGGAGGCCCGCCACTTGCATGATGATTCCGAAAATGCCCAGGTAAATCAGCAAGGCGAGCCAGGGGCGCGGGCTGTAGTGCAGCGCCAGGCTTCGCAGCGCAAGCGTCCATCCGGTGAAAAGCAGGATGAGAAGTAGAGCCAGGTCAACGAGGTAGCCCGCCACACTCAGCATGCGGCCGGTTCGGTGGTAGCGTTTGACGCGGTCGGAGTCTGTCATATCTCGTGTAGCGCCGGCATCTTGCCGGCACCGGAAAATGCCGCCAGGATGGCGGCGCTACTCTCTTGCCTTCGCGATGCGCGTCATTTCCTCAAGCAGCGTTTTAACTTGCTCGCGCGAGGGCGCTTCGCAATAAAGCCGAAGAAGGTTCTCCGTCCCCGAGGCGCGCACCAGAAGCCAAGCGGAATCTCCAAACAGCATCTTGGCGCCATCCAAGTCTTCCACCGCCGTCACTTTCAATCCGGCGACTTTCTTGAACTTCCCCTGGGCCACCTGCTTCACCAAGCGTTGCGCCGTAGCGAGTTCCACTTCCAAATCGACGCGGTCATAAAAGTGCGGCCCAAACTCCCGGCTCAAGTCTTCCACCAGTTCGCCCAGGGTCTTTTTCTTTTCGGCCATCACTTCCGCCAGCAGGAGCGAGTTCAGAATGCCGTCGCGCTCGGGCAGGTGTCCCTTGATTCCGATGCCGCCGCTTTCTTCGCCGCCAATCAAAATGTCGCGGGTCAGCATCAGCTCGCAGATGTATTTAAAGCCGATGGGTGTGACGTGCAGCGGAAGGTGGTGTTTGCGTGCCAGCTTGTCAATCATCTGCGTGGTGGAGAAGGTCTTCACCACTTCCCCCCGCAACCCCAGGTCCTCGGTGAGGTGCTTGAGCAAAATAGAAAAAATCTTGTGCGAATCGATGAAGTCGCCGGTGCGGTCGATGGCGCCGATGCGGTCGGCATCGCCGTCGGTGGCAAAACCGGCGTCGAAATTGCCTTCCGTCACCGCGCGGCGCAGGCCCTCGACGTGCGGTTCGATGGGCTCGGGGTTCAGGCCGGGGAAAAGCGGATTGTGCTCGGAGTGAATTTCGCGACAGGGAATCCCCGCCTCGTTGAACAAGCGCGCAATGCAGCCGCGGCCCGCCCCGAACATCGGATCGATCGCGAACTTCTGGCCGGAGGACCGGATGAGGTTGAGATTCACCAACTCTTTCAGCCGCTGGAGATAGGGCGTGATCAGGTCAACGGTTGCGACGGGGGCGGGGGGGCCAGTAGGGGCACGCCATGGCGTGCCCCTACGTTGGCGCACGCAGGCGCGGTCGAGGCGATGCAGGTGGATTTCAATGCGATGGATAATCGCCGGCGCCGCCGAGCCACCATACGGCGCTTTGAACTTTACCCCATTCCACCGCGAAGGATTGTGGCTGGCCGTGATCATGACGGCGCCCGCGGTATGCCGCGCCACCACCGCATAACTAACCGCCGGCGTGGGGGTGGCGGTATCCGCCAGCCAGACGGGTATCCCCGCAGCAGAAAGCACTTCGGCGGTAGTCAAGGCAAATTCCGCCGAAAGGAAACGCGTGTCGTAGCCCACGATCAGGCCGCGCGCCCCTGCACTTTCTTCGCGAACGTACTGAGCGATGGCTGCCGCCACCCGGAGCACGTTGGTGAAGGTGAAATCGTCGGCGATAACGCCCCGCCAGCCGTCGGTACCAAATTTGATTTTATCCATATGGTGCGTTGCTGGGGATGACCACAACTGACGCGAGGAGCGTTATGGCGCGGTCTTGGGCGGGGCATTTGTGTCGGCTATGATACCGCCGCTGCCACCGTCTCGAAGCTGAATGACACCAAAGCGCTCTTCGTAGTTCCTTACGTTTTGGGCGCACACGCTGGCGAATATCTTGAAGTGCAGCGGGGACATGATGACTTTGACCCGTTGCTCTGAAGTGATGTGGTCCGCTGCCGCATCGACAGCCGTGATCTCTCCAAATATCATACTGAAGTCGAATGCAGTGGATGCAAATACCGTGTTGTTTGCGTAAACGGAGCGGTAATCTGCACCCCTCTCATAGGTCCATTCAGGCTGCTTGTTTTCTTGATCTTCAGGCATAGAGTCTCCTATCCACAGGTAATTGCGTCGGTTGACTTGGTATCACGCCACCAAGTGACAAAGGCTCAATCTGAGACACTCCCTGCACCGTGGCTCGTGGTGCTTCGCCGAATAGAACGAATTGATTCTCTTGTTCTGTTGCTTCGCGCCTCAAGAATGCCGTTCGCCATGCGCTAGTGGCCTCACGCCGCCAGTAATTGGTTCTGCCCTGATCGAATACGCATTGAAAATATGTCCCTCGCAGATTGCGAGTAAGCAGATTTTGGTAGTACGGCTCCAGGGCATTGGCGGTTCGGGCAGGAAGAGCCTCGGGGACTATCGTTGTTGATGGGGTCTTGAAGACGTTATCGTGCTCTTCTTCCTCAAAGCTCGGCACATCTACTGAATCGGAGGTCAGTCCCATGTCCACGCGAGGAGTTTTGCTCATGCGATCCACGAGCAGACTAAACGGTACAAACCTAACGTCTAGACCCACATCGTATACGCGCGCCATTCTCTTTAGAGTTGTGATCGTCGGCCTTCCGTAATTGGGGGATTCCAGTCTAGAGATTGCCGTTTGCGGCATATCGACCAATGCCGCAAGTTCCTCTTGGCTCCAATTGCGCGCTTCTCGCATGGCGCGAAGTTGGTAGGCGAGTCCCTTGTTGATGTTGGACTCCACAAACTGTGCCCTTGCTTCCGGTCCTCTCGCCAGCCTTCGGCAGAGACTACCCCTCGACACTAAACGGGTGGGTTCTGGCCTCGCCTCGCTGTAGTTGGCTTCTTCGCTCTTTGGCAAGATCTTTAGCATTCTTTTGGTTACTCACTTTCTTGTCGGTTCCGACCAGCATGATGTATGTCTGATTTTCTTCAAGGCACCCATATATTCGGTATTTATGCGTAGCTGTTTTGAACCGTAGCTCGGAGATTCCGTCCTCTAGGGGTTTGAAGTGTTCAGGTGCCCATTCGTTATTCGGTCGTATCTGTAGTTGCAAAAGAACGTCCACGAGTTCATCTCTAGCGTCCTCCAACAACCCGTTAATCCAGTCACGTACCGGTCGGTTTCCGGCGGGCGTCTCGAACCCGAGGAAGGTCCAATTCCACTGTTTACGCTCGCGCCTAGTCATAATATCTCAAAATTGTATTATGTCAATAAAAAGATAGCATGGCCCGCATCGTCCACATCAATTTTGATATACAGTATACAGCGTCATGAAAAAAATGGCACTAAACCTAATTTGAACAGCATTAGGGTCAAGCCACTATTGTCGAAAAAACTACAGCAATTCTTTGAGCCCGGCTTTTTCCAGCGCCTGAACGGCTTTGCCCACCTCTTGGGAACGCTCGCGCGCGCAGACCAGCAGGGCGCCATCCGTCTCCACAATGACGAGGTCCTGAACGCCCACGGTCACCACAAAACTCCGCTTAGCGACAATTATATTGCCGCGCGAATCGAGGCACAGGCTGCACTCGGGCCGGACGTTGGCCTCTTTATCCTTTGCCGAAAGGTCGTAAACCACTGCCCAACTGCCCACGTCGTTCCATCCAATGTCGGCGGCGACGGCGTGAATGTCCGGGATTTTCTCCATGATGGCATAGTCAATGGAGATCTTCTCGAATTGCGGGAAGAGGCGGCGAAAGAGTTTTTTCGACCGGACACCCCCGGCCGAGGCCAACATCGCCAGTTGATTTGCCATCCAGGGTTGATACATTGCGAAATTCTCGAGCAGGGTGGAAGCCCGCCAGATGAACATGCCCCCGTTCCACAGATAACGCCCGGAGGCGACGTATCGGCGAGCGACGGTGAGCGGCGGCTTTTCCGTGAACTTTTCCACCCGGTAAATCTCTTGTCCGGCAATGCGCGCCTCAAGGGCGCCGACACGGACATACCCAAAACCGGTGTCAGGGCGGGTAGGCTTCAGGCCGATCACCACCGACCTACCTTCTTTTTCCGCGGTTTTACAGCCGGCGCGCAGCACGCGAAGAAACTCAGCGGGTTTAGTAATGGTGTGGTCCGCCGGCAGCACCACCATCAGGCCTTGGGGGTCGCGGCGCAAGATTTCGTGCGCGGCCACTCCCAGCGTGGGCGCGGTGTTGCGCGAGGCAGGTTCCGCCACGATCTGCGCGCGCGGAATCTGCGGCAAGCGGCGGCAAACGTCACGCCAGACGAGCTCGTTGGTGTAGATGTAGATGCGCTCAGGGGGAATGAGGGGGCAGAGCCGCTCCACCGTCTGTTCCAGAAGTGTGCCGCTGCCGAAGAATTCCAGTAATTGCTTGGGGTGCTTGCGGCGGCTCAGGGGCCAGAAGCGCGTTCCACTGCCGCCGGCCATCACCACAGCGTAGGCGTGAGCGAAGACCGATTTTCGCGCCATGGGACCTCACTCGAATACAATCTGGCGGATTTTCTCCGGCGGAATTCCTCGCCGCTTCAACGGCTCGCGGAAATCCCTTTCGATGTCGGGAACGTAGAACTTCAAAAGCCCAGTGTCAAGCCCCGGCACGAGGCGGTAGAGGTTCGCGGCGGGCGGAATCAACCAGGTGTCACCGGGGCGATAAGCCAACCAGCCCGCCGCATTTTCAATGCGCCCCGTGCCTTCCAGAATGGAAAGGACCTCCACTCTCTCGGGCGAGCTGTGGAAAGTTGCCGTGTGGCGAACCCTCAATTCTTCGAGGGCGAAGTAGCGGCTGGCGAGAACGAATCGGCGCGTGCCGTACTTCTCTCTGCACTCGAGCCGGGGCAAATCGCACCGGGGCGGCAGCTCCGGGCGAATAACCTCGAGCCCTTTTTCCAGGTGCAGCCGGCGCGGTTTGCCATCCAGACCGGGCCGGCTAAAATCATCCAGCCGATAGGTGAGATCGGAATTTTCCTCGACTTCGAACAGCAGCAGACCGGGCCCCAGAGCGTGGACGATTCCCGGAGGCAGAAAGACAACTTCCTCCGGCTGCGGCCGGAAGCTGTGCAGGAAGTCGCGCGAATTTCCGTCCTTGAACACCTCGGGCAATTGCTGCTTCGTCACGTCGGGCTTCAGGCCGAGGAGAATCGCCGCGTCGGGATCCGCCCTCAGGAAATACCACATCTCACACTTGCCCACGTGGCCGGGTTCGTGGATAGCAGCGTAAGCGTCGTCGGGATGAACCTGTACAGAAAGCCAGTCGCTAGTGAAGATGTACTTCCCGAGAAGCGGAAAACGGTGGCCCGGCCAGGACTTTCCGTGCAACTCCGGACCGTATTTTTCAGAAGCCTCGGCGAGGGTCATTCCCGCCGCGGGGCCGTTCAGGAAGCGCGAAACATCATCGGTGATCCACACCTCGCCGATGCGCTGGCTTGCGAATTGTCCGCCCGCCCTGTCTGGGGAGTGGGGCGCGGTAAAGAGCGGAGCCAAATCCCGCCGACCCCAGATTTTCGGCTTGAAGATTTTGGAGAGTTGGACGGGGCTTTTGAATATGGACATATTTACTTAGGGCCGAATTGCATTAGTAAGCACGATTATTCATGGCTCCCGGAAGGGCGGGGCTTTAGCCCCGCCGCCCCTGGGCATAGGGTTGAACGGGCCTTCAGGCCCTGAAGCCGCATCGCTTCAGGGGCTAAAGCCCCTAAAATCAACGCGAGTCCTACGACGGGGCTCCCGACAAGTCGGGACAGGCGCCGCCCCGTCCTTCCGCTTGGCTACAAATAATGTCGCTCATTTCTGCAACTTGGCGCTCAGAACCTGGCGAAGAACGCCGCCATCCGTCTTAACCCCTCGTCAATCCGATCCAGGGAAGTTGCGTAGGAAAGCCGAACGTGTTGCTGAGTTCCAAAGGCCGGGCCGGGTACTACCGCTACGTGCGCTTCATCCAGGAGTTTTTCCGCCAGCACGGTGGTATTGGCCAAGCCGTCACGGTTCAAGTAAGTCGAGATATTGGGATAGGCGTAGAAAGCGCCCTGCGGCAGCGTGCACTTGACGTGGGGAATGGCGCGCAGGCCCTCCACCACGCGGTCGCGGCGCCGGCGGTACTCAGCCAGCATGGCGCGCACGGAATCCTGCGAGGCGCGCAAGGCCTCCACCGCGGCTTTCTGCGCGATCGAGGTGGGATTGGAAGTCGAGTGGCTCTGAAGCTTCAGCATATTGGCAAGAAGCTTGTTGGAGCCCAGGGCAAATCCCACGCGCCAACCCGTCATGGCATAAGTCTTGGAAAGCGAGCCCACAACCAGAAGATGGTCGCGATCCTTTGAGCTCCCCAGGGAAAACGGTGGGTCATCGTAGAGAAAATGGCAATAGCACTCGTCGGACAATAGGAGAACCTTGTGCCGCGCCGCCACCCCCAGGAGCTTTTCCATTTCCTCGCGCGAGACCACGGCGCCGGTGGGATTGTTGGGCGAATTCACCATGATCATCTTGGTCCGCGGCGTGAGGAGTTTTTCCACGGCCTCGGCGCGCACGGCGAAGTTCTCCGCCTCATCCGTCTCCAGAAACACCGCCTTGCCGCCGGCATAATGAATGATATCGAGGAATGAGACCCAGTAAGGAACGGGCAAAATCACTTCATCCCCGTCGTTGAGCGTAGCCACCATGGCTTCAAAAATGGCTTGCTTGCCTCCCACGGTCACCAGGCACTCTTCGACGGAGTAGTGCGAGCCGAAATCCCGGGCGTGCCGGTCTACCACTGCTTCCTTCAGTTCGCGCGTGCCGCCGGTGGGCGTGTACTTGGTAAAGTTCTCTTCCAGCGCGCGGACCGCGGCCTGCTTGATGTGATCGGGCGTGGGGAAGTCGGGCTCGCCGGCGCCGAAGTCAACCAGCTTGACGCCGGAGGCGCGCAGCTTGTCGGCCTTCTGCATAACCGCGGCGGTCGGGGAAACCGAAATCCGTGAAATTCGCTCGGAAAACTGCATTAACCACTCTTGGAAGGCAGAAGTTAGAAGCTAGAAGTTAGAAGCGAGGAGTCAGAAGCGAGTAGTGAGTGTCCGACTCTGACTCCTACCTTCTAGCTCCCGGCTTCTAGCTCCTGCCTTGGAAGGCAGAAGTTAGAAGCTAGGAGTTAGAAGCGAGTAGTGAGGACATGTGCCGTTCCACTCTGACTCCTAACTTCTAGCTCCTCGCTTCTAGCTTCTTCACTTTCTGATGAAGCCGTTCTTCTACCAGCGCCGGAACCAGCCCGGTGACGGAGCCGCCGTGCTGAAAGATCTCCCTCACCAAGCGCGAACTGACGTAAGTGTAGGCGAGGGCCGGCATCAAGAACACCGTTTCCAGATCGGGTGCGAGTTTACGATTCATCAGCGCCATTTGCAGCTCATACTCGTAATCCGTGAAAGCTCGAATGCCCCGTAAAATCACCTGCGCCTGCTTCTGCCGCGCGTAATCCACCAGCAACCCGCTGAAAGTATCGATCGAAACATTGGGGATAGGTCGAGCCGCCTCCCGGAGCATTTCCACCCGCTCGGCAACGGTGAAAAGCGGGTTCTTTTCGAGATTCGTCAGCACCGCGACAAGGAGCCGATTGAAGAGCTGACTCCCCCGCTCGATCAAATCGAGGTGACCATTCGTGATCGGATCGAAAGACCCGGGATAGATTGCCAGAATCTCAGCCATGAATTGAAAGTGCCCGAACCGTGCACAAGCTTTCAATTCATTCTAGCGTCGGAGCTGGAAAGTTGTAAACGGGATTCTGGGCGGCAGTCGAGGATTTGTGCGGGTTCACGCGCGATTCATCTACTTTCTAGCACCTTTGGCAAGCATTGGCCAATCCGCTACGTCCTTCAGGTCGGCCATCTGATTCTTCTAATCGGGGCCGCCCAATCGACCCTCCATGCTCGCGGTCCAGGGGTTGATGACCGGGACGCCGGCGGCCTGGAAGGGCGCCTCGTCGCGCGTAGCCACAGTAAACTGGCGCGATGCGGCAATCGCCGCAATCTGGGCATCCGCCACGGCAATCGGATGGCCATGCCGGCGGGCACGCGTGACGATCTGCGCGTAGGTCTCTGCCGCGCCGAGATCGAAAGGAACGATCCGCTCGCCGAACAGGGCGATGACCTGCTCGTGGAGGGCAGCGGCGAGGGCTTTGCGGCGTTTGCCGGCCGGCAGGCTTTCGATGCCGAGCAGCAACTCGGCGAGACTCACGGTCGCGACATAGAGGCTCTCGGCCGCCTGGGCATCGAGCCAAGCAAGCACTTTCTGATCGGGCTTGGGCCGCATCGGCTCGGAAACCACGTTGGTGTCAAGCAGGATCACGCGAAGTCCGCCGGCGCAGCGGGTGTCTTGTCCCGCGTAATTTTGAGATTGAGGCCGCCCAAGGGCTTCGCGAGCGCCGCGAGGGCAGACCCGAGCTTGACGCGCGTGGCCGGCCGTACGGCCCCATCGAGGATCGCTCGAATTTCCGCTTCGGTGCTCCGTGCGTGCTGCCTCGCCCGGGAACGCAGCGCCCGGTGGGTTTCGGCGGAAATGTTGCGCACGACAATCGCCGGCATAGCAAACTCCTTGACTGCACGGGAATGATATCACATCGCCACATGCGATATCAATGGGCCGAAGAAAGGAGTGGTGTCCTGATTTGCGAAGAAGCCCCAAAGGGGCGACCTAGCAAAGCCCAGGCCAACGGCCTGGGTTAACGGATTGTCTCCCGGGCCAAGCCCTGAAAGGGCGATCTAAGGAACCCACCGTGCCGTCCCGCAGGTCGAGGAGAACATGCCGTTGGGAAGGTGGTAGAGACGACAGTTAGCTCGCCCTTTCAGGGCTTGCGGATGAAAACCGGTTGGGTTTCCCTGACCCAGGCCGTTGGCCTGGGCTTTGCTAGGTCGCCCCTTCGGGGCTAGTACCCGATGCGCAGCGCGATCGAGAGCGCTAGCGCTCCGGCAAAGCTCGTGCCGGCAAAATTTACAATGCCGTTGGTGATCAGGCCGCGCCGTTCGAGCGTGGCGCCCAGCACACTGTCGAGCAGGTTCCCGCCCACCGCGGCGGCGAGGGCAATGGTGGCGCCACCTTTCCCGCACAAGCCCATCCCGAAGGCCAGCGCCACGACGAGCCCGGAAGCCAACCCGCCCGCGATGCTGCCTCCCACGGAGACGCCGCCGTCTTCGCCGGCAGGGACCGGCTGGAACGTCGTGATCAGATAGGCGCGGTCGGAGATCCATTGCCCGATCTCGCTGGAAACGGTGTCGCCCGTGGCTTCCGCAAACGCCGCGATCAGCGCCATCAGAAAGGCGCCTTCGTGATGCGTGGTGATGACCAGGAGGGAAAAGAACGCCCCCGCCAGCGAGTTCGCCACGGCTTCGCGCCAACTCCGGGCGCCCCCGCGTTTTTCCGCCACGCCGCGCGCGGCTTTCCGCGCGTAGCCGACTCGGGTGGCTACGGATCCGAGCAGGAAGAAGGCAAACATCAACAGAAAGCTTTTGTAACCGTAGCCCAGATAGACCGCCACGCCCAGCACAAACCCGCAGACCGCCCCCGAGCGGTTGACCATCTTCAAGCCGAGGGCCAACACCGCCAGTGCGAGATTGATGGCCGCGGCCAGCACGATGCGCCGGCCGAGGAAGGGCAAGTTGCTGTCCAGCGCGCTGCGCTCGACGAAGTACAGGCAAAACATGAAGGCGCCCGCCACCAGCGGCACCGTAGCGTTGTCATCCAGGCGAATCGGGACGGATTCGACGATCGCGCCCACCAGCGCGCTGGCCGCGCAAATCCTCAGGGCGATGTCGGGGGCGACGGTGGGGGCCACCCAGCGCGTCAAAACATAGGCGCCCGCCGTGCCGGCCACGATGAATCCCAGAAGACCTGACCAAGTCTTTTGGCGATTCCAGGGGAGCGCCGGGCCGCGCAACGCGCCGCCGGTGACGCTCGCCGTGCCATCGCCCAAGGCCATGATGGCCCAAGTGGCGCCCGCAATGTGCAGGTCGTGGCGGTAAAGAAGGATCAGCACCAGCACCGAGATGGGATAGATGACAATGCCTGTCCAGACGCTGGAGCCGGGCGCGCTGGCTGGGCTTTTACGCAGGTCCGCCCCCAGGCGGGGCAGAACCACAACGTTGAAGAGCAGCGCCAGCAGCGCGCACCCTGCGGCTTGCGTCCAGGTGAGGTACGGCAGCAGGAACGCGAAGATCAGCATGGACATGTGCACGATCTTGCGCGTGGAGAAGAGCGGCGTGCGCGGCGCCGCGACGGAAGTGGAGATTTCCGGCATGTTCAGGAGTGACTGACTAGTGCCTAATTGCATTAATAAGCGCGATTATTTGTGGCTCCCGGAAGGGCAGGGCTTTAGCCCCGCCGCCCGTGGGCAATGGGTTGAACGGGCCTTCAGGCCCTGAAGCCGCATCGCTTCAGGGGCTAAAGCCCCTAAAATCAGCCCGAGTTCTACGACGGGGCTAAAGCCCCGTCCTTCCGCCCGGCTACAAATAGTGTCGCTAATTTCTGCAACTTGGCAATAGCTTAATGCTTCCGCTATCAGCGAGAGGCGCCCCGGGTTCATCGCGGGATGACGGGTGGCGTCCTCTCCTTCAGCGTCTTCAGGAGGCCCTCTTCCAAGGGGGTCACCCGGTAGCCAAGGTCGCGAACCGCCTTGGCGCTCGAGTAGACCCAATCGTTTTTGAAAATTTCCACGACACCGGGCGTAAGCCGGGGAGTATGGCCGAACGCGCGGGCGAGCGCGATCTCCATAACGCCCGCGATCTTCCCTACGGCGAAAGGAAGATGGCGAACCGGCCGCCGGACGCGCGTGAAATCCGCCAGGACACGGAAGAAGTCGTTGAGCGAGCGATTATCTCCGCCCAGCACATATTCTTCCCCAAGCTTTCCCTTCTCGAGCGCGGCTAAATGCGCCTTGACAACGTCGGCAATGAACGCAAAGCTCCAACGCTGGTCCCCGGACCCAAGTAAGCCCGGGAATTTTCCACCGAGGTACTGGTCGATCATTCCCCCTACCAGGTTGCCCTCGGTTCTGGGCCCGGGGCCATAGATGACGCCGGGAAACATTACGATGACGGGGAACCGGCGCAGCCCCTCGCCGCGCAGCCACTCGAGGGCGCGCGCCTTGGATTCCTGATAGGCGTCAGCAAACGGGCCGGCATGGCGCAGTTCCTCGTTAGCGTTCACATCCGCGGACGGCCCGAGCGCAAGGAACGAGGAGGTGTATACGACCCGCTGAACACCTGCCTGTTCAGCGGCTTGCAGCAAGTTCTGCAAACCCTCCACATTGACGCGCCAGAAGTCGCGCCGGTCGCGCACCCACATCTTGACAAGTGCGGCCGTGTGAATTACCGCGTCCACGCCTTGGAGCGCTGAGCGCAACGCTTCGCGGTCGCGCAAATCACCGAGGGCGACCTCGCAGTGGCACGCCGCGGGGTCGAATCCCAAGCGGTTGGCGTCCCGCACCAAAACCCGGAAGGGTTGGCGCCGGGCGATGAGTTCGCGGGCGATCCCAGAGCCAAGATAACCGGTAGCGCCAGTCAGAAGGATCATTGGATCATCGGGTCATCGGGTCATCGAGCCATTTGGCCATTGAAGCATTGAGTCACTGTCTTTTCAATGGCTCAATGACCCGATGACCCGATGACTCAATGACCCGATCTTACCAAATTCCTAACCCCGGATTGTGAATCAAGTATGCCCCAGCCAGGCCCAAATGGCCAACCATCATCATCCAGTACATGTGGTGCCAGGAAGGATGGTTTTCGCCCTCGGTAACCAGCCGGTGCGGATCCTGATTAATCAAGTAGGCGACGTATGCACCCCAGATCACCATAATGACGCTCAACGCGAGGATGGCCGCCGGATCGCCGCTGAGCACGTGAAGCGCGAGGCCGAGCGGTAACATCAGCCACGGCAGGATGAACGATGGGGTGATAGCGCGCGCGCTCCAGGTAGCTCCGTATTTCACCGGCAAGGTGATGCACCCCGCCGCGCGGTCGCCTTCGATATCGGCAAAATCCTTGGTGGTGGTCGCGCCCAGGAGAAAAACGAAGTAGATGGAGCCAATGTACCAGGGCTCAATCGAAGTGAGCACAGTCGCCACCGCCGCCCATCCCGCCACCTTCAGCAGCCAACCGCGAATGAGCGCGATGATCAGGTTTGAACCCACGGGATGCCGCTTCAAGCGGACAGGGGGGGCGGAATAAGCCACCGTAGCAAGCGCGGCAATCACATAAATTGCGAAAGTTTCGCGATTCACCACCGCAACCATCGCCAGCGCCAGAGCGTAAGCCGCCGCGGTGAAAATCCACGCTTGGCGCGGCGTGAGCTCGCCCGAGGGAAGCGGACGGTGCGGCTTGTTGATGCGGTCGTTGGTGAGGTCGCAAATCTGGTTCAGCGCATTCGAAGCGGCGTTCAGCACTCCCGCAGCCAGTACTGCCAGCGTGATATGGACAGGATGAATGGAAGCATGCGTGGCCCCATAGCCCAATAGGCTTCCGGAAAAAATCCCGGTCATGGGCGGAACCAGGGTGAAGGGCCGGGCAAACGTCCAGTAGGTGCGCAAGGAACTCATGCACGCGTTATTCTCAAGCTTCCGGGTAGCGCTGACAAGCGGAAAAGAACAGGCAGCGTAGCTGGCCGCCGGGATTCCGTCAAAGTCCGATGGGGTCGAAAAGGACCCCTCACCTGCCCTCCTACGTCGGGCACCTTCTCCCCTGGGAGAGGGCGTAGGTTTTCATTCATATCCCTCTCCCTTGGGGAGAGGGTGTCCCGCATCGCGGGACGGGTGAGGGGTCTCTTCGCGGGTGACGCATTCATGGCCCTGAGGACACGCGACTCCGACGACTTTGAGGGAACCCTGGCTGGACGCGCTCACCTTGACAGCATCGCTGCCGCTGCGCCATGCTGGAAACTCCATGACGCTCAAGCCGATTTCTGTGGTGTGCCCGCAATGCGGTTCCGCCGACGTGCTTTATTCCTGCAAGCCGGAATGCTGCTACAACCACGTTTGCAACCATTGCTACACTACGTTTGAGCTGGAAACCACAAGGGCGGGGGAAGTCGCGGAGAATTTCGAAATCCCACCCGACACTGATCCCAGCGCACCCACGGCCTCCTGCGCGCGGTGCCACGAACCGAGGGTCTTCGCCATTGGCGATGTCGGCCCACCGCCTCAATTTGTGTGTGCGGCGTGCAAAGCCCTGCTCACGCTCGGGTACACAGAAATTGCTCCGGCGTAGTCGTTCTTGTACTCACCTGTTCAGAACCAAGCTTTTCCAAATTAGCCTCAATCAGGCGGGCGCTGACCAGCGGCTCTGCCGCATTAACAACTCGGAGAGTTCGCTAATTTGGACAGCCGTGGTTCAGAACAGCCGGAAGCTGACTTCCACCTGCACTTGCACCGGCACCGCCACGCCCTGGCGCATGGCGGGTTTGAATTTCCACGTACTCACGGTTTTGACCGCCTCCTCATCAAGGCCCATGCCCAAGTGCTTGGCGATCTGAACATTTCGCACGATGCCCTGCGCGTCCACAACGATCCACAACATCACGATGCCTCCGAATTTAGCCTTGCGCGCTTCTTCGGAGTAGGCGGGTTCCGGGGAGTAAATGGCGATGGGCTCACTGACGCCATCGATGCCAACACGAAACGGGCCTCCGCAGCACCCTCCATCCGAGCCCGGACCGTAACCCGGACCCTTGCTCGGCCCCACTCCCGTGCCATCACCGTCGCCAATCCCGCCGTTCTTCCCCGGGCCGCCCGAAAGTGGTCCCACCACACCCTTGGGGTCGCCCCAAGGCATGTCGAGCTTCATGGCCGGGAGTTTCAATTCCGGGGGACCCAGCAGGGTCGGCGCCATCGGCAAGACCGGCGCGCTGTTTGGGATCGTGACCATGGGTGGAGTGAATTGTGTGCGCGCGAAGGGCGGAAGGGCGCCACGCGAAGCGGGAAGCGCAGAACTGACTCCGCCGCCTCCCCCGCCGCCGGTTTTCTCATCGTGACCGTGGAGCTGCGGAAGCGTGAGCACGAGCGGAGTGAGGTCGAATAATTTCTTGGGAACGCACGCGGGGCCCGTCACCTGGCGAAACGCGAAGGGCAGCAGCATCGCCGTGAGCGCCAAGAGGTGAATGAGCAGCGAATTTGCCCACGAATAGGGGTTGGGCAGGTAATCCCGCCAAAGGTCCGGGAGGTCAGCAGCACGCGAGGGGAAGCCCGCCGGAGCAGCCTTGGGTGTCGCCAGCAAGGCTTGGATTTGCGCCGGCAGTTCGCGATACCACGGACGTTGGTCCAAGAGCGGCAGCCGCGACTCCGGCTCGTTGTGGCGGCGGGATGGCGCTCGCCTCTCACGAAGCAAGTCGCCGGCCTGCCGGATCAGAGAGACCGGTAAGCTGGGCGAGTCAAGCAGGGTCAGTTGAAAAGGGCACTGAGCGTAGGACGCTGGATCAGGGATGGCGGGCCCCTGCGGACGCACCTCCGCCTTGGATTGTGACACAACAACCCCCTGCCTGCGGACCCGCCATTCATGCGGCCCGCGCTGGATTTTTGCTCGCGTTCCCCGCGTTGGATGTGAGAGTAGCGCGCGAGGTTGTACCGCCGTCACATCTTGATGTAGAGGCGGCTTTACGCCGCCATTTGGTGAGGTAAACTCGCCGCTACAAGATCAAATTGACCAACTACCCAGATCGCAACTTGCCAATGCAATTGGCCGGAGTCATGATAATGTACGCAGTGATATGGGGGTTCTGAAGACCCCACATTTGGCAAAGACAACATCTGCTTTATGAGCGACACCATCAAGCGGCTCACGATCGAAGGCTTCAAATCCATCCGGAAGCTGGAGGATTTCGAGCTTCGCGCATTAAACGTGCTTATCGGCGCCAACGGCGCAGGCAAGAGCAATTTTGTGGAGTTCTTCCGCCTGCTGCGGGAATTGACCGACCAAAGGCTCCAAACCTTTGTCAACACCACTGGCGGTGCGGACGCCTACCTCTATCTGGGCCCAAAGGTCACGGCGCAAATTGCCGCCAAGCTCCGCTTTGGTAATAACGGCTACGAATTCACCTTGGTCCCCACGTTGGATAACCGACTGATTTTTGCCGAGGAAACCACCCGTTACTTCGGTTCATTCGCGTATCGGAAACCTCTCGGTTCGGGCCATCCAGAGGCCAATCTCAAAGACCGGAAAGACGACCCCGGAAAATCCGGTGCGGCCCACGGGGTGCCGTACTATGTTTACGATGCAGTCTCAAGCTGGGTCGTGTATCACTTCCACGACACCAGCGCCACCGCAGGCATTCGCCGTCAAGGCTCCATCAACGTGAACGAGTTTCTTCGCCCCACTGCCGAGAACCTCGCTGCGTTTTTATACCGTGTCAGCCAGACGAATCCAGACAATTACGCGAACATCCGTGATGTCGTGAGGCTGGCGGCACCGTTTTTCGATGATTTTAAGTTACGACCGATACCCACGAACCCGGAGCTAATCCAATTGGAGTGGCTGCAAAAGGATTCGGACTATCCTTTCCGCGCCAGCCAGCTTTCTGACGGCACACTTCGCTTTATCTGCTTGGCTACGGCGTTGCTCCAACCAAAGCCACCATGGACGATGCTCTTTGACGAGCCGGAACTCGGCCTGCACCCTTACGCGTTGACCATGCTCGCCAATCTTTTCCAGCAGGCAGCGCAGCAATATAGGCAAGTGATCGTCTCGACGCAGTCCGCTCAACTTCTCAATGAGTTTGAGCCGGAAGATGTCGTCGTCGTCGAGCGGACACAAGGCGGGTCAGTCTTCCAGCGGTTGGATTCAATGCAACTATCAGGATGGCTCGAGGATTACACGCTCGGCGAACTGTGGCAGAAGAATGTCTTGCGCGGGCGACCGCGGAATGAGGAAATGCCCTTGCCGTCAGAAGGCGACGGAGATGGAAGCGTAGCCCCTCAGAAGGAGGAGTCGAGTGCTGGAGACGAGCGCTCATGACGCGAGTCTACGTCGTGGTGGAGGGGCAATCGGAAGAGTCGTTCGTGAATGAGGTCCTCGCACCTGTTCTTTGGACACGTCAGGTCTTCATGACTCCCATCCTCGTTGGAGTTCTCGGCCACAAGGGCGGGAGAGTCAATTACTCCCGCGTCCAGAAGGACATCCTCCGGCAACTCAAGGAGGATCCTTTGGCCTATTGCTCAACCATGCTCGACTTCTATGGGTTGGGCAAAGACTTTCCCGGCACACCACTACCACCGAATCTCTCGAACCTCGAAAAGGTCACCCATATTGAGCAAGCGGTAAGACAAGACATCGTCACGCAGGCGCCCGAACTGCGGCCCGACGTCCGATTCCTCCCTTACCTACAATTGCATGAGTATGAGGGGTTGCTGTTCAGCGACCCAGCGGCGTTCGCGCACGGCATTAACCAATCGAATCTTGCCAATCAGTTCCAGTCCATCCGCGAAGGCTTTCCTACTCCTGAAGATATTGATGACAGTCCGAACACGGCTCCCTCGAAACGAGTGCTCCAGCTTTGTCCTTCCTACAGAAAAGTGCTGAACGGAACGCAAGCCGCTGTGGCTGTGGGCGTCGACACGATGCGTCGTGAGTGCCCGCATTTTCGAAATTGGCTCGACTGCCTCGAACAGTTAGGCGCTCAAAGGTAACCGCGCTACCAGCTGTTATGATATGGGCACAGAAATCAGGAGGTCGTGTGGGCCTTTATCCCGACCGGGAAGAAATTCAAGGGTGGATAGAATGGACGCGGGCAAACCTGCCGCACGAGGGCGATATTCCATACCTAAACTGGAGTGGACCGGAGGCGAAAACGGCCCAGACCGATGACGCGTCATCCGAGGGCGAAAGCACATGTGAAGAGAGTCCTCCTTGGACAGCGGGAATCACTGACTTTCTTAATGATGTGGCGCTCGGAGTAGAAGTCGGGCGCCTAGAGGGGATGCTGGACACGTTTGCGCGAGCAATGTCAGCCGACCTTCTCGACCTCGCACCTCGTTTCACGGCACTTCATTTCTATTACAACCTGGCGTCGGAGGAATACCCTGAATGGTCCATGTGCAACAAGGATCTTTACGAACCCTGGCAATCAGATTTCCGTCGTGATCTGAGAACCCTGGTGGGCATGCTACCGATAGAGGAGTGCCCACATGATTGGCGCCGAATCAAGTGGGAGATCTCGAATGCACTAGCCGGTAGGGATTGGGATCGCGTTCGGCAGCTCTTCAAGCTTGCTGAGGCGTTCCACTCCACAGAAGACAGGGACCTGTGGGCGCTGCGTGGCCAGCTCGGCTTTTTTATGGCGTTCGACAAGGACCGCGCGAAACGGCCGGAAACCCATTACTGGTTGCTAAGCGTCAACTTCCCGGATCTGGGAGTCGGCAGTCCGCTGGTCCTCGAAGCGTATGGGGTTGGGCTTGTCCGTGCGCCGAAGCAAATTCTGGAGGGAAAGCCGGATCAAAAAATGCGAGAGACGGCACGCGACGCGCGGAATGACCTGGACAAAGCCCTTCAGAGCCGCGGTGACCTTGGCCCCGCGTATCGTGCCATGCTCGGTGCCTGCCATTTTGCGCTCGACGACTACGCCCACGCTGCGGGTGAATACAGTATTGTGCTCAATTCCGAGACCACGTTCCGGCGTCTCATGCTGCTGGACTATATTAGAGCAGTCACCCGAGAAGCCGGCAGCGTGGACGCAGAAGGTCTAATGGAACGTCTTCGTGAAGGTGACTTCTCTAGCTTCTTGAAGGATTTCAAACCGGACCTCTTGCGGGTGCTCGCCAAGTCTCATGTACTTGCGGGCGAGCGGGAAGAAGCTGAGGCGGTCTACCGACAATGGGCCAAGGAATACCCCAACGATCCCCAAGTCTACTTGCATCTTGCCGAACTCTTCGCGCAGGAACTTAACTATGAGGAAGCCTACAAAGCGTTACGCAAAGCGGTTGACCTCAAACCTGAGCTTGAACAGGAGCTACCTTACAAGGTCGCACTTCCGTTGGGCGCGATTGCTGCCGAGCACCTCGACCTCGATAGACTTACCCGTGAAGCCATTAAGGAGCACCCGGAAATTGAGAAACTCCTCGATTTGCTTTTTCCGGATGTTTGGTCCACGTATAGCAAGTTGAGTCCCGAAGCACGCGGACCCTGGCTCTCCGCTTCCTTCCAGACTTACTACATTCCTTCCATTCAACCGGCGTCAGCGCCTCAGTGTCGCCAGATAGGAGCAGAAAAATTCGCCAAGGCTGTGGAGATAGAACTGAGGCAGTGTATCTTCGAGGCTTTCAAAAAGGAAACCAGCGGGAACCTGAACGTCAAGGCTGTCGCCGAGCAAGCGAGGACGGACCAAAAAGCCAGCCTTTTCGCGGAGTTTCTTGTAGGCAAGGGGAGGTTAGCTCTGGGGCAAATGGCGTTCATACTCCGGGAAGCGAGGGCGGGAAAAGGTGAATTGATTAGGCTCTTCGGCGACTGGACACGTCAGCATTTTCCCAAGCTTGATGGCCCGCAGCTAGATGTTCTTAAGAAGATTTACGTCCCACGCAACCTTGAATCCCATGAGTCTGCGTCACTTGATGTAAAGGAGGTGCCGAAACTTTGCCGTGGGTTCCTTGATGCCTTGCTGGCAAGAACTGCTGAAAAAGCGCTACTGGGGAGGTAGCGCGAACCTCCAAGACAAGTCGGCACTATACTTGCTCCTCGGAAGTCGCCTTGTGTTTATCGACGACGCCGGAGAGGTGATCCAAAGTTCTGGCCGAGCGACAGCGGCACTCAGAATCAGCCCACTCAGCCTTATTTCGGCCTACCCGTAGATGTGGTCAGCTCGACTCGAGAGCTGGTAGCGGGGAGTTGTGCGCTTTCTGCACTACTCCGCGGCTCTTGACAGGAGAAGCCGCAGACGAAGGCAAACTGCGCCTACGTCTGCGCTACCACCTCACTCAAGAATTGTCGCAACCTTCGCCAGAACCTCGTTCATGATCGCATCGGGCACGTTTTCCAGCTTTCTGCCGTGGCGCGCGCCGAGATCGAGCGCGCGGGGCTGGTCGCAGCGGATAACCCCGGTGGTTTTAGTACCGGCGCCTGTCAGAGATACCGCAAATCCGGCGGTCCGCGCGAAATTCCCGCCGCTGGTGATCGGGAGAACGACGGGTACCTTGGTGACTTGGTTAAAGGCATCGGGGGAGATGACCAGGACAGGGCGTCGGCCCTTTTGCTCGTGTCCTTCCGCGGGATCAAGCCCCACCACCCAGATTTCGCCACGCCTCATCAGATCAGCTCCCGACCCACAGGCTGGTTATCAAGCCATTCCCGCTCTTCTTTCGTGCGGCGGGCCTTGGAGTCGCACTGGGCGAGCAGTTCGTCCAGGGTGTAGCGGGGCCGTTTGGGCGGCTCCACCACCAGCCGGCCGCGTTCGATGGCAATGCCGACCTTTGCTCCCGGCCGCAAGCCCAGCACGTCGAGCACGGCGCGCGGTACCGCCAGCATGACCGAGCCGCCGACCTTGCGCAAATTGGTTGTGTGCATAGCCATTCCTTTCGATTATACTTCAATATAACATCTTGCATGAGGATTCACAACCCTGGCAGCGTTGTTCCGTCTGCGCTGTCCCTTCGGTGGGGTGGCGCGGAGGGCAGCTTCGGGGCCGTGGCTGCCGATGATTAACAGTATCCGGGCGATGCCGGTGGGTTCCGAACAATCCACTTGGTCGTATAACGGCCTATCCGTAGATGTGGTCAGCTCGACTTGATAGCCGCGGCTTCGTCGCGCGTTGGAGTGATTCTGGGGGGATGGTTGCCTGCTTGGAAACAATCCCCGTCCGTGGCGGCTCCTCCTCTGACGATGGCGGTCACTTGGCCCTATCAGTGGCCCAGCGGAAACTGGCCCGCTGCCGGGCGCAAATTTTTCCGCGCAAATTTCTCTTGACCACCATCCTTCCATAGGCTATAATGCAAGGCTGATGGATGGCGCCGGTTCCGCTAGCCGGTTGAGCGGTCCAGGCGCGCCCTCGGGCGGGCACGACGCAAGGCGCCCCCCGTAGTTAGAAGCTGTGAAAGAATAAACAATCTCGCGCCGAGACGCTGAGGCGCAGAGATTCGGAATAAACAACTGCGGTGTTTTCTTTTCGGCCTCGGCGCGATGGGCTTTTGCTGGTTCGGTTTTTTTGCAGCTTCGTCAGCCAAGAGTCATTCCCGCCCGCGCTTCGGCGCCCCGCGGGAGGAGCAAGAAGGGATTCGGTGATTCGATTTGCCCAGCTTTATGCCCCACAAAATGCATGGCGGCAAAATGTCTGTGAGGCGCGCAAGAGCCCAAAGCTGAGAACATATTGAAAACAAAGGGTCTGAAGAGGCCCTTTTGCCTCCCTAGAGCTGAGAACATACTGAAAATACAGCAGTTACAAAAATCCGTGGGAACAAGAAAATAGCGTGACAAAATGGCCGACAGCGAGAAACGCTCCCGGGTGTGTGTTAGGCTTATCTAAAGAGGCTATATATAGGGCGGCGGACGGCAGGCCTCAGGCTGGTGGCCCGGGTTTTTAGCCCTTACCCTTTCCCGGCACTCTAACACCTCATTCCGAATTCCCGATTCCGAATTCCAGAGACTCGTCAGCCCACACCTCATTCCGAATTCCCGATTCCGAATTCCAGAGACTCGCCAGCCGACACCTCATTCCGAATTCCCGATTCCGAATTCCAGAGACTCGCCAGCCGACACCTCATTCCGAACTCCCGATTCCGAGTTCCGGTTGCGCGCGAATTCCGGCAGGGCATCAGGTTCCAACCCGCTGCGGCCCGTATCCTCCCGCGCGTGCCAGACGGCCTTCAGCAGGTTTTCGATCAACTCCTCTTCATTTTGCAACTATAGTGGATTTCTCATTATGGGTTTGGAAGTGCAGTGGTTGGGGTGGTGGGAGTGAGAAAATGAAGCGTCTTGATGATTTTATTGAATATGGCCTCTTGAAACTGGAAGGTCTCCGCAGAGGTAAGTCCGATGATGCCAAACACCATGTTGCCATGAATGACGTGGACCGCCACGCCGTGCCACTCGGCGCCATCCAACACTCCCGAAAAGGTGCGGCGGGTTGCCGTCCGGCCATCGCACTCCAAGGCCTTCTCGGAAATCCGGCGATAATCCTGGTAGGTTTGGCGAAGCCCGGCTTCCACCTGGTCGCTGGTCAGCTTGGGAGTGCCGCTCCACACTTGGCGATCGACGATCAGCAGCGTCTGCTCATCCTCCGTGCCCATGGCCATAATTCCCGAGCCGGTTTCCTTAGGCACTCCTTCG